>JABAHQ010000284.1_pt2 | contig 20410 bp, 15 predicted proteins | sample 7062091 | NCBI WGS metagenome assembly JABAHQ01 (sample SAMN14534359, study PRJNA622989) | marine sediment metagenome | biome: marine biome [ENVO:00000428]; feature: marine pelagic biome [ENVO:01000023]; material: deep marine sediment [ENVO:00002113] | place: India: Gulf of Kutch | collected...
GCGCTTGCGCATGAACGCATAGTACAGCACCGGGATGACCACGAGGGTCAGGACAGTAGATACAAAAATACCGAAAATCAATGAGATAGCAAGTCCGCTGAAGATCGGGTCGTCGAGGATGAACAGCGCTCCGAGCATGGCCGCCAGGCCCGTCAGGGCGATGGGCTTGGCGCGCACGGCGCCGGCGCCAATCACAGCCTCCTCGAAATCAACCCCGCGGCGCACCTCCTGATTTATAAAGTCCACTAATAGGATGGAGTTGCGCACGATAATCCCGGCGAGGGCGATCATGCCGATCATGGAGGTGGCCGTGAACTGGGCGCCTAGCACGGCGTGCCCCGGCATCACCCCGACCACGGTCAGCGGGATCGGCACCATAATGATCACCGGCACTAGGTAAGAGCGGAATTGACCGACTACCAGCAGGAAGATCAGCACCAACCCAACCGAGTAGGCGATGCCCATGTCGCGAAAGGTCTCGTAGGTGACCTGCCATTCACCATCCCATTTCAGGCTGTAGCGGTAGGGATTGTCGGGCGGGCGGATAAGGTACTGCTCCAGGGGGATACCCTGCTCGACCAGCGTATCACCCAGTGTGGCGAAGATGTCGAGCATACCGTAGAGCGGACTGTCGAGCTCGCCTGCCATGTCACCGGTCACGAAAACCACCGGCAGCAAATCTTTATGGTAGATGCTGTGCTCGCGCTGCACCTCGCGCAGGCGCACGAACTCTGACAACGGGCCCAGCTGACCCTGGCGGGCGCGCACCCGCATGTCCAGCAGCGATTGTGCGTCGGACTTGCCGGCCACCGGCAGCTCCAGGCGTATCGGGATCGGATACTTCACCTTCGCGCCGTGCACGAAGCCGACGTCCTCGCCGCCCAGGGCCGAAGTCAGCGCCGAGGACACCGCCTCCTGAGACACACCGAGCAGGGCCGCTCTCTGGCGATCCACCTCCACCACGAACCGCGGCGCCGGGGCCTCGATACTGTCGTCCACGTCCACGATATCGGGCGTCGCCTCGAACACCTCGCGGACCTTCTTGCCAACGCGAATCTGCCCGTCGTAATCCAGCCCGTAGACCTCCGCCACCAGGGGCGACATCACGGGGGGGCCGGGGGGGACCTCGACGACCTTCACGTTGGCATCGTGGCGACGGCCGATCTCCTGCAGCGGGCCGCGCACGGCCAGCGCGATCTCATGGCTCTTGCGAGTGCGAGCATGCTTGTCCACGAGATTCACCTGGACGTCGCCAACGTTCGCGTCCTGGCGCAAGTAATATTGGCGCACCAACCCATTGAAGTTGATGGGGGAGGCCGTGCCGGCGTATGCCTGGTAGTCGGTGACCTCGGGCACCTTCGCCAGATAGCGGCCCAGCTCGCCCAATACGCGTGCCGTTTGCTCCACGCTGGTGCCTTCCGGCATGTCCACGACCACTTGAAGCTCCGACTTGTTGTCGAAGGGCAACATCTTCAGCACGACCAGCTTGGCCGCGGCCAAGCCCATGGAGGCCATGATCAGGACCACCACGCCCGTGCCAAGTGCCCAGCGCCGGCGGCGGCCGCGCCGGCCCTGAAGGAAGGGTCCCACCAGGTGTTTGAACAAGCCGTACAACCTCCCGGAGTCAATGGGTGTCTCCACCTTCCCGTGGGCGCCCTTGCCGAGCACCTGGTAGGTCATCCAAGGTGTCACCACGATGGCCACCGCCAGCGAGATCAACATACCGGTGCTGGCATTGATGGGGATGGGGCTCATGTACGGGCCCATCAGGCCGGTCACGAAGGCCATGGGCATCAGCGCCGCGATTACCGTAAACGTGGCGAGTATGGTCGGGCCGCCGACCTCATCCACCGCCAGCGGGATGGCCTCCACCAGGCGTCTCTCGCCCAGCTGCATGTGGCGGTGGATGTTCTCCACGACCACGATGGCGTCGTCGACCAGGATGCCGATCGAGAAGATCAGCGCGAACAGCGACACCCGGTTGAGGGTGAAGCCCCAGGCCCAGGAGGCGAACAGGGTGACCGCCAGCGTGATGATCACCGCCGCGCCCACCACCAGGGCCTCGCGCCAACCCAACGCCAACAGGACCAGCACGACAACCGAGGCGGTCGCGAAGACCAGCTTTGCGATGAGCGTCCGGGCCTTGTCATCGGCGGTCACGCCGTAGTTGCGCGTGACCGTGGCGTTCACACCTTCGGGGACGAAGGTGCCCTTGAGCTGCTCGAAACGCTCGATGACCTCCTCGGCGATGGTCACGGCGTTGGTCCCCGGCTTCTTGGCGATCGCGACCGTCACCGCGGGGAACTCGCCTTGTACGCCGATCCCCTTCTCGGCCGCGGCGGCACCCGCCCCGAACCAGACGTAATGCTCCGGCTGGTCGGGGCCGTGGCGCACCTCGGCCACGTCGCGCAGGTACACCGGCGCGCCTTGGTGCACGCTCACCACCAGCGAGGCCACCTCTTCGGCGCTGGCGAGAAACGTGCCGGCCTGCACGGGGATCTCCCGGTTCTCCCGCACCACGGCCCCCGCATCCGTGGACCGGTTGCCGGCGAGCAGGGCACTGCGCAGGTCGTCAACGGCGATGCCGTGGCCGGCCATGCGCTGCGGGTCGAGCAGCACGTGGACCACGCGATCCGGCCCGCCGATGGTATAGATGTCCCGCGTCCCGGGCACGCGCTTGAGCTCTGCCTCGATGGCGTGCGCGACCTTTTGGAGCTCGTAGGCGCCGCGCTCGGGATCCTCGGTCCACAGGGTCAGGGCCACGATGGGGACATCGTCGATGCCCTTGGGCTTGATGATGGGTTGACCCACGCCCAGGTTGGGCGGCAGCCAGTCCTGGTTGGAGTAGACGGCGTTGTAGAGGCGGACGATGGACCGGGTGCGGTCCTCACCGACCTCGAACTGAACGGTGAGCACCGCCATCCCGCGCCGGGACACCGAGTAAACGTGCTTGACGGCCTCGATCTCGGACAGGATCTGCTCGGCCGGGGTGCTGATCAGGTGCTCCACCTCCGACGGCGCGGCCCCCGGGAAGGGGATAAAGACGTTGGCGAAGGTGACGTCGATCTGGGGCTCTTCCTCCCGGGGCGTGACCACCACCGCGAACAGCCCGAGCAGGAGTCCCAGCAGAACGAGCAGCGGGGTGAGCTCGGTCTGCAGGAATCTCTCGGCGATCGCCCCGGAAATGCCTAGCCGTTCAGCCATGGAGCCGCGATCTACCGGGTACTATCCGGCTCGGAGCGCTGTCTCTTCAGCGCCACACCCGCCCGAATCGGATCCAGGGCAACGACCTCGCCCTCTTCAAGGCCCGCGAGAATCTCCACCCGGCCGTTATGGTGCCGACCCACGCGGACCTGGCGCAGCACGATCTCCCCGTCCGGCGAGACGACATACAGCCCGGTCACCTCGCTGCGGTGGACCACCGCGCGGGCGGGCACCACAAGGCGCCGCGCCTTGTCCACGGTAAACGCGATCTTGATCAGCATCCCCGGATACAGGCCGTCGACCCCCGCGGGCAGCTCAACGCGCACCGTGAACGTATGCGTGACCGCATCGGCATAGGGAAAGACCGTCAGCTCGCGGGAGGCCAGCGGCTGCCCGTTCTCGGGCAACAGGATGTGTGCCTGACCATTGGCCCGAACGCTCTGCACGAGGCCCTGGGGCAGTCGCACCACGGCGCGAAGCTGCTCGAGCGAAAGACCCGTCATCAGGGGGGCGCCCACGTTGGCCGCCTCGCCCACCTCCACATGGCGCTCCACGACGATTCCGCTGTAGGGGGCGCGCACCACTGTGTTCTCGAGCTGCTCGCGGGCCTCCTGCACTCGTGCACGGGCCGCCTCCACCCGGGCCCCGGCGCTGCGCAGCTCGGCAGTTGCGGCATCCATCGCCGACTTGGGGACCAGCTTTCGCTGATAGAGCCGCCTGACCCGCGCATGCTCTTGTTCGGCCTGGGCCAGACGTGCGCGGGCCTCGCTGAGACCGGCCTCGGCTGCCTCCAGGCGGGCCCGGGGCTCCTTGTCGCGGAAGCGCACGATGACCGCGCCCTTCTCCACGTAGTCGTCGACGTCGAAGTTGATCTCGACAATGCGCCCGCTCGTTTCGGCCGATACGGTCGAGCGCTTGACGGCCTCGATGACCGCGTCGAAGACACGCTGCACGGGCAGCGTGACGTAGGTGGCGGGCGCGGTATCGAATGGCGCTTGCGCGCCGGCCCCTAAGGAAATACCCAGCAGGGCGAGCGTGCCTGGGGCGGTGCGGCTCATCTCCATGACACTCCTCCGGAGGCGGACGGCCGCAAGCATAGCAAATCAGTGTATATTAGCAAATACTAATGAATCTTGTTGGCCGAACCGCTCCGGGCACACCGGAACGGTGGATAGCGCCGCGGTGAGGGCTGCGGGCTAGAACCGAAAGCCGGCCATCAGGCCCTGGAGCCGGGCGGCGAGCTGACTCAATTGATCGGCGGCCGAGGCGGACTGCTGGGAGCCGGCGGCCGCGCGCTCTGCATCTCGGCTGACGCTGGAAATGTTGTTGTTGATCTCATCGGCCACCGCGCCCTGCTGCTCTACTGCGCTGGCAATCTGGGCGTTCATTGAATTGATGGTGGCCACGGCGCCCGAAATCTCAGCCAGGGCTTCTGCGGCCTTCTCCACCTCGCAGGAGCCGCTGCTCGCGCGCGACTGCGCCTGGCGCATCTCCTCCACCGCCGAGGCGCTCTTGCCTTGCAGGCTTTCGATCATGGCCCGGATCTGTTCGGTGGACTTTTGGGTGCGGCTGGCCAGGGTACGCACCTCGTCGGCCACCACCGCGAACCCGCGTCCCTGCTCTCCCGCCCGCGCCGCCTCGATGGCTGCATTCAAGGCCAGGAGGTTGGTCTGCTCGGCGACCCCGCGGATCACGTCCAAAACGGTGCCGATGTTCTCGCTGTCGCCTCGCAGGCCCTCCAGCACCCCGGCCACCTCGTCCACCTTGACCACCAAGGCCTCGATGCCGCCGATCGCTTCGGTGGCCACCAGGGCGCCCTGCTTGGCCTGCCCATCCGCACTGCTCGCGGCCGAGGCGGCCTGCTCGGCGTTTCGCGCCACGTCCTGGATGGTGGCGGTCATTTCGTTCATAGCCGCGGCCACCTGTTCGATCTGCTCCCGCTGCTGGCGCAGGCAGCGATCGGTCTCCTCGCTCACCGAGGCCACGCGGGCGGAAGACTCGTTGAGCTGGACCGATACCTGGGAAAGCTCTGCGAGGGCCCGGCGCAGGTTGTCGGCCATCTGGTTGACACTGCCCACGATGGTACCGACGAGGTCGTGGCTCTTGAGCATACAGCGCTGGGAAAGGTCGCCGTGCCCAATGGCATCGGCCACCTCCGAGAGGCGCCGCAGCTTGGCCAACAGAATCCGGTTGACCAGAATCTGATTGACCGTCCCGAAGCCGACACCGCCCGCTACGCACAGGGCGATAAACCAGCCCTGCATCCCTGGCTTCCAGTCCATGAAAAACTGTGCAAACCACGGGAACACCGCGCCCACCGCGAGCCCGAACAGGCCGAAGGCAATGGCCAAATTCTTGTGTATGCTCGCCTTGCGCAGGCAGCTATAGCTCGCCGCAATGCCCATCGTGGGCCGCTCCAAGGATTCGGGTCGGCTCCCGTAACCGCGGTTGTCGCGAATCGGCGCCTGGGGCGCCGCCCGGTGTGCCGCCGCCCGGTGTGCCATCCTCTGGGACCGTGGCGCCCACTGCATGGCATACGCCGGACTCGTTAATTGTATCGGCAGGGCGCGGCCAAGCTTTATATAGAGAGGCAGTGGCGATGTAGCCAGAGGCTCTTGGGGTCAGGGAAGCGGAGCCGGCGAATGCGGGCCCCGTTCAACGCTGCGAGCGGAGGGCGGGCGGGAGACCGCCGCTTCGACGCCGACCAGCGGCGGGGGGCGGTGATGCAGCGCCCGTCCAGCCGCGGCGGCCGCAGGCCGCCCTATCCTTCAGCCCGACGCAAAGGGGCAGGGGCCGCCAAATGAATTGATCGGAATGTGCCGGTCTTCGGCCGGGCGCCCCCAGATGCTGCTGCCCTACAATTTTGCGTTTTGCGTTTTGAATCTCAGTTGTCTGTCCCCATCGGGCGCGCGCCGCTACCCGGCGCCGCTGACCGCGACAGGCCTTACTTCTCGGCCTCGTGCTGAACCATGCGCTCGAGGGCCTCCTTCACGGCGTCCGGCGCGCACATGATGGAAAAGAAGCTGTTCTTTCCCACCATGCTCAGGTCAGGAAAACTGATTGCGATCCGAAAATCGGCGGGAAGCGCGTACACTGCGTTGCCGGAGACCAACACCTCGTAGGGCAGGTGCGGGGTGGACTTGAGGTCCGCAAAGTCGATGCGATCCATGATGTACCGGTCGCCGCTGCACTCCTGGGTCATGCGCACGCCGAAAAGCGTCTCCTGCTTTTCCGGGATGTCGACCCGTGACACCTTGGATACCCCGCCATACTCCTCGGCCAGGCCTTTCTCGACAGCCCTCACAGCCTCCTCGTAGCTGGAGAACTCCCCCAACTCCAGGGTATCGTCGAAGTAGGGCCTGAACACCATGTAGTGGTACTTGCGCAGCTTCTTCGCCGTCAGGCCCTCCGCCCCGAAGGGCTCACCGGGACCCAAGGCGGATTCGAGCCGCTGGGTAACCCCGGCCAAGTCCTCCGCCATGCGGTAGGCGTTTGCCATATAGACCGGGTTCGTGTAGGCGACCTGCACCTTGCCGCCGTGCTCCGTGACCGAGACCCGCTGCACGGCCCCGAACCCGCCCTTTTCGGACTTGGCGGCGGCCGCACGCAGGGCCTCGCCGGTCACGACGATGATGTGGGCGCTCCCGTACGGGGAGTACTCGCCGGCGATCTCGAAACCCTGGCCCTCCAACGCGGCGCGGGTTTGTTGAATGACCTGCGCCCGATTTGCCGAGGCATTCGATACCAGGACATAGGGCTTGAGCTTGTCGGCAGCGTGCACGGCCGCCAGGCCCGCGAGCAACGACAGGCTGCAGGCACCGATGAGCGCGGTGAGCTTCCGGATTGACATGGCTCCTCCTTCGACATTGTTGAGATTTCCGTGGGCGAGTGACACCGCAGGGGGTGGACGACCCGCTCGTCATTGAATTTAGTAAGGCTCGGCAACCGATCGTCGGGGGTACGGATGCCCCGGGGATACAGCCGCCAAAAACCGGTCGCCCTGGGGCGGGATAAGAAAAGGGCCATGGAATAGCTCCCATGGCCCTTTTTGCTGGCTCAGCAGGCTGATATGTCAGCCGTCTAGAACCTCCAACCCCAGCTCGCCTCGAACTCGTACTGGTACATCTCCAGCTCCACGTCGTCCGGGAAGCCCAACGCATTCGTGTTGCGCACGGACTTCTCGGGGGAGTACATCGCCGCGAAGTTGAGCTCGCTGTCGCTGCCCATAGCCTTGGTGAAACCGAAGGTCAGGTGGGTCTCCTGCACGCCGGGGGCCAGGATATTGAGCGTGGTTTCATCGATGGGCTGCTCACCGTAGCTCGCGCCGACCCGCCAGGTCCAGTCCGAGCTCGTCTGCCACTGATAACCCAGTTTGTAGATCGTCATGTCATCCCAGTGGAAGCCCGCGCCGTTGCTGCCGCCGAAGCAGCCCGCGTCGGTCGGCGCGACGGGGAAGCCGGCAAACATAGTAAACGCGTCGCACTGCCGCAGGTTGGTGATGGAGTTCGCAACCGAATCTACCTGGCTGTACATAATGTGCTGAATGTCAAAGCTCAGCGACGAACGCGGTGTGCTGTTCCACGTCAGGCCCAAGGTCACCTGAGCGGGGATGTCGAAGCCGCCGGATTCGGCAAACAGGCCTGCATAGTCGTCAAACTCCGACATGTAGATCTTGCTGGTAGCGGCCGCCCCCAGGGTAAGCCCGGGGCTCACCTCGCCCTGCCAGCCGACGCGCACGCCTGCTCCGTACGATATGTCGTGGTCCTTGTTAGTCAGGTTACTGGCATCGGTCGAGAAGTTTCCAAAGACACCGACTCCGCGCGCCTCGAAAAACTGCATCGCCAGGATCGGGGCGACACCCCAGGACGCCTTGTCGCTGATCTTTTTCGAATAGGTGGGGGCGACGAACAGCTGCATCAGGTCCACGCCCGTCGCTTCGCCGCCCGGCCAGGGACCCGGAGACGGGTAGTCGGTGTTCATGCCCCCGTTGCCGTAGACGACCACACCGAACGAGCTGTCGGCGCCCAGCATCCAGTTGCGGCCGAAGTGCGGGACGAGAAAATACTCCGAATCGCTGTCGTAGGTGCCGTTGATGACAAAGCCGCCGGCGAACGGGTTGAGCATAGTCGGAGCCGCAGTGTTGTGCTCGGTGGCCTTGCGCCGTGGGCTGAATATCGCGGCGCCCAGGTCCATGCGATCGCCGACCCAGACCATGCCCGCCGGGTTGGTGGCCGCAGCCAGCGAATCCTGGGGCAGGGCCACGCCCGCCCCGGCCATGCCCTTGTTCTTGGTGCCATAGCCGTGGGCAAAGTAACCGTTGGTGGCGTGGGCGACGGGGGTGACAAGGGCGGCGATCCCCAGCGCCAACAAGGTACGCTTGCAGGTGGATCTCATCTCATGCTCCTCTCTCGAAGATCGCTGCGCGGTGCAACGACCATTGTTGTAATAATACAACACCCTTTGCGGGTTTAGCCTATCCTTACAGTCAGTATGCAATATGTCAATACGTTTATATGGTTTTTTGCTAATGCGCCTGTCTGACTTCCGATCCACGGCTCCCTGCCCGCGTCAAATCGCAACCCTCTGATCGTTAGCTACGGTGCGTATCCGCCCGGCGCTCCGACCGCCGACCACGTCGCACGCAATCCACATCTTTGTCGGGGCCTTTGCGTCGCCACCCAAAGCGCCTTACAGTAGCCGGAAAACAACAAGGAGGGGCCAGACGAGATGCCATCCATACGCTCAATCGCGCCGGTCGTGGCGCTCGCCGGCCTGCTCACCCTGGCGGGCGGGGCGCACGCCGCCGGATTCGCGATCATCGAACAGAGCGCCTCCGGGCTCGGCAATGCCTTCGCCGGCGGGGCCGCGGCAGCCGAGGACGCCACCACCATCTACTTCAATCCGGCCGGCCTCACGAGGCTCCCCGAGCGCGAGGTCGTGGGCGCCGGCCACGTCATCGTGCCGAGCTTCGAGTTCTCCGACGGGGGATCGCGGGCGGTGACCACAGTGCCCCTCACGGGCGGCGACGGGGGCGACGGCGGTGTCATCAAGCTCGTGCCGAACTTCTACTACACGCGCTCGCTGACGGAATCGACGCGCTTCGGCCTGGGGGTCAATGCCCCGTTCGGGTTGGCCACCGAATATGATTCGGACTGGAAGGGCCGCTACCAGGCGATCGATTCCGAGATCGTCACCGTCAATATCAATCCCGCGATTGCGCACAGGTTCTCCGAGCGGTTCTCCGCGGCCTTCGGGGTCAATGTCCAATACCTCGATGCCCGGCTCACCAGCGCGGTGGATTTCGCGGTCGCATGTCTAGGGAGCCCGGCGGCCGCCACCTGTGCCGCCGACAACCTCGGGCTTGCCGATGTGCAAACGCCCGGAGCCACCGGGCATCTGGAGAACACGGCCGATGACTGGGCGTGGGGCTATAACCTCGGTTTCCTGGTCGAGCCGGAGGCGGGCACCCGGATCGGCCTGGCATACCGTTCGAAGACCGACTATGAGCTCGAGGGCCGCGGCGATTTCACCCTGGCGCCCAACGTCGTCAGCGGAACCCAGCTCGGCGCAGCCACCCTGGGTGCCGTCTTTGCCGATTCCGATATCACCGTGGACGTCACCATGCCGGAGTCGCTGTCGCTGAGCGTCTACCACGAAATGGCCCCCGGCTGGGCGGTGATGGGCGACATCACTCGCACGCGCTGGAGCCGCATCCCGGAGCTGCGCATCGATTTCGCCAACCCCCTCAAGTCGGACGGCGTCGAGGAATTGAATTGGGAGGACACGAGCCGCTATTCCGTCGGCGCGAGCTATCGCTACAGCGACGGCGTGACGCTGCGCGCCGGCCTTGCCTATGACGAGACCCCGGTGCCCGACGCCAAGAGCCGTACCGCCCGCCTGCCCGACAATGACCGGCGCTGGGTGGCCGTGGGCATGAGCTACCGGCGCGGCGCGAGCCTCACGTTCGACTTCGGCTACGCCTACCTGTTCCTGTCCGATGCCGAGATCGATCGCATCGGGATGCTGAGCGACAGGCTCGTGGGCACGTACGAGTCGGAGGTAGACATCGTCAGCGCGCAGGCACGCTGGCTGTTCTGATGCGACAGAGCAACGGCGCGCGCCGCGTCTTGTCCGCGATATTCGATACGATATTTGGATATTTGGGGTCAGAGTAACAGCTGGTCCACCGCAGGATAGACTTGGAGCGCAGTCAAGACAGTTGCTACTCTGACTCGAAATATCCCGAAATGTCCTCGGCGTGCTCTGCGTTCCTCGACCGGCGTCGATCGCGGCACAAAGCGGCGCTCCTTCTATGACTCGTCTTCAAGATCGATCAGGGTGCCCACCTCTTCACCGGCCAGTTGACGGCGAATGATCCCGACGTCCTGGACACGGGGCGCGAAGGGATAGGACCGTATGGCCGAGGGGGGCGAATCACCGTAGGGGCGGTTGCAGGCCGACACCTGGGGATCGTCCTTGCCCGGACAGCCGGAGGTGCGAAACGGCGTTCCCGACTCGATCAGGGCATCGAGCTCGCCCGGCGAGACCCCGAAGTCTACGAGCCGGCCACGCTCGTCAAAACGCATGTTAACAAACGTCCCGCCGGCGTAGTGGATGATGAAAAGCCCTAGCTGGACGCGGCGCCACTGGTCCTGGGGAACCGGCGGGCGGTCCTGCATGCGCGAGCCCTGCTCGGGGAAGAAGGCGAACAGGTGATTGTGCCCGCCCAGGTCGCGAATGCGCTGCGCCACCTCCAGTAGCTCGCGTTCGGTCTCCCCCATCCCGCAGATGAGGTGCGCACCGAAGCGCTCCGCCCCGAAGACCTCCGCGGCCCACTCGATGGCCTGCCAGTACTTTTCCCATGTGTGGGGACTGCCGACGTCCTTTCCCCGGGTCTGCTCGAAGATCTGCGGCGTGGCCGCATCCAGGGCCACGGTGAAGATCTCCGCGCCCTCGTCGCGCAGGCCCACCAGCTCGTCGCGGGTCATGGTGGTCGGGTTGGACAGTATTGAGACGGGCACTTGTGGTAGGCGGCGCACCCATTTGCGCAGCAGCGTGCGGGTATCTTGGCTCGCCTGCGGGTGGGTGATCATGGAGATGCACATGCGCTCGAATCCGCCGCGGTCGTCTCCGCGCACCACCCGCTGCACGACCTCATCGAAGGACACCGCCGGCCAGTCCACCCTAATGAAGTTGCGATCGGCGTAGTCGCGGGACTCCTCGCGATGGCGCGCCAGACCGCAATAGCTGCAGTTGGCCCGGCAGCCTTCCGGGTAGGTCAGCAGCAGATTCAGGCAGTGGGTGCACGCGGTGCGATGCATACTCCCAGGCACCAGGCCCAACGTCATGGCGGCCGCCGTCGAGAGCCGCACGTGCTGCGGCGAGCGCACCTGAGGCGTTTTCACGCGGTCGTTGAGCCGATAGGGCCGCACCGGGCGCTCGTCGATCTTCCCGCTTTGCATGTTTGCCGGCCCCTCCACCACATTTATTTACCTAGTCATTGCATGAATCGACCGAGGATGGGGCTCGGCAACCGCCGGTCAGGTTATCCTCGTGAAAGCCGCCCACCGCTCACTCTTCTCCTGTCCAATGCAAACCGTCTACTGCACATTGGCCCCTAGCCCGCATATCTAACCGGGATCGCGGGGGCAGGCGCCGGATTCCGGTTCGTAGGCGCCGCTTTGGAAGGAAAGTGGTAGCCGCAGCCACCGCTTGACTGACAAATTCGCCGGGAGCGAATTTGGACAACGCGCAGCGTTGGCCCCGACAAGGGGCGAGGCCCAGGGACGGGCCGAGCAACAGCAAGCCTACGGGCGCGAAGACAAGCCTGAACCGTGATAGGCCAACGGCGAAAGCAGTGTGTCATTGTTCCATTCCACTACAATATGTGTACTTCCTTCTGCGCTTCAGGATATTGCAAGGCAGCCGTTGGCCGCCCGGTGAGATATGCGGGCTAATAGTCCCTACGCGGTGTAGTATTCCTCAAAACCGATCCAGCCCCGGCGCCAGTCGGCATCCGCGGCCCCGGGCGCGGCAGCCTGAAGCGCCATACGGCGGCGCAGCGCGCGGGCGATGCCCGGTCCGAACAGCTCCCGCGTCTCTTCCTCGTAGCCGCGCAGCGCCGAAAGGCCCTCGCCCCCCAGGTAGGCCGCCGCCGCGCTGCCCGCCAGGCCCCCGGAGACCACGGCGGCATGGATGCCGGCCCCGCTCACCGGGTTGGTGAGCCCCGCCGCATCTCCGGCGAACATCACGCGACCATGGACCAATCGCCGGCGTATGCCGCCCACCGGAATGGCGCCACCCGTCCGTGCGCCGATATCCCGCCCGACACGGCCCGACTGCACCAGGCTGCGGTGCAGACCTGCCAATCGGCGGGCAGCAGCGCGGGCCGCCTCCAGCCCCACCCCCAAATTCGCGCAGGCACCCTTGGGAAACAGCCAGGCATAGCCCCCAGGGTACCCCGGGGAGAGCCATATCTCCGTATGCGCCCTGGGGACGGGAAGCGACACACTCCACTGGCGGGCATGGACTATCGTCAAACGGGGCAGGCCCATCAGGCGCGCAATGGGCGAGGCGGGGCCGTCGGCCGCGACCAGCAGCTCGAAGCGCACGCACTCGCGGCGCCCGCCGCTGCGTATGACCGCGGTCCGGGTCGCGACGTCCAGGTGAACCAGGGAGCTGGCCGGCCGGATGCGCGCGCCGACATCTCGGGCGCGCTCGGCCAGCGCCCGATCGAAACGGGCCCGGTCGATCATCACACCCGGGAACGAAGCCTCGTGCGATGCGTGCGACGGAAGCCAGGTGCGCATGTGCCGTACCCGTTGCACGAGGGCGCCGGTGGCGCGTGCCTCGCCGCACAGGGGGGCGGGCAGCAGCTCGGCGCACTGCACCGGCTCACCCAGCCGGCGCTTGCGGTCAATGGCGAGCACATTCAGGCCCGCCTCGGCCGCCGCCGCGGCGGCGCAGCCCCCGGCGGGTCCCAGGCCCACCACCAGGAGCTCGGTCGCGCTCACCCCCCTGCCCCTCGCCGCGCGCCCGCCCCTTCCTGCGCCAGGGCATCGCGGATGGCTGCCAGGAAGTCCTCGGGCCCGAGCATCAGCGCTTGTGGCCGGTGCCGCTCGAAGAAATCCACGATGCGCGCCTCCAACTCCCGCACAAAGGTGTCCTTGAGCGCAGCCTCCAGATCGACGACGGCCTGGGGCGGGTCTACAAACAAGTCGCCCTGTACCCAGACCTGTTTGATCACGCCGCGCCGGCGATCCAGGCTAACCCAGGCGCGCAGCAAACCACCACTGCTTCGGTGCACGCCCTCCAGCAGCGGCGCGTCGGCCAGCGGTAGAGCGATCTTGTGAACCCAAGCATCGGAGCGCACGTGGGACAGCTCGTGCTTCATCTTGCGCCGCTCCCACTCGGTCAGCTCGCCCGATTGGAAGGCGACGCCGAAGGCCTCGGCAAAACCCCCGGCCAGCGCCTGTTGGGCCCGGACCATGGGGGGCGCATGACCCAGAAGGTCTTCCAGGCTGACCACCCGCTGGCGTGCCGAGGCGATGGCCTTATCCGTCAGCTTCTCGGTGGGGATGCGCAGCACCCGCAGCATGCGCTCGATGTCGAAGCGCACCAGCAGGGTGCCCTGATAGAGGAACGAGTCACCCTCGAACACGCCGCCGGTGCCCGAGATCTTGCGCCCGTCCACCTCGATGTCGTTACGCGGCCGAAAGCGCGCGTCGACGCCGAGCGCGCCGACCGCCCCGGCGGCCGCCTCGCAGATACGCCGCGCGATCCCGTCCATGTCGCGTACGCCGAGAACCGAACGGTCCAGATACAGCTCCCACCCGAGCTGGCCCTCGTCGAAATAGATCGCACCTCCACCGGTCACCCGGCGCTGCACCTCGATACCCCGGGCGCGACAATAGTCCAGGCGAAGCTCCTGCTCGATGCCCTGGTGGTAGCCCACCAGGGCACAGGGCGTAAACCGCAGAAAGCGCAGCGTGTGGGGGATACGACCCTGGCTGTGGCCGGCCAGCATGGCCCGCTCCAGGGCGATGTTCTCCGACGCCGAGCGCACGCCGGTGTCCACGACGCGCCACGGCCACGTGTCCGCTCGCCCTTGCGTCATCGCCCGGCCCTCGCCTCGGCACGGATCGCCCAACCACCGTCCGGCCTCGCAGCGAGCGCCGGCTCCAGCATGGGGATGGAGCAGCACGAAGGGTGCAGTCGCACCTCTCGGCCCAGGCGCCGGGCGAGCTCGACCACGCCGTCGGAGGGATGGGCGATGCCATTAAGGCCGGCCAGCACCGCATAGACATCGAGCTGCACGCGCACGGCCCCCGGCGGGCGGGCACAGCCGAGCAGCACGGGAAGGTCGGGCAGGGCCTGGCGCGCGCTCAGGAAAAAGCGGCCCGTCGCGTGCGGGTCCGGGGTGGCAAAGGGACGGCGCCGTGATGCGTAGAAGGGCATCACCACTACCAGCACCAGCGCGTCGCACCGGTGGCGCTCGATGATCTCGAGCGCGCGCCACTCCCCCAGAAGGTGCCCGTAGTGCAGCCCGATAACCACATGGGGCACGACGCGCATTCGGGTGCGCCCCAGCGCGGCGAGCGCCGCCTCGAAGTCGCTCACGGAGCGCTCGAGATGGTAGACCTGAGTAATCGTGTCCTGGGAGCCGATGACGTCCAGCATGGCGACATCCACCCCCGCCTGCTCCAAGCCACGCGCGCGCAGGTCGTCGAGGAGCCCCGTGTGGACCGCCACCGTCAACCCCCCGAGCTCGTCCTTGATGCGGCGGATCACCTCCAGGAAGGGATCGTACACGACCTCGTTGGCCCGGTTCGATCCGCCGGACAGCAGCAAGCCGCGGGCACCTCGTGACGCCGCGCTGCGCGCCACATGCCAGAGCTCGCCCGGCGCGCGCGCAGGCAACATGGGCTTCAGGATCTCGGCCCGGCAATGATCACATTGCAGGGCGCAGTCCCCGCCGGTGACGGACACCGCCGGCCAATGTGGGGCACTGCACACGGGGATCTCGCTGGACTCGAAGTGCTTGAAGGTGGGCACATGCAGGTCGAGCCGCCCGCCTGCCGCGCCCCGCCCGCTCTGTTGCTGCACAGCCTCGATCGCCGCCAAGACGTCCGGGTCTACCCGAATACCTTCGAGGGGCTCGATGAAGTCAATCAGGCTCGACCAGTCCACGGCAACATGCTCCCGGGCCCGCGTCCGTCGTACGGGCGCCTCAGACCGTTTCCCAGCCCGTATATCTCACCGGGCGCGGGAGCAGGCACCGAATTCGCGTTCGTAGGCACCGCTCTGGAGCGAAAGTGGTAGCCGTAGCTATCAGTCGAGTGAAGAGCAAGCCTACGGGCGCGAAGACAAGCCTGAGCCGCGATAGGCCAACGGCGCAAACAGTGTGTCGTCGCGGGAATCCTCTGCATTGTCCCTTATTCCTCCTGCGCTTCACGGTGTTGCGGTAAAGCCGTCGGCGCCCGGTGAGATATGCGGGCTAGCATCCGTCGAAGCCCTCAAGCTCCATCTTCTCGGCGAAGGCGTCCAGGGCATCGCCACCGGTCAACAGCAGACGCGACTCCTCCACCCAATCGAAGGGACGCAGCACCACCAACCAACCTGCCTCGTAAGAATCTTCGTTGATCAAGGCCGGATTCCGCGCCACACGCGGATTCGTGGCCACCACCTCACCGCCCACCGGTGCCTTGACCGGGCCCACCCACTTGCCCGACTCGACGGTGGCACAAGACTTATCGCGCTTGACCTGCTTTCCGACCTTGCGTGGTGTATACGAAACAATCGTGCCGGCCAACGAGCAGCCGTAGGAGGTCATTCCCACCGTCACGGTCCCGTCCTGCGCGAGACGAGCCCATACATTGCTGTCGACATTGTAGAAGAGCTCTTCGGGAATATAACAACCGCGCACGTGAGCCATGGGGCCTCCCGGATATCCGGCGCCGGATGCCCACCGGGGCAAGGGGTCGCACGACCGCCATCGCTGGGTCGCACGAATGCGCTGGGATCATAGCCGACTGTCCCGAAGTTTCACACCCCTGCACGCCCGACATCCGCGCGGCGCCGGTCGCCGGCAACCCCCCAGAACAAAGGTGCCCACCGACCGGGCGCCCCCATTTTGTACGCGCGGAGCCCGGACTCAGACGTACAGGCAGATGTCGGACTCGCCGGCAAACTCGAAGAACGTGGCAGCGCCCCCGTACTCAATGCCGTCGATGAACATCGAGGGGCTCATGTCGAACAGGTCCACGGTCATCTGGCAGGCAATCAGCTTTACCTCCGCCTGTAGACACAGATCACGCAGCTCCTCAATGCTGGCGACCCCCTTGGATTTCATCTTCTGCTTCATCATCATGGTCATGACGGCCTCCATGCCGGGTATTGCCGTGCCCAGCACCGGAAACCACTTGTCCATCCCCATCGGCATGGGCATTCCCGGATTGCCGAGGGGAGAGACCTTCAGCGACAGCTTCTTGCGCAAGAGCTGAAGACCGTAGAATGTGAAGAAAATCTGGGCTTGATAACCGAGGGCGGCTGCCGTAGAGGCCAAGATGAACGGGGGATACGCCCAGTCCAGAGTCCCTTTGGTGGCGATAATCGCTAGTTTTTTGTCATCGGACATGTTGTGATGCTCTCATCGGCTGGGCGGGCACGCTGGCATACCCGCTTGAATGAGTCAGGCCTTCTTGATCAGAAAGTAGAATTTGCCGCCTTCCTCACGCGACTCCTGTAGCGCATTGCCGGTTTGTTTGGCGAATGCCTCGAAATCCTTCACGGAGCCCGGGTCAGTGGCGATGACGTGAAGCACCTGGCCGCCCTGCATGCCGGCCAGCGCCTTCTTGGCACGCAATATCGGCAGCGGACAGTTCAGGCCGGTCGCATCCAGCTCTTGATCGAAATTTGCCATGGTTCAGCTCCCCTTCGAAATTCCAGTGAGTTGGTGTTAGCAGCACATCCACCGCCGGGTATCATACCGGCCGCTGATATTAGAATTCAACGCTACACTTATATGACATGAGTCCCGCGAACGCAAGGGCGTGCAACGGTGCCCCCGATCCTCTTGGAGAATGAGACCGAGTCTGCAGCCTTGAGCGGACCACCGGCGCCGTTTGGGCCACGGGCAGCCGACTGTCAACGTGCTAGCATCTCCGGCAACCGCCGGGCGGCGCGGCCCAGCGGCTGGCCGCCGGGTGCGATATGCGGGCTGGGCCGGCAACCATTCGGGGATATCGGAGTCCGACCGCGCCATTGAGATATGCGCGCTGGGGCTCGGACCCCTATGCGGTCGATCCGGGGGTATCACATAAGAACTCTATGATACGCTCAACCGCTTGGCCGGTATCTATAAGGGGTGAGTGAGGGGTCTGCGACGGAACTCTTGCCGCTACAGCGGTCCCAAATCTAGGAACGCCCGCGAGGGCACTAATCCGCCAATGCGTGTGAGGCTGAGAGATCTCCCCAAGCTGCTGCTGAGCATCCTGATCGCCTGCGCGACGGGCCTGGGTCCCGCGGGCGCCTATGAGCTGCCCGATATCGGTGACCCCTCCGGCAGCGTGCTCACCCCACAGGACGAGCGCCAGTTGGGCGCCGAGCTCATGCGCGCGCTGCGCCGGCAGCTAATGGTCCTGGAGGACCCGTGGCTGGAGGAATACGTTCAGTCACTGGGGTACCGACTGGTGGCCCACAGCGATGATCAGGCCTACCCCTTCACGTTCTTCATCGTCCGCGACGGCGCCATCAACGCCTTTGCCGCACCTGGCGGCTACATCGGTCTCAACTCCGGCCTCGTGTTGACCACGGAATCGGAGAGCGAGCTGGCAGCGGTGATCGCACACGAAATCGCCCACATCACCCAACGCCACATGGCGCGGATGTACGAGGCCGCCGGTCGGCACCAGATGGCGGCGGCGATCGCCATTCTGGCGGCGATACTCGTGGGCGGACAGAGCGACGACCTCGGGCAGGCAGCGGTGGCCGCTGGCACGGCCGCGGGCGCCCAGATGCAGATCGACTTCACACGAGCCAACGAGCAGGAGGCAGACCGAGTCGGCATGCAGATCCTGTCACGCTCGGGATTCGATCCCCACAGCATGGCCAAGTTCTTCGAGCGAATGCAGCGTGCGACCCGTCTCTACGGAGTCCGCCTTCCGGAGTTTCTGAGCACCCACCCGGTAACGAACTCTCGCATCGCCGATGCCCGAGCTCGGGCCGAGCAGTTCGCCGCCAACACGACAGGCGATCAACTGAACTACGCTCTGGCCCGGGCCCGGCTGCGCGTGCTCACCGCCGAAGACCCGGCCCGTGTAGAGCGGGAATTCCGCAAATACCTGGCCGACGGCGCATCCCGCGACGAGCGTGCCGCCCGCTATGGGCACGCCCTCGCGCTGCTCGAGCTTGGCAACTACGACCAGGCGCGCCAGGAAATCGAGAGGCTGCGAGAGTCCGACCCTGAGCGCATCCCATTCCTCATCACCGCCGGGCGGATCGAGATGCTAAGCGGGCACACGGAGGCCGGCGCCGGGCTGTTCGACAAGGCTCTGCTCATCTACCCGCACAACCGGGCGCTCACCTACCACTACGCCGAGGGATTGATCGACGCGCAACGGGCCGCCGAGGCCCAGCAGCGGCTACAGGCCTATTTGCGCAACCGGGAGCCGGATGCGGCGATTCACCGGCTTTACGCCAAGGCCGCCGGCGCCTCGGGGAACAAGGCCGAAGCCTACCAGCACCTGGCCGAGTACTACTTCCTCAATGGCGAGACCCGGACGGCGATCGAAAAGCTGACACAGGCCTCGCGCCTCGATGGCCTCGACTACTACCAGGCCGCGGAGATCGAGGCGCGCCTCAAGCAGCTGCGGCACATCGCCGCACGGGAACAACACTAGGAGCCTGCGCCTCGCCGCAGTGCCCCAGCGGCCTCGCCCGGACGGCCGGCTGCCGCAGGCGGCATGCCACGGAGAGCGACATCGGCTCGGGCTCCCCGAATATTAGCCCTGCCTAACATGTCCCAAATCGTCGAATCGCAGCCCATTTCCCCTTGCAGTCTGTGCGTTAATCATTATGCTAAGATGCACGTTGAGTATACGATTGCAGCGGTAAAACATTAATTTATAAGACCCAAAAAATTTTTTGGGGCCGCCGACACCCCCGTCGGAAATCCCCCAAAGCCAAAACACAGGAGGTAACCATGCGGACACCCGCGAGAATCATCTCGACAGCCGCCTCCGTTGCCGTGCTGATGGGCAGTCTGGTCCTCGCCCCGAGCGCACCGGCCGTGGCAGCTAACGTCGTGGAAGAGGGCAAGAAGCTCGTCGAAAACCGCAAGAAGGGCAACTGCCTCGCCTGCCACAAGATCGAGGGCGGCGACATGCCCGGCACCATCGGCCCGCCCCTGGTGGCGATGAAGCAGCGGTTCCCGGACAAGTCGCGGCTGCGCGAGCAGATCGCCAATCCGGTCAAGTTCAACCCCAACTCGTTGATGCCGCCCTTCGGCAAGCACAACATCCTGACCGACGACGAGATCGACAAGATCGTCGAGTACGTCTACACGCTCTGAAAACAACGAACTGATAAATGACATGAGGAGTACGCTTGTGATGGACATGAAGCGCAGGACCTTATTGAAGGGCACGCTGGCGGCGGGAGTGGCCGGTGTGGCGGCTGGGGCGGGGCTGCTGAGCCCGCGGGCGGTGCTTGCGGCCTGGCCGAAGACGGCCTTCGACGCCAAGAGCATCGACAGCGCGCTGCAGGCCCTGACCGGCGGATCGGAGCTCAGCGCCAGTGAGCGCATCCAGATCAAGGCCCCGCCGATCGCCGAGAACGGTGCGGTGGTGGGCGTGACGGTGTCCACCGATCTGGACGGTGTGGAGCAGATCAGCATCCTGGCCGAGAAGAACGAAAGCCCGCTGACCTCCACCTACAACCTGGCGGCCAACACCGAGCCGTTCGTGGGTACGCGCATCAAGCTGGCCAAGACCTCGAGCGTGATCGGGGTGGTCAAGGCCGGCGGCAAGCTCTACAGCGCCGGGCGCGAGGTGAAGGTGACCATCGGCGGCTGCGGCGGCTGAGGCCGGCCCGCGGCGCATTGCGACCCACAGGTTCAGAAGAGAGGATTGAGTCATGGCAAGTACGATCAAGGCACGCGCCCAGGCCCAGGGCGGCATCACCTCGGTGAAGATGCTCATCAGCCACC
>JABAHQ010004888.1_pt1 | contig 20410 bp, 20 predicted proteins | sample 7062091 | NCBI WGS metagenome assembly JABAHQ01 (sample SAMN14534359, study PRJNA622989) | marine sediment metagenome | biome: marine biome [ENVO:00000428]; feature: marine pelagic biome [ENVO:01000023]; material: deep marine sediment [ENVO:00002113] | place: India: Gulf of Kutch | collected...
GGGCCTTGACCCAACCTACGTCTGCCGTGCGGCCGTTCGGTGGCGCACCTCGGGCCGTCAGTTCGTCACCTCGGCGCGAGGACCCGTCCCGAGCTGCATGCCGTCCATCGGCCGCACGCCGAGGATGTCCGGCACGACGCCCCTCTCGGGCGCGAGCGCCTCGCCGAAACGCTCGAGCGCGGCGGCCGGATCGTCCAGCGCCGTCAGCAGCCAGCCGTCGTGCGGCGGCACGAGCTCCGGGCTGCGCCACACGGTATGCCCCGCCACGCGCTCGCGCGCCGCCTGCGGATCGAACACGCCGAGCACGTGCACCCCGCGCCCGTCCGCGTGCAGGCACGCGATCTCGGCAAGATCGGATGCGCCGCACAGCACCAGCTCGCGCCAGCCGCTGGCGCGCGCCGTGTCGAAGGCGCGGCGGCAGGAGTCGCCCGCCCGCCGGTAGAACGCCAGCGAGGAGGCGAGATAACGACCGGTGAGACGGCTCTTCTCGGAGAACCCTTGAGGGGTCAGGTAATAGAGATAGCGGTTGGGCGGGACTTGGCGGACCTTGACCCAGCCCTTGCGCACGCAGCGCTTCAAGTAGGAATTGGTGAGCCCCAGCGCCACGCCCAGGCGCCTGGCCAGCGTGCGCTGGGTGACCTCGCTCTCGGCCTCGATGGCGGCCAGCAGCTCGCGGGTCAGCGCTTCTTCTTTTTCGTCGCTATTGTTCATTCTGTGAACAAAATAGATGAAGAAAACCTGCTCCGCAAGCACTTAGGAAGCACAGTTAAAGGATCGTCTCGACGTCGACCGAGGGCAGGCTCACCCGGGCGGTCTGATCGGCGATCTCGAGCAGCACCTGCACCCGCTTCTCGCCCGTGCGGGCCGCGAACACGGCCGCGTAGCCCGCCATGGGGCCGGAGCGGATCCGGACCTGCTGGCCCTGCTGAAAATCCCGGGGCTCGCGCCGCTGGACGCCGTGCTCGTCCTCCTCGTCCCGGAGCCGCCGGATCAGCCCGTCCGGCACGCGCGCCGGCCAGGTGCCGAAGCGCACGAGCCGCGCCACGCCCAGGGTCGAGCGGATCGGCGCCCAGCTCTGGTTGACCGCATCCAGATACACGAAGAGGTAGCGAGGGAACATCGGCTCGACCACGCCCGCCGCGCGCCGGCCCCGGCGGGCGCGGGCGCGCACCAGCGGCAGATAGGTCTCGTAGCCCTGGCGCGCGAGATTCTCCCGCGCCAGCCGCTCGCCGCGAGGCTTGGAGTAGATCAGGTACCAGGCTTCGTCCGTGGGGTCGTTCCGCGGCATCTGCCGTGCCGTTGCCCGCTCAGGGGGTTCCCCGGATTGCGCTCCACCAGATTGGGCGGATTCTAGCATAGGCCCTCCGGCCTGGAAGAGGGACGCGTCTCGAATGGATCGTCACGCCGGTCACCTGCGTTGCGCCCGTCGCCCGAGCGCCTCGCCCGCGGCCGGCGACGCCTCCGCGGTCGCGGTCGGCGCCGACGCCGCCCCGCCCTCCAGGTCCTCCAGCCACGCCTGGAACATCAGCACGTCCCACAGGTAGTACTGCCAGTTCCGGCGCCCGGCGAGGTGCTCTTCCCACTTGTCGCGGATCGGCGCCGGGTGGAAGAAGCCCTCGCGGCGCAGCCGCGGCTCGGCGAGCAATTCCTCGCCCCACTCGCGCAGCGGACCGCGCAGCCAGTCGCGGATCGGCACGCCGAAGCCCATCTTGGGCCGCTCCATCAGCTCGCGGGGGACGTAACGCGCGAGCAGCTCGCGCAGGATCCATTTTCCCCGCCCCGCGCGCACTTTCATGCGCATAGGCAACCGCCACGCGAGCTCGATCACCCGGTGGTCGAGCAGCGGGATGCGCGACTCGAGGCTCACGCCCATCGTGGCTCGATCGACCTTCACGAGGATGTCGTCGGGAAGATAGGTCATCAGGTCGAGGAACATCATGCGCTGCAGGAACCCGCCGATCTCCGCCAGCGGTTCCTGCGCAGTGAACAACGTCGACGGCTCCTGCGCGCCTTTGACCAGCTCCGCCGGTCGTTTCCAGTGCGAGACGAGCCGCCTGTAGAGCGCCTCCCCGGAGGGCACGCCCACGACCTCGGCGAGCTTGTGGATCTTGTCGCCCGGGTTCTTGTAGCGGAAGCGCCTCGGCAGCGCGCCGCTCAGCGCGCCGAGCAGCTTGTTCCACCTCTCGGCCGGCACGCCCGTCATGCCCCGGGCGATGCCGCGCCGCAGCCCGCGCGGCAGCCAGCCGACCTGCCGCCACGCGACCCGGCCCCAGAGATAACGATTGTAGCCGCCGAACAGCTCATCGCCGCCGTCCCCCGAGAGCGCCACCGTGACGTGCCGGCGCGTGAGCTCGGCCACCAGCGCCGTCGGGATCTGCGAGGAGTCGCCGAACGGCTCGTCGTAGAGCGCCGGCAACCGCGGGATGACCGCCTGCGCCTCGTCCGGGGTGACGTAGAGCTCGGTGTGCGCGGTGCCCAGATGCTCGGCCACCGCCTTGGCGTGCACGGCCTCGTTATGGTCCTCCTCGTGGAAGCCGATCGAGAAGGTCCGCACCGGCCGGTCGCTCTGCGCCTGCATGAGGGCCACCACCGTCGAGGAGTCGAAGCCGCCGGAGAGGAACGCGCCGAGCGGCACGTCCGCCTCCATGCGCAACGCCACGGCATCGCGCAGCAGCCCGTCCAGGGCCTCGATCGCCTCGGCCTCGCCGCCCCGAAACGGCGAGGCCAGCGCGTCTCCTATGATTTCGCGGGCCGACCAATAGCGCCACGTCCGCTCGCTGCCCGGGCGCGCCCCGTCGCTCGCGGAGAGGCTCAGCGCCTGGCCCGGCTCGAGCTTGTGGACGCCTTCGTAGATCGAATACGGGGCGGGAACATAGCTGTGGCGCAGGAACAGCGCGAGCGCCCCGCGCTCGATGCGCCCCTGCCATTTCGGATGGGCCCGCAGGGCCTTGAGCTCGGAGGCGAAGAAGAGCACCCCTTGCGTCCAGCCGTAGTACAGCGGCTTCTCGCCCAGCCGGTCCCGCGCCAGGTGCAGCGCGCGCGTCTCGCGGTCCCAGAGCGCGAACGCGAACATGCCGTTGAGGCGCTCGAGCGCCGGCTCGAGACCCCAATGGGCGATGGCGGCGAGCAGCACCTCGGTGTCGGAGTGACCGCGCCACGCCGGCGCCGCGCCCTGCCGCTCCAACTGATCGCGCAGATCTCGGAAGTTGTAGATCTCGCCGTTGAACGCCACGACGTAGCGCCCGCAGGCCGAGACCATCGGCTGATGGCCCTGGGGCGAGAGGTCGACCACCGAGAGCCGCCGGTGCCCGAGGGCCACGCCGGCCGCCGGGTCCGCCCACACGCCCGAATCGTCCGGCCCGCGATGGGTGAGGGTCGCGGTCATGGCCGCGACCGTCTCCGTCAGGCGCTCTCCCGGCTCGGTCGGGTGCTCGAGAATGAATCCCGTCAGACCGCACATGGCCCCGATGTCCTATCCGTGCCCGCTCGGCGCGCGCCGCCCGTGGCCCAGCAGCTCACCGAGCGCCTGCTCGGTGTGATCGACGAACGCTTCCACCGAGTACCGCCGCTGAATCCTATCACGCGCGGCGCGCCCGATTCCCTCCCTTTCGAGCTCCAAGGCCCGTTCCCACGCCCGCGCCAACCCTTCGGGATCGCGAGGGCCGACGACGATGCCGGCCTCGCCGACGATGGCGCGGGCATCGCCCACGTCGGTGGCGACGCACGGAAGCCCGCAGGCCATGGCCTCGCCGAGGGCGTTCGAGAACCCTTCCCCGTACGCCGAGGGCAACGTGAAGACATCGAAGCCGGCGTACGCGGCCGCCATGTCACGCCACTCGCCCGCCCAGACGATGCGCCCGTCGAGACCCAGCGCCTGCGCGCTGCGCTCCAGCTCCGCCCGGTAGCCCGCCGGGCCGTCGCCCAGGCACACGAAGCGCACATCCTCGCGGCGGCCCGCCAGCGCTGCGGCTGCGCGCAGAAAATTGCGGTGATCCTTCATCGGGTGCAGCCGGCCGACGGTGCCGATCACCTTTTGGGTATCCGTGAGACCCCATGCGCCGCGGACCTCGGCCCTGGCCTCGGGACGGGGCGCGAATCGCCGCGTGTCGATGCCGTTGGGAATGACCCGCCACCGGCGCGACCTGAACCCGATGTCCTTGTGGTAGCGCCGTCCCGCCTCCGAGTTAGCGATGATCATCGGCACGGTCGGCGACAGCCACGCCCCGAGACGCCGCGCCCACGAGCCCCGCAGCCCCAGCGCCATGTTCGAGGCGCGCAGGCCCCACACGAGCCGCACGCCCGGCAGCCCCAGCGTCGCGATCCGCGCAAGCAGATTACCGCCGTAGAGCGCGCTGTAGAGGACGGCTTGCGGCTCGCGCGCGAGCGCCCGCCGCAGTCGCCACACCCCGCGCACCGCGTCGACGCCGGCGCGCCAGGCGTTGCCCGGCGGGGCGTCGGACCCGTCGTCGATCAAGGCGCGCAGCTCGATCCGCGTCTCGTGCGCCAGGGCCTCCCAGTGCGCGCCGCCGGGATACAGCGTGAAGACCGAGACCGCCCATCCCGCGTCGTCGAGCGCGCGCGCCAGCAGGGTCAACTGACGCTCGGCGCCGCCCGTGCTCAGCCGGCCCACGAATATGGTGAGACGGCGCCGCAGTGACGGCGCCCGCTTCATCGGATCACCGCCCGTCCGGGGCGCCGCGCCCCGCGGCCGATCAGCTCCTCTCAACGAGATCCTCCACGCCGCCGAGGTCGACGCTCGCGTATAGCATGGTATTGGCGGCGATGGCGTCGGGTAACTCGCAGGGCTTGAGCCGGACCGCCGTGTCCCGCCCTCTCAGGCCGGCGATCTCGAACACCGCATAGCCGTGACGCCCCAGGCGCTCGAGGACATTCCGAACGCTCGCGTTACGCAGGGTGAGGGCCTGCGGGTGCACCTCGACGAAGAGCCGGGGCCGCGCGCTGGCCAGTGTCGTCTCCATGCCCGCCAGCACGTCCAGCTCGGCCCCCTCGACGTCGATCTTGACCACGTCGGGACACGCGTTCTCCCGCTGGAGGAAGGCGTCCAGCGAGACCACCTCGACGCTCGCGCCACCTTCACCCCGCGCGCTCAGTGCGAGCGTCGAGCTCGGCCCCGCGGCCCGATCGTAGCGCCCGACGCCGCCGGCGCGCCCCACCGCCTTGCGCACCGCGGACACGTTGGCGCATCGATTGAGCGCCAGATTCGTGCGCAGCAGCTCGAAGTTCGCGGCGTCCATCTCGAAGGCGTAGACCCTGCCGTGCTCGAGGCGCTTGGCCGCGAGGCACGCGTACCATCCCAGGTGCGCGCCGACGTCGACGAAGCACGACCGGCCTTCCAGCACGCGCCACAGCAGCCGCGTCACCGGCGGCTCGTGCAGCCGCCCGCCGTAGTATCTCGGCAGGAACCACCTCTTGGAATGCCGGTCCTCCACCGAGAACACCAGCGGCACGCCGTCGATCCGCGTCTCGAAGCGGGTCAGGCGCCGCGTCCGCCAGCGGATCCCCTGCCGCAGCAGATACCGGATCGGCCTCGCCAGCGCGCTCACGGCCGATGCCCCCTTCGCACCGCCGTTCCCGCACGATTCACGTCGAATGCCTCGCCGCGCGGCGCTGCTCGCGCACATTGCGCGCGAAGCGCAGGAGCTTGCGCGGGCCGTGCTTGAGCTCCGCCGCCAGCCAACGGGCGCCCACCGCCTCGAGCAGCATCCGCGCGCGTGCGCGCCGGCCGCCCCACCGGGGCGCCAGCATGCGGTGCAGATCGCCCGAGTCGTAATCGCGATAACGCTCGAAGACCTCGACGACCGCCGCATCGCGGTACTCGGCGCCCAGCGCCGCGATCTCGCCGCGAAACGCCGCGTCGGCGCCGGCGAGCGCGNNGAGCGCGAGGCCCCTGCGCCGGTCGCCGGCGGCGACGAATGCCTTCCACAGCCGCGTCAGGAAACGCCACTGCTCGCGCACCTGCGTGGGGTCCACGCCCCTGCGGTCGCGCTGCGCCGCCTTGAGCGCGCGCTGCGTGCCGAAGTGAAACGCCTGATAGGGGCCCGGGCTCGGCGCGTGGGTCGCGATCAGGGCGTGGCTCGCCAAACGGATCCGGCGGCCGGGCACCTCGGGATCCGGATCGACGAACAGGCCTTCGTCGGTCGGTGTCCAGCGCGCGCGGCTGGAGAAGGCATGCAGGCCGTAGATGACGGATTTCGATGCCCAGTCCCACAGCGGAAAGATCAAATGATCGATCTCCCGCTCCCGGTCGAGCAGCGCCGCGATCCGCCCCAGCGCGTGCTCGTCGGCGAGCACCATGTCGGCGTCGAGCTTGACGAACGCGTCGAACTCTCCGGCGCGCCGCATGAACGTCGCGTACAGCAGGTCGTGCGCCTCCTTGTTGGGTCGATCCTCGATGATGAAGCGCTCGTGCGTCTCGTGGCGCTGCGACGCCAGCGCCGCGAGGCAGCGCGCGTACTCGTTCTCCCCGCAATGCAAGATGCCGACCAGAATTCGCAACGCGGGCCCCCGGGTCATCGGCGCAGAAAACGCTCCATGCTCCGGCGCGGGATGGCCAGCGGCCGACGCCGCAGCGAGACGCCGCGCGGCTCGGTGGTGAAGGCGTAACGAAAGCCCGCCCGCGCCGCGATGCGCTCGACCGCCCGCGAGCGGACCCCGTAGGGATAAGCGAGCATCTCGATGCAGCGCCCCAGCTCCGACCGGAAACGCTCCTGGCAGTGCTCGAGCTCATGCCGCGCCCGCTCCGGGTCGAGCGCGCTCAGCACCGTGTGGTAGCGCCCGTGCGCGCCGACGCTGACCAGCGGGTGCCGGTCCAGCGCCCTGAGGTCGTCCCACGTCAGAAACGCCGCCGGATCGCGCGCGGGCGGCGCCGGATTGAGCGCCCGCAGCCCGCCCAGGAACGCCCGGCGCCGCTCGTGCGGCAGGGGCTTGAGCCGTTTGCGGATGCGCTCGTAGGCGTCTTGTCGGGCCTCCGCGGTGGCCGCCGGCAGGCGCCGTCCGCCGGGGAGCTCGACCGCCTGCGCGGCGCGGACGATATCGGCGAGCTCCTGCTCGTACGGGGCGAGCTCGCCGTCGACGAACCCGGTGGTCACGAACACCGCGGCCGGGCTCCCGTGACGCTCGAGCAACGGCAAGACGTGCTCGACGAAATCCCGGTAGCCGTCGTCGAAGCTGAGCAGCATCGCTCCCCTTGCCCCGGCGCCGGGACCGAGGTACGCCCGCACGAACTCGGGCCCGCCGACGGCCCGGGCCCCCACGCGCGCGAGCAGGGCCTCGAGCTCCGAGACCTCGAGGACGTTGGCCCGATCGGGGCCGATCGCCTCCCGGTTTCGGGTCGGCCGGACCCGGTGTCCGTACAGAGCGGTCGGTCCAGGCATCCGGCGCGCGCCTAGCCGGCCCGCACGACCGTCGCCCCGGCGGAATCGGAGCTCGGTCCGCGCGGCCATCGCCGCCAATGCGCCAGGTCGAGGCCGAGCAGGCGCTCCAGCCGCTCGATCTCCGGTGCGAACAGCTCATGGAGCTCGGCGATCAGGGCCTGCGCCTGATCGTCCAGGCGCTCGACGGCGCGATCCGCGCCGCGCTCCCCGCGCCCGGCCAAGGCGCGTTTCACGGCGCGGACCGGTGCGGCGAGCCCCGTCGTCCGCAGAATGCGATCGGCCGCGCGACCCACCCGCTCGCGGCCGTAGGATCGCCAAGGGCGCGCGGGGTTGATGCGCTCGTGGAGCCGCCGGGGCTCGAACCCGACGTCCTCGACGCCGATGAAGGCGAGCATGTCCCGGTAGAAGCGCTGCGGGTCCCGCTCGAGGTCGTCGTAGAGCTGACACAGGAGCTGGTCGCGGCGGAACCGGCTCAAGAAACGCTCGAGGTGCGTGGCGTAGAATCCGGGCTCGATCCAGCTCGCGTACAGATCGTAGTTCTCGAGCACCTCGCCGAACGTGTAGTTGAAGCGGTCTTTCCTCTTCTCGTGCCAGTAATGAGAGAACGCCCGCTCCACGGGATGGCGCAGGCACACGATGATCTTGGCTTCCGGGTTTTCCTCCGCGATCCGTGCCGGGACGAGCGGCGAGCGCAGGTACGAGTAGGTGGGATCGACCCAGATGAGGGTCGGCGAGACCCCGTCGAAGTGCGACACATACCAGTCCCTGCCCCTGTGGTAGAGCATGTCGAAGTAGTGGATCGAATCCCGCGGCGGGCACCCGATCTCGGGGTGCTCGCGCAGGCATTGGTAGGCCCAGGTCCTCGCCGCTTTCTGCGGTCCCACGTGGAAGACATCAACCCGTTTCATCGCCCTGACCTCGGCGCCGCTCGCCGCGGCGGCGTGCGGCCCCCGACCGCCGGTCGCTCCATGGCCCGTGCGGTCATATCTCTAAGGCGGTCACTCGGATCTGCATGATGCGCCGCACGTAGACGAGCATGAGCACGTTCCACATGATTGTGCTCGCCGCCGTCGCGGCCGCCGCGCCGAGCAGCCCATAGCGGGGGATCAAGAGGGCGTTGAGCGCCACGTTGGCGCAGGCGCTCAGGAACAGGATCTTCGCCGCCTGGCGCTCGTGGCCGGTCATGGTCATCAGGTAGCCCACGGAGCCGGTCAACGCGTTGACGACCTGGCCGGCCAGCAGGATCAGCAGCGCGCCGTAGCCGGCGGGGAACTCTTCACCGAACCAACCCAGCACGAGCCTGCCGCCGGCGATCAGCGCGACGGCGGCGGCAAGCGCCAGGGCGGTCGAGCCCCGAGCAGCGAGCACGACCAGCCGCTGCAACGCCTCCCGGCGCTCGCTCGCGTAGAGCTCCGATATCAGCGGCGCTGCGATGGTGTTGATCGCGATCAGCCCGAAGGCCGCCACGGCGCCCAGTCGCGAGGCGGCCGCGTAGATTCCCGCCGCCTCGGGGGAGGCCATGCTGCCGAGCATGATGATGTCCGTCTGGCTGAGGATCAGCCGCATCCCCTCATTGAAGAGGAACGGCAGCGCGAGCAGCAGCCATTCCCGCGGATAGTAGCGCGGCGCCGCGGCGCGCGCGTCGGCGGGCAAGCGCGTATACAACCAGAACCCGGCGCCCGCCAGCACGAGCATGCCCGAGACGACCAGCACGCCCATGGCGCCGGCCGCGGACACCTGCGCCTGCTGGACCCAGGCCCATGCCCCGATCGCCGCGCCGGCGAGGATGGTGATGATCGGCAGCGGGAGCTCGCAGGTTCCTGCGTGGCGTAAGCCCCGCAGCGTCGCCTGCACCAGCACGGTGAGCGTCATCACCGGCACCAGAACGAGCGCCCACCGGAATGGCTCGACGCGCGCGCCCGGCAGCCGCTCGGCCAGGCCTTCGACCACGGGCCAGCCGAGCAATGCCACGCCCGCACCGCCGAGCAGCCCGAGCGCGAGGGCCCATTTGATCAGCCCGTGCAGCGCGCCCCATGCCACCTGTGAGCGGTAGCGGGCGATCATGCGGACCAACGTGGTGTCGATGCCGAGCTTGGCGAGCAAGACGACCACGTTGACCCAGGCGAGCGCGTAGACCACCACACCGTACGCGCTCACGCCGAGCGCTCGCGCCATGAGAATCTGCGCGAGCAGGATCCCCGCGGCCGCGGCCGCCTTGGCCGTGGCCGCCGCCGCCGCGCCGCGGGCCAGCACCGCCCCGACGCCTTCGCCCCGCAGCCGCCGCCACAGCGACCCGGAGCGCGATCTGACGCGCGCGGGGTCTCGGATGGCTTCGGAAGGATCGCGCACGCTTGGCTCGGGACCTGGCGGAGCCTAGGACTTTATCTGACAAGGTCTTGATCGGCAACGACTCATGAGCCGCGTACCCGTGGCCGAAGGCGCGCGGGAAACGGCTCGGCGAGCGCTGCGGCCGATCGTCATCAAGGATAGTCGGTCGCGCGGGCGGGAACCTTGAACGAACGCCGTTGCGGAGAGGCGGAGGGGCCGGCGCGCCGGCGGTGCGGAAAGAGGCGGCCCGCCGGGGCGGGCCGCCCGCGCGACCTGCTCGCCGGGGCTAGGGGCTGCCCTTGCTCACGGTGAGCTTGTCGCGATTGCGCTCGAGGGTGGCCTCGCCGATGCCCTTGACGAGGCGCAGGTCCCCGACGCTCACGAACGGCCCGTGCCGGTCGCGATACTCGACGATCGCCTGCGCCTTGGCGGGCCCCACCCCGTCGAGGGTGGCCGCCAGCATCTCCGCGTCGGCGGTGTTGATGTCGAGCGGACCGGCCCACGCGGCGAACGGCGCGAGCGCGAGCCAGAGCAAACAGATGAGCTTTCTGAGGTAGGACATGTCAGCCCCCTTTCCCTGTGGTTCCGTGGCTTGGTGAGAGAGTCCCCTCTCCCGTCCCTGGACGCCCGCCGGGCGGGCCGGCGGACCGGGTCAATGATAGCGGGCTTTCGGGGAGCGTCAACCGAGCTCGGCGTCGATGGCCGCCAGCGCCGCGGCCGGGTCCTCGGCGCCGGTCACCGGCCGGCCCACCACTAGATAGTCGGCGCCGGCCGCCAGCGCCTCGCGCGGGGTCATCACCCGCGCCTGATCGTCGGCGGCGGCGCCCTTGGGGCGCACGCCCGGCGTGACCAGGACGAAGTCGCGGCCGCGCTCGCGCCGCAGCCGCGCGGCCTCCCGGGGCGAGCACACGACCCCGTCGAGGCCCGAGGCGTGCGCGAGGGCCGCCAGGCGCGAGGCGTTGTCGGCCGCCGAGCCGGCAAGCCCCAGCTCCGCCAGCTCGGCGTCGCCGAGGCTGGAGAGCACGGTCACCGCCACGAGCAGCGGGCGCCGGCCGGCCCCTTCGAGCGCCTCGCGCGCCGCCTCGAGCGCGCGCCGGCCGGCGAGCGCGTGGACGTTCACCATCCACGCGCCCAGCGCGGCCGCCGCCCGGCAGGCGCCGGCCACGGTGTTCGGGATGTCGTGGAACTTGAGGTCGAGGAACACCTCGAACCCGCGCGCGTGCAGCCGCTCGACGATCGCCGGTCCGGCACGCGTGAAGAGCTCCTTGCCGACCTTCACCCGGCAGCGGCCTGGATCGAGCCGCCCGGCCAGCGCGAGCGCCTCGCCCGCGTCGGCGAGATCCAACGCGACGATCAGACGAGGGCCGGGCTCAGGGCGCGGGTCTTGGCTCATGGTCGCTCGCGACTCGGCGTCTCCGCCCGGGCGGCGCCGGGGTCAGGCGGCCGAGGGGCTGCGGCGCAGCACATCGCGCAAGACGCCCAGCCGCCGTGCGAGATCCCGAGCGCGCCCGACGAGCGGGTCGGCCTCCTCGGCCTCAAGGTACCCCAGTCGCCGGGCGAGCTCGACCTGGGTCTCGACCTCGGCCAGCGCCGCCCGAGCCGTTCCGATATGCGGCAGGCATTCCCTGGCATGCTCTCGGGTGTGCCCCTCGGCGATGCTCGAGGGGACGACCACGGCCGCCCGGCGCAGCTGCCACGTCAGCCCGTAGCGCTCGGTCTTAGGGAACGACCGGGTCTTGGCGTACACCTCGGCCACCAGATCCATCCCGTCCTGCCATACGCGAAGCTCTCGATAGCATCCCACAGCCATGTGAACCTCCTTGTCCACCACGACGTCGCGCAAAGCACCGCACTCTAGACCGACCCGCGCGCCGACGCCAGCGCCCGGATCCTCAACTGGGCAGGCCCGTGCCCTGCGGCGGCTCTTCGAGCTCCAAGCGCTTGACGGGCTTGATCGTGCTCCAGCACTTACAGCTCGGGCACTGCCAGTGCATCACCTTGCCGGCGAACCCGCAGCGCTCACAACGGTAGCGCGGCAGGTCCGCCAGGAGCTGGGCGCTGATCTCGGCGAGCACCTCGAGGCGCTCCCGCGCCGGCCCCTCGGTCGTGGCCACATTGAAGGCGATCAGCCGGTCGAGGCCGCGGATCGACGGCCGCGAGCGCAGCTGCTGCGCCAGGAACTCGGCGGCGCTCTCTTCGCCCTGCTGCTGGCGCAGCAGCTCCGCGAGCGCCAACGCGGGGGCGACACCGTCGTACTTGGGCAGCACGCCGTAGAGATACTCGAGCATGGCGCCCGGCTTGCCCATCTGAACGTAGGCCTGGTGGAGCGGCTCCAGGACCTCCGGCAAATAATCGATGTCCTGGTCCTCGACCTGCCGGTACGCCCGCACGGCCGCCTTATGATGGCCGGCCGCCATCTCGATGTCGCCCTGCAGGAGGCTCGCTCGCGCGCAGCCGCGATCGGCGAGCAACGCGTGCTTGATCAGCCTCAGGGCCTCGCCCCTGCCGCCGCGCCGCCGGGCCTCCTCGGCCTGCTCGCAGTGGTAGTGCGCGATCACGCCCGCCATCGCCCGGCCCGTCTGCGTCTCCAGACGGCGCGCCACGCGGATCGCCTCTTCCCACTCCTTCTCCCGCTGATAGATCTCGCGCAGCCGCTGCAGCGCGCGCTCGGTGTTGGCGTTCTGGCGCACCAGCTCGTCGAACAGGCTTTCGGCCCGATCGAAGAGGCCGGCCCGCATGTAATCCTCCCCGAGCTCGAACAGCGCCTGGGCGCGATGCTCCCCGGTCAGGGTGGGCCGCGCGATCAGGTTTTGATGGATGCGGATCGCGCGGTCGACCTCGCCGCGCCGCCGGAAGAGATTGCCGAGCGCGAAGTGCGTCTCGACCGTGCTGCTGTCGACCTCGACCATGCGGACGAAGACCTCGAGGGCCTTGTCCGGTTGCTCATTCAGAAGATAGTTCAGGCCCTTGAAGTACTCCGCGCCCACCCCCGCGGCCGAGCGCGGACCCGGCCCTTCGTTGGAGCGGCCGCGGCGCGCCACATACCAGCCGGAGGCCGCGGCCACCGGCAGGAGCAACCACAGCAGCTCGAGCATCTCAGTGGGCGTCCTTGATCGGCATGTTGCGCAGGTTCATGAGCTCTTTTTCGGTTACACGGACCTGACGCTTGAGGTGGGCGATGCGCCGGCGCTGACGGACGATGACGACGAGGCTGGCCGCCACGCCGAGCAGGGCGCCGGCGATCAGGGTCGAGACCAGCAAAACGGCGAGCGGGAGCCGCACGCCGCCGAAATAGTACTTGACCTCGACCGGCTCGGCGTTGAGCACGGCGAAGGTCAACCCGAGCACCAACAAGACCACTGCGAGAATCCAGCCGATCAAACGCGCCATGCCGTCTCCACTCCCATAAGCCGCCGCGCCCGGGCGGCGCGGTCACGCTCGCTGCCGTCGAACGGCCCCTCGTCGCGGCGGTCGGACGGGGCATTCATTCGCGAAAGTCAAGGTACAGGCGGGGGATCGGACAGGCAAGAAAGCGTCGCGGCACGAGCCGCGCCCGTCACGCCGTGGACAGTCGGTCTCGTGCGCCGGCGCCGGGATGCCGGCGACGCGGGCGGCTAGTTGTTCTCGGTCTGGGGCTCGGCCGTGCCGTTGACGCGCTCGCGCAGCTCCTTGCCGGGCTTGAAGTGCGGCACGTACTTGCCGGGCAACGCCACCGAATCGCCGGTCTTCGGATTGCGTCCCACGCGCGGCGGCCGGTAGTGCAGGGAAAAGCTGCCAAACCCCCGAATCTCGATCCGGTCACCTTCGGCCAGCGCGCGACTCATCTGCTCGAGCAGCGTCTTAACCGTCAGCTCCACGTCCTTGTATGCGAGGTGCTGCTGCTTGCGCGCCAGCGCCTCGATCAGCTCGGACTTGGTCATTCTACGGTTCCCGCCTCGTACCATCGCCCTGCTATGGCCCCTGTTCTGGATTAATAGCTTATGTCCCCGTCTCGCGCCGGGGACCGCCAAGCGCCAAGGAAAGGCCGGTAACGGTGGTCTTGTTGTATAGGCGCTACGCCCCGGGTCCCGGACCCCGCAGGCGCTATTCTTCGCCTTGCTCTTCCTCCTCGTCGCCGCCGCCGAGCTGATCCTGGATCATCTCCCCCAGGGTCGCAGTCCCGGTCGCCGCCGTGCGGCCGTAGCCCTCCATCGCCTCGGCCTCCTCTTGGACATCCTTGGCCTTCACCGAGAGCGCGATGCGGCGGTTCTTGCGATCGACGCCGACGAACTTGGCCTCGACCTCGTCGCCCTCTTTCAGGACGTTGCGGGCGTCCTCCACGCGCTCCCGGGAGATCTCCGAGGCCCGCAGGCTGCCTTCGACGCCGTCGCCGAGATCGATGATGGCGCCCTTCGCGTCGACCTCGCTCACCGTGCCCTTGACGGGCGAGCCCTTCTGGTGACCCGCGAGAAAGTTCTGGAAGGGATCCTGCTCGAGCTGCTTGAGCCCGAGCGAGATGCGCTCGCGCTCGGGGTCGACCTGCAGCACCACGGCCTCGACCTGGTCGCCTTTCTTGAAATTGCGCACCGCCTCCTCGCCCGGCTCGTTCCACGAGATGTCGGACAGATGCACCAGCCCGTCGATGCCGCCCTCGAGGCCGACGAAGATGCCGAAATCGGTGATCGACTTGATCGTGCCCGAGACGCGATCGCCCTTGTTGTGGTGCGCGGCGAACTCCTCCCACGGATTGGACTGGCACTGCTTGATGCCGAGGGAGATGCGGCGACGCTCCTCGTCGATATCGAGCACCATCACCTCGACCTCGTCGCCGATGTTGACGATCTTGTACGGATTGACGTTCTTGTTGGTCCAGTCCATCTCCGAGACGTGGACCAGGCCCTCGACGCCGTCCTCGATCTCGACGAAGGCGCCGTAGTCGGCGATGTTCGTGACCTTGCCGAAGATGCGCGTGTTGATGGGGTAGCGGCGGGCGATGTCCTCCCAGGGGTCGGCCCCGAGCTGCTTCAGGCCCAGCGAGACGCGGGTGCGCTCGCGGTCGAACTTCAAGACCTTGACCTCGATCTCGTCGCCGACGTTGACGACCTCGGAGGGGTGCTTGACCCGGCGCCACGCCATGTCCGTGATGTGCAGCAGACCGTCCAGGCCGCCGAGATCCACGAAGGCGCCGTAATCGGTGAGGTTCTTGACGATGCCCTTGATGACCTGCCCTTCCTGCAGGCTCTTGAGCAGCTCTTGGCGCTCGGCGCTGTACTCCCGCTCCACGACCGCCCGGCGCGAGACCACCACGTTGTTGCGGGAGCGGTCGAGCTTGATGACCTTGAACTCGAGCTCCTTGCCCTCGAGGTAGCCGGGATCGCGCACCGGCCGCACGTCGACCAGCGAGCCGGGCAGGAAGGCCCGCACGTCCTTGATCTGGACCGTGTATCCGCCCTTGACCTTGCCGGTGATCTCGCCGGTCACGGTCTCATCGTTCTCGTAGGCGCCCTCGAGCTCCTTCCAGACCTTGGCGCGCTTGGCCTTCTCGCGGGAGAGCCGCGTCAGGCCGAAGCCGTCCTCCACCGCGTCCAGGGCCACCTCGACCGCATCGCCGACCTCGACCTCGAGCTCGCCCTCCGGGCTCTGGAACTCCTCGATCGGGATCACGCCCTCGGTCTTCAGCCCGGCGTTGACGATCACGACGTGGGGCAGGATGTCCATCACCTTCCCCGTCACGATCTCGCCGGGGCGGAGGGTCTGCGCCTGCAGACTCTCCTCGAACAGCTCCGCAAAGCTCTCATTCATCGATTGGTCAGCCTCTCCTATTCGATCTGGGTCGACGGGCCGGGTGTCGAGATCTGCCGCCCCGAGCGCCTGCGCCACGATGCGCCCCGCCCGGGGCGCGAGCCAATACTTTATTGTAAAACGAACCTCTATGCTTTTCAGCCGCTTCCGTGCGCCGTCCCCACCAGGGCCAGCACCCGTTCGGTGACCGCCTCGATGGAGAGCCCGGTGGTGTCGATGACCACCGCGTCCGGGGCGGGCTGGAGCGGCGCGACCGCCCGGTTCCGATCCCGCTCGTCCCGGGCGACGATATCCCCCAGAAGATCCGCGAGGTTAACATCTAACCCTTTGTCTCGCAACTGGTTATAGCGTCGCCGGGCACGCTCGTTGCGGCTCGCCGTGAGGAACACCTTGTGCTCGGCGTCGGGGAACACGACGCTGCCCATGTCCCGCCCGTCCGCCACCAGGCCGGGGGGCTTGCGGAAATCGCGCTGGCGCTGGAGCAACGCCTCGCGCACGCCCGGCAGGGCGGCCGCCCGCGAGGCCAGCTCGCCGAAGGCCTCGCTGCGCGCCTGATCGGTGACGTCGTCACCCTCGAGCAGGATGCGTGCCATGCCGGCCTCCCCGGCCTCGAAGGCGACGTCCAGGCCCCGCGCCAGGTCGGCCAGCGCCTCCTCGTCGTCGACCGAGACCCCGTGACGGCTCGCGGCCACCGCCACCACCCGGTAGATCGCGCCGCTGTCGAGCAGATGCCAGCCCAGCGCCTCGGCGACCCGCTGGCTCACCGTCCCCTTCCCCGAGCCGCTGGGCCCGTCGATCGCGAGCACCGGCGCGTTGTGCGAGCCGCCGCTCATGCGCGTCCTTCATGCTGACCGGCCGGGATGCTAGCCCCAGCCCCCGGCCCGTGCAAGCGCAATCCGCGGCCGGTGTCGCGCCCGGCGGCGCAGGTCGAAAAACGCAAAGGACGCAAAAGCGCGGAGAACGCAAAGAGCAGCCGATTTAAGATAATTTCCATCAGGCATTTCAGAATCTTATTAAATAATTTTCTTTCTCCGCGCCCTTTGCGTTGAATACACCAGCTCGAAAGACCCCTAGGACGACTCCTCGACCTCCAGGCCGACGGAGCGGGCGGCCTCGACGAACCCGGGAAAGGACGTGCGGACGTTGGCGCAGTCACGAATCTCAATCGGACCCTCGGCCCGCAAGGCCGCCACCGCTAGGGCCATGGCCACGCGATGGTCGCCGTGGCTGTCGACGCGCCCGCTGCCGAAGCGACCGCCCCGGATCACGATGCCGTCCTCCTGCGGGCGGGCGTCGATGCCGAGCGCCCGCAGGCCGTCGGCCATGACCTGGATGCGGTCGCTCTCCTTGACCCGCAGCTCGGCCGCCCCGGTCAGGCGGGTCTCGCCCCTGGCGCAAGCAGCGGCGACGAACAGGGCGGGAAACTCGTCGATGGCTAACGGGACCAGCTCGGCCGGGATGTGGACGCCCTGCAGCCGGCTCGCGCGCACCCGCAGGTCGGCCACCGGCTCGCCGCCCGACTCGCGGGGGTCGAGGACCTCGATGTCGGCCCCCATGCGCAGGAGGATCTCGAGCACGCCCGTGCGGGTCGGATTCACCCCCACGCGCTCGAGCAGCAGGTCCGAGCCGGGTGCGATGCTGGCCCCCACCAGAAAGAACGCCGCCGAGGAGATGTCGCCCGGCACGGCGATCGGCCGCCCGGTCAGGCGTCCGCCGCCCTGCAAGCAGGCCGCCGGCCCGTCCCGCTCGACCGCATAGCCCAGGCCGCCCAGCATGCGCTCCGTGTGGTCGCGGGTGGGCGCCGGCTCGTGCGTGCAGGTGCGGCCCTCGGCGTAGAGACCGGCGAGCAGCAGGCAGGATTTGACCTGTGCGCTCGCCACCGGCAGCCGGTAGTCGATCCCCTGCAGCGTCCGCCCACCCCGGATGCGCAGGGGCGCCGTGCCCGCCGGGGTGCTGTCGATCCGTGCCCCCATGGCGGTGAGCGGCTCGATGACCCGTCCCATGGGGCGCCTCGACAGCGAGGCGTCGCCCGTAAGCATGGAGTCGAAGCGCTGCCCCGCCAGCAGGCCCGCCAGCAGGCGCATGGAGGTCCCGGAGTTGCCGAGATCGAGCGGTCCCGCGGACGGGGTCAGACCGTGCAGGCCGCGGCCGCGGATCGCCAGCCGCCCCTCGGCGGGCCCTTCCACGGCCACGCCCATCGCCCGGAAAGCCCGCAGGGTGGCGAGCGCATCCTCCCCCTCTAGAAAGCCGCTCACCTCGGTCACGCCTTCGGCGATCGAGCCGAGCATCACGACACGGTGCGAGACGGACTTGTCGCCGGGGATCCGCAGCCGGCCCGTCAGAGACCCGCCGGGGGCCACGGTGAGATCGATGGGTGGGGTGTCGGTCATGGCGCGTCGCCGGGTGCGGCGGATGCTAGTCCCCCCGGCTCGGCCGCGCAAGCGCGCCGTTCGCGCGGGCTCCGGCTCCGGCGACAGCCGCTCAGCCGGGGACGACCAGGCGGTACGGCCCCCAGCGCGGCTGGCACCCGCGCCGGCACGCGCGGGCGCGACGGGGCGGGGCGCGTGACGGCTCGGGGCGCACGCCGGTCACGTCGCTGGAGCCGCGATCGGACGCCGTGACGGGTTTCCTGCCGGACGCTGTTTTCTTGGGTCTGGCCATGCCCGAGTTGTTGCAAGGCACGTGCCATGAATCCGACCGTGGCGACGGCACGCGCCCGGCGGGCATGTCTCACGGCTCGCCGTCCGAGCCTTCGCCGGTCTCGTCGAGGTAGCGGTCGCGGGCGGCCTTCGCCCGGCGGAACAGCGCCTCCAGCGCGGGGCCGTCGCCCGCCTCCACGGCGCGGGTCACGGCCTGGAGGTCCGCCTCGAAGCCGCCCAAGGCGGCAAGCACGGCTTCGCGGTTCGCCAGGCAGATGTCGCGCCACATGACCGGATCGCTGGAGGCGATTCGGGTGAAGTCCCGGAATCCGCCGGCCGCGTAGCGGAAGATCTCGTCGTGCTCCTCGCGTCGAGACAGGCTGTCGACGAGCGCGAACGCCAGCAGGTGGGGCAAGTGACTGGTCGCCGCCAGCACCTCGTCGTGATGAGCGGCGTCCATGCGCTCGACGCGCGCCCCCGCCGTCTGCCACAGGGCCTGCACGCGCTCGATCGCCTCGGGCGCGGTGTCGGCCGACGGGGTCAGGATCACGCGCGCGCCGTCGAAGAGCTCGGCGAACGAGGCCTCGACGCCGCTGCACTCCGTCCCCGCGATCGGGTGCCCGGGCACGAACCGGGCCGACGCCGCGCCGAAGGCGCGACGCGCGGCTTCGACCACGGCCGTCTTGGCGCTGCCCACGTCGGTGACGACCGCCTCGGGCGCAAGCGACGCCCGGAGCGCCTCGAGCACCGCTTCCGTCGCGCCGAGAGGCACGGCGACCACGATCATGTCGGCGCCGTGCGCCGCCGCCGCGACGTCGGTGTCATAGGCGTCGATCACCCCGAGCTCGAAGGCGCGCCGCAGGCGCCCGGCGTGGCGCCCGGCGCCGACGATCTCCCCGCACACGCCGGCACGGCGCGCCGCGCGCGCCAGCGAGCCGCCGATCAGCCCGACGCCGACGATGCAAAGACGATCGATGTGCATGGCGCTCCCGCGAGTTACTAGGTACTCGTGACTAGTTACTAGGACATAAGATGCGGCGTGCGCGCCCTGAACAGCAGCAGAATCGTAGGTTGGGTCAAGGCCCGCAGGGCCGGACTCAACGTCGTTCTGTCCCCGGACATCAACGCAACACGCGGTCGAGCGCCTCGAGAAACCGGGCGTTCTCCGCGTGGGTGCCGATGGTCACGCGCAGGTGCCGGGGCAGCCCGTAGCCGCCGATCGGCCGCACGATCACCCCCTCGCGCAGCAGCGCCTCGTAGACGGGCGCCGCCGCTCGCTCCACGTCGAAGGCGACGAAATTCGCCACCGACGGGATGTAGGACAGCCCGCGGTCGCGCAGGCCCGCCGTGATCTGCTCCATGCCCTCGCGATTGATCGTCCGTGAGCGCTCGAGGTGCTCCCGATCGTCGAGCGCCTCGAGCGCGGCCGCCTGGCCCACCGCGTTGACGTTGAACGGCTGACGCACGCGATTCATGAGATCGGCGACCTCCGGATGCGAGACGGCATAGCCGACACGCAGGCCCGCCAGCCCGTAGACCTTCGAGAAGGTGCGCGTGACCACGAGATTCGGATAACGCTCGAGCCACTTCACGGCGTCGGGATAGCCGGGCGTCTCGACGTACTCGAAATAGGCCTCGTCGATCACGGCGATGGCGTGGGACGGCAGCGCCGCCACGAACGCCTCGAGCGCCCCGGCATCGAGCCAGGTGCCGGTCGGATTGTTCGGGTTGGCCACGAACACCACACGCGTTCGGTCCGTGACTCGAGCGGCCATCGCCTCCAGATCGTGGCCGTTCGGCATGGCGGCGTCAGGCCCTTGCGCAGACGCCACGCGCGCCTCGGCGCCCGTCGCCTGCGTCACGATGGGGTACACGGCGAAGGCGTGCTCGGAGAGCACCGCCGCGTGATCGGGCGTGAGAAATACGCGGGCCAGCAGCTCCAGCACGTCGTTGGACCCGTTGCCCAGCGTGATGCACCGCGGCTCGACGCCGTGCCGGTGGCCGAGCGCGGCCTTGAGCTGCTCACCGCCGCCCTCGGGGTAGCGCGAGACCTGCCTCAGCGCGGCGCGGGCCGCCTCCAGCGCCCGCGGGCTCGGGCCCAGCGGGTTCTCGTTGGAGGCCAGCTTGACCGCATCGCGCACGCCGTACTCCCGCGCGAGCGCCTCCAGCGGCTTGCCCGGCTGATAGGGCTCGAGGCCCGCGATGCCGGGCGCGGCGAGCTCGAGGAACGTTGGCGTCGCGGACTCGTTCATAGCCGATCAAGCAAAA
>JABAHQ010004529.1_pt2 | contig 20376 bp, 17 predicted proteins | sample 7062091 | NCBI WGS metagenome assembly JABAHQ01 (sample SAMN14534359, study PRJNA622989) | marine sediment metagenome | biome: marine biome [ENVO:00000428]; feature: marine pelagic biome [ENVO:01000023]; material: deep marine sediment [ENVO:00002113] | place: India: Gulf of Kutch | collected...
AGGAAGCGCGCGTCGGCCTGCTGGACGGGCTCGCCGTGGCCGTGACCTGCGGGCCGGGAGTCTACCTGTGGAGCGGCTCGCCGGGGCCGACGGCGGTGATCGCGGCGGCCATGGTGATCTCGCTGGTGGCGGCCGGGGTCTCCGGCGCGCCGGTCCCGATCACGCTGATCCGGCTGGGGCAGGACCCGGCGCACTCATCCTCGATCCTGCTGACGACCGTCACGGACGTCGTGGGCTTCTTCTCGTTTCTCGGTATCGCGACGGCGCTGGCGGCGTTTCTGTGACCCGGGCGCCTCGCGTCAGCTAGCGCGTCCGCTCGTCGATCTCACGGCGCTGGCGCTCCTGGGCCTCGCCGATCGTCTGCTCCACCGAACGGGCTCGGTCCAGGGTCTCGACCTGCTCGCGCCAGACGTGGTCACCCTCCTCGCTCTGCTCGCGCGAGCACCCGACCAGCAGGGTCAACAACGCGAGGACCACGACCGCGGTCATGAGCTTGCCCAACTGTTCCATCCTCCCGGCCGCTCTTACCGCCGGCATCTGCTCGACCCTCTCGGAACGGTAGACCATTTCCCGACGGATCGCCAGCGCGCGCCCGTTCAGAGATAGGGCGAGAACAGCCAGCACAGCGCGTCACCCAGACGCGCCGGCAACGGGCGCTCGTCGACCTCCTCCAGCGTCACGCGGCGCGAGCGCGCCCGCACCTGCTCGATGTGCGCGGCCACCTGCGCGACGAAATCGCTGTCATAGACCTCGGCGATCAGCTCGAAGTTGAGCCGCAGGCTGCGGGGATCGAGATTGGAAGAGCCGACCTGGGCGTAGTAATCGTCGATCACCAGCAGCTTGGTGTGCACGAACGGCCCGGGCTGGTAGCGCACCTCCACGCCCCACTGCAGCACCTCCCACAGCATGTTGCGGGCGGCGCGATGCACGTAGGGCAGATTGTTCTTCTGCGGCAGGATCACCAGCACGTCCACGCCGCGCAGGGCCGCTCCCTGCAAGGCGGCGAGCAGCTCTCGCGGCGGCAGAAAATACGGCGTCATGACCCATACGCGGTGGCGCGCCGCGGACACCGCGCCGATCAGGATGGTCGCGAGCCGGTCCATATCCTCGTTCGGCCCGTCGGGCACGGTGCGGCAGATCGCATGGCCGGCCTCGGGCACGGGCTGCGGCCAGCGCTGATCGTACGCGCCGGTCGTGAATCCCCAGTCCTCCAGGAACACCGTCTCGATCTCCTGCGCCACGGGACCGGCGAGCCGGAACTGCGCGTCGACGACACGCCTGGGATTGCTCTCGCGCTCGGCCAAGTGGCGGTCCCCGATGTTCATGCCGCCGGTGAACGCCAGGCGGCCGTCGACCGTGAGAATCTTGCGATGGTTACGCAGGTTGATCAGCGCGCTCGGCGGAATCAGCCTCGGCGGGAGAAAACGCGCGACCGGCACGTCGCGGCGGCGCAGCAGCCGGCTCGCCCGCGGCCAGGAATAGAGATCCCCGATGCCGTCGATCAGCACGCGCACGTCGACGCCACGCTCTCGCGCGCGCGCGAGGGCGTCGATAAAACGCCGCCCCGTCGCGTTGGTCTCGAAGATGTAGGTGGCGAGGAACACGCTATGCTCGGCGCCGTCGATCGCCTCCAGCATCGCCGGGAAGGCCTGCTCGCCGTTGTGCAGGATGTCGATGCGATTGCCCGCGATCAGCGGACGGCCCGTCACCGCCTCCGAGATCCGCGCCGACAGACGATAGCCCGCCGGCAGATCCACGCTCGAGGTCAACGGCGCCGGACGGTCCGCGCGCTCGTAGCCGACGTCGAACCAGCGCGCCGATCCGCTTCGCAGCCGTTGCGCGCGGGTGCGCGTGCGATTGATGCCGAGCACCACGTAGAAGACGGCGCCCGCGATCGGGAACAGCAGGCACACGGCGATCCAGGCCCAGGCCGCCCGCGGGTCGCGCTTGAACAACAGCGCGTGCCCGGCCGCCGCCGTTCCCATCACGCCCGCCAGGACGACGACCAGCCAGCCGGGAAAATCCATGCCGGCCGCGGGTGCCCCGTTCACCGCGTCGCGGCGACCGCCTCGTCGGCGGGCCAGGCGGAGGGATCGATGGTATCCCGGTAGGCGTGCCAGGTGGCGTGGCCGATGAGCGGGATCAGCACCGCCAGGCCGAGAAAGGCCGTGGCGAAGCCCACCGCCATGGCGGCCCCGTTGCGAAGAGCCGCGTTGATGCGGGTGACCACCGCGGTGACCACGTCGGTCTTGCGCTCCATGATCATCGGCAGCGCGAAGGCGCTCGCCGCGAACACGATGCCCGCGAAGATCGCGCCGACCGCCGAGCCGACGCCGAGGAAGGTGACGAGATCCGCCCACTGCGGATCGGCCTCGAGGGGAAAGAACACGTGGACCATCGAGGCGGCGCGCGCCCAGACCAGGAAGACGATCAGGAGGATCACGGCGAAGGCGAGCCCGTTGCCCAGGTGACGGCGGCCCTGGGCCAGGCAGTGACCCAGCGTGGGCGTGCGCCCGATCCCGAGCCGGCAGCTGATCGAGTAGAGCCCGAGCGCGAGCGCGGGGCCGAGCAGCAGGAAACCCGACATCAGCGCGAGCACCAGCGCCAGGTTGCCGAGCCACCAGCCGATGAGACTGACGATATAGCTCAACGCCACGATCACCACCCCGGAGGTGAGGCTCTGTCGGGGGGCGCGGCGCAGATCGCGCCACCCGCTTCGCATCCGGCGCAGCGGCGCCGTGGGCTCGAGCCGCCGGCAGGAGGCGACGAACGGCAGCTCCTGCGGGCGTTGCGGCTGCTGCTCTAGCATCCCCTCACCTCGACTCGCCCCGCGGTCCGCGACGCCCATCCGGGACCCGCGCTCCCGAACCATCGCCGGGTACGATACAGCGATCGCGGCGCCCGAGCCACCGGCGGCGACGCCGCGCCGCGAGGTCGTAGCGCCGGTCGTGCGACGACAAGAACAAAAGCGCCGGCCCCGGCATGACGGCCGCCGGCCACGGCCCGGGCGGCGGAGAAAACGAAAGCCTGCCGCGGCTCGCATCGACGATCACGCCGCACAACGCCGCAACGCGACCCGCGGAGGACACCGGCTCCCGGCTCGAGCCGGCGCGCCGAACCGTTACAGATCGGCTTGAAGCACGACCAGGGAGCACGCCTCCACGGGCACATCCGCCCGGGGCGGCCAGACGGCCTCGTGCTGCGGCTCGGCCTCGCCGGTGTCGAGCACCGCGGCCCAGCGCCGGCCCCAGCCCTCGGGCGGCAGGGTAAACGCGAGGCGCTCGTGGTCGGCGTTGAACAGCAGATAGAAGCTGGCGTCCACGACGGCATCGCCGCGCGCGTCCTGACCGAGCTCGCGACCGTAGAGGAACATCGCGAGGGACCTGGCGTGCCCCACCTCCCAATCCTCGTCGCCCATCTCCTCGCCGTCGGGGCGGAACCAGGCGATGTCCCGCACTCCGGCGCCATGGATGGCTCGCCCGTGGAACCAGCGCCGGCGCCGGAAGGCGGGGTGCTCACGTCTCAGGTGAATCAGCCGGCGCGCGAACCCTGATAACGATTCGTCCACCGCCTCCCAGTCGAACCAGGAGAGCTCGTTGTCCTGGCAGTAACCGTTGTTGTTGCCCTGCTGCGTGCGGCTCAGCTCGTCGCCGCCGAGCAGCATCGGCACCCCTTGCGAGAGCAGCAGGGTCGTCAAGAAGTTGCGCTTTTGGCGCGCGCGCAACCGGTTCACTTCCGGGTCGTCGGTCGGGCCCTCCACGCCGCAGTTCCAGGAGCGATTGTGGTCCTCGCCGTCCTGGTTGTCTTCACCGTTCGCTTCGTTGTGCTTTTCGTTGTAAGACACCAGATCATTCAGCGTGAATCCGTCATGGGCGGTCACGAAGTTGATGCTCGCATGGGGCCGCCGCCCGGTTTCCTCGTAAAGGTCGGGGCTGCCGGTCAGGCGGTAGGCGAATTCGCCCAGCGTTTGATCCTCGCCACGCCAGTAGTCGCGGACGCAGTCGCGGTACTTACCGTTCCACTCCGCCCAGCCCGGCGGGAAATTGCCGACCTGGTAGCCGCCCTCACCCACGTCCCACGGCTCGGCGATGAGCTTGACTCGCGAGATGACCGGGTCTTGCCCGATGATGTCGAAGAAGGCGCCGAGGCGATCGACGTCGTGAAGCTCGCGGGCGAGCGCCGCCGCGAGATCGAAGCGGAAGCCGTCCACGTGCATCTCCTCGACCCAGTAGCGCAGGCTGTCCATGATGAGCTGCAAGGTCCTCGGATGCATCATATTGAGCGTGTTGCCGCAGCCCGTGTAATCCATATAGTACCGGCGGTCGTCGGGCATGAGCCGGTAGTAGGCGGCGTTGTCGATGCCGCGGAAGCACAGCGTCGGCCCGAGCTCGTTGCCCTCGGCGGTGTGGTTGTAGACCACGTCCAGGATGACCTCGATGCCCACCGCGTGCAGGGCCTTCACCATGGCCTTGAACTCGTTGACCTGCTCACCGGCGCCTCGGCTGCAAGCATATGCGGCGTGCGGCGCGAAGAAACCGATGGAGTTGTAGCCCCAGTAGTTGGTGAGGCCGCGCTCGACCAAATGACGATCGGCGACGAACTGATGCACCGGAAGAAGCTCGACCGCGGTCACCCCCAGGGAACGTAGATGCTCGATGGCGGGCGCCGAGGCGAGTCCCGCGTAAGTGCCCCGCATCTGCGGGGGGATCTCGGGATGACGCGCCGTGAAGCCTTTGACATGCAACTCGTAGATCACGGTCTCGTGCCAGGGCGTGCAGAGCAGTCGATCGCCATCCCAGTCGAAGCCCGTATCGACGACCATGCTCTTGACCATCGCCGGCGCGCTGTCGCGGTCGTCGCGGGATAAATCCGCCGCCTCGTCACCGACGTCGTAGCCGAACAGCTCGTCGCTCCAGCCGATCCAGCCGTCGGTGGCCTTGGCGTAGGGGTCCAGCAGCAGCTTTGCCGGATTGAAACGGTGGCCCTCGCCCGGCTCGTACGGGCCGTGCACCCGGTAGCCGTAGCGCTGTCCCGGCTTCACTTCGGGCAGATAGCCGTGCCAGCAAAAGTCGGTGACCTCCTGCAGCTCGATCCGGATCTCCCGGTGCCCGTCGAACAGGCACAGCTCGACGCGGGCGGCGTTCTCCGAGAAGAGCGCGAAGCTCGTCCCCGCTCCATCCCACGTCGCCCCGAGAGGATAGGGCGCTCCCGGCAAAACTTTCATCGCTGGCTCTCCTGTTTGACTGCGCTAGCCGCGCCGGCTGCTGGCGAGACTCACGGGGACCTCCGGCGGCGCCGGCGCGAGCGCACCATGCCGCGCCGATGGGGCGCGGCGCCGGCCCACCGGCGTCGACCCTAGAGAACCAGTGGAGACGCTTCGCCCCACCGACCGTCGAAGACAGTCTCGGCCAGCGGCCTGCGCTGCCTGGGAGCGAGCTCGCGCTGCCTCATCGCTTCAGAGAGGGTCGCGGGATCGGCCCGGTAACCGACGGCGATGCCGGTCCACGCTTCGTAATCTTTCGGTATCGAATACAGCTCGCGTGCCCGGTCGGGCAGAATGCCGATCATCTGATGGACGAAGAGCCCCCGCGCTGTCGCCTCGACGACGAGGTTGGCGGTGGCGAGCCCAAGGTCATGGACGGCCGCCCGGTTGGGCTCGCCGCTACGGCTGAACGTCAGCCGGACCACGCCCAGCGCGAGCACCGGCGCGTGCTGCGCCCATGCCTGGTTTGTCTCGACGAGGCACGAAAGCAATTGCCGGAATCGAGCGGGCTGGTCCTGCGTGGCCACGATGTAGCGCCAAGGTTGCTCGTTGTAGGACGACGGCGCCCACCGGGCGGCCTCGAGCAGGGAACGCAGATCGTCTTCCGGCACCGGCCGGCCGTCGAATGCGGAAGGGCTCCACCGCTTGGCGAGCAGCTCGTGGATCGGGTAGTCAGACGCTGCCTGCTTCTCGGCCATAAACGCTCCTGAGCTCAGAGGGTTATGGGGTCGGCGCTGTCCGATCGCGGCGCATCATGTCCCGCCGCTCATACGGCATGCTCACGCGGCACTTTGTCTCCGGTGAGGCGCTGGGCGCCGCGCCCGCAGCGCGCATCACCCCGACGGGGCCGCCCGCGCCCGGTCCCACCTCATGCCTGCTCGAAGACGTCCTGGACCCATGAGATGGCCGCCGCGGTGCGCGGAAATCCCACGGTGCTCACCAAGAGCACCACGGCGTGGTAGATCTCTTCCTGGCTCGCCCCGGCCTGCAGCGCCCGGCGGGTGTGCGAGTGCACCGCCCCTTCGGAGTCGAGCGCGACCGCGGCCGCGAGCTGTATCAGGTGCGCCTGCCTGTCGTCGATGGGCCCCGCCTGCCGGGCCTGCTTACCGAGCTCGGTCGATGCCTTGAACAGCTCCGGGAAAATATCTTTGATACGCTGATAGTGCTTGGGGACATCCTGCGCCATGGTCGATCCTCCCGCTCATCGATGCTGCCCGCTTCGAGCGGCCTCGGCCCGCCAGCCGATCCCGCGCCGATGCCACACATACGGCCCGTGCGCACGCGGTGCACGCCACGCGGGCGAGGGGTGTCACCACGGGGGGCCGATCACCGCCGCCTTCCACCGCTCGCCGGGCGAATGACACCGTCGACCGCCGACGCCCCTCGGACCCGAGCCTGACCTCGCCGTGATCTTCGACCACGCGAAGCCGCTCGTGCTCGAAATCCCGCTCCGCCCCGATCTCTCCGCGTCCCCCCGCCTCGACACGAATATCCTTTCAGTCGGCGGGGGCATTCGGCCGCTCGCCCCTTTCGTTGCCCGACGTGCGCATTACACTACGAGCAGACGACATTATATAGTAGACCTCGATCACGGTGATTCCGCGCGTCAGGGTCGCGAACCCGCGCGCCGGATATCACGCCCGATTTATCGCGCGTCGTGCGACGCCCATGCGCCTCGACCATTGTGGGCGCGCGCTTTTCGCACGTCCAAGCCATTCGACGGCCGCGCCGTGGAGGCCGGCCGCCGTCCAGACCGGCGGCGTGCGATGGAACGGCCGTGGGCCTCGGCGAATCGTGGGCGTGGCGAGGACCGGGCCGTCGGCGACTCCGTCCGGGATCGCGGCATCTCCCGTTCGCCGTCATTCGTGCTCCGCGCGCCATGCCACCGGCATCCAGGTATAGGGTGCGAGCCCGCGCGCGAGAAAACGCACTTCCTCGGGCGTGCCGTGGTGGAGGCTCATGCCCATGAAGGCGACCCCGAACGCCCCGTCCGGCAGCGAGCGGAGGTCCCAGGCGTTGCCCTCGATCACCCGCGCGGACTCGACGTTCGATGGAAAGGCGAAGCGCCGCGCCGCCTCGACCTGGTCGGGATTGATGTCGACGCCGGTGCACCGGAAGGACGGCGCCGGGAAACGCGCCAGCATATCGGCGAGCGAGATGGGCTCGCCGCCGCAGGCGAGATCGAGCACGCGGACCGGCCCGCCGTCCGGCCGGCCCTCCAGGCCCTCCATGCGACGCCCGAGCACCATGCGCCGCGCGCCACCGCCTCGCGGTGGAGCAGGACGTTGGACTCGACGAGAAAGCCGTAGAAGCCGCCTTCGCTGAAGAGCCGCTCGCGGCGCACGGAGAGCCCCGCGGACGCTGGGTTCGATCTCAGGATATCACGGCCCGCGCCTACAGCGCCGAGGCGTCGACGTAGATCCTGTACTCGGCGATCCGCCCGCCCAAGAGCTTCAACACATTGGCGAACGGCACGGCGAGCTCGCTGCCGTCGAGCCGCGTGTAGGTCACCTCGCCCCGACAGATCAGATCCTCGCCGCTCACCCAGGACTCCTCGACGCGATGGCGCAGCGCCGCCACCGAGTCGAAGAAAGCGCCGACGGCCTCGCGGATCTCGTCGCGCCCGGTGACGGCATCGGCGCTGGCGAACCGGAACGTCGCGTCCTCGGTCAGAAAGCCGGCGAAACGATCGACGTCGCGCGCATCGACGGCCGCGAGCACCGACTGCAAGAGATCGTTCCCGGCTGCGCTCATCGCTTCCTCCTCGTCAGCCGCCGCGCTGCGACGCCCAGTACCAGGCGTCGTCCTCGGGCGCCCGCAGCGGGCGGCGGAACAGCGTGAGGATCTCGCCCTCGTGCACGACACGCTCGAACGAATCCCACCCCAGCAGCCGGAACAGCCCCGCCGCCTCGCCGGCCGCGGCGTAAAGCCCGTCGAATCCCAACGCGCGCGCCCGGGCCTCGACGGCGCGCACCAGCTCGCGGCCGATGCCGCGCCCGCGGTGCTCGGGCGCGACGTACAGCGTGGTAAGCCAGGGGGCGAGGCGCACGTGCGAGGCGATCGACCGCGGCCGCAGCGCGCACAGCCCGCAGGGCGTCTCGTCCTCGAGCGCGACCAGCGCGCTCGGGATGCCGTCGCGGCGACAGCAGCCCGCGAGATCGGCCCGCGCGTCGACGCCGCCCGGGCCGTAGCGCTCCGGCCACTGCGACTCGAGCCGGCAGGCGAGCGCGGCGACGAGCCCCTCGTGCTCGCCGAGCGGCGCTATGTGCAAGTCGGGCACGGCTCGGCCTNNCCACACGGAACACGCTCCTTCGAGGACCGAGGTCATGGTGCCCGCGCGCAGCTGCCGCGTCCACCGCCGACGGAGGCACGGAAAACGGGCCGGACGTCCCGCGGCCGCCCGGCCCGTCGCCGAGGCTCGAGGCGCACGCTCAGCGCGCCTCCTGCTGGCGGCGCATTCGCTCGCGCTCGAACTCCGCGAACTCGCGCGGCGCGATCTGCAGGTCCTCGTTCGTGTCGACCGAATCGAAGCGCTCGGCGAGCGCGTCGAGCCGTCTCGCCTCCCGGCCGTCGAGCATCCCGTTGGCGTTGACGTCGAGCTCGTTGAGCTCGAAATCCATGGTGACGCCCGCCGGGTAGGCGTGGTCGTCGCCGGGCTCGTTGGCGACCGTGGGATACCTGCTGCCGGGGCCCTCGCCCAGCTCGGCCCCGCCGGCGCGGACGAGCCCCGGCGCGACGCCGGCGGCGATGAGGACGGCCGCCCGCATCGCCGGGCCCACCGCGCCGCGTCTGTGCTCGTGTCCCCGCCTGCGCATCGCTCGTCTCCTGCCGTTGGCACCTACGCAAGAGATCGGGAGCGACCGCGGCCGCGCCCAAGCGCACCCGTGGTGGGGGCTCCGGCGCGGCGTGACAGGGGGCGCGTCGGCCGCGAGGAGGCTACGTGGCGCGCAGATCCCTGAGCTCGATGATCAGGACGACCTCCGCCGGCGGAGCGGCTTCTTTCAGCCGATAGCGTCCCGGGCCGACCTCATGCGAGCGCAGCCAGTGAAAGCCCGCCGCGCCGAGGTCGATGTCATGCTCGTGGCGCTCGCCGCCCTCGCGCAGCGTGCCGCTGATGCGGCATGGCCGATCGACGTACACGAGAAGGAGCGGATCGCGCGAGAGCGGATGAACGAAGCCCACCGCGCCGAAACGCCGGGCCTGCCCCTCGGCGAACGCGAAAGTGCCGAGCCGCGCGAGCCGCGTGCCGGCAGGCACCACGGACAGGCCCTCGGTCATGCGCGTCTCGCGCAGCGGCTCCGCCGCCTCGACGAGCCTCCGCCCTTCCTCGCGAAGATCGATCTCGAGCTCCCGCTCCTCGTGCAGCCGGCGCACGAGCACCGGCTCGCCCCGGGGCGCCCCGAAGATCGCCCCTCGCACCGGCGGAAAGAACAGCACCACCTCCGCCGGCACTTGCACGTAGGCGGCCGGCCGGCGCTCGGCGTCCACGTACGCCACCCGCGCGCGCAGCGCCTCGACGGGGCCGCGCTCGGGCGCCGCCCGCGGCGGGCCCGCGCAGCCCGTGACCAGGAGCAACACGGGCACGAGCACACGGCGCCCCGCGCGCCGGCGGCCCACTGCGCCTGCGCCCGGCGGCCCCTTCCCGTTCCGCGTCCGGGCGGCGCCCGGGTCACGCCCGGCCCAAGCCCGATGTCGCGCGTCTAGCATTTCTCGCCGCACACCTCCCCGCACGGCGGCAGCCCCAGATCGGGATACCGCTCCCCGGCCTGCCGGCAGGCCTGCAGGCACTCCACCTGGCACGCGATGGCGTCGCTCCCCGCGCTCTCGCGGTAGAAGCCCCCGTACATGTGCACGGCGCCCACCACTGCGATCACGCCGAGCGCCAAGACCACGACCTTCCACGCGAAATGTAGAGCCGACGAAGGACCGTTGCGCATATTGTTCTCCTTTGGGCATGCGACTCTGAGGAATTATGAGATTAGGGAGACATATATTTGTTTACGCAGTGCCCCCGGATTCTAGAACAACCCCGCCCGCAAGACATAGCGCTTCAGGCCCTCGCCGCAATCCGGTAGCGAGTGCTGCTCTCGCCACGCTCGCTCGCGTTCATTCGGTCCCCGACGCTTGCGCTACGCCGCCAGCGCCCCGAGCGCGGCGGTCAACCTTCAGCTAAATGGGCTCGATCGTCTCGATCACCTTGCGGGCCACTACCGTGCCCGCCGCGAAATACGCGCCGGGCCTGGCGAGGAGCAAAACATGGATTAGATATCCGCGCATCTCGAACGCGTACTCGACGCACCGCCTCCCGCCGTCGCGATAGGCGGCCCTGGCGATCTCGCGGTCCCCGATGCTTTCCGTCGAGATCCTCAGATCCTCCTTGCCCTCCAGCCGCGCCGCTAGCACCGCCCGCACGGTCTTCGCGTCCAGCGCCTCCGGGATAACCGGCCCGCCGTCGAGGAACGGCTGCCCGCTCGCCAACCGGCTGACTGCGACCATCGCGTTGGTGAGCCTGTCCGGGGTTAGGAGAAAAGGGTTGGTGGTATTGCTGTGGTCCCATCCCGACGTCCGAAACCGGACCGCGGGCTCGTCGGCCAGCTCCACCACGCCCTGGTCGACCTGCGGACCGGCGCCGAAAGACAAGGACGAGAGCCCAAGCCCGATGATTGCCGCGATTAATCTTCTTGGTGTCATTGCCGTCTCCGAAGCGATGAGGCGCGGGGCCGCCCATCCCTGCGCCGAAGCGACGGGCAGCGGTCCTCCCGCCGCGCGGCGGCAGCTCCGCACGAGAGCCTTCGAGAATTCCAGGAGAGACGATATATCACTTCACTAGTGTCCGGAAGAAACGGTCTCAGTTATAGATAACTTACTGTTACTAAAGCAATACGATGTCAATTTTGCCTGTCACCGACTCGAGCCGGCTGCCCAGCCAACATCACGCTTTAGCCCAATATTCTGGGCTAGAGCGATCAGTCAATGTATACAGGCGAAACTCGTTTTCGCTCAGGCGATGGATCATCTGCCTTTGCATACCTTCCGGCATTGCATCCAACGCTACGACGGCAACCGGCACATCAAGCGTTTCAGCTGTCAGGACCAGTATCGCTGCATGGCATTCGCGCAACTCACCTATCGGGAGAGTCTGCGCGACATCGAAGCCTGCCTCAAAGCCCGGAGCAACAAGCTCTATCACACGGGCATTCGCTCCAACGTCGCTCGCAGCACACTAGCCGATGCCAACGAAAAGCGCGATTGGCGCATCTATGCAGATTTTGCCCGGTCATTGATCCAAATCGCTCGTCGACTCTATGCCGGCGAGGACCTTGGCCTAGAACTCGACAACACCGTGTACGCGCTCGACGCAACCACCATCGATCTCTGCCTATCGGTCTTTCCATGGGCACATTTCCGGAAGACCAAAGCCGCCGTCAAATGGCATACCCTGCTCGATCTGCGTGGCAATTTCCCATCGTTTATCCACATCTCCGATGGAAAACTCCACGACGTCAACATACTCGATTTGCTCTTGCCGGAGCCCGGTGCCTTCTACATCATGGACCGGGGCTATACGGACTTCGAACGACTGCATCAGCTACAACAAGATGCCGACTTCTTCGTGATCTGCGCCAAATCCAATTTGCCGTTCCGCAGGATCTATTCTCATCCTGTGGACACGCGCACTGGCCTCTGAGCCTGACCGTTTTCGAAACAACACCGATAGATCAACTGCTTACCGGATGTGATCAAGCCATGAAAATGACGAGTTCAGCAACCAACTGAATCTATTTGACCAATATTCCGGACACTATTGATACTTGCATAAATAGTGAACATTTCTCTGTTTNNAATCTATTCGACCGATATTCCGGACACCAGTGATGCATTTATGTAAATCTCAATAATCAGAGGCTCCCTAGCTTTCTACCACTCATCTCGAGCAATTCGACCCTTGCAGTCACCTCGAGGCCCGGCGGCGTGGCGGCTTCGTGACTATATGAGAGTTACGTAAATGTCTGGCACTTTTCCTCCGGCGATCGCCGGCGTGACCTTCCGGCAGCTCTATATTCCGGCTGTTTGCAGGCAGCGTCAAAGGCCCGCGGATCGTCGAGCCCCGGTGGGGTTGGCGCGCCAGATACCGGGGCTCTTGCTCATCATTTGGGACGCCCTGAAAGGGCATAAAAGCAAGCTCGTCCGCCAATACCTGGAGCGTGACGATGCGGACATCCGGCTGGCGTTTCTGCCGGCCTGTGTGCCCGAGCTCACCCGGTGGAATACCTGTGGGGCTGACTCAAGATCCATGGCATCGGCGCCCTCTGCGCCGGCACCCTGCACGAGCTCAGCGCTTCCGCTCGACGGCGACTGCATTCCATGCAGCGCCGTTCAACCCGGGTCGGCGCCTTCTGGAAACAAGCCGAGTTGCCTTGGTGAAATTGTCATGTATTGATGTGAGTCTCAATAACTCGCTGACACGCATGGAGCAGTCGATCACAGCGGAGGCAACGGCCGACAGATTGCGTTTCGTCATGGCTTGACAGCCGGGTGACCTTGAACTTTGCTTTAACTTGCACGACGATCGTGTGCCCCCTGCCGTCTTGCGGCCACCGTCCCCCCAGGGCGCCGCGAGATGGACGCGCCCGCCAGCCGAGCCCGGCCGGCGTGCTGCTATGGACTGCGACGACGCTCGAGGCGGATGGGGAGAATCGCGTTCCAAAAGGAGCTTGGCGTCCTTGCCTTTCTGTGCCTGGCTGCGCTGAGCAGCCGAGCGCTCGCCGATCCGGGCGTCGACTGGCTTCGTGACCGCGTCCAGCCCGACGGCCGTTACGCGAGCGCCGGCGATCTCGCAACCGCTGTCCAGTCGACCGCCGAGACGCTACGCGCCTTCCACGCTCTGGCCGTCACACCGACGGACATCGAGACGAGCCGCGCCTACGTCGACGGCGCCGTCTTCGACGGCACCGAGTACCTCGCCCGACGTATCATTCTGCGGGCCGACGCCGGCGGTGACACGGCCGCCTCGAGCGCCGAGCTCCTTGCGCGGCAGAGCCGCAACGGCGGCTTCGGCGACGGCGCGGGATTCGACTCGAGCGTGCTCGACACGGCATTCGCGCTGGAGGCTCTGGGCGAGGCGGGAACGCCGGCCCCGCAGCCGATCGGGCGCGCGGTGCGATACCTGCTCGACCGGCAGCGGGCCGACGGCGGCTATGCCGCGACGGGCAACGCGTCGTCGATCTATCTGACCGCCCAGGTCGTGCGCGGCCTGCATCCTTACCGGCACCGCCTCGATCTCGGCGACGCGCTGCCCGCGGCGCGCGAGTATCTGCTCTCGCAGCGCACGGCCTCCGGCGCGATCGGCGAGCCGTTCGAGACGGCGGCGGCGCTGCTGGCGGTGGCACCGGTGGCGGTCGATCCGAGTCGGTACCAGGACGCGGTCCAGCACCTGAGCGATGCGCAGCGCGCGGACGGCTCCTGGGAAGGCGATGTCTTCACGACGGCTCTCGCCTTACGTGCGCTGGCGCTCGCCTCCCGGCCGCAGCCCAATCCCGATTTGGGAACCATTCGCGCGCGCGTGGTCAACGGCGAGACGGGAGTCCCCATCGCAGGCGCGAGCGTCACCCTCAGCGGCGCCGGCGGCGCGGTCGCGAGCACGGACGGTGAGGGTCGTTTCGTCTTCTCGGGCCTGGTCAGCGGGGACTACGAGATCCGTGTCGCGGCGACGGACTTCGAGCCGGTCGTCGCGGGCATCGGTCTGAATCCCGGCGAGGAGAAGGACCTCGGCACCATTCGGATGCTCGGGGTGCTCGACCCCACGCTGTCCGCGCTCCAGGGCACGGTGACGGATGCCGCGACCGGGACCGCAATCGCCGGGGCGACCGTGACGGTATCCAGCGCCGCGGGCGCCTCCACGCAGACGAGCGCGGATGGAAGCTACCGTCTGGAGCGCCTCGAGCCGGGTGTCGTCACAGTGAGCGTCAGTCGTGCCGACTACGAGTCGGCATCGGCATCGCTCACCCTCGAAGCCGGCGCCGCAGCGGTGCTCTCCGTCGCGCTGCAACCGGTGACCGAGCCGCAATTCGCTCTTTCCGGGACGATAGCCAGCTCCACGACCGGCAATCCGATACAGGGCGCGACGGTCACCATCAGCGGCGCGGCCGATGCGAGCGCCACCACCGATGCGGCGGGCGCGTACGCGATCGACGGTCTGATCCCCGGTGATGTCATCTTCACGGTCACCGCATCCGGATTTCAATCGGCTTCGACGAGCACCACCACGCAGGATGGGCAGCGCCTGGTGTTCTCGCCGGCGCTCGCGCCGGAGGGCGCGCCCGAGCCGACGCCCGACGCCGCGGCGATCACGGGACGCACGGTGGATCGCGCCACCGGCGCGGCGCTCGGCGGCGTCGAGGTCACGGCTCGCGTGTCGGGGATCAGCCTTACGGTGACGAGCGATGCCGACGGGCGCTTCGCGCTCGGCGATTTGCCTTCCGGCGAAGCCGAAATGGAGTTCGCGAAGCCGGATTACACCACCGTCACCCGAACGCTGACCCTGGCCGAGAACATCACGGTGGATACCGGCGACGTGGTGCTGACTCCGTCGGATTTCTACCCGCCGGCGACCGCGACCGGCGTCGTCGTCGACTCGACGACCGACGAGCCTCTTGCCGGGGTCTCCATCGAGGCGACCTTCGCGGGCGGGACGAGCACGCTCGCGACCGATGCGAACGGCGCCTTCGAGGTGGACGGGCTCGGGGAGATCGAAGGCCGGCTTCGCTTCACGCACGACGGCTACCTTACCGTCACGCTGCCCGTCTTCCTGATCGGCGAGACCACCGACCTCGGGCAGATCCGCATGCGGCCCGAGGGCCTCGGGGACCTCAGGCCCGATCTCGTTCCCGAGACCGTCGACGGCTCGGGCGCGAGCACGGATCCCGACACCCTGGCGCTGACGGGGCGGGTGACCGGCCGCATCGTGAACGAAGGCCTCGGGCCGGCAGGCGCCCCGTTCGAGCTGCTCGCCTTCTACGACGCCGACGGCGACGGGGCCTTCACCGAGGCAAACGATCCGGTGCTCGGTCGCGCACCGCGGGAATCCGAGCTCGGTGCGGGCAATGCCGCCGATGCGGCCGTCGACGTGTCGGGCGAGCTGCCGTTCCGCGACGCGCCGGTGTCGATATGGGTTGATAGCGGGGAGCGCGTCGTCGAGCGGGAAGAGGGCAACAACGTAACAGTGGCCGCGTGCCGCATCGAGCCTGCGCCGGCAGCGGACCTCGCGCTCGCGCTCAAGTGGCATTGGGTCGGGCCGGGCGGTGACCCTTCGGCCGGCAACGTCCACGGCCCGGTGGCCGTGGGACAGCTTTCCGACGACAACGGCGACGGCGTGATCGATGCGTCCGACACGCCGGATCTGGTGTTCCAGGCGGGAGGCCGCAGCAACGCGTCGGGCCGGACCCTGCTGACAGTGGTCAGCGGCGAGACCGGCCGTGAGCTGTGGCGCCGCGGGGACCTGCGCGTGACCCACAAGGGGAGCGTCGCGTTGGGGGACATCGACGGCGACGGAATCGCGGAGATCGTCGCGGTCAATGGAAACCGTAGCGCCATTATGGCCCTCGAGCACGATGGGACCCTGAAATGGACGGCGCCGTCGGGCCCGCAAGAGTGGCGGAGCTGGGTCGCCGATGGGCCCTCTATCGCCGATCTGGACGGCGATGGGAGTCCGGAGATCGTGCAGGGCAACCGCGTCTATGGCGCTGACGGGAGTCTCCGCTGGATCGGCGCCTTAGACGTCGGAAGTCGGATACGCCGGATGCGTTTCGGGATGGTCTCGGTGCCCGTGGACATCGACCTCGACGGTCTGCTGGAGGTCTCCGCGGGACGGACGCTTTACGATACCGACGGCAGTATCGTCTGGCACGTCAGCGAGGCAGGCGGTGACGGCTACACGGCGTTCGGGAACTTCGACAACGACGACTATCCCGAGATCGTGCTGGCCTCGCGAGGCCGGCTGTATCTGATCGATGAAACCGGATCGGTGCTGTGGCAGGTATCCATCCCGACCACGAGCTACGGCGGGCCGCCGACGGTCGGCGACTTCGATGGCGACGGCGCCCCGGAGATCGGGGTCGCCGGGGCGCGGTATTACGCGGTGTACGAAGGCGACGGCTCGTTGCGCTGGAGCCGGCCCATTCAGGATACCACCTCGGAGGTCACGGGTTCCTCTCTGTTCGACTTCGATGACGACGGGAGGGTGGAGGTCCTGTACGCCGACGAACGTCACTTCTGGATCTTCGACGGGGCATCGGGCGAGGTGCTGAGCCGGATCCGCAACTCGTCGATCACTAAGCTGGAGTACCCGGTCGTGGCGGATGTCGACGGTGATGGTGCGGCGGAGATCGTCGTCACCGCCAACCAATACAGCGCCGACATCCGGGGAGTCCGTGTCTTCGAGGCCGAGGCGGGCAATTGGGCGCCGACCCGCGCGCTCTGGAATCAGCATGCCTACCACATCGACAACATCAACGACGACGGCACCGTCCCTCGGCGGCCGGCGCATTCGTGGCTCACTCACAACACCTTCCGGCTGAACACCTTCCCGGATCGCGACCCGCTCGTCACGTCGGACCTGACCGCCTCGCTCCTCGAGGTGGTCGATCACGGGGCCGGCGAGCCGCTCGGCCTGCGGGTGCGCGTGGGCAACGGCGGGGCGGCGCCGACGCCGTCGGGGGTCGTGGCCACGTTCTACGACGGCGACCCCGGTGCGGGCGGCGGGGCGCTCGGATCGCTCGCGATAGAGCCGCTCGAGCCGGGCGAGCACCGCGATCTCGAGCTGACCGGCGTCGATGCGGCGGCGTTGTCGGGCGCCGATCTGCACGTGCGGGTCGATGCGACCGATCGCGCTCGGGAGTGCGACGAGACCAACAACGCCGATCACACGCCGGCGACGGCGCCGGCGCTCATCGGCCGGGTGTCGGTGGCGACGGGCGCGGATGCCTATCCGCCGAACGGCCCGGTCTCGATCGAGGCTGCCGGGATCAACACCAGCACTTTCTCGGGGCCGTTCACATTGGCCCTGCGCATCGAGGATGCCGCCGGCGCGCGGGTGGCGGATCTGGGGACGTTCGATCTCGGCGCGCTCGCCAGCGGCGAGCGCGCTGCGATTACGACGGATTGGAATACGGGAGGGATCCTCAGCGGCGCCTACGACGTGCGGGCCGTGCTGCTCGCCGGCGACGGCGCCGTGGTGGACGAGGCCGCGACGCCGCTGGCGATCCTGGTGGCGGAAGGAGACCCGACGGTGACGCTGCGCACCGCGACCGACCGCGCCATCTACAACGTCACCGATACGGTCCGCATCGAGAATCTCGCGCGCAATCACACCGTGAGCACGAGCGTCGGTGACGCGACGCTCGCCCTGCGCGTGCTCGACCCCGGCGGCGCGACGGTGTTGAGCGAGACACGCTCGCTGGGCGATCTCGGACCCGGGGCGCTGCGCGAGCCGGTGATCGATCACGTGCTCGATCGCGCGCAAAGTGGGACGTACACCGTGAGCGGCATGATCCTCGACGCCGGCGGCGCGGCGATCGCCTCCGACACCGCAGCCTTCACCGTCGTCGAGGATCTCGCCGAGAGCCTGGCGGGCGCGGTGACCGCCCGGTTCGACGAGCGCGTGCAGGGCGAGGCCCAGGTGTGCGAGGACACCCTGACGTATTCGGGCACCCAGGCGCTCTCCGGTCTCCCCGTGCGCCGGCTGGTCGTCGACCTCGACAACGGCGAGGTGGAGGAGCGCACGGAATCGACGCTGGCGCTCGCGCCGGGCGAGACGGATACGCAGGTGCGCAGCATCGCCACGGGCGGGCTCGCGGTCGGCGGCCATGCGTGCATCCTGCAGGCGCGGATCGAGGGCGCGTGGCGCACGCTCGCGCACGACAGCTTCCGAGTGCTTGAGCCGCCGATCGACATCGACGCGACGCTCTCGCTGGGCCAGCGCGGCCGCGTGCTGGTGCTGCTCGATCCGGCGCCGCCTAACGGACCCGAGGATCCGCACGGCCCGGACGGCGTGCCAAGCCCGGCCGAGCAGCGCGCGCATCTCGAGGGACTGCTCGAGCGCGAGGGCTGGGACTACACCATCGTCACCGGCGCCGAGGCCTTCACCCGCGAGCTGCGCAGCGGCGCCTACGAGGCCTACGCGCTGCTCGACGAGCAGGTCAAGCTCACTGAGCGCACACAGAAAGAGCTGCGCGAGGCGGTGTTCCGGGGCGAGGCCTTGCTGGTCGCGGGCGGCCACGACGCGCGCAACGGCCGGATCGCCCCGGCGCTCGGCGTCGAGGTCAGGGGCAAGCACCCCAACGCCGACGGCGTCGAGCTGCTCGACTCACCGCTGGGCGGCGCTGGCGAGGTCGCGCTCCGCGCCGGCGAGAAGCCGCTCGTGGTGACGCCGGCCGGCGCGTCCGTGGCGGCGCGCTACGCGCTCGTCGCGCAGCCGAGCGGTCACCGGCCGGACGTCGCCGTGACGACTCACGCCTACGGCGAGGGGCGCTCGGTGCTCGCCGGCTTCGATCTGCTGGCGCAGGCCGCGGCGGCCGGCGAGGGCGGCGCGTACGACGAGCTGATCGCCGGCGCATTGGACTGGACCCACCCCGAGCCCCTGCGTCCGTGGGCCGATTCGGTGCGCTCGGTGATGCTGACGCTGGTCAACGAGGGCATCGCCACGCGGGGCCGGGTGATCCTCACGCTGCCCGAGGGGATGGGCGTCTACGATCCGGGCGCCGCGCAGGTGACGGAGGACGGCGCTCTGGTGTGGACCTTCGAGCTGGCCGAGGACGAGACCGAGCGGCTCACGCTGTGGCTGCGCCTGCCGGCGGCCCCGGGCCCGGCTGCCGTGCAGGCGGAGATCCTGACCGGGGTCGCGCCCGATCTGGTGCCTCACGACACCGTCAGCCTTGCCCTGACCGTCGAGGGGCGAGCGCCGCTGACCGAGGCGATCGCGCTGGCCCGCGAGGCCGGATTGCGCCGGGTGGCCCGCGATCTGGAGCGCGCCGACGCCGAGCTGGCGCGCGGTCGCCACGAGCAGGCGCTCAAGGCCCTGCTGCGGGCGACCGATGAGCTGGAGCGCAGTGACCACGCCGAGGCGGACACCATCCGCCTCACCGTCGGCCACGCCGTGCGCCGCGTCGAGCGTCTGATCTTCCAGGCCGCGCCGTCGGGATAAACACGTTCAGGGAGCCGAGCAAGCCCGATGAATCCCAGAGACCCCGCACCGCTCATCGCGCGCATGCGCTCGCTGCGCGGCTTCCTGCGGGCCGTGGCCGGCGTGGTGCTGATCGCATTCACCGGGCTGATCCTCCAGCCGACCGCGCTCGCCGCGCGCGCCGCCTACGAGCGCCACCAGCGCGAGCAGGCGCTGGCGCCGTCGGGCCACGCGCGGCTGCCGGCGGCGGTCGAGAACCTCGGAGCGCACCTGAAGGCGGTGAAGGCGCGGCTGGCCGAGGGGCGAGCCGCCGGGCCGGCGCTGACTGCGGTCGGCGAGGCGCGCGATCGGCTCGAGTCGCTCGACCGCGAGGCGATGGCCGGGTTCGAGCGCATGGCCGCGCACATCCGCGCGCACGGGCTGCCGGACGTCATCATGCGTCGTCACCGCGAGGCGGTGGGAAATTACCGTCAGCGCATGGATGAGCTGCTGGAACGCCTGCAGGCGGTGCGCGCGGCGGAGACGTCCGGCGCAAAACGCGAGGCCGTCGAGCGCGCGCGCGAGCACATCGACGCCTACCAGCACCGGCGCTCGCAGCAGCCCTTCGATCCGCACGACCTGCCGGTCAAGGCCCTGCGCCCGGACGAGGACCGCGCGCCGAGGACCGCGCCCGAGCAGTTCCACGAGGCGGGGCTCTATGACAATCCGCTGCCGATGCTCGCCGCCCACGGCGACTTCGTCCTCGACGGCCTGCCCGGTGCGAGCGACCCCGCCTACCGCGCGGCGACCGCCGAGGTGGTGCTGAGCCCGGTCATCCAGGACCAGGCGGCCGAGCTGGACCACGACCCGGTGCGGATCTACCGCTGGGTGCGAAATAATGTCGAATGGATCCCCACCTGGGGCGCCACGCAGGATGCCGAGCTCACGCTCGCCG
>JABAHQ010012674.1_pt4 | contig 20354 bp, 18 predicted proteins | sample 7062091 | NCBI WGS metagenome assembly JABAHQ01 (sample SAMN14534359, study PRJNA622989) | marine sediment metagenome | biome: marine biome [ENVO:00000428]; feature: marine pelagic biome [ENVO:01000023]; material: deep marine sediment [ENVO:00002113] | place: India: Gulf of Kutch | collected...
CGTCATCGTCGTCTCCCTTGGGGGTCGGAGGGTGAGGGGTGGATGCGTTCTTTATTTCGAAAAAAACCATGATATATTATAGGCCGTTTTGGCGAAACCGATTCCTGGTTCCGGGCAGGAGGTTTGAGCCAGAGGTCCGCGGCTCTCTCCCCCCGGTTTGGTTCCCCCCGCCCACGGTCTTATCTATGCTCCGGAGACTCATCAACCTGGTTAAGCTGATTCAGATTGTCAAGGAACGAGGCAACCGGAAATTGATCCGGAAATCCCGCAAACAGCTTCTTCATTTTATTCTCTGCCGGGACGGCCTGAACCGAAAACCCTGGTACCAGGTTCCGGGTTATTGGTGGACGCTGTTGAGGGGGCTGGACGTGCTCGTCTGGCGCCTGGAAACGTTTGGATTTTTATACGGGAAGGACGTGAACCCGGAAATCAAGGACCGTCTGAATGTTTATTTGTAATCCCGTCCTCGAGGCCAGGGAAGGAACGCGGGTCAAGCCTCTTCCGGGTCCCTTTCCGGGGCCGGTTGCTTCCGGGAAGCGGCCCGGGGTCCAACCTCTTTTTGTGCGCACCGGGGAGAAGGCGAATTGAATGGCTTGAAATTTTTCAGTGGCCGGCAGGGACTCTTGCTGTTTCTGGTTTACTCCGCCCTGTTGATCTTTCTGGGCCGCCAGTGGGGGGTCGGTCTCTCCAATTTCGACGACGCCTACTACGCCCAGAAAGCCAAGGAATTGCTGGAGACCGGTCATTTTTGGATCGTGACCTACAACGGTCAACCCGATTTCGCCAATCCCCCGCTGCCGTTCTGGCTGTCCGCCCTGGCGTTCAAGCTGTTCGGCGTTTCGGGATACGCGGCGGTTTTTTTCTCGGCGCTTTTCGGAACGGCCACGGTGGTGTTGACCTACCGGTTCGCCTTGTACCTTTTCCAGGAGGAATGGACGGCTTTTTTCGCGGCGTTTGTGCTTCTGTTTCCCGGCATGTTTGTCGATGCCGCCCGCCGCGACATGCTGGATGTGACGCTGGCCTTTTTTGTGACCGCCGCCATGTTCGCCTTCGTCAAGGGCTGGGAAGACCGGCGCTACTACCTGGTGTTTGGGTTGATGACCGCCTGCGCCATCCTGACGAAAAGCGTCCTCGGCCTGTTTCCCCTGGTGATCGCGTTCGCCTACGTGGTCTTTCACCGGCGGTGGGGGCAACTGGTTCAGCCGCACCTGGTGGCTGGAGCGGCGCTCGGCCTGGGTCTGGGATTCAGCTGGCATGGGGTCAACTGGTGGATCTTCGGCGAACCGTTCCTGGACACCCACTTCGGCGCTTTGATTTTTCACCGGGGATTTGAGCAGCCCACCGACCCGCTGTACTTCCTGGGCTACGTGAAGGATTTTGTGAAAAATTACTGGCCCTGGCTGCCTTTTGCGGTGATCGGACTCCTCCAATGCGGGCGGCGGGCGTTCCTTCAACAGGACCGGATCGCCCGGGTGTTGTTCCTGTGGGTGGTGGTGGTGCTGGGCATCATGAGTTTGAGCACCAACCAGACGCTTCGGTACCTGTTCATGATTTTTCCCGCCCTGGCGCTCATCATCGCCCAGGGGGTCACCCACTGGACGAGCGAACGCACCCGGGAAAAACTGGTTCCCTGGATGGCGGGAATCGTGATGGCCACGGTTTTGTTCATCAACATCACGCCGTTTCAGGTGAAAGCCAGTCTCCTGCCTCACAGCAAAGAGGTGAGACACCTGGCGGCGATCGTTCGGTTGAACACCCCGCCCCACCAGGCGCTGGGCAGTTACCGGATATCCTGGTACAACCCCAAGAACGCCTTGTTGTTTTATTCCGATCGCGCCTACGCCCCGCCGGTGAAAGAGCCCGAGGAGCTGCTTCGCCGGGTGGAGAAAAATCCGCGGTCCACCTGGTTGACCTCCATCGGCGAGTATCGGAAGCTCGAGAAAAACTATCCCGGCCGCTTCTACTTGATCCTGGCCAACTCCAAATATGCGTATTTCACTTCCCGGGAGAACCGGGAGAATATCCGTTACGATTTTTCCGGGATGAACCTGCCTCTCGTCCGGTGAAGGCCGGTCCCCGGTTGGATAGAAGCACGATGGGGTCCAGGAGGTCCTCGGGGTTCGGCTCGATCTGTCCCCGCCAGAGTTTTTGGATCATGGGCCAGTCGACCCGCGTCTTTTTCCAGCTTTGATCGGTCGCCCGAAGGCGCAGGGGGAGGTCCCGGAAGTTTTCTTTCCAAACCCGTTCCCGCATGACGACGAACACCTTCTCCTCCGTATCCAAAAACCGGTGAAGCATCTCCGCATTGAACAGGTCGAACGCCATGACCCCGGTCCGGATGCCGATGCGGGCCCGGTGATTGCCCAGGCGGTACACGCCGATTTTCTGGACGGGCGGGTGGGTCCGCTCCACCACCCGGGCGAAGTGTTTCATCGGGTAGCGGTTGAAAAAGGGCAGGGCGTCTCCACTGAGGGGAGCCAGGATCAGCAGTTGCAACAGGGCCAGGGCCAGGACGATCCGCAACTTCTGCCGGTACAGGTAAAGCAGGACGACGTACGCCGCGCCGAATCCCAACAGGACCGGCAAAAACATGATGCGAAAAGGCACTTCGAAAAAGTTGTGGTAAACCAGGACGCCCGCGCCGGTGGCCAGAATCAAAAGCAGATAAAGGACCATGGAGAGAAAAAAGGGAATCGCGAACAGCCCGCGGCGGAACCCCGCCGGCGTTTCCTGGAGCCGGATGAAAAAGTGCGCCAGGACCATCGCCATGGCCGGGGCGATGGGCAATAGATAGCGACTGTGTTCGATCCGGAACAGGGTGAAAAAGACGACGGGAACAAAGATCCAGAGGAAGCAGAGGAGCAGGGCGCCGGTGTCGGTTCGGGACCAGCTCAGGATGTGGGTTTTCATGGTTCGCGGGAGGGCCGAGAGGTAAGCGCCCACGCTTTCCCAGCGCCGCGGGTGGAAGGACGCCCATCCCAGATAGACGGTCAGCGCGGACAGGAAAAACAGGGACCAGGGAAGAAAATAGCGGAACAGGACGCCCACGTAATAGCCGCTGAAGGGCGTGTCGTGAACAATCCGGTCGCGGATTTCCGCTCCGAGAATATGGTCCTTGAACGCGTCGCCATGCAGGTGGAACATCAGGGCGAACCACGGAAGGTTGACGGCGATCACGATCAAGGCGCCGGTTCCCAGCCGGAGTTGCCGGACCAAAGCCCCGTCGCGTCGAAGCAGGAGAAACAGCGCCAGGGTGAGGCCCGGAATCACCAGGGCGGGGGGCCCTTTGGTCAAAAACCCCAGGGCGATCGCCCCGTAAAACAAAAGGAAATCCCGAGGCCGGGTTTTTTCCTCCTGGTAGCCTCGGACAAAGAAATAGAACGCCAGCAGAATGAAAAAATTGAGGGTCATGTCGGTGATGGCCCACCGGGAAATTTGAAAATGCAGCACCATCCCCGGAAGAAGGAAGGCGCTCACCAGCGCGGCCTCCCGGCCGAACAGGCGCCGGGCCAGGAAAAACGTAACGGCGATGCATAGGGTTCCGAACACCGCCGATACGCCCCGCGCAGAAGCCAGCTGGACCCCGAACGTTTTATAGGCCAGCGACACCAGCCAGTAGAACAGGGGAGGCTTGGCGAACCGTTTTTTTTCGTGATACACCGGCGTGAGGTAATCGCCCGATTCCACCATGTGGCGGGCGGATTCCACGTAAAAATTTTCGTCGTTGTGATACGGGGGAATCTCACCCAGGCGGTACGAAAACGCTGCGAAAGCGAGAACCAGGATCAGGAGCAAAAGAACGGTTTCCCGGAACCGGACCGTGGAGGCGGCGGATGCAGTGTTCATGGACGATAAAAGGGAATTGATGGTGTGGACGGACTCAATCGATGAACCGTTCTTCGAAAGTTCGGTCTGCGGGCATTATACACATCGACACCCAGTTTTGAGATGCAAAATGGAGCGGGGTCGATTATAATCCGACGCGGACCGAGTTCCGAAGCTTCCCACCCCGCTCCGCCCGGTTTTTCCAAATCCCAGTCCGATTTCAAACGCGTTTGTCCTTGTTTCCGAATGGAGCCAAATCACCCTCAGAACCCGAAACCGTCCTCTCCTGACGCCGGCGATCGATCCGATTCCTTCCTCACCCGTTGGGAGGCTCCCCATTTCATGTTGCTGGGTTTGGGGCTGTGGACGTTCGGGAGCCACCTGGTCTGGGCGCTTCTCGACACCCTGCCCCCCGGTTGGGATCCCGGGGTGCACTTGCATCTGGCCTTCAAGTATTGGCAGGTCTTGACCGTCGGCAGCGAGCGGCTGTGGTTCGACCTGTTGAATGTCGAACCCTTTTATCCGCCCTTGTATCACCTTTCGCTGCTTCCCGCGTTTGCGGTGCTGGGGTTTTCCACGGACACCGCGGTGCTGGTCAATGCCCTGTACCTGGCGGTGATGTTTCTGGCCACGTATGCGATCGGCCGCAGGATTTATGACCGGCCGACGGGGCTCCTGGCGGCTTTTTTGATCGCGTCGTATCCCTTCCTCGCCAAGACGGTGCGGCGGTGCCTCATCGATACTCTGCTCGCTGCGGCGGTGACCCTGGCCTATTTCCTGTTTCTGAAATCCAGGAACTTCGAGGACCGGAAATACTCGACGCTCTTCAGCCTGGTGTTCGCCGCAGGATTGATGGTGAAATGGACGTTTTTCATTTATCTTCTGCCCGCCGTGGCGTTGGGCCTCGCGGGCAGTGAGACGCGGGACTGGAAAACCCGCGGAATTCAGGCGGCGTATTACCTGGGGATGATCCTCGCCCTCCTGGTTCTCCCGTTTCTGGTGTTTATTGGGGTCGATCCTTGGGGGTGGGCGGTCGTGGCGCTGGAAGGGGGACTGGTGGCGATCCTGGTCCGGGCGTTTCCCGCCTCGCGCCTGTCGCCTGAAAAAGTCATCAACCTGGTGACCCTGACGCTCGTCTCGGTGCTGGTGTGTTTTCCCTGGTATGCCCACAACCTGATCGGCATGTCCAAGGGAATTTTGAAATTCGGCCTCACCAGCCAAGTGCTGATGCCGGAGACCGATTGGGGGCTTCCGGTGTGGGGGTTTTACCTGGAATCCCTGAACGTGCAAATGGGGCTGCCTTTGGTTCTTTTGATGGGGGCGGGGGGAGCAGTGTTCCTGGCCGGACGGAAAAACTTCAACGGACTGCTCCTGGCCTGGGTGGGGGTTCCTCTCCTGGTGATGACTTTGCTCAAGAACAAGGATCACCGATACATCCTGCCCCTCCTTCCGCCGCTGGCGCTGATGACTTCGCTGGCCGTCACCCGGATCGCCCGGTTGGGCCTTCGCCGCGCGGTTTGCGGTCTGACCTTGGGGGTCGGTTTGTTTTCCTACCTGTATGCCGGGTTCCTCCCGGGAAATTGGGAGATCCCGGGAATCGGGGGGCCGCTTTTGGGGGAAAAAATGGTGCCGCGACCGGAAAACTGGCGGGTCGATGAGATTCTCGACGACATTGTGGCGGCAGGCCAGCCCCCGCCGGGGCAAACCTTGACGGTGCGGACGATGACCTACCACCGTTACTTTCAACGCGGCGCCTTTCGCGACCGGGCGGAAATCCGGGGGCTGCCCGTCGACATGAAAAGCGTGAAGCGAAACGTCGGGGAAATGACCGATTTTTTCATCATCCGAAACCGCAGTCTCAGCGATGATTCGGGGGTGGAGGCTCTCTCGCCCAAAAAGAACCGCCTGCTTCAGGATCCCGCCTTGCAGAACACGTTCACCCTGTTCCGGACGTATCCCCTGCCCGACGGCACGCGGGCTCTGGTTTACCAGAAACGCGTGGTTCCGGCCAAAAACCTGAAAGGGGCGGAGAATCTTCAGGAAGTGGGGCGGCGGCTGATCGGGGCCCTGGAGCATTATCCCATTTACGGCTTCAAAAACGGCCAAAACGTCCGCACCGTCATCGTTCCCACCTCCGATCCGGAAGATATTTTCCTGGGCCGGTACGCGAAAATCGCGGTCACTGCGGATTCGGTGGTCAGCAACAAGGTGCTCCTCAAAAATTTCGAACTGGTGTTCGAGAACGTGCAGATCAACCTTTACGACCTGTTCCTGAACGACAAGCTGATTTTTTTCGAAATCGGCCGTCTGTTTCCGCGCGCCACGCTGCCCTTCGGTCCGCTGGAGGAGCTGGCGGACAAGGAATTGAAAGGACAAGGCAAGGTCCGCCTCGCGGGACAGGACGAGGCGGTCACCCTGCATGCCTGGTACGATCTGCCCAGCTGGACCATAAAGGGAGAGGCCCGGTTGAGCATGATTTTTGAACCCGGCGTCCGCCTGCGGCCGCATCTGGATTATTTGATCCTGGGTCCGGTTTCCGTTCCGGAAATTTTCACCCGCCGCCTGATGGATGAAGAAATCCGCATGACTCCGACCTCGGGCTGGCCCCTGCACACGGAGATCCGCTCGGTGCGGATCGGTCCCCGCCACCTGGCGCTCAATCCACCTTCGGGGTAACGGCCGGTGAAGATCAGTTTTTTATGTTTTGACCTGTCGGACAATTCGCTCAACCGGGCCGTCCTGCTGGCCCGGGCCCTGGCTCCGTATTATTCCGTGGAACTGGTGGGTCCCGCCCGGAAGGGAGACCTCTGGTCCCCCATGAAGAACCTGGAGCTGCCGGTCCAACGGTTTCCCTGGAAACGGATTCCCGCCTGGTTTTCCGTGGTTCGCCGCCTGCGCCGGGCCATCGACGGGGACGTGCTTTTCGCCTGCAAACTGAGGCCCACGAGTTTCGGAATCGGGCTCCTGGAAAAGCGGCGAACCGGCAAACCCCTGATCGTCGACATCGACGACTGGGAGCTGGGATTTTTTTTGCGGGCCGGATTCTGGGGGCGGGTCGGACGGCTTTTGAACCTGTCCAATCCCAACGGCATGTTTTATACCTGGCTGATGGAGCGCCGGGTCGACCGGGCCGACGGCATCCTGGTCAGCAACCGGTTCCTGCAACACCGGTTTTCTGGAACGCTCGTTTCCCATTGCCGGGATACCCGGGAGCTGGACCCGGCCCGCTTCGACTCCCGGGAGGCGAAAAGGAAACTGGGCCTGGACGGAACCCGCGTGGTGATGTTTCTCGGAACGCCCCGGGCGCACAAGGGAGTGGACGACCTGTTCGCCGCCCTGGAACGCCTGACCGACCCCCGCCTTCGGCTGGTGATCGTGGGGGCTGACGACCCGTCGCGCGCCCTTCCCGAACGCTGGTCCGCGTTGAAGTCCCGGATCGTGATTCTCCCCCCCATCCCCGCCGAACGGTTGCCCGAGCACCTGGCGGCGGCGGATGTGGTCGCGATTCCTCAGCGGCAAACCCCCGACACGGTCGGGCAGATGCCCGCCAAGATTTTCGACGCCATGGCCCTGGGCAAACCGATCCTCTCCACCCGGGTCTCCGACATTCCGGAGGTTCTGGGAGACACCGGGTACCTGGTGGAACCGGGCAACATCGAGGAAATCGCCGAAACGCTCCGGCATATTTTCGATCATCCCGAGGAAGCCCAAGCCAAGGGCAGACAGGCGCGGCAGAGATGCGTTACACTTTACGATACCCGGGTGATGACCGCCGCCTTGAGGGAGTTGGTCGAGTCCGTGGTCCGAAAACACAAACCGGTCTGACTGGTTTTCCCGATCCGAGAAAGCATGGAGACTTTGCCCAAAGACCGATTGCCCCCGCACCCGCGGATCCTGTTGATCAAGCTCCGCTCCATCGGCGACGTGGTGTACAACACCGCCGTGTACACGCCGCTCAAACGGCTGTTTCCCGAGGCTCACCTGAGCGTCCTGGTGGAGCGGCCGTCGTACGACCTGGTGTGCGATCACCCGGCCGTCGATGAGGTTCTGTGTTTCGAGAAGGGGGGGCTTTGGAAGGAGGCCGGATTTTACCTGCGGTTGTTCCGGAACCACTACGATGTGGCGATCGATATGCACGAGGGCACCCGCGGCGCCGTGATGTGTTTCGTGACCCGCGCCCCGTTCCGGGTGGGGCATGCGCTCGCCAAGCGGTCTTTCCTCTATACCGTGAAGATCGATTTTCGCGACCTGCAGCCCCAATATCCGCTGGACTACCAGGTGGCGCTGATCCGCAAGCTGGGGGCCGAATTCGACGCTCCCCGTCCCCACCTCCATCTTTCGGAACGCCGTCGGGCGGATGCTCTTCGGCTTCTGCAAGAACACGGCATTCGTCCAGAAGAGGATTACTGCATCATCCATCCCGGCACGCGGAAGATTTACGACCAGTGGCAGTACGATAAGTTCGCGCGCCTGGCGGAGATTTTCAGCACCCGCTACGGGCTCAAGGTCGTCCTCACCTGCGGGCCGGGGGAGGAAGGGCAGGTTCGGGAGGTGATGCGGCACCGGCCCCACCGGTCCGTTCCCTTCATCCGGACAGGGCTTCAGGAGTTGGCGGAGATCAGCGCCCACGCCCGGTTCGCCCTGTGCCACAACGGAGGCTACATGCATCTCGCCGCCGCCATGGGAACGCCGGTGATCGCCCTGTTCGGCCTGGTGCATCCCCGGGTGTGGCGGCCGCTCGGAGACCGCCACGTCATCCTGTACAAAAACCTCGAGTGCAGCCCCTGCAATCACCACACCCGCAAGAAGGAATGCTATCAAGGAGACGCGGAGTGCAAACGGGTGATCACCGTGGACGATGTTTTGGAGGGGGCCGACCGCATCCTCACCGAGAACATGCAGTCGAAGAGGTGACCCGCTGGCCCGCCGCTCAATGGCCCCCCGGAAGGGACAAGGCGTCCCCAACCCGATTCCACACCTCGGAGACGGAAATGGTCTGGAGATCTTGCGTTCTTGAAAGGTCCCCGGAAGCCGCCGCGGCATCCGGCCCGGGGTAAACCGGAACACACCGGTCCGGTTTTAAATGAAACGGCCCTGTTTCCCGGGGATCGTAGGAACCGAACAGGGCGACGGTGGGAACCTTCAGGGCGAACCCGAGGTGCATGGGGCCGGTATCGCAGGTCACCAGGAGCCGGGCCTGGCCGATCACGAACCCATCGGTTTTCAGGTTCAGGGGCAGGGTGTGGACCAGGCGGCCGGCGGCCCCCCGGGCCGTCATGTCCCGGATGAGCGGGGTTTCCGCCGGTCCCCCGCCCAGAACGATTTTGAAGGAGGTTGCGTCCAGGATTTTTTGCGCCAGGGCCGTGAACCGGTCCGCCGGCCACCGGCGATGGGACCCGGACGCGCCGACGTTCAGGTAGATGTATCGCCCGGGGGAGAGTCCCGATCGTTGAAGAAAGTCGCGGCCGGCGGCGGCTTCGTCCTCGGTAAAAAATAATTCCATCTGGGCCCCGTCGGGCCGGGCGCCGATTTGTTCGATCAAGAGCCAGCGTTTCTCGATGCCGTGGCGGATTCCCTCGAAAACCAGTTTCTGGTCGTCCCGCAGCCAGTCGAATCCCTGGTGGGCCAGGACCTGCCGGGACCGCAGCCAGGGAAGCAGGCGCCGGAAGTCCTTGTTGGCGTGGAAGATCAGGACGGCGTCGAACATCGTCCGGCGAAGCCGGAATCCCAAGACCGGTTGGCGGTACCAGGAGGGATGATATTCCCAGACCCGCGACACGTGCGGGTTGCCGGCGAACAGGCATTTCCAGGGGGGAAGTACCAGGAGATCCAGGTTTGCTCCGGGAAACGATTTCTTTAAAGCGCGCAGGGACGGCGTGGCCCACAAGCAGTCTCCCATTCCCGTTGTGCTGACGATCAGGATGTTTTTCATGAGGGGGAAAGCGGGGTCAGGACGGCTCGGCGGCCGGCCGGTCCGGGGAGGAACGGGAGGGGGAAGGGACCACCTTGTGGGCGATCACGTACAGGTTGAACCCGTATCCCGCCCAGTCCAGCACCGGGCTCAGATAGTTCACCGGGTTGAGGGTGTTTTTCACGTCTCTCTGGAGTCCCCGCCAGAGTTTCCCCAGCCGGGTTTCGAGCGCGTCAGACTTTTGAAAAGGCTTGTTTTGGGGCCGCGAGAACAAACCTTTTTTGGCCCGGTTGGTCTTTCGGTACAGGCACTGGAACCCCGATCCCTCGAGCAGGCGGGCCAACGTCCGGGGCGAAAAAAAATACAAGTGCTGCGTGGGGGTATATCCATACCATCGGGCTTTCAAGTAAACCGCGTTTTTGACGTTGGGCGTCCAGAGGACGACCAGCCCCCCCGGCCGGAGGATCCGGTGAATCTCCCGCAGGCAGGCGCCGGGATGGGGAAGATGCTCGATCAGGTCCCACAGCACCACCGCATCGAAAAAATCATCGGCAAACTCCGTCTGCTCCAGGGGGAGACAGTGCACATGGGACAACCGCAATTCGTCCCGGGCGAAGCGGACGAAATCCGGGACGATGTCGATTCCGTAGGGAGTCCATCCCCGGTCCCGGGCGGCGTCCAGGAAAAACCCGGCTCCGCACCCGATATCCAGCAACTTGCCTTTGTGGGGACAATATTTTTCCAGGCGTTCCAGCCGGGTCCGGTACTGGCGGCGATAGGACTCCCGGCGGATCCTGCGTTCCTCGATATAAGTCTGGTAATACGGATGGGCGTTTTCCNNGAGAAAGGCTTCCCCGGGCATGGGGTTGACGAATTGCAACCCGCAGTCGAGGCAGCGAACCACCCGGGACAGCCCCTTCCAGTCGCGGACCGGTTCAAAACGCCGGGCCCCGCAGCATTCGCAGGGGATTTCCTGAAACCGGGATGTGGCGGTCTGAGACACGGATAAGCGATTCCAATTAGCGTTCGGGGAAATACGTTCCTGTTTGCCCGTGTTCGGGTACGACGAAAGCTTCCGGGACAAGGCTGGAGAGCCCACGCGCGGTCAGCGGGGCGCGGGGTGGGTGTCGACACTCCCCGGGGGATATGCTAAATTATCCTCCTATCGCTTGCAACCGATCCTTGCAACCTCGTCCGGACCTGACTTGAAATCACTTCATATTTTGCACTCGGAAGCCGCCACGGGGTGGGGGGGGCAGGAGATCCGGGTTTTTCAGGAATCCCGTCTGCTTCTCGAGCGCGGCCACCGGGTGACGGTGGTATGCCAACCGGGTTCTCCGCTGGCGGAGCGGTGCGCGGGGGTGAACCATCCCTCCTTCCAGGGGGTCCCGGTGCGAATGCCGCGGGCCTTGAGTCCGGCGGCGTTCGCCCGATTGGTCGGACTGGTGCGGTCCCTGCGGCCGGACCTGTTGCATACCCACAGCTCCATCGACAGTTGGCTGGTTTCCCTCGTGGGGCGGCTATTGCGCATTCCGGTGGTCCGCAGCCGGCACGTCTCCATCCCGGTCGCGGATTTTTTCCCCAATCGTTGGCTGTATACCCGGTTCCCTGAGGCCGTCATCACCAGCGGAGAAGCCATTTCGGACCACCTCCGAAGCCTCCATGGCATGGCGCCGGAGCAGGTGGTGTCCATCCCCGCGGGGGTGGACCTGGACCGGTTCGACCCGGCCCTTTCCGGAGAATCGTTCCGCCAGGAGCTGCGGTTGACGGCGGATCAACCGTTGGTGGGGAAAATCGGCGTGATCCGGGGCTGGAAAGGGCACAATCATTTTCTCGATGCCGTGCTCCGCGTTCGGGAACAATTTCCCGAGACGCATTTTGTGATCGCCGGGTCCGGTCCGGGTTATTCCGAGATTCGGCACAAGGTGGAGTCCCGTCCGGCTCTGGCGGACCGGGTGCACGTTTTGGGCCATCGGGAGGATGTCCCGGAAATCCTGGCGGCGCTGGACGTGCTGGTCCTGGCCTCCTTCGCCGGGGAAGGCACGCCGCAGGTGATCCCCCAGGCGATGGCCATGAAGACCCCGGTGGTGGCCACTCGGGTGGGCTCGGTTCCAGACCTGTTGGGCGGGGGGGAACGGGGCCTCCTCGTGGCACCCGGCCAGGCGGACCTGTTGGCGGAAGGCATTCTGAAGGTTCTGACCGACCGGGAGGGGGCTCGGCGGCGGGCAGAACTGGGGTATGCGTTTTGCCGCAAAGAATTGACCGTCGGCCGGATGATCGATCAGACCCTGGAAGTGTATTCCCAAGTGTTACATCGGTTCGCCGCGTGACCGTTCCGGTCCCGCCGCCCGATCTTTCATGAAACTCGCGTTCATTCGTCAGAAATACGTGACCTACGGCGGGGCCGAAAGTTTTCTCGACCGGTACACGCGCGCCCTCGCCGAGGCCGGGCACGAGATCCATATTTTCGCCAACCAATGGACCCGGCCGGAGCACCCCCGCATCCAGGTGCATTCGGTGGGCGCGGTGAAGCTCAATGCCTTCGTGCGGACGCTGTCGTTCGCCTGGCGGGCGGCGCAGGCCCTGCGGCCTCATTCTTTCGATGTCGTCCAAAGCCACGAACGCACCTTCGCCCCGGACGTGTACCGGGCGGGCGACGGGTGCCACCGGGAGTGGCTGGAGCGGCGGCAGGTTCACGTTCCCCCGGTGAAACGCGTCTTTCTCTGGTGCAGCCCGTTTCACCGGCTCATCCTGGCGCTGGAAAAAAACCTGTTCGCCGCCGACGGGTGCCGCAAGATCATTGCCATTTCGGAAATGGTGAAGCGCGACATCCAGAAGCATTACGGGACGCCCGACGAACGGATCGCGGTGGTCTATAACGGCGTCCCCCTGGAGCGGTTTCACCCCAGAAACCGCGACACCGTTCGAGACCCGGTTCGGAAACAGCTCCAGGTCCCGGAAGACGCGGTGGTGATGCTTTTCGTCGGCTCCGGGTTTGAGCGCAAGGGGCTGAAATTCCTGTTGCAGGCGACCCGTTACTTCAAGCCGCTGCCCTGGCGGCTGGTGTTGATCGGCAAGGGCGACTGGAAAGGATCCCTGGTTTATGCGCCCCGGGAGGCCCAGAAAAAAATCCTCTGCCTCGATCCCCGGGACGACCTGGAAAATTACTATGCTGCCGCCGATGTCTTTGTTCTCCCTTCCATTTACGAACCGTTCGGCAACGCCAACCTGGAAGCGCTGGCTTCCGGTTTGCCCGTGGTGACGAGCCGGGCCAGCGGGGCGGCCGAAATCATCACGCCCGGGGAAAACGGCATGGTGATCGAGGATCCCTCGGACCCCAAAGAAATCGCGGCCCACTTGAATATCCTGATGAATCCCAGCCTCCGCGAACGCATGGGAGAAAAAGCCCGCCTCCTGGCCGAACAATTCACCTGGGAGCGGACGGTGCGGGAAATGCTCCGGGTGTATGAGGACGTGAAACGAGAGAAAATTTCCTCCCAGAAAGGTTGAGGCGGCTGTGTCGTCTTGAACTCCGCGCTCTTGAGCGGCCGAATGGTTTGGAGAAAAGGTCTGAGCCTCGATTCGAAGGGAACTTCAGGAGGAACCCAAATCGTTCCACTCGCAATCGAGGGGCACGGGACAAATCGCTCCCCGGGCTCAAGGCCACCGACGGAAAAAATCCGGAAAAAGGGAAAAATATTCAATTCCCCCTCAGAGGGAGATATCTTCCGGGTCGGGGAGTGGATTATAATTTGGTATGGGAGCCGTCGCAGAAAGGGGAATTGCTCGTATGCCCGCAGTCGCAAATGGCGACCCGCTGGTTTTTTTCGATCGTGCATTCGGCCGGGGACCGACCGGTGTTTTTTCGGTCGTGCGAACCGTCGCAATAGGGTTTGTTTTCCGATTCGCCGCACCGGCAGTAGTATTTGATGCCGGGAGTTTCGTCCACGTAATTGGGAAAATTTTGATAGGGCATCAGGGGCTCCTCCATTCAGGATTGACGAATGCGATCCAATAGTTTGTCGATTTTTCCCGTCTTGTCAAATCCAAAATCCGGGACCTTCCCGAAGACCCGGCCCCATCCGTTCGCTTCCGAATCCTGCGGGAGAAAAGGGAACCGGAAGGAAGGAGGGGCATGAAAGTTCTGGTCACCGGGGCCACCGGATTCATCGGCCGATTCCTGCTTCCGATCTTGCGGGATCGGGGCTTCCAAATCGTTGTGGTCACCCGCAACCCCCAAACGGCGGGGGTGCGGTTGCCCGTCGCCTGCGAAATCGTGGGCTGGAACCCGGAACAGGAACGGCCCCCCGAGAAAGCGTTCCGGAATGTGGTTGCGGTGGTTAACTTGTGCGGCGAAGGGATCGCCGAAGGGCGTTGGACCCGGGAACGCAAGCGCCGGATTTCGCAGTCGCGGATTCTTTCCACCCGGCGCCTGGTGGAAGCGCTGCGGCGCCTGGAGAAAAAACCCGAAGTGTTGGTTTCGGCGTCGGCCATCGGGTATTACGGCGACCGGGGCAATGAAACGTTGAAGGAATCCTCCCGCCCGGGAACCGATTTTCTCGCCCAACTGTGCCAGGAATGGGAAGGCGAGGCGAACCAGGCCGAAGCCCTGGGGATTCGGACGGTGACTCCGAGAATCGGCATGGTGCTGGGGCCCAACGGCGGGGCGATGGAGAAAATGCTGCCCGTCTTCCGGCTGGGACTGGGCGGGCGGCTGGGACCCGGCAATCAATGGATGAGTTGGATTCACGTCCGGGATGTGGCGGGTATCTTCGCCCACGCGGTGGACCATCCCGGGCTGAAGGGACCGGTCAATGCCGTGGCGCCCAATCCCGCCATGAACCAGGCGTTCACGTCCACTCTGGGACGGGTCCTTCACCGGCCGACCTTGTTTCCCGTTCCCGCCGGGGTGCTCAAACTGGCGCTGGGGGAGATGTCTCAAATTCTTTTGGCGAGCCAGGAAGTGTCGGCGGGCAAGATCCGGCAATCGGGGTACAAGTTCCTGTACCCGGACCTGGAAACCGCTCTCCGCGTCATCGTCGAGCAGGCCGGGCGCGAGCTGGTGATGGAGCAGTGGGTGCCGAAACCCCTTGAGGAGGTGTTTCCCTTTTTCTCCGACGCGCGCAACCTGGAGGTCCTGACCCCGCCGTTTCTCCAGTTCAAGGTCACCGGCGTCTCTTCCGAACCCCTGGGCGAAGGCACCCGGCTGGATTACCGGCTGAAACTGCACGGGATCCCCTTCCACTGGCAATCGACGATCACCGACTGGCTGCCCGGCGTCCGGTTTTCCGATCGGCAGACCAAGGGACCTTATGCCTTCTGGCACCACACCCACGAATTTTTCGAAAGGAACGGTGGCACGGTCATCCGCGACCGGGCGGTGTACCGGGTTCCCCTCAAGACCCTGGGCGATTTATTTCTTCATCCTTTCATCCGCCGGGATCTTGAAAAGATCTTTTCTTACCGCCGGAAAAAAATTGACGAGATGTTTTGCAAGCCGGTCGAGTGAAGAATCGTCGCGATGCTCAGATCCATGGCCGGATGAGGGTCCAGTACTTCTCCAGTCCGGGGCTCAGAATTTTGTCCAAAAGCGGGTTTTGGATTCCGCTGACCCGCAGTGTGCCTTCGTAGAGGCGGACGATGTCCCGGTCCGGAACTTTCCGGTGCCGCTGGATTTTGCGGCGCTTGGCAAGAATGCGGGGAACCTGCCCGCACAGCTCGGCGTAGCTTTTCAGCTTGAGGAAAAACCATCCGTTCAACGCCGCATGCGCCCATTGAGCGGCTTCGACCGCCACGAGGGCGGGAAGGCAAAGCCCCAGAGTGCGGGCGTTCAGATTTTTTAAAAGCAGGTGCAGGCGGTTTTTTTCGGAGTGATAAAATTTGTGCGCTCCCTTGCCGAAATGGTAGTGGTGGCGCATCACGGCGCCGGGAACCACCCAGAGTTTCCAGCCCTGCAGGCGGATCCGCCAGGACAGATCGTGGTCTTCGTGGTAGAGGAACAAGTCTTCGTCGAACCCGCCCAGGGTTTCGTAAATTTCCCGGCGGAAAAGGAAGATGCCTCCGCACGCCGTTTCGAATCCGGGAATCGCCCCGGGATCGGATTCGTCGATCCGGTGCGGACAGGCGATCCCGGTGAAGTGGATCGAGACCCCCAGGGAGTTGACGGTCTCGGGCTTTTCCACGTAAAGGATTTTCGGAACCGCCGCGCCGACGGCGGGATCGTTTTCCAAAACCTGCGCGAGGGTTCGCAAACAGCCGGGTTCCAGGCGGAGGTCGTTGTTCAAAAAGATCAACCCGTCCCCTTGCGCCACCTCGAAACCCCGGTTGACGGCGGTGCCGAATCCCAGGTTTTTCTCGTTCTGAAGAAGCCGCACCTGGGGAAACCGGTCGCGGACCCTCTCGACCGAGCCGTCGGAAGAGCCGTTATCGCTGACGATGATTTCCAACTCGGGCAGGTCCTGCTTCAGGAGGGATTCCAGGCATTCGCTCAGGACGTCTTTCCCGTTCCAATTGACGACGATCGCGGAAACTTTCATTCCCGGGGCGGTTCGTTTTCAAATAAACGCATCAGGCGGCGGCAGTTGTCCTCCCAATCGAAGGTCTGGATCTGCTCCCAGCCCTTTTGGGAGATCGCTTGCCGCAGGCCGGGGTCTTCCAGCAGGCGGACCAGGTTGGCCGCCAGGGCTTGCGGCGCCTTCGGGGGAGACACCAAGGCGGTTTGACCGTCGATCGCGTAATCCCGGCAGCCGCCGTTGTCGGTGGTGACGAGCGCGCAGCGGCAGGCCATCGCCTCCATGGCGGGCATGCCCAGGCCCTCGTACCAGCTGGGACACAGGTAAATGTCGCAGGAGGTGTAGACTTCATTCAGGGTCTTCCCCGTGGGACGGTAGTGGTATTCGAACTCCCAGCCCGCCTGGTCGAACAGCGGTTTCGGGTCTTTCAATTTTTCTCCAAAAACCACCGGCCGGACCGGCACGTTCCGGGTCCGCACCTCCTGCAAAGCCCGGAGGCCGTCGGCATACCCTTTCCAGTCGTAGTCGTGGTGGAGGAGGCAAACTCGCGGGGGTCGATTCCAGATTTTGTCCTCGCAATTAAATTCTTCCCGGTTGACGGGCGTCACCAGGACCTCGGCGTCTTGCCCATACCGGTCCCTCAGGATGTCGCGGAGCCAGGTGGAAATGACGATCTTGCGAAAAGGGAGGCGGTAGGTTTTTTCCGCCGCGACGGGATCCCGCGTCCACAAGCGTTCGAAATGCTGGATGAAGTAAAATTTGCGGCCTCGGTTTTCCGGCAGCCGGGCGGCGAAAGCCGCGGTTTGCCAGGCCGTGGCCACCAGGACGTCCGCCGCCGGCACCAATCCGGGATCGTTGAAAGGAAGGTAGTGGACCGGAAGTCGGTTGTCGAACCAGTCCACCGTTTCGGCGGGCAGGGTTTGGACCTTTTTCCCCAGAGACCGGATTTTTTTGTCCCACCGGTACCACTTGTTCCCTTCGGCGGGGACGACCAGGTGAACGCAGTGGCCCCGTTCCGCCAGCCGGTTGGCGTATTCCAGGATGGCCTTGACGCCGCCGCTCAGGCGGACGTGGGGGAGAAGAAAGGTGAGGGTCATGGGTTTACGGGCTTTGCCGCCGGGCCTCGGTGCGGCGGCAGGACCCCCGCGGGGGACCGGCGGAAAACGGTCCGAAAGGGCCCGTCATTCCAGGATTTTCTGGAAATAGGTGTCGGGATCGGCGGGGTTGAAGGGTTCGTCGGTATAGACGATCAGCACCATGTCGTTGCGGCCGACGTTTTTGATGGCGTGAACGGTCCCGGGCTGGATCCGAACCGTCCGCAAGGCGTTTTCTCCCATTAAAATCTCCCGCTCTTCCCCGGTCTCCCGGTCCTTGAGGAGCAACCGGCCCTGGCCCGAGGGCACGCAAAACCATTCGGTTTTCCGTCGATGGTAATGATTGCCCCGCACTTTCCCCGGATGCCCGACGGACACATGAATCTGGCCGAACCGTTCCTGGCCGTTCACCAGGTCCGGTCCCAGCATTTCGATCAGCCAGCCCCGTTCATCGGATTTTTTATCCAGATCCCGAACCTGGATTCCTTTCATGGTTCAATCCTTTTCCGGTACCAGTCCAGAGTTTGGCGAATGCCCCGGGAGAGCGGCGTCCGGGGTTTCCAGCCAAACCGGTTCCGGAACTTGGTGGAGTCGCAACAAAACGAGTATACACCGGACGGGACGTCGGGGTGGACCTCGACTTTGAGGTTCGCCCCGGCCTGCCGGATTTGGGTGACGATTTGCTTCAAGGAGACGACTTTTCCGGAGCTGAGGTTGAAGATCCCCGCCCGGGAGGTTGCGGACGCGGTGCCCGCGTGAATCAAGGCGTCGACCACATCGTCGATATAAATGAAATCCCGTCCCTGCCGCCCGTCCCCGTGCAGGGTCACCGGCCGGCCCCGGACCGCCTGATCGCAAAAGGTCCCGATCACGGAATTGTAGTGGGGCCGGGTTCCCGGACCGTACACATTGGTCAACCGCAGAATGCAGTGGGGGAAGCCGGAGAGACGGATCAGGTCTTCAGCGGATTTTTTAGCGACCCCGTAAACCGTCTCCGGCACCGCGGGGTGCGATTCCCGGAACGGTTTCGGCGCCCCGGACATTCGGTACACCTGCGCCGAGGAGGTGAACACGATGCGCGGTCCCCCCGGCCCGCGGGTCGACACGGCGTCCAGAAGCCGTTGGGTGGCCAGGAGGTTGCCGAGGAGAACCTGTTCGTCCGTTCCCCGGTTGACGCCGCCCAAGTGGAAGATAACGTCCAGGTTGTGGACGAAGGCCCGGAGTTCCCGCGCGGTCGGGGCCCGGTCCGCGTTGCGGCGGGCCAGGGGGCGGGGACGGATCCCCGGCCGGGCTTGAAGCGCCTGCATCAGGTGCGTTCCGATAAATCCGGTCGCGCCGGTCACGCCGATACGCATATCTCCTGCAGCTGCCGCCTCAGCTTTTCGATCCCCGTGGCCAGATCCACCCGGGGTTCCCAGTCCAGGAGCCGCCGGGCCTTGGAGTAATCGGACACCAGCTTTTTGATCTCGGACTGAGGGTGATGATGGTCGACGAAGCGGATCCGCTTCGGGTCCGGGCACACCATGCGGGCCAGCTCGATGATGGGAATATCGCTTCCGGAACCGGCGTTGATGACCTCTCCCACGGCTTGCGGGCAGAGGGAGGCCCGGTAAATGAAGTCGGCGCAGTCTTCGACGTACAGGAGATCGCGGGTCTGCGTGCCGTCGCCGTACACCGTCAGGGATTCCCCGTTCAGAGCCTGGCGGACGAAGATGGAGACCACTCCGCCTTCCAGGTTGTATTTCTGGAACGGACCGTAAGTGTTGAAAGGCCGGCAGGTCACCACCGGCAGGCCGTAACTGTGGTAGTAAGACTGGGCCAGGATTTCCGCGGACAGCTTGGACGCGGCGTAGGGGGAGGTCGGTTTCAGGGGATGGGCTTCGTGGATCGGTTTGTGGCTCTCGGCCATGTCGTAGACCATGCACGTGCCCATGAGCATCAGCTTGGTTCCCAGAGCCCGGCATTCCTCCAGGACATTGTAGGTGCCGCGGATGTTGATCTCGTACGATTTCTTGGGGTTCTCGAGGCTTTCGTGGACGTTGATCTGCGCCGCGAGGTGGTACACGATGTCCGGCCGGGCTTCGAACAACGCGTGCAGAGCTTTTTCATTCAGGATATTGTCGTAGACGATCCGTTTCAGTCCGGGATGATTTTTGAATTCGTCCAGGTTGCTTTCACGTCCGTTTTCCAGGTTGTCGATCACCCAAACCTGGAAATTCTCTTCGAGCAGTTTTTTTACCAGCCAGCGGCCGATGAAGCCCGCTCCGCCCGTCACCAGTGCTTTCATACCCATTGCCGGTACCAGTGGATGGTTCGTAGGAGTCCTTCGTCCAGGGAGTACTTGGGTTCCCAGCCGGTTTTTTCCCGGATGAGGGAGTAGTCGGCATCCAGCGACATCAGGTCGGCCGAACGCCCCGGCTGATTGAGGATCTCCGAGGCGGTGCCGGTGAGCTCCTGAATCCGGAGCGCCAGCTCGATGATCGAGGTCTGCCGGTTGGTGCCGATGTTGAAAATCTCTCCCGCGTGGCGTTTGTCCGGGGTGAGGACCAGGGAATAGGCGCGCACGGCGTCTTTCACATACTGGAAGTCCCGCGTCTGCTTGCCGCTGTCGTGAACCACCAGGGGTTCGTTTCTCAAAGCGTTGAGGATGAATTTGGAAACGACCCCGGCGTTGGCCGAGATGTCCTGGTTTTCCCCGTAGGTGTTGAAATTGCGAATCACCACGACGGGGTATTTATACCACTCGTGCATGGCTTTGCAATGTTTTTCCGCCGCCAGCTTGGTGACGGCGTAGATGCTGCGGGGCAGCATGGGATGGTGGATGTCGATGGGGGTGTAGATGGGATTGCCGTAAACTTCCGGCGACGAGGCGTACACCATGAGGGGCCAGTTTTTCGTGCGGACCAGCATCTGCATGAGGCGGAAGGTCCCCCATTCGTTGTTTCGGAAATAAGCGTCCGCCTGATCCATGGATTCGGGGATGGAAATGAACGCCGCCAGGTGGACCACGGC
>JABAHQ010008866.1_pt1 | contig 20351 bp, 15 predicted proteins | sample 7062091 | NCBI WGS metagenome assembly JABAHQ01 (sample SAMN14534359, study PRJNA622989) | marine sediment metagenome | biome: marine biome [ENVO:00000428]; feature: marine pelagic biome [ENVO:01000023]; material: deep marine sediment [ENVO:00002113] | place: India: Gulf of Kutch | collected...
CTCACGTTTCACGCTTCACGCTTTACGTCCGTGGCTAGCGTAGGGTAGTAAATTGTAAACCTATTTCATTGGCAAATAAACCATGCCTAAATTTTCCGTTTGGTCTCATTTTTAATGATCATCACACCCCAATGGAGGTATCACCCATGTTCAACCAAAACAATCTTTGGCTGGGACGGCCAAGAGAAATCGTGACTTTTGCCGGCTTCGCCGGTTTGTTTCAAGTGACGGAGGGGGCCGGCAATACGCCCTGGTGGTTGATTATTATCATCACTCTTGTGGTGCTGCTGCTCTTATTTGCGCCTGAATTGAGAGGGCGAGGTCGAGGGGAATCGGGTTCGGCAACGGCGGCGGGCGCCGCCGAGCCGGACATAGCCACCGCCGGCGAAGTAGCACCGGTGGCCCAAGAGGAGGCCGCTACACCAGTCCCCGCCACAGAGGCGCAAATAGCTCCCCCCTCCGTTGGCGAGGCAGAGGCAGCACCAGCAGCTACTGCTGAAGCAACGGCACCAGCCACGGCCGCCGAACCATCAGCCACCGCCGAGGCAGCCCCCCCTAAGCCGGATAACCTGACCCGCATCGAAGGGATCGGCCCCAAAATAGCCAGCTTGCTCCAAGAGGCCAACATCGCCACCTTTGATCAATTAGCGGCGGCGGAGGTGAGCCGCCTGGAAGAGATTCTCGAGGCGGCCGACCTGCCCATGATTGATCCCACGACCTGGCCCGAGCAAGCCAGCCTGGCCGCCTCCGGGGAATGGGAGACCTTGGAGGCCCTCCAAGATCTCCTCAAAGGTGGCCGTCGGGCATGAACACCCATAAGCCCTTGACCGCCATTATCGTCGGTGCCGGGCACCGGGCGCTGACCTACGCTGCCTATGCCCGGCAACACCCCGATGAGTTAAAAATCGTCGCCGTGGCTGACCCTCGAGAATTGCGACGCAAACAGGTGGCCGAGCTGTATAATCTGCCCGCAGAGAACTGTTTTGAGTGTGCCGAAGCGGTCGCCGCCAGGCCCAAATTTGCCGATGTAGTCATCAACGGCACGATGGACCACCAACATGTCCCCACAGCCCTGCCCCTGCTGGCCGCCGGTTATGATATGCTGCTGGAAAAACCCTTTGCCACCAACGAAGCCGAGATGTGGGACCTGGTAGAGACAGCCCGCCAATACAACCGCAAGGTGATCATCTGCCACGTCTTGCGCTTTACCCCTTTCTATGCCGCCATTCGGGGGCAAGTGCTGGAGGGTCTCATTGGCGATATCCTCAACGTCCAAACGGTTGAGCATGTCTCCTACCACCACATGGCCGTCGGTTTCATTCGCGGCAAATGGAGCAAAATCAGCGATTGCCACTCACCGATGCTCATGGCCAAGTGTTGTCACGACCTCGACCTGATTGCCTGGATGAAGAGCGGGGTTCCGCCTCGGGGGGTTTCCAGTTTTGGCAGCAATTTTCAGTTTCGGCCCGAAAATGCGCCCCCTGAAGCGGGCACGCGCTGCCTGGTCGATTGCCCCATCGAGGTTGATTGCCTCTACTCCGCTCGTAAACACTATATTGATCACCCCGATCGCTGGAGCTTCTACGTTTGGGAGAGCCTGGAGCATCTGCAAAACCCTACGCTGGCGGACAAAATTCGTTCCCTGGAAACCGATAACCCCTATGGCCGCTGCGTCTGGAAGTGTGAGATGGAGGTAGTTGATCACCAATCGGTCATGGTTGAGTTCGCAGATGGTTCAACCGCGACCCACAATATGATCGGTGGAGCCTCAAGGCCGGTGCGTTCTATCCACCTGATGGGAACTAAGGGAGAAATCCAGGGGGTATTTGAAGAAAAACGCTTTGTCATCCGCCACATCGATCCCCGTCCGGGGCATGAATACAGCGAAAAAGTGGTCGATCTCAATATGAGCGGCGACCTGCACGGCGCTTTTGGGGCACACGGCGGCGGCGATTTGCGGCTGGTCAGAGACTTTATTCGCGTTATCCGCGGCGAGCCAGTTTCAATTTCGACCACCAATCTAGAAGACTCCATCACCGGTCATCGCATCGGCTTTGCCGCGGAGCAGGCGGTGCAAGCGCATAGGGTGGTCAGGTTGGCAACTTAAAAGACCCTTCAGTTTGACCGTCAGCAACTCCGCCGATTCCGAAACCATCACCTTGCCTGATTACGTCACCACCACTGAGGGCGAGAACAGGAGTTACCTGCCACTGATCCGGAGGTGGCCGTAGTGAACACATTTGAATTAACAATTCACAATAAGCATGAAGGATACTGGCCGGTCGTAGTGCGGGACCAAGCTGGTGCCACTGCCTTGACTTTGTGGGCGAACGGCGTTCTCGACCTGGATTTGAAGCAACTTGACCTCTTGCTCCCCACAGATAATCAATACGGCACACTGCTTGGGAAAAACCTGTTCCGAGACGAGGTGCGAGATGCCTTCGCACGCGCAATGGCCGAAGCCAAGACCGCGAACGAGTCCCTGCGCGTACTGCTGATCGTTGAAGCAGACGACCTGCGCGGCCTACACTGGGAGCAGCTATGCGCCCCCCTGAATCGCGGCTGGGACTACCTGCTGCTCAACCAGGGGACGCCGTTCTCACTGTACCTGCCCAGCCAGATCGAGCGCCGCTTCCCGCCCATTGGCCGCCGCGATCTGCGTGCGCTGATCCTGGTGGCCGGGCCGGAAGAACTGAGCGGGGGCTACGGACTGGATTCTTTTGATGTCGCCGCTACCACCCAGAGCATCCAGAACTCTCTGGGCGATATCCCCTACGATGTACTGGCCTCGGTGACGGGCATGGGCGGCCAACCCACCTTGAACGCCTTGTGCGAGCACCTCACCGCCGGACGCCATACCCTCCTGCACATCGTCTGCCACGGGGCGTATCAGAAAGCTTCTGGCGAGACAATCCTCTACTTCCCGCAGGACGAAAGCAAAGGTCCTATCCCGGCGACGGAACTGATCGAACGTCTGTCCCGGCTGGATCGCCTGCCCCGTTTTACCTTCCTCTCCACCTGTGAATCGGCCGACCCACAAGCTGAAGCTGGTCTCGGAGGACTGGGGCAGAGACTGGTACGGGAACTGGGCATGCCCGCCGTGCTGGCCATGACTGACCGGGTTTCCATCGCCACGGCCGAAGCGCTAGCCTCGGTGTTTTACGCCCGCCTGCGTGAACACGGGGAGGTGGACTGCGCCCTGTCTGAAGCGCTGGCCGGACTGCAGGGGCGCTACGACGTCACTGTCCCGGCGCTGTTCAGTCGCCTGGGCGGCAGGCCACTTTTCAGCGACGTGCTCGATCGCCCCCTGACCGAGGCCGAGATCCGCTTTGGCCTGGAGCAACTGCGCGACCAAGTCACGCGGCGCGCCCCTATCCTACGCTCTGATTTTGATCGGCAGGCGAAAACGGTCGAGTCTGGCCTGGGTACGGACCCCAAGTCCTTGAGTCCTGAGGCACGCCGCGAACAAGAGGTTGCCCTTGAAGCGCTCAACCAGTTGTGCAGCGAGGCGCTTGACCTCTCCTTCAATGCCCTGGCGCTAGGACAGAAGGCACCGGACTATGACGCCCGCTGCCCGTTCCGGGGACTGTATCCGTTCCGCGCCGAGGACCGTGAGTTCTTCTTCGGACGCAAGGCGTTGGTGGACAAGCTGGCGAGCCGTCTCATAGAGCACAGCTTTCTGGCCGTGCTGGGACCTTCCGGCGGCGGCAAGTCTTCGCTAGTGCTGGCCGGGCTGGCACCCGCGCTGGAGGCGCGCTACCCGGAACTGAAGATGGCCTACATACAGCCGGGGAGCGAGCCGCTGGCCCAGTTGGAAACCGCCCTGGCAAACGCCCGTCGTGGAGGCGATGAACCGCATCTGGTCGTGGTTGATCAGTTTGAGGAGCTGTTCACCTTATGCCGCGCTGAAAACCAACGCCGGGGTTTCATTGACCACCTGCTGGCGCTGGCCCGCACCCATGAGGTCGTCGTCACCATGCGCGCGGATTTCTGGGGCGAGTGTGCCGCCTATCCGGCGCTCAGGGACGAGATGCAGGCCCACCAGGAATTGGTAGGTCCGATGAATGCGGCCGAGCTGCGCGAGGCGATGGAGAAACAAGCGGATCATGTCGGACTGCGCTTCGAGGCCGGGCTGAGCGAAGATGTCCTGGACGATGTTCAGGACGAGCCAGGGGCCATGCCCCTGCTCCAGCATGCCCTGCTGCTGCTGTGGAACCGCCGTCACGGGCGCTGGCTGCGCTGGGAAGAGTACCTGGCTATCGGCGGGATTAAGCAGGCCATCGCCCACACGGCCGACGAGGTCTATACCGGGTTGGCCGTCTACGAGAGAGAACGCATGCGTGATATCTTTGTGCGTCTGACCCGCCTGGAAGATGAGCAAAGCCAGGGCGAAGTGCGTGACACGCGCCGCCGGGTGGGGCTGTCGGAACTGGTGCCTGCCGGCAGCGATCCGGAAGCCACCGTCGCCCTGGTCAAGCGCCTGGCGGACGCGCGCCTGGTGGTGACGGGCGTGAACGCCGCCAGCGGGCAGGAAGAGGTGGAGGTGGCCCACGAGGCCCTCATCCGCTACTGGCCGCGCCTGAGGGGCTGGCTGGACGAGGATCGCGCCGGATTGCGCCTGCGCGAGGGCCTGCGTGAGGCGGCGCTGGAGTGGGAGGCGCATCAGCGCGATGACACTTACCTGGTCCATCGCGGCGGGCGGTTGGAGGACGCCGAAGAATCGAGCAAGCAGCCGAGGTTCGCCCTGAATGAACTGGAGCAGGCCTATTTGAGGGCCTGCGTAGACTTGCGAGACAGAGACCGCCGGGAAAGGGAAGAACAGCAGCGCCGGGAACTGGAAGCGGCCCAAAAACTGGCCGAGGAGCAACGAGCGCGCGCCGAAGAGCAAGAACTGGCCTCGGCTAGTATGGCCAAGCGCGCGCGCATCGCCATTGGCATCGGCATCGTGGCCCTGTTGTTGGCTGTAGCAGCGGGCTACTTGGGCTGGCGGAGCGAACAAAACGCCCAGGAAGCCCGGGAAGCTCAAGGGATAGCAGAAGCTGCCAGCTCAAGGGCCATAGAACAACAAAAAGAGGCCGAACGGCAGGCCGGGATTGCGGCAGCCCGCGAAGCCGAAGCACGAGATGCTGAGGCAACGGCGGAAGCGGAAAAAAGCATTGCCCTCTCCCGCGAACTGGCGGCCCGCGCCGTGGAGCAGATGCCGCTGGATGCCGAGCTGGGCAGGCTGCTGGCCCTGGAGGCGGCTGCAATAGCCGAGACAGACGAGGCCGAACGGGCTCTGCGCCAGGTGATCCTGAACCCCTTGACGACTGTGTTACGAGGACACACGCTGGGCGTCAACAGTGCAACCTTCAGTCCGGACGGTAAATGGGCCGTCACAGCCGGNNCGACCAGACTGTGCGCATGTGGGACACGGCCACCTGGAAAGCGGAGCATGTCCTGGAGGCCTCCGTTTTCTTGTCGGCCAACGAGACCTTCAGCTCCGACGGCCGGGTACTTGTAATAAATGGTCCCGGAGGGACAGGGACGCGCGTGGCCTGGGATACGACCACGTGGCAGAAGGTCCCTATCCCAGACGAGATGGTAGAGGAGCCTGCGCCGGCTGGCCTACCTTTGGGTCCTGGCGAGAAGGTAGTGGCCTCCAGCCAGGATGGCAGCCTAGCGCTGATGGTCGATGGTGGAAAGGCACAGATATGGGAAACAGAAACGGGAAAGGTCTTATCCCAACTGGGCGGGGACACACCGTCGGGAGAGGAACTGCGCCAACTGGGCGATGACGGCCAGAAGGTGGCTTCGGCGGCTTTCAGCCCCGATGGACAGTTATTGATTACTCGTAAGCAGCTTGATGACACCGCGGCGCTATGGAAGACGGCAACCGGCCGGCTGGTGAATACCTTGTCCAGGCATACGGGATCGATTTTAGACTTTGCCTTCAGCCCGAACAGCCGGTTGGTAGCTACGGCTGCCGGCTACCCAGACAACACCACACGTGTATGGGACGTGATACCGGTCCAAACGCAGGCAGGAACCCAGATCGTAGCTGAACTGCGCGGCCATGCGAGCTGGATCAACACGGTCAGGTTTAGCCCGGATGGCAAGCTACTCATCACGTCGAGCGACGACAACACCGCCCGCGTTTGGGAGCTTGGCGTAGGACAGAGCCGGAAGTGGCGTTTCCAACACGGAAACAACGTTTACAGTACTGCATTCAGTCCCGATAACCGGCTCCTGGTTGTCGCCGGAGGTACAGTGGCGCGGGTATGGAACGTAGAGACAGGGGAGATGGCGGCCGAACTGCCCGGCCACACGGAGGCTGTACGTAACGCTTCGTTCTCCCCCGATGGCAAGTGGGTGCTAATCGGCGCGCATGTATGGGACGCAGTAACAGGCGAAATCGTAGCTGAGTTAGCTGGACAGACCGGTGAGTTCAGCCCGGATGGACAGATGATCGTTACCACCAGTGGTGACGTGTGGGCAGTACCCAGCGGGGATCAAATCCGGGCTTTAGCAGGGCCTGAGATAGGTATCACCTCGGCGGCGTTCAGTCCAGATGGACAGATGATCGTCACCGCCACTGGGGATGGGACAACGCAGGTGTGGGAGGCGGACAGCGGGCGGCTGATATCGGAGCTGCGCGGCCATAGCGGTAGAGTCACGGATGTGGCGTTCAGTCCGGATGGCACGCGGGTGGTCACAACAGGCTGGCTGCCGGGCGGGCGTGTGTGGGAGGCGCGCACAGGGCGCATTGTGGCGGACCTGGTCGGGCATACAGTGCAAGTCTATACGGCGGCGTTCAGCCCTGATGGCAAGTTCGTGGTCACGGCCAGCGGGGACAACACGGCGAAGATATGGGCGACAGATACCGGGCGGCTGGTGGCTGACCTGTTGGGGCACGTCGATGAGGTGTACCAGGCAACTTTCAGCTCTGACGGCCGGTTTGTCCTTACGGCCAGTGAAGACTATACGGCGCGCCTATGGGATGCAAAGACGGGACAAAGCCTGCTTGTTTTTCGGGGGCACGAGAGCGACGTACGCGAGGCGAGGTTCAGCCCGAACGGCAAGCGCATCGTGACGGGCAGCGAGGACGGGACGGTACAGGTCTTTACCTGCGAGGTATGTGGTGGCATCAAAGAGCTGGTGCCTTTGGCCCGCGCCCGCGTGTTCCGAGAACTGGCGTGCGAGGAGCGGCAAAGATTCTTGCACGAGGAGGTAGCCTGCAAGTAGGCGACCACAACCATCAGATTGATTATTCTCTAAATTAAGAAGCGCTACTCGATCACAAATTCGAACGCCGGCAACTCGGTTAGACAGGCTAAATCAGGACTCACCATCGGGTTCTCCAAAAAAGCGGCGGTCATATCGCGGGCGCATTGGCGCGAGTTCAAGACACCGTGTCCGACATCGGGAAATTCAAAATAATAGGCCTGGCTTAACGTTTCGGCGGCCAGTTGGCTCCAGATGGGCGGGGTGATGGGATCAAGTTCACCGGCCAGCACCAGGGTCGGCACATCGCTGGCGACAGGCTCACGCTCAACGGGGCCGGCATTTTGCGCCCCCCAGACTTCGCACGTGACGAAGTCACTCATCACGGATACGTCAATGAAATAGGCTTTGACGCTCGGCTGAACCTCAGTCCCCTCCTGTCTGACAATTTCCTCGGTGCTAAAGCCCGCTTCCTCACCGCACATGACCGAATACCACAGCCCCAAACTCCGAAACTCGCTCGAATTAATCTGCCATCTTAGCCAGGCCTGCAGCGTGCGAGAGTTGAAGTCCCCTTGATCCATTTGAGAAATGAGCCGGGGTATCAGCGGAAAGGTGTTGGTGTCATAGAGCATGTTAAACAGCAGATCAACCAGATCATCGCCATTTAAGGACATCATATACGGCTCCGGCCGGCTCCGGGACGGGATCTCGACGGTAATTGGTTCATTCTCCAGCCGCTTGACCAAATCGTAATAAACAGTTTCCAGGTCGGGGTAAGCCGTATTACAGGTCTCGTCGGCAGCACAGCGGTCGAAGAGCAGGGTAAAGATGCGTTCCGCGCTGGGGGCTAATTCTGCGTAGAAGTCAACTTGAGGGGGGAAGACTGAATCCAGGATAACGCTCCGGATCGCCCCCTCAAGCCCAAAATCTCGCATGGTGGTTAAAGCCAGGCGAGTGCCATAGGAAACACCATACAAATTGAGCTGTTCATATCCCCGGGCCAGCCGCAGATCATTTATATCGGCGGCGCTGGCGGCGCTGGTGTAGGCCGCCAGGTTGACCCCGGCCTGGCGGAGACGATCTCGGCAGGCCAGATTTACAACCAGATTCCCTGTTACAACTTCTTCGCGACTCAGATCTTGTCCAACCCGCTCCAAATCCCATTCAGCGACCTCCGGACAATACAGGGATGGCTCGGAATAGCCGACGCCGCGCTGATCAAAGAGGATTAGATCGCGGTATTCGAGCACGTCGGTGAAGCGCGACACAATGTTATCGATAAATGGGAAGGTCTGCTGGCCAGGCCCTCCCGAAAGATAGATCAGCGGATCAGGGGCCGGGTCTGGGCTACGGCTTTTGACGATGGCCACGTGTAGCCGGACGGTTCGCCTTGAATCACCCCCCTCCGGCTGGCTACGATCTTCACGCACAATTAAGTAGCCACACTCGATGGTTTCGTCGAGTGTGGTCGTGAACTGGCAGTCCCCTTCTTCCCAGCGGGGCAAATGATCTGGGGCGGCTGCCTCTGCCTCAACCGGCTCCTCGGCCAGTTTTTCCACGGGGGGTACACTGGTTGGGATTGGCATCGCCATCGGCTGCTCGATCGGCATCGGGGTTACGAACACAATAAAGGTGCCCTGGCTTGTACAGCCACTCAATAGCATCACCAGAAGTACGCCTAAGCTGACGACGAACCAACCAATAAGGGATAAATGGGGTTGCTTTGCTCGCTGTGCCTTCATCCAACGTCCTCCAGACTCAATGTTCGATGCCCTCAAATCATCAGTCTTCCCAAAAGCTATAATTTAATTATAACACGCCTGTTTGCCTTTGCCGTAATCCGGTAGCATAATCGGTTTGATGATGTTATTGCCAGCCCTTATAATCGGTTCAGCCTTTCAGCAATTACACTGCCGCCGCCTCATCAAATATGTTACCAGTCAGGAGGAAAACTGATCTGTGTCAAACCGAACAATTACCATAACCTTACCCGAAGGACTTTACGAACGTATTCGGGAAACTGCGGAGGCTGCCTCGCTTTCCTTAGAAGAGGTTTTAGCGCAATCAATAGCGCTCTCGTTACCGGAGTTAGAGCCTGACCTACCCTCTGACATTCGGTCTAAATTGGCTGCCTTGCCATTGCTAAGTGATAATGAACCTTGGGATATTGCCAATAGCGCTATGGATGAAGAAGCGCAAACTCAGCTAGAAATTTTGGCTGAATTGCAACCGCAGCGACCGCTGACAAAAACAGAACAAACCACCTTATCCCAATTAATGGAGATAGCCCAAGGGACAATGTTATATAAGGCCGAAGCACACCGCCTTTTGGCCCGACGCGGACATAGTGTATTTACCCAGCCTGATAAACTGAATGATTAACTCTTGTGCCCGTTTCCCCTGCCCTACGTCGTCTAATTGCTGAACGAGATCAAAATCGCTGCGTTTATTGTCTGACCACGCAAGTTAACAATCCAACGGTTGTCCGTGCTCGCCGTCGTTGGGTAAGTGCTGGCTGGCATCCACCCAAGTTGGATTAACCTTCTGATCATTCCTATGTTAAGGAGTAACTACGTCTTATGAAACCTGTAAACTATATTATCATAGGCGCCGGAAGTCGAGGAACTGGCTACGCTGCCTTTGCCACCAAACATCCCGACCGGGCCGATGTGGTTGGCGTGGCCGAACCCAGAGAGACGGCCCGCATGCGTCTGGTTGCCGAACACGATATCCCGCCGGAGAACATTTATACGGACTGGCAAGAAGTCACGGCCCGAGAAAAATTCGCCGATGCGGTGGTCATTACTACCCAGGACGCCATGCACACCGAGCCGGCGATTGCCCTGGCCGAAAAAGGGTATCATCTCCTGCTGGAAAAACCCATGGCCCCGACAGCCGAGGAGTGCAAACGCATTGTCGCGGCGGTCAAGGCCAACCATGTCATGTTGGCCGTGGGCCACGTGTTACTTTACACCGCCTACACCCAAACCCTGAAAAAGATGCTCGACGACGGCGCAGTGGGCGAAATCGTTTCGATTCAGCACCTGGAACCCGTCGGCTATTGGCATCAGGCTCACTCCTTTGTGCGGGGCAACTGGCGTAATGAGGCCGAGTCATCTTTCATGCTGCTGGCCAAGTCGTGTCACGATCTTGACTGGATCCGCTACATCATGGGGGAGAAATGCCGGTCTGTTTCTTCTTTTGGGGCCTTAAAGCATTTTCGCCGGGCAGAAAAGCCAGCGGAGGCGGGGGAGGCCCTGCGCTGTCTGGACTGCGCCTACGAGCCCAAATGCCCCTACTCGGCCAAAAAGATTTATCTGGGCCGTCTGGCCCAGGGAAAGACGGGTTGGCCGACCAATGTCTTGACCTTTGATGTGACCATGGAGGGAGTGACTGAAGCGCTACGCACCGGCCCATATGGTCGCTGCGTCTACGAGTGCGACAATGATGTGGTCGATAACCAGGTGGTCAACATGTTCTTCGAGGGGGGGAAGACGGCCTCGTTCACCATGACCGCCTTTAACCAGGCCGCTCCCAGAAGGACCTGCATCTTTGGCACCCGGGGCGAGATTTACGGCGATGGGGTCAAGATATACCTGACCGACTTTTTGACCGATGAGACCAGCGTTATTGATACCAGGTCACCGGATGCCTCAATCCTGGGTGGACACGGTGGCGGTGACTATGGCTTAATGTCGGCCTTCATCAACGCCGTGGCCAATAATGATCCCAGCGGCCTCCTCTCAGGCCCCGATGAAACGCTCGAATCGCATTTGATGGTCTTTGCCGCCGAGCAAGCCAGACGGGAGAATCGCGTCGTCAACATGTGAACCATGGTTTTATTACAAAATCTTCCTTCCCGGAAGCTACACCCTCATCTTCAGACAAAAGCGCTTTTGATCCGGCAGAGAGGCGCTATCGTGAAGTGATTTCTAAGCTTCCGGGAAGGTGAAGCGTCGAAGCATCGGCATGATTGTATACTCACAAGGGGATGTACGCATGAAACAAATAGGCATTAATCTCATGGTCTGGAGCGGCCAGGTCGGTCAAGAGACAATTGACCTCTTCCCCCGCATCAAAGAATGGGGCTATAATGGGGTCGAAGTGCCCGTTTTCGAGCCGGACACCATAGATACCTCTGCAGTTCGGTCTGCTTTGGCAGCGGCTGGCTTGCACTGCACTGTCTCGACGGCCCTGCCTGAGGGTTTGGCCCTCATCGACGAAGCGACGCGTCAGGCCGGCGTAAGCTGGTTGCAGAAAGTTATCAAAACGGCCGCCGCCTTGGGGGCCCCGGTTGTCTGTGGCCCCTTGGCCGGGCCGGTGGGAGATCTGCGGGGGCGCGGCTATACCTCAGCCGAATGGGACTCAGGTGTCTTAGCTTTGCAAGAAGCTGGTCAGGTAGCGGCCGATAATGGGATCACCCTGGCTCTGGAGCCTCTAAACCGCTTTGAAACCTTTTTTCTCAACACCGTGTCGGACTCGGTCAAGCTGATGGAAGCGGTTGACCGCCCCGCTGTAGGTCTCCTATTAGACACCTTCCATATGAATATCGAGGAGAAATCCATCCCGGCGGCAATCTCTCAGGCTGGCTCCCATCTGAAGCATTTCCACTGCAGCGAAAATGATCGTGGGACGGTCGGCAGCGGCCACATTCCCTGGTCAAATGTATTTCCCGCCCTGAGTGCGATCAATTACGAAGGCTGGCTGGTCGTCGAGTCCTTTGGGGCGGCCATCCCCGAGTTGGCCGCGGCCGCTTGTGTCTGGCGTCCTTTGGCCCCCAGCCCCGAAGCCTTGGCCGAAGAAAGTCTGCATTTTATATGGCGACAATTACACACTTTGCGCCTCTGATTTTAGTTTCTAGGTAGGACAAGCGAAAGCGGATGAGGTGTAAACCAGTGAAATTCGGGCCATTCGTTGCAAAAAAATATCCTCAAGGTCCGCAAGTACGTAACACCTATACTATTTCTCAAGATCATCTTGAGTTTGTTTGTCTGGTCCATCGTCTGATGAGCGCGGCGTCTCTTTTAGCCGGACACCAGCTTTTTCCGGCAGGAAGCCATCGGGCCACTCTGTCTGGCGATCACATCTGACCCCCTTGAGATGGGCCCCCCGCAAATCGGCCCCCTTGAGGTCGGCCCCTTCCAGCCGGGCTTCTTTCAAATCGGCATCTCGTAAATTAGCCCCTTTGAGGTCAGCCCGCCGTAAGTCGGCCCGGAACAGGTTAGCCCGCTCCAGATCGGCCTTTCTGAGATCGATGCTTTTTAGATTGGCCTTATTGAAGTCGGCTTCCGCCAGCTTGGCCCCAAAGTGTTTACTACCGGCCAGGGTACCATCAAAAAGCCAGCCGTTCAGCCGCAACTCTTCCACAGCCAGTAAAGCAAAGCCGTGATCCGTGTGGCTCATCTGGCGAATGAGTTGGGCTTTGACATGGTTATTGTGGCGACGTTCATGTAAGGCATCAATAATCAGGACGGTGATGGCGATGCTGATTAACTCAGCGCTGAAATTAGCATAAAACTCTGTCACCAGCGTGGCAAAGCTCCAGGGAGAAGGATGGCTATGGAGAAATCCGCCGATGCCCATGCCCATGCCCAAGGCCAGTAAGATCAGACCTACTTTACTATCGGGGATGAATTTCCAAAATTTGTTTATCCACCGCTTCATAGCTCACCTCTTGATGACGTTATTCACCCTCTCGCTGTAGTAATGAGGTTTCTTCCAGCATTTAAACTTCTTCCTTAATCAAATCAAAACAGCTTTTTGTAAAATATGCAAGGTACAAGTCATATATTTATTTGGGCTCGCCTCAGATTCTATCCGAGCCCCCATTTCCATAGGAGTCGGACAGTCCCCATGGGGACGCCACCGAAGATGAAAATATGGTAGTCCAGGCATCCCTATGCCGGGCGGGTTAGGAAGCCAACCCGGCGGGCATAGGGATGCCTCGCCTACCTCTTAAGCAAAAGTGGTTATTTTCAGGGGAGCCTGCTTGTATAACCTTCCCGGAAGCTTTGAGACGCCTTCAGCCAGACGAAGCGTCAAAATCATGCGGTGCTTTGGTCAAAAAATAGCGCTCTTAGCTTCCGGGAAGGTAAACACTCATCTCCAGAGGTAGCCTGCTTGTGCGACAAAACAGGATAGTGGTACAATCAGGCAAATAAAAGGAGCAAAAGGCATGCCTAAGACCCATCGTCTGCCCGGACTGGTTCTCACCGACCATGAATTCACCCTCCCCCTCGACTACGCCCAGCCAAAGGGTGAGCAGATCGTCGTTTACGCCCGCGAGGTGGTGACCCCGAACAAAGAGGAAGCTAACTTACCCTGGCTACTCTTTCTGCAGGGCGGGCCCGGCTTTGACGCTCCACGCCCGACGGTCAAAACCGGCTGGCTGAAAAGGGCCTTACAAGACTACCGGGTACTCTTGCTCGATCAGCGAGGCACGGGCCGCAGCACGCTGGTCACCTATCAGACCCTGGCCCGTTTGCCGGCCCCTCAAGCCCAGGCCGACTATCTGAAACACTTTCGCGCCGACGCCATTGTGCAAGATGCCGAACAGATTCGCCGCGCTCTGATGGGGGAAGAGACTCCGTGGAGCGTCCTGGGGCAAAGTTATGGCGGCTTTTGCCTGGCCCACTATCTGTCGGCCGCGCCGGAGGGGTTGCGGGAGGGGATCTTCACCGGGGGCCTGCCGCCGTTGGACCGCCCGGTCGACGACGTTTACCGCGCCACTTACCAACGGGTGCTGGACAAAAATCAGCGTTACTACCAGCGCTATCCGGACGATGTCGAACGCGCTCAGGAAGTCGTGGCCTACCTGGTCGAACATGAGGTTCGTTTGCCCAGCGGCGACCGCCTCTCCCCTCGCCGGTTTCAACAATTGGGCTTCGATTTTGGGGCCAGCGACGGGTTTGAGAAGGTGCACTACCTGCTTGAAGGAGCCTTCGTCCAGGGGGCCACGGGCCGGGAGATCAGTTATACTTTCCTGCGGGGGATCGAAAATGCCTTCGCCTTTGAAACCAACCCCATCTACGCCATCTTGCACGAAGCCATTTACTGCCAGCAAGCGGCCTCTAATTGGTCGGCCGAACGGGTTCGGGCCGAGTACCCGGCCTTCGAGATTGCACCGGGCCGGCCGGTCTACTTCACCGGCGAGATGATCTACCCCTGGATGTTTGACGAGTACCGCTACCTGCGGCCCTTGAAAGAGGCCGCCGAGATTTTAGCCGCTTACGAGGGCTGGCCGCGCCTGTACGATGTCGTGAGGCTACAAAAAAATACCGTCCCCTGTGTGGCCGCCGTCTACTACGATGATATGTACGTGGAGCGATCCTTCTCCGAAGAAACGGCCGGGCATATCCCGGGGCTTAAGCTCTGGGTGACCAACGAATATCAACACAACGCCCTCCGGGCTGAGGGCGAGGTGCTGCTGGATCGATTGCTGAAGATGCTCCACGGAGAAATTTGATGCGAACGCCAAAAAACCAGACTTTTGGCGTTTTAACAAATACATGCAGATTCAAAGAGTAATCACTTGGCGTGCAAAGCAAGCTTTGCCAAACGCCAAGCGCAAGGTTCGTTAAGGAGCTAGAAAAATGTCAAGCCATATTCAATACCAGATAACGCCCGTCCCCTTTTCAGAGGTGAAAATCGATGATACCTTTTGGTTGCCGCGCCTGGAGACCAATCGCCGGGTAACGATTCCCTACAATTTCAAAAAGTGTGAGGAGACAGGCCGCATCGATAACTTCGCCAAAGCCGGGGGGTTAATGGCGGGGGAGCATGAAGGAATTTTCTACAATGACTCCGATGTCTTCAAAGTCATCGAAGGGGCGGCCTACACCCTCAGCTTACAGGCTGATCCAGCCTTAGACGCTTATCTGGATGACCTGATCGCCAAAATCGCCGCTGCTCAAGAGGAGGATGGCTATCTCTATACCGCACGCACCATCAACCCGGAGCGCGTATCCGCCGAGCGGGAGGGCTTGACCCGCTGGTCTAACTTGCGGGTTAACCACGAACTGTACAACGTCGGCCATCTGTACGAAGCCGCTGTGGCCCATTATCAGGCCACCGGGAAACAGACCCTGCTGGATGTGGCCCTGAAAAACGCCGATTTGATCGACCGGGTCTTCGGCCCCGATAAAAAGCGCGATGTCCCCGGCCATCAGGAAATCGAGATTGGCCTGGTGAAGCTGTACCATGTAACCGGTGAGGAGAAATATCTCAAGCTTGCCAAGTTCTTTTTGGATGAGCGCGGCCATACCCACGGACGGGAGCTTTATACCAATCACGGCCATGCCGGCTATATGCAAGACCACAAACCGGTGGTGGACCAGGATGAGGCTGTGGGCCACGCCGTCCGGGCGGCCTATATGTACAGTGGTATGGCCGATGTAGCCACTCAAACGGGTGATGCTGACTATATTAAAGCCCTGGATCGCATCTGGGAGAATGTAGTCGCCAAGAAACTTTATTTGACCGGCGGCATCGGCGCGTTGCACCGGGGGGAGGCTTTTGGCGAAAATTATGAATTGCCCAACGCCACGGCCTACGCCGAAACGTGCGCGGCCATCGCCAATATTCTCTGGAACCAACGCATGTTTCTACTGCACGGCGAGGCCAAATATGTGGATGTGCTGGAGCGTACCCTTTACAACGGCTTCCTGTCGGGCGTGGCCTTAAGCGGCGATCTTTTCTTTTATCCCAATCCTCTGGCGGCCGATGGGCAATATACCTTTAACAAGGGGGCCGCCACCCGCAGCCCCTGGTTCGATTGTTCCTGCTGCCCGACCAATGTGGCCCGCTTTATGCCCTCCCTGCCGGGCTATATCTATGGCCATCAGGCCGATCAGATCTACATCAATCTTTTTGTCAGCGGTCAGGGGCGGGCTCAGTTGGCCGGGAATACGGTCCTGATCTCCCAACAAACAGCCTACCCCTGGCAAGGAGAGGTTAAAATAACCGTCGAGCCCCAGCAACCCGCCGAGTTCACCCTACATATTCGTGTGCCGGGCTGGGCGCGAAATCAGCCGCTGCCCAGCGATTTGTACCGTTATCTTGACCAAAATGAGGAACCGGTGGCCCTGGCCTTAAATGGCGCTCCCCTTGAATACGAGGTTATTCAAGGATTTGCCCAGATTCGCCGCCGGTGGCAGAAAGGGGATGTGGTGGAGCTCAATTTACCCATGCCAGTCCGCCGCGTGGTCAGCCATGAACAGGTCAAAGACAACCTGGGCCGGGTCGCCCTGGAGCGCGGGCCATTGGTCTATTGTGTTGAGGCGGTGGATAACGGCGGTCGTCTCGACCACATCCGCGTCTCAGATACGACCGAATTTCAGACTGAACATCACCCTGATCTCCTCAACGCCGTTACGGTCATTCAAGCCCAGGGGCAAGTGGCCTTTACGGCCATTCCCTACTACGTCTGGTCCCATCGCGGCCTGGGGGAGATGGCGGTCTGGTTAGCACGCGAATGACCGACACGATTTTATGTTGCAGTCGATCCAATATGACAACAGATCAAATTGCCCAACGGGAACATTCTTGTCTTCGATAATGGCTCGTATCGCAAATGGACCGACCTCCCCTTTTCACGGGTGATTGAGATTGACCCGCAAACCAACGAAATCGTTTGGGATTACCGGGATAACCCGCCCTACAATTTCTTTAGTTCTTTCATCAGTGGCGCGCAGCGGTTGCCTAATGGCAACACCCTTATCACCGAGGGGGCCTTCGGGCGGATGTTTCAGGTGACCCCCGCTAAAGAAGTAGTGTGGGAGTACATCAACCCGCACTTTCACCCGGGAACGGATGGGACGCTGAGTAACCTGGTCTTTCGGGCGGTTCACTACCAGAAACACGAGATTCCCATGCTGCGGGAATAATCTATTTAGAATAAAGGAGATTACTATGTCACCTAAACAGGTGCTTGTTGTGGACAACAGAACCGATTGGGAGGATGACTACGCCGTAGAACGGGCGCGGTGGGAACCCTTGAGGATAAAGCTAACCCTGGCCCAGTGCCAGACTGAAGATGAGATCATCGCCGCCGCGGGCGAGGCCGATATCCTGGTCTACCAGGGCTTGTACACCCCCTTCACAGCCCGGGTGATGGAAGCCCTGCCCCGCTGTCAATTCATTATCCGCTACGGCATTGGTGTGGACAGCGTGGATATCCCGGCGGCAACCGAGCAGGGCATCCTCGTCGGCAACGCAGCCGAGTATTGTGTCCCCGAGGTGGCCGACCACGCCTCGGCCCTGATCCTGGCCCTGGTCCGGCACGTGGTCTTTCACGACCGCACTGTACAAGCCGGAGGTTGGCGGGGCGGCATCCAAGTGGCCAAGGAAATATCACGCCTCTCCACCCTGACCTTAGGGTTGGTCGGCCTGGGCCGCATCGGCCGGCAGGTGGCCCGCAAGATGGCCCCCTTCTTCGGGACCATTATTGCCCACGATCCCTACATTAGCCAGGAGATAGCGAGCGAGTATGGCGCCCGGTTGGTCGAACTGCCCGAGTTGATGGCCCGCTCCGACTGCGTCTCCATCCACACCCCTTTGCTGCCCTCCACCCACCACCTGATTAACGACTCCCTGTTGGCTCTGATGAAGCCGACTGCCTACCTCGTCAATACCAGCCGCGGCCCGGTCATCGACGAGGCGGCCCTGGTCGAAGCACTCAAATCGGGCCAGATCGCTGGCGCCGCCCTGGATGTGGCTGAGGTCGAACCGCTGCCCCCCGAAAGCCCCTTACGTGGTCTTGACAACGTGATCCTGACCCCGCACATTGGGGCCAATTCGCTACAAGCGGTGCAAGATTTGCGGGCCAGCGTGGCCCATTCGGTGGCCGAGGTGGCCCAGGGTTACTGGCCGCCTCACGTACTCAATCCGACCGTTCAGCCGCGCTTCCCACTGAAAAAACGCGCGGGTGTTGGTTCGTGAAAATTTTGGAGGCGCAACATCTGAGCAAAACCTACACCATCGCCGGCCGGCCGATCCCCGTTTTGGATAACGTCTCCCTGGCGGTGATCCACGGTGAATTTCTGGTGGTCAAGGGAAGTAGCGGCAGCGGCAAGTCAACCTTGTTGAGTCTCCTCTCGGGCCTGGACAACCCGACCTCCGGCCGGATATTAGTCGAAGGCCGAGATATCACCGATCTAAGCGAGGATGAACTGGCCCCGCTGCGAAATGAGACCATCGGCTTCATCTTTCAATCTTTCCATCTGGTCCCTTCGCTGAACGCCCTGGAGAATATCATGTTCCCGGCTGAGTTGAGACAGGATCGGGGAGCCCGCCAAAAAGCGGAGGCGCTGATCCGGCGGGTCGGCCTGGATGGCCGCAGCACCAATTTTCCGCACCAACTCTCGGGCGGAGAGAAACAGCGGGTGGCCATCTGCCGGGCGCTGATCAACGATCCGAAAATCATCTTCGCCGACGAGCCGACCGGTAATCTGGACTCCAAAAACGGCCAGGCTATTCTAGAACTGCTCTTCGAGCTGCAACAGGAACGTCAGACTACCCTGGTACTGGTGACCCATAACGCCGATATAGCCGGCCTGGCCGACCGGGTCATTACCCTGCACGACGGGCAGGTCGTGGCGGAGACGAGCCATGCTGCATAAACAGTTCATCCGCCGGCAATTGACCAGCGCCAAGAAACAATCGAGTATCTTTATCTTATGCGTCGCCCTCTCCATGGTGACCTTAGTAGCCCTCAGGGGGTTTGGCGAGAGCGTCGACCGGGCCCTCCTGGCCGATGCCCAGGCGCTCCATGCCGGCGACATCATCATTCACACCCATTACCCTTTTTCAGAGCCGGTCCTAAGCGCAGTCGCGGCTCTCGAGGCGCAGGACCGGGTGGAAAGCGCCCGCGTTTACGAGTTCTACTCAGTGGTCAGGGCCGTCACCGAAGATGCCTCGCTCCTGGCCAACCTCAAAGTGGTGGAACCGGGCTACCCCTTTTATGGCCGGGTTGAGTTGGCCTCGGGACAGGCCTTTCAGGAGGTTTTACGTCCGGGCCATATTATCGTCGAGCAAAACCTGCTCGACCGGCTAGGGCTCCGGCCGGGCGATCCGCTGCGAGTGGGGCAGGCGACCCTGATCATTCGAGATGTGCTGGTACATGAGCCGGATCGGCCGGTCAACTTCTTTTCTCTGGGGCCGAGGGTCTTCATCGCCGCGGCAGACCTGGAGGCGCTGGATCTGGTCAAAAAAGGGAGCCAGATTCAGTACACCTATCTACTCAAGGTCAACGATGGACGCGACCTCAATCGTCTGGCCGCCCAGCTCGAGCGGGTGGCCGACGCGGAGTTAGAGCGGGTCGAAACCTTCAGGACAGCCGAATCGGGGGTCAAGCGATTTTTTGACGATTTTATCTTTTTCTTGAGCCTGATCGGCATCTTCACCTTACTGCTGGCCGGGATCGGCATCCAAAGCTCGCTGACCGCCTTCTTGCGTGAAAAGGATAATACCGTGGCCATCGTCAAAACGGTCGGGGCCACCAGCCGCTTCATTACCAAGCACTTTTTTTGGGTGGTGGCCATCCTGGGCCTGCTGGGCACCCTGTTGGGGCTCGCCCTGGGTTTTCTGCTCCAAGGGTTCTTCCCCCCGCTTTTCCAGGACTTCCTCCCCCCTCATGTAACACTGACCATTTCGGGCCGGGCCATCTTTGAGGGTCTGTTGCTGGGGGTCTTTGTGGTGGCCGCGTTCACCTTTTTGCCCCTCTATCGCCTGGAAGAATTCAAACCCAGCTTCGTCTTCAGAAAAGAAATTAGCCGCCTGCAAAAAGGCTTTCCCTACTATCTCACCATTTTCCTCATTTTGCTCTTTTTTACAGGCATGGTCTTGTGGCAGTTGAGGGATCTGAAAATTGGCCTTTATTTTGTCGGCGGTGCGCTGGTCCTGATCCTGCTTACGGCTTTATTGGCGGAAGGGGTCTTGTTCCTGCTGCGAAGAGCCTATATTAAACCTTTGGCTTTGCGGCAAGCGCTTAGAGGGCTGTTTCGGCCCCGAAACGCCACCCGAGCCATCGTCATCACCCTGGCTACCTCGCTGGCGGTTATTTTTGCCATCTACCTCATCGAGCGCAATCTCGACGCCACCTTCATTCAGTCGTACCCCGAAGACGCGCCCAACCTTTTCGTTCTCGA
>JABAHQ010013750.1_pt4 | contig 20343 bp, 17 predicted proteins | sample 7062091 | NCBI WGS metagenome assembly JABAHQ01 (sample SAMN14534359, study PRJNA622989) | marine sediment metagenome | biome: marine biome [ENVO:00000428]; feature: marine pelagic biome [ENVO:01000023]; material: deep marine sediment [ENVO:00002113] | place: India: Gulf of Kutch | collected...
TGGTCATGTTGGCCGCGCGGACGGATCGGCAGAATCCTGCTTTGGATGCCTGCATCTCCTCCCTTGGTACTGGGTTTTACTACCACCTTCGGCACCCCACCGGTAGCAAGGCCAAATCCTCGGCGGCCGGGAAGGAATCCCGGTGTTGGCGGGAGCTTTTCCGTGTCGGTGCGCGCGCCGCGCTTCCAATAATCGAATCGCCTGGCCAGCCGGATGTGGCGGCCTCGTTCGAATCGACCAAGGGAATCGCAACCATGAAAACAAGATCGCACCCCGGCGCACCCCGCCCGCTCGCACTTGCCGTGCAATGCCTGGCTCTGGCCGGCAGCCTTGCCATGGCGGGCGCCGTGCACGCCAAACCGGTCAGCTGGGAAGACATCGCCAACGACCATGTCACCACCAGCAACGTGCTGCAGTACGGCATGGGCACCAATGCACAGCGCTGGAGCCCTCTGGCGCAGGTCAACGAGAGCAATGTGTTCAAGCTGACCCCGGCCTGGTCGTTCTCCTTCGGCGATGAGAAGCAGCGCGGCCAGGAATCCCAGGCCATCGTTCACGACGGCGTGATCTACGTTACCGGCTCCTATTCGCGGGTGTTCGCCCTCGATGCGAAGACCGGAAAGCGCCTGTGGAGCTATGCCCATCGCCTGCCCGACGACATCCGCCCGTGCTGCGACGTAGTCAACCGCGGCGCCGCCATCTATGGCGACAAGATCTACTTCGGCACCCTCGATGCCCGTGTCGTGGCACTGAACAAGGACACCGGCAAGGTCGTCTGGAACAAGAAGTTCGGCGACCATGGCGCCGGTTACACGATGACCGGCGCACCGACCCTGGTAAAGGATGGCAAGACCGGCAAGGTCCTGCTGATCCACGGCAGCTCCGGTGACGAGTTCGGTATCGTCGGCAAGCTGTTCGCCCGCGACCCGGATACCGGTGAGGAAATCTGGATGCGCCCGTTCGTCGAAGGCCACATGGGCCGCCTCAATGGCAAGGACAGCACCCCCACCGGCGACATCAAGGCGCCGTCCTGGCCGGACGATCCCAACCACCCCACCGGCAAGAAGGAAGCCTGGAGCCAGGGCGGCGGCGCACCATGGCAGAGCGCCAGCTTCGATCCGGAGACCAACACCATCATCGTCGGTGCGGGCAACCCGGCACCCTGGAACGGCTGGGAGCGCACCAGCGACGGTGGCAATCCGAACGACTACGACAGCCTCTACANNACACCTCAGGGCAGGTCGGCGTCGATCCGAGCACCGGCGAGGTGAAGTGGTTCTACCAGCACACCCCGAACGATGCCTGGGACTTCTCCGGCAACAACGAGCTGGTGCTGTTCGACTACAAGGACAAGGCCGGCAAGACCGTCAAGGCCACCGCCCATGCCGACCGCAACGGCTTCTTCTATGTGGTGGACCGCAAGGACGGCAAGCTGCAGAACGCCTTCCCCTTCGTGGACGGCATCACCTGGGCCAGCCATATCGATCTGAAAACCGGGCGACCGGTCGAGAACGAAGGCCAGCGCCCACCCAAACCGGAGCCGGGCGAGAAGCACGGCAAGTCGGTGGAAGTCTCGCCGCCCTTCCTCGGTGGCAAGAACTGGAACCCCATGGCCTACAGCCAGGACACCGGCCTGTTCTACGTGCCGGCCAACCACTGGAAGGAGGACTACTGGACCGAGGAAGTCAGCTACAAGAAGGGCTCCGCCTACCTGGGCCAGGGTTTCCGCATCAAGCGCATGTACGACGACCACGTCGGCATCCTGCGCGCCATGAATCCCGCCACCGGCAAGGTGGAATGGGAACACAAGGAAAAGCTGCCGCTGTGGGCCGGCGTGCTGGCGACCAAGGGCAACCTGGTCTTCACCGGCACCAGCGACGGCTACATCAAGGCCTTCAACGCCAAAACCGGTGACGAGCTGTGGAAGTTCCAGACCGGCAGCGGCGTGATTTCCCCGCCCATCACCTGGGAACAGGACGGCGAGCAGTATATTGGCGTAACGGTCGGCTATGGCGGCGCCGTGCCCCTGTGGGGCGGCGACATGGCCGTACTGACCAAGCCGGTCGCCCAGGGCGGCTCGTTCTGGGTATTCAAGCTGCCGGACTGGGAGAAGAAGACCGCCAAACGATGAGTGGAGCCGTGCCCGCCCACGCGGGCACGTCCTCTAGCCCTCAAGGTACAGCGGTTCGCGCGGCATGCCTGGCCTCGCCGGCTTCGGGTTGGCGCTCTCGCCGACAGGCCAGAAACGCCACGCGACCGCTTTTCATTTCCTGCCTCAGGTGACGCCCATGAACGCCCCTTGCCGTTTGCTTCTGCCACTGGCGCTGTTCAGCAGCGCCGCGGTCTTCGCCGCGGATGACGGCCCCTTGACCGTCAACGGCTGCGTGCTACAGCCCGACAGCCAATGCGCCAACGCCGACCTGCGCGGCGCCGACCTCAGCAATCAGGACCTGCGCCGGATCAACCTCGCTGGCGCCAACCTCTCCGGCGCCAACCTGCGCCACGCCAACCTCGACCTGGCCAATCTGGAAAAGGCCGACCTCACCGGCGCCACGCTTAATCGCGCCAGCCTGCAACAGGCCAACCTGCGCCTGGCCAATTTCACCGATGCCAGGCTGATCGCCATCCAGGGCTGGGGCTTGTTCGCCCAGGCCACGCAGTTCAAGGGGGCCGACCTCACCGGCGCCTACCTGGAGTTCGCGCGCATGAGCGGCGCGAAGCTGCATGGCAGCACCCTGCGCGCTGCCGACCTGGAGATGACCTGGTTGAGCAAGGCCGACCTCATGGGGGCGGACCTCACCGACGCCAATCTGCAGGAAGCCAAGCTCAACGATGCCAACCTGGCGGATGCCGTACTGACCGGTGCTCGCCGCCATTACGCGACCTTTCAGGGCACCAATATGGAAGGATGCAAGGACTGCCCGCATGACTGGGAAAAGTGATGCACCGCCATGCCCGTTCGATTGAGGGGCTCAATCGGAGGGATAGAGCGAAGGGTGGCCACTGCGCCTCAGGAAAACTCGAACGGCGCCGATGCAGTGACTGGGCGGTCTTGCCCTCCACTGGATGCCAAACAGATGTTCAACAAAAACCTAAAACGGGAACTGGCTGAGTTGCGCGAGGACGCGGCAATCAACCAGCAGATCAAGAACTCGTTGTACAGGGAAATGATGGTCCTCGAATTGGACCCGCAAGGACGCATCCAGCACGCCAACGAGCTGTTCATCAGCGAAATGGGCTATCGCCGCGAGGACCTTATCGGTCGTCCGCTCGATGGCTTCTTCAGCCAGCAGTTTCGTAGCGAACCGAACTATTCACGGCTCAAGACCGCCATGCAGCGTGCCGAGCATGTCAGCGGGGCGTACCGCCTGCTGCGTGCCGATGGCCAGGAAGCCTGGCTGCGCTCCATCTGGCAACCGATCAAGGGCTCCGATGGCACGCTGCACCACTTCACCCTGTGCGCCACCAACCTGACCCGCACCATCGAGACGTCACGCGAGCACGAGAGCGTGATCAATGCACTGCTGCGCTCCACCGCCGTCATCGAATTCGACCTGGGCGGGCATGTCATCACGGCCAACCAGCGCTTCCTCGAGGGCATGGGCTACCGCCTCGAGCAGATCAAGGGCAAGCACCACCGCATGTTCTGCGAACGCGAAGAGGCGGAATCCGCTGCCTACCGGGATTTCTGGGCCAGCCTGAACCGTGGCGAGTACATTGCGGACCGCTTCAAGCGCATCGATGCCCATGGCCGGACGGTCTGGCTGGAGGCTTCCTACAACCCGGTGCACGATGCCTACGGCAAGCNNGATCAGGTCAACCGCGAGCTGGCGGTCGCCGAGGCCGCGACCATCGCCTATGACACCTCGCACCACACCGATCTCAGTGCCCAGCGCGGCGCCCAGGTGGTCCAGCAGACCGTCGATGTGATGCATCGCATTGCCCAGCAGATGCAAGAGGCTTCCGATGGCATCGAGGCGCTGGACAAGCAGTCGCAGCTGATCAGCGCCATTCTCAAGACCATCAGCGGGATCGCCGATCAGACCAACCTGCTGGCNNCGCCGGCGATCAGGGCCGCGGCTTCGCCGTAGTAGCCGACGAGGTGCGTCAGCTGGCCGCGCGCACCAGCAAGGCAGCCGAGGAAATCGTCGGGGTGGTGCAGAAGAACCAGGACCTCGCCCAGGCTGCCGTGCACAGCATGTCCAGCAGCCGAGACCAGGCCGAACAGGGCCTGGAATTCGCCAACCAGGCCGGAGCGGTCATTGTCGAGATCCAGGACGGCGCCCAGCGAGTGGTCAGTGCGGTCGGCCAGTTCGCCAGTCAGCTGAAGAACTGATGGCGGGCTGCGCTCGGCCCAGCGCCTACACTTGCCGGCAGGCCCGAGCGCAATCGGGCGATGCATGTACCCGGCGGAGGATCAGCGCTTGAGCCAGAGGCCCATCATCCACATCGCGGTGCAGTCGGACGTCGAGCGGCTGCCGGCCTTCCAGGGATTGCCGAATCAGGCCATCGTCATGCCTGCGAGCGCCGAGGCCTTCTCCGCGGCTGCGCAGGAGCTTCTCGCCTGCCCCTGCATCGGTTTCGACACCGAATCCAAGCCGACCTTCAGGGTCGGCGAAGTTTCCAGCGGACCGCACCTCATCCAGTTCGCCACGCCGGCGAAAGCCTACCTGCTGCGAGTCGGACTGCCCGGCTGCATCGAGGCGGCCCGCACCGTGCTGCAGGCGACACAGGTGATGAAGATCGGGTTCGGGCTGAAATCCGACCGCTCACGGCTGCACCAACGGCTGGGCATTCATGCTCACAGCCTGCTCGATCTCGGTTCGCTGTTGCGTTATCAGGGCAAGAAGGGCCAGGTCGGCCTGCGTGGCGCAGTCGCTGCGGTGCTGGGCAGGCAGATCGACAAGTCCCGCCGCCTGGCCACCTCGAACTGGGCCAATCCGCTGCTGACCGAAGCGCAGCAAGCCTATGCGGCCAATGATGCCTACGCCGCGCTGCAGGTATTCCTCGCCTTGCCGGCCGAACACCAGCAGGAGCTGCTGATGGCCGCGCAGCGCGCACAGAGCGCAACCGCCGATACCACGATGGACCCGCTGGTGATTCGCTGGCAACGCCTGGTCAATGACAGCGGCCAGACCTGCGATCGCTGTGGCGCCACCGAGCAGGCGGTACGCCAGGCGAGCCGTCGGTTGCAGCAGGCGTTGCGCCGGTTCGGCGTCAGGGTGCGGGTCGAGGCCTGCGCCCTCACCCCGGCTGATTTCTCGCGGACGCCGCTGGAATCGAATCGCATCTGGATCGCCGGTGTACCGCTGGAGCGGTGGCTGGGCGCAGCTCACGGGCAGAGCAAATGCTGTTCGGCGTGCGGCGAGGCCAACTGCCGGACCCTTGAGTTGAACGAAACACGTTATGAGGCGGTCCCGGCCGCGCTGATCGTACAGGCGGGACTGCTCGCGGCGCAACGCTTGCTCGGCCACCCCGTCGAAGCGCCCGTCGCACCGTCGCTACCCGATGACGGCTGCTGCGCCTGAAGCCCTCCGAAGCGCGTAGCAATCGCCCATGCGCTTGGTGGGCCTGCCCAGCGCGGCGCTCGGCAGGCGACTGCGCATCCGGATCGCTCAGAGCGCATCCCAGCGGTAACGCACGCCCAGCCAACCGGCACGCGGAGCGCCAGGGGCGATGAACTGTTCGTGCCGCCATTCGTCCGGGTCACTTTCGAAGGCATTGCCGGCCCCCACGAACGGGTTCTCTGCCAGCGCTCCGCCGGTGGCGTAGCGCTTGTCGAAGAGGTTGTCGACCCGGCCGAACAGCGTCCAGTCACGTGCGAGCCGGTAATCGGCAGTGAGATTGACCACGGCATAGCCGGGAAGCCTGCCGCGTCCCTCGAACTCGTCGTTGGCCCGATGCCGGTTGTTCTCGTTGCCACGTACGTACTGCGACGAGTACGCCAGCACGCTGGTGCCGAGGCGCAGCCTTTCATCGATGTTCCAGTCCAGGCCCAGCTTGAGGTGGTGCTTCGGCAGACCCGGCAGATAATCGCCGCTGGATACGCGGATTTCGTCGTCCGGACAGCCACCCTCGCCCGCGGTGCTGTTGTTCTCGGCAAGCAGGCACGCCGCAGAGCGGAAGGTGGCGTGCAGATAGGTGTAATCCAGCCGCCAGTCGATCGGCCCTTGCTGGCCGGCCAGGCCCAGCTCGATGCCCTGTCGGCGGGTGCGCCCGAAGTTGGTGAAGTACCCCATGCTGCCACCGGTGCCAACGAACAGCAGGTCGTCATGGTTCATGCTGCGGAAGGCCGTGGCGTTCCAGCGCGTTCCGCCAGCCAGCTCGCCGCGCACACCGACTTCGAGGGTGCGTGTCACCACCTGCTTCAGGAAGGGATCGGCGGCCATGGCGTTGGGCAGGCTGCAGGGGTTCTCCGGATCGGCGCAGCCAAGTTCGATGGGGGTCGGCGCGCGGTTGCCCTGGGTGAAGCCGCCATACAGGGTCACAGCCGGCTGCAGTTGCCAGGCGAAGCCGAGCGCCGGGTTCAGTTTGCGATAGGTGAAGTCACCATCGAGCGCGTCCCCCATGCGATCGGCATTGACCACCCGGGTACGGTTGTAGCGCAGCGAGCCGGTGAGCTGCAGGTCATCCGTCAGTGACCAGGTGTCGGTGGCGTAGAGGCTGGAAGTGCGGGTGCGACCCAGCAAGCTGTTGGCCTGCTCCTCCTCTTCTGTGGCGCTGATGCCGCGCGAATCGGTCAGCTCACCGCCCTGCTCGCTTTGATGGAAGCTGGCGCGCGTGTTGTCGTGGGCCAGGCCCACGGCGAGCTGGTGAGCGCCCACGTAATGCGTCCATTGCAAGGCCAGGCCGAACGCACGCTGAGCGGTGCGAGTGCGGTTCAGCACACCGCTCTCTGGCGCCTCGCCCACAAAGCCGTCGTCCTCCCATTGCTCATATTCATCCTCGTATTCGTCGTTGCCGTCGCCGTTGAGCGTTGCGGTGCGGGTACGACGCAAATAGACGGTGCCGGAGAATCGATCGCTGTCGCTCAGCCAGTGGCTGGCCGAGAGCGCCATCAGGTGGCTGCGATTTTCGGTCTGGTCCGGATGGGTGAAGATGGCTTGGCGGCTCCGGTGGTGCATGCTCTCAGGGATCAGACCGTTGCCGATCAGATCGTTGTCGGCATGAGCCAGGGTCAGCGCCACATCGGTGGTGTCGGTGGTCCAGGCGAACTTGCCGAACAGCTGACGCACTTCCGATGGCGAATGATCGCGCCAGCCGTCCTCTTCCATGCCCTCCGCGGCCAGGTACCAGGACAGCTCTTCATGCTTGCCGCCATGTTCCAATGCGCCGCCCTTGCGCCCGAACGAACCCCCATAGAGTTCCGCCGAGCCACCGGGATGCGTATCGCCACGCTTGGTCTGCAGTGCCAGCGCACCACCCAGGGTATTCAGGCCGTACAGCGGATTGGAGCCCGGGACCAACAGCNNGGGAATCAGGTCCCAGTGCACCACATCACCAAAGGCTTCGTTGACCCGCACACCATCGAGAAACACGGACAACCCCTGCGGCGTGCCGAGCAATGGCGATGCGGTGAAACCGCGGTAGTTAAGATCGGCCTGGTAAGGATTGCCCTGGATTTCGTTGACATTGACGCTGGGCAGGCCACGTTGCAGCTTCTCGGCGAGCGACTGGCCGCCCAGCTTGCGCAGCTGTTCGTCATCCAGTGTCCGGATATTGGCCGGCACCTGGTCCCTGGGCAGATCGATGCCCGGCAACGGAGTCGTGGCAACCACGTCATCGCGACCAAGATCGAACGCTTCGTCGGCATGCGCCAGGCCAGGCAGGACGCTGGCGATGGCAAGGGACAGCAACGTGCGCCGGAGGATTGCGCTGCGGCAGAGATACGACATGGTTGTTCCTTGTTCTTGTTGGCGGTGCGCGGCGGACAAGCCGCCCGGGCCGCTGCATGATGGCAAGCGGCCAGGCGCGATTATCGAAAGGTGCCCCGCTGCGCCGACAGGGAAGATTTCCCGGCCCTGGCGGGAAATCTTCCCGATTGCCAGGCGCTTGGTACTACGTCCTGTGGACTAGAACGGCCGACGACTTCCAGCGCGCGCAGGCGCCGCCCGTCCGTACGGACCGTGGAAAGACGGGGAAGCGGCAGCGAAGCGCTGCCAGAGGAAGGTCGCCGCGGCAAGAACCGCGGCAAAAATGAATGCGACCGTACCGTGCTGCCGTCAGGCCTCGCAGAGCATGTGGTCGCCGACGCGCAACAGGCCCTGGTCAATCGCCAGGTGCACCAGCTCAGCCTGGGAGCTGACTTCGAGCTTGCTCTTGAGCAGCGCCAGGTGATTGGAGACGGTCTTGCTGCTGATGCACAGCCGTTCGGCGATCTCGCGATTGCCGATGCCCCGGGCGAGCATGATGAAGATCTCCATTTCACGCGGCGTCATATCTGCCAGCCGTCCTTTGACGGGGGAGCGCGACGGCCGCTGACAAGCCAGATCGGTCGCCAGCGGCTGCTCGATGAAGGTCTGCCCGGCGAGCACCTTGCGTACCGCCTCGACCAACACGTCCGGCGCGCAACGCTTGGTCAGGTAACCCGAAGCGCCGGCGTCCAGCGCCTGACGCACCAGCGCCAGCTCGTCGTGCATGCTGAACACCAGCACCGGCAACAGCGGCAATCGCTGGCGCAGGCGCCGGCAGGTCTCCAGGCCACTGATGCCCGGCAGGCCGAGATCGAGTACGACCAGATTCGGAATGCTTTCCTGCACCTGCTGCAGCGCCTGCTCGCCGCTTTCGGCTTCGCTGACACTCACCTCGGGCAACAGGGCCTTGAGCAGGCTGGCATAGCCCTGACGCACCACCGCATGGTCATCCACCAGCAGTATTTTCATCACGTCGCTCCTTCCACAGGCAGATTCAGATAAAGCGCCCAGCCGTGCCCCGGGCGATGGCGCATGCGCAGCCGCGCGCCGAGACAGCGGGCGTGTTCCACCATCGAACGCAGACCGACCCCGAGCCGCTCAGGCGGCAAGCCATGGCCATCGTCGCGCAGCAACAGCCGCACCCCGTTGCGATCGGCCCGTAGCTGCAGTCGCACGCGGGTCGCACGCGCATGGCGCGCCACATTGGTCAGTGCCTCCTGCACCATGCGGTACAGGTGCAACTTGGCCTCCATCGACAGCGGTGGCAGCGCACCCTGCAACTGCAGTTCGCACTCGATCCCCTGGGTGCTCTGCCACTGCTCGGCAAGCTGGCCGATGGCATCGGCCAGCTCGAGGTGATCGAGCATCACCGGGTAGAGGTCGCGCACCAGGGTGCGGAAACCGTTCTGCAGATCCAGACTGTGCTGTTCGAGATGGGCCGCGGTTTCACGCACGGCATCCGGCTGGTCCGCCTGGACCCGCAACAGGCAGGCCCGGGCGCGGATGCCTGCCAGGTACTGTCCCAGGTCGTCATGCAGGGCCTGCGCCAGACGGGTGCGCTCGCGTTCCTGCAGCGCGAGCAGCGCCTGTGTCAGCCGGTCGTTATCCGCTCGCGTGTCTTCCAGCGCGGCAGCCATGTGATTGAAGCGCTCGGCGAGTTCGCGCGCCTCGGCGAAGCGATGGGGCGGCAGCCGGGTATCGAGCCGCCCGTCGGCGATACGCACCAACGCGCCGAACAGCTCTGCCAACACACGCATGCCGGGGCGCACCGCCCAACGGATCGCCAACAGGCAAAGCAGCAGGGCCACTCCGAAAAGAGCCAGCAGCTGCAACAGCGAATCCCTGACTTCCTCGACCTCGTCGCTCGGATCGACGCTGATCTGCAGGCGCTCGCCCCCGGGAAGCTGCAGCTCACTGGGAGCGGCCAGCTCTGCCGGATACAGCCACGTGCCGAGCCAGTCGGTGAGCAGCGTATCGCCGCCGTCGGTCGCTGGCTGCCCGGGCGACAGCCAGCGCACCCGCACATGCCGCAGGCTATCGGTAAGTTCGGGGCGCAAGGTGGCGGGATCGCGCTCGGCCATCTCGCCGAGGTAGGCAACCACGGCTGCCGCAGCATCCAGTTCGCGCTGCACGTCGTGGCTCGCCTGGCGCAGCAGCACAGCCAGGCAGACCATCGCCACGAGGGCGAAGAACAGTGCCACCAGCAGGTTCAGTCGCCAGAGCGCGGACATATCGGCTACCTCCGGAATTCAGCCACCTTCGCGTGTCGCCTCACTTGACCACGAAGCGGCCTTCCATGCCCTTGCCCTCGAGCCCCTTGCAGTAGAACGGGTAGCTGCCCGGCTTGACCGGCAGGAAGAAAATCTCGGCCTCGCCGGCATCCTCGAACTCCAGCTCGACCAGGGTAATGGCCTTGATCTCCACACCGCCGGCCTCGACCTTGCGCAAGAAGATCGACTTGGCGAACTCCGGAGCCTGGAACGCGCATTCCTTCTGGCCGTCGGAGCTGACCTTGAGCTGGTAAGCGACACCGGTCTCCAGCTGGTATTCCTTCTGCGAGACGGCGTAGTCGCTTTCCTCTGAACCGAAACGCAGGTCCGGCAGAGCCTGGGTGCGGCGTGTGAGATCGCCGGCGGCGTGGCTGCAATCGAAGCCGATCAGGCTGCCGATGAACAGAACGTTGAGCAGCAGAGCTTTGTAGGTGGGCATGGCACTGGCCTCTTTATTGTTGTCGGTGCCCATCCTAAGGCGCCGCGCTCGCCACCACCTCCTACCTTGGTAGCGCCTCGCGGCCAGCAGAGGTCGCCACGTCGAGCCCGGCCAGTATTGGAATCTGGGCCAGCCGGCCACTCGATTCAGCGCAAAGGCAGCCACAGGTCTCGCGGGCCGGAAGACCGCCGCATGCCCCGCCACAGCCATACCGCTACCAAAGTATCGGTACCAAGGTACGGATCAACTTCCCTGAGGTCCGGCCGCAATATCTCGATATCAATGATGCCAATTGGACATCACCCATTTCGCGCAACCGCCGAGACGCGATCACGCGCTCGAGGGCTCGCCGCAGCTGTCTTCTCATGCGTTATCAGGAGTCGTACCGTGATGCCTCTCAAATCCATCCAGCAGCGAATAGCGGTTATCGGCGGCTTATGCCTGCTGATATCCGCGGGAATCTTGATCGGCTACAGCGTTTATCTGGCCAGTTCCACCCAGCATCTGGTGTCGACCCGTGTCAGCCAGCAGGCACAGGAAGACGCGTTGCAGAACCTGCAACACCTCGCCGGCCAATACGCCGAAGAGATCCGCACCGAGTTCACCGAGGCGCTGGAAACGGCGCGCAGCATGGCAACCACCTTCGCGGTCGCCAAGTCGAAGGAGAACGGCGGATTGCAGGTCGGCCGCGACGAGGTCAACGCGGTCTTGCTGAACGTGCTGAAGAGTCAGCCGGACTTCAATGGAACCTATTCGTGCTGGGAACCGGACGCGATCGACGGCCAGGACTACCTCTTCACCGACGGGCAGAACGGCAACAACGCCCAGACCGGACGCTTCACGCCTTACTGGACGCGAAGCGCAGACGGCAAGATCGCCGTCCAGCCATTGGTGGAATACGACACCCAGGACAAGCACCCCAACGGCGTACTCAAAGGCGGCTGGTACATCGGCCCGCGGGAAACCCTCAAGGAGAGCGTGCTCGGCCCTCTGCCATATGTCGTACAGGGCAGGCAGGTCTGGTTGGCGACGCTCTCGGTACCAATCATCGCGGACGGTCGCTTCCTCGGCGTGGCCGGTACCGACTATGACCTCGACTTCGTCCAGCGTATCAGCCAGGAAGTCTCCGCAAAGCTGTTCGAGGGCCAGGGTGAAGTGGCGATCGTCAGCGATCAGGGCTTGATCGTGGCGGAGAGCCGGTATCCCAACCTGATCGGCCAGCATTTCCAGCAGGTACTGCCGGACGCGTGGCGGCCCGCTCTGGATTCGATCCAGAAAGGCGAACGGCTTGCGCGGCTGGATGACAACGGAATGATGATCGTCCTGGCGCCGATTCACCTGGGCCGCACCGGCAAACCCTGGTCGATGATGCTCAAGATCGACAAGCAGATCGTCCTGGCCAAGGCGACCGAACTCAAAGCCGAGATGGACGCGCAGAGCCAACAAAGCATGCTGCAGCAGGTCGGCGCCGGGGTCGTCATATCGCTGCTCGCAGTGATTGCGCTATGGCTCTCGGCACGCGCGATTGCCCTGCCCATCCGCAGGGCCGCACAACTGGCTGGTGCGATTCAGAAGGGCGACTTCTCGCAGCGCCTGGGGCATCGCTCGGCTGATGAAGTAGGCCAGCTCTCGGCAAGCCTCGATCGCATGGCAGACAGTCTGCAGGAGCAGGTGCATGTCGCCGAACGCATCTCTCAGGGCGACCTGGCGGTGGAGGTCCGTCTGGCATCCGAACGCGACCAGCTGGGCCTTGCCCTTCGACGAATGGTGGACAACCTGAACGAGCTGGTCTCCCAGGTGCAGCTAAGTTCCGAGCTCATCNNAGGTCACTCGTCTGAGCCACGAGCTATCCACCGGCGCGACCGAGTCGGCCTCGGCCGTCACCGAAATCAGCGCCACCATCAACCAGATGGCGGTACAGATCCGTCAGACTTCCGAGTACGCGAACGAAGCCAACAGTCTCTCGCGCAAATCCGAACATTCGGCGCGAGGCGGCAATGAGCTGATGGCGACGTTGAAGGCCGCCATGCAGGAGATCAATCAGTCCGGCCTGGATATCACCAACATCATCAGAGCGATCGAAGAGATCGCGACACAGACCAACCTGCTTGCCCTGAACGCGGCCATCGAGGCGGCTCGCGCCGGCGAGCATGGTCGCGGATTCGCGGTGGTCGCGGACGAAGTGCGACAGCTCGCGGCACGCAGTGCCGAGGCCGCGCAACGCTCGACCCGCCTGATTCAGGAATCCAACGCGCGGACGGTCAAGGGTATGGAGTTGACCGACGACACCGCGCAAGCGCTGGAGGCCATCGTTCGCGGGGCAGCGCAGGTATCGCAACTCGTGGAAGAGATTGCGCAGGCTTCGAGCCAGCAGGCGTCCGGCATCGAACAGGTCAGCCAGGCCATCGGCCAGATCGATGAAGTGGTGCACCACAACAGTTCGAACTCGGATCAATCGACCCAGGCGGCTCAGGAACTGACGCAGCAGGCGCGACAGATGATCGAGCAGGTCGGACGCTTCAAGGTCCGCTCGGTACGCTAGTCGATCAAGGAGAGGCGGCGCCCTTGCGCCGCTTCTCTACTACCTTGGTACCGCCCCGCCGGTACTTTCTGCATATTCCCCCGCTCCGCCATGGTTCCTATGCTGCCTGCAACGTCACAGGAGCTGCCCATGCGCCACGTATTACGACGAGCCGGTTTGCTGGCCGCCCTCGCCTGCTGCGCGCCCTTCGCTCTGGCGGCTGCCGGGGCCGAGCTTGAGGTGCGTATCGGCTATCTCGGCTACCGCCCCGATCCCGGTCCGCTGCTCTCCAACGTGATCCCCGAACCGGAGGACGCCGGCCTGCGCGGGGCCGAACTCGCCATCACCGACAGCAACAGCACCGGGCGCTTCCTCAAGCACAGCTACGTGCTGGACGCCGTGACCAGCGAAACCTCCGACGACCTGCTGCAGCAGGCAGCCCGGCAGCATGCCGACGGGCTGCGCCTGTTCGTGGTCAACGTGCCGGCCGCGACGCTGCGCCAGCTCGCCGAAGCGATGCCGGACAGCCTGCTGATCAACGCCGGTACCGCGGACGATGCGCTGCGCAGCCAGAACTGTCAGGTCAACGTGCTGCATACGCTGCCCAGTCGAAATATGCTCGCCGACGCCCTTGGCCAGTTTCTCGCCGCGCGGCGCTGGAACCGCTGGATGCTGATCGTCGGCCCTACCGAAGACGACCAGGCCTACGCCGAGGCGCTGAGGCGCGCGGCCAAGCGTTTCGGCCACCGCATCCTCGTGGAAAAGCCCTGGAGCTTCGACAACGACCAGCGCCGCAGCGCCCAGGCGGAGATGCCGCTGTTCACCCAGGCCGCCGAGTATGACGTGGTGCTGGTGGCCGACGAGCGCGGCGACTTCGGCGAGTACGTGCCCTACCAGACCTGGTTGCCGCGCCCGGTTGCCGGCACTCAGGGTCTGACCGCCACAGGCTGGCACAAGACCGTGGAGACCTATGGCGCCGCGCAGCTGCAGAAGCGTTTCGAGGCTCATGCCAACCGCTGGATGAACGATCGCGACTTCGCCGCCTGGATGGGTGTGCGCAGCCTCGCCGCGGCCGTCACACGCCTGCGCAGCACCGACGCCGCGGCGATCCGCCAGCTGTCGCTCAGTGGCGAACTGCCGCTCGACGGCTTNNGAGCTATCGCGCCTGGGACGGCCAGCTGCGCCAGCCGATCCCGCTGGTGCACCCACGCGCACTGGTTTCCAACTCGCCGCAGGACGGCTTTCTGCATCCCACCAGCGAGCTGGACACCCTGGGCCTCGATGCGCCGGAAAGCCGTTGCCGCCTTGACCAGCAGGAGCCTTAAACATGCGCCGTGCACTTCTCATGCTGGCTTTAGGCACCCGCCTGGCAAGCGCCGAGACCAGCGATCTGAGCTACGAGTCCTACATCGACAGTGATAAGCGCATCAAATGCCTCTACGGCTACGCTGCCGAAAAGACCGGTGACCACGCTTCGGCCAGGAAGATCTTCGAGGACTGCATTGAGCGTTGGAGCGACGTGTATTCGATGATCTGGCTTGCCCAGATGTACGAATCGGGCTCCGGCGTGCCCGCTGACCAGGCCAAGGCCGCAGCCTTCATGAAGCAGGGCGCGGAACAGCCGGACGACGCCGCCTACGTCAGCCTGGCGCGCTATCACTGGGGCGTGGCCCTGGCCGAAGGCCGCGGCGTCGACGCCGATCCCGATGCCGCACGCGCCTGGCTGGAACGTGCCGCAGCCGGTGGTCAGCAGGAAGCCGCCGACTACCTCATGCGGCTGGATGCCACCCGCACAACAGAATAACGACAAGAGAGCTCAAACATGCCCAGAACTGCCTTTGCCTCTGCGATCACTCTGGCCCTGGTCTTCGCCAGCGGCTCCGCGGCCGCGGCTACCGCCTATGTCTCCAACGAGAAGGACGACAGCATCAGCGTCATCGATCTCGACAAGATGGAGACCGTCGAGACGCTGCAGGTCGGAATGCGCCCGCGCGGCCTCACCCTCTCCCATGACAACAAGCTGCTCTACATCTGTGCCAGCGATTCGGACACCGTGCAGGTGATGGATCTGGCCACCCGCCAGATCATCAAGCAGCTGCCGTCCGGCGCGGACCCCGAGCAGTTCGCCCTGCACCCCAACAACAAGTGGCTGTACATCTCCAACGAGGACGATGCGCTGGTCACCGTGGTCGATGTCGACAAGGAAGAGGTGCTCGCGCAGATCGATGTCGGCGTCGAGCCGGAGGGCATGGCAGTCAGCCCGGACGGCAAATGGGCAGTCAACACCAGCGAAACCACCAACATGCTGCACTGGATCGACACCAGTACTAACCAGCTGGTGGACAACACCCTGGTCGACCAGCGCCCTCGCCACGTCGAGTTCACCAAGGACAGCAAGCTGCTCTGGGCCTCGGCCGAGATCGGCGGAACGGTCAGCGTGGTGGATGTGGACAAGCGCGAAATCCTCAAGACCCTGACCTTCAAGATCAAGGGCGTGCACCCGGACAAGGTTCAACCGGTGGGTATCAAGCTCACTTCCGACGGCAAATACGCCTTCATCGCACTGGGCCCGGCCAACCACATCGCGGTGGTCGATGCGAAGACCTACGAGGTGCTGGACTATCTGCTGGTCGGTCGACGCGTCTGGCACATGGCGTTCAACCCCGACGAGAGCCTCCTGCTGACCACCAACGGCGTCAGCGGCGACGTCTCGGTGATCGATGTGGCCAAGCTGAAGGTCACCAAGTCGATCAAGGTCGGTCGCTACCCCTGGGGTGTGGTGGTCACGCCATGAGCGCGCTGGAGGTCAGCGACGTGGCCTTCGCCTATGGCGCGCGACGTGCGCTGGACGGTGTCAGTTTCGCCGCCGCCAAAGGGAGATTCACCGCACTGCTGGGGCCGAACGGCGCGGGCAAGTCGACATTGATCGCCCTGCTCACGCGCCTGTACGACCTGCAACGGGGGCAGATCCGCATCGCCGGCTTCGGTCTGCGCGAGGCGCCGCGCCAGGCGCTCGCCCGCCTCGGCGTGGTGTTCCAGCAGAGCACGCTGGACCTGGACCTGACCGTCGAGCAGAACCTGCACTACCACGCCGCGCTGCACGGCATGCCGCGGGCCTTGGCGAATGAACGCATCGAACTCGAGCTGCAGCGCCAGCAGCTCGGCGAACGGCGCCGCAGCAAGGTGCGTGAACTCAACGGCGGCCACCGCCGACGCGTCGAGATCGCCCGCGCGTTGCTGCATCGCCCCGAGTTGCTGTTGCTCGACGAGGCCAGTGCAGGCCTCGACCCTGCCAGCCGCCAGGCACTCAACCAGCATGTGCGAGCGCTCTGCCGTGACGAGGGCATGAGCGTGCTCTGGACCACTCACCTGCTCGATGAGGTCCAGGCCGATGACGATCTGCTGGTGCTCAATCGCGGCCGTCTGGTCGCTCAGGGCAGCGTGGCGAGCCTGGCCCTCGATGGCGAGGATCTGGCAGCGAGCTTTGCACGGCTGACCGGGAGCGACGCGCAAGGCGCAGGGCTCGATGGAGCAGCACATCGGTCCGCAGCCATGCCGCCGAAAACACCCGAGCCCACTGGCGAAAGCACGGGGCTCGCCTCTGGAGCGAAACACTCATGACGGCCTATTGGGAATGCCTGCGCGGCATCGTCCTGCGCGAGTGGCTGCGTTTCGTCCAGCAGCGCTCGCGCTTTCTCAGCGCGCTGGTGCGCCCGCTACTCTGGCTGGTGGTGTTCGCCGCCGGCTTTCGCGCGGCGCTGGGCATCTCCATCATCCCGCCCTACGACACCTACATCACCTACGAGACCTACATCGTGCCGGGGCTGGCCGGCATGATCCTGCTGTTCAACGGCATGCAGAGCTCGCTGTCGATGGTCTACGACCGCGAGATGGGCAGCATGCGTGTCTTGCTGACGAGCCCGCTACCGCGCAGCTTCCTGCTCACCAGCAAGCTGCTGGCCACGGCGCTGATCTCACTGATGCAGGTCTATGCCTTCCTCGCCATTGCCTGGTTCTACGGCGTGCAACCGCCGCCGCTGGGCCTGCTGGTCGCCCTGCCCGCCCTGCTGCTGGTGGCGCTGATGCTGAGTGCCCTGGGGTTGCTGCTGTCAAACGGCATCCGCCAGCTGGAGAACTTCGCCGGGGTCATGAACTTCGTGATCTTCCCCATGTTCTTCCTGTCCTCGGCGCTGTATCCGCTGTGGAAGATGCGCGAAGCCAGCGAATGGCTGTACTGGATCTGCGCCATCAACCCGTTCACCCATGCCGTGGAACTGGTGCGCAACGCCCTGTACCTGCGCCTGGCGCCTACTGCGTTGCTGGTGTGCCTCGGGCTGACCGTCATCTTCAGCCTGCTCGCAGTGCTCAGCTTCAACCCGCAGCACGCCGCGTTGCGCCGGTCGGCATGAGACGACTACTACTTTGGTACCGGTTCTCCCCTCCATCGTAGGATTTCAAAGACGTGGCCATTGTTCTGTAATCGACCCACCCAAACCCTAAGGAATACGGACTATGTTCAGGTCGCTGCTGCCCTTGCTGATCGCCGCGCTGCCTGGTTTCGGCATGTCCGTGACTGCCGTGGCCGAAGAGCAGCTCGCCCTGTTCTCCGCCGAGGGTTACCGCCAGACGCAATACCGCAGCCCGACGCCGGCAACCGCCGAGGGCGCGCAGACACTGGATACCGCGGCACTCCAGGCATTGCTGGCAAAGGAGCCTGACGTGGTGCTGGTGGACGTCTATCGCAGTCAGTGGCTGGCTGGTCGCTTCGTCGACAGCGAGCCCCACGCCAACCTGCCGGGCAGCATCTGGCTGGCCAACACCGGCGATGGAAATCTGCAGCCCGAATGGGCAAGCTACTTCAGTGACAACCTGAAACGACTCAGCCAGGGCGATGCCGAGCGACCGCTGGTGTTCTACTGCCGCTCCGATTGCTGGCTGGGCTGGAACGCAACCAGGCGCGCCCATGCCTTGGGCTATAAACGCCTGTACTGGTATCGCGACGGGGTGGACGGCTGGGAGCAGGCGGGACTGCCGCTGCACCCGGCGACACCGGAGCCGCTGCCTGGCAACGACTGACCTACCGCGCGCGAGCACGCCCCACCATAATCACAACAAAGAGGTGACCGGCCTTGTACAAGATCCTGATTGCGGACGACCACCCGCTGTTCCGTGAAGCCATCCATAACGTCATCCGCGACGGCTTTCCCGACAGCGAAATCCTCGAGACTGCCGATCTCGACAGCGCGCTTGCCTTGACGCTGGAGCACGATGATCTCGATCTGGTGCTGCTGGACCTGAACATGCCCGGCATGCACGGGCTGAACGGCCTGATCAACCTGCGCAACGAGGCGCCGACCATTCCGGTGGTGATCGTCTCGGCCGAGCAGGACAAGCAGATCGTGCTGCAGGCGATCACCTATGGCGCGGTCGGCTTCATCACCAAATCTTCGCCACGTGCACAGATGACCGAAGCCATCGAGCAGATCCTCAATGGCAATGTCTACCTGCCGTCGGACATCATTCGCAGCCAGAAGAGCCCGAGCCGCCACTCGCACCACAGCGAGCCCTCCATCCCGCCGGAGCTGCTGCAGGCGCTGACGCGCAAGCAATTGCTGGTACTCGAGCGCATGACCAAGGGCGAATCCAACAAGCAGATTGCCTACAACCTGGACATCGCCGAGACCACGGTAAAGGCCCACGTATCGGCGATCCTGCGCAAGCTCAACGTGCACAACCGGGTCCAGGCGATCCTTTCCGCCGGCGACATCGACTTCACCGCCTACCTGCGCCGCTGAACACGGCGCAGGCAGCAGCCAGCCCTATCGACCCGCCGCCTGCGCCCCTTCGAACCAGGCGAGCTTCTCGCGCAGCTGCACCACTTCGCCGACGATCAGCAGCGTCGGTGCCTGCACGTCTTCCTGTGCGATGCGCTCGGCCAGTGTCCCCAGCGTAGCTGTGAAGACACGCTGGTTGCTGGTGGTGCCCTGCTGCACCAGCGCGGCGGGTGTTTCTGCCGACCGTCCATGAGCGATCAGCTGCTGGCAGATCACCGGCAGCCCCACCAGCCCCATGTAGAACACCAGCGTCTGCGCCGGCGCGGCCAGCTCGGACCAGGGCAGATCGCAGCTGCCATCCTTGAGATGCCCGGTGACGAAACGTACCGACTGGGCATGGTCACGATGGGTCAGCGGAATACCGGCATAGGCCGCGCAGCCACTGGCAGCGGTGATACCCGGCACTACCTGGAACGGCACGCCATGTGCGGCCAGCGCTTCGATTTCCTCGCCACCACGGCCAAAGATGAACGGGTCGCCGCCCTTCAGCCTGAGCACCCGCTTGCCCTGCTTGGCCAGTGTCACCAGCTGCTGGTTGATCTGCTCCTGCGGCACGGCATGATCCGCACGCTGCTTGCCGACGTAGATGCGGTCGGCATCGCGCCGGCACAGGTCGATGATCGCCGGGGCAACCAGACGGTCGTAAAGCACCACATCGGCCTGCTGCATCAGCCGCAGGGCACGGAACGTCAACAGGTCCGGATCACCGGGACCGGCACCGACCAGATAAACCTCGCCCAGCGCCTTAGGCGCCGCGCCGGCAAGCTTCTCGGCCAGCAGCCGTTCGGCCTCGGCGGTCCGCCCGGCCAGCGCCTGCTCGGCGATAGGCCCCTGAAACACCTCCTCCCAGAACACCCGCCGTTGCTGCACGTTGGCGAACCTGGCCTTGACCTGGGCACGAAACTGTTTTGCCAGCCCGGCCAGCTGACCGTAGGCTGCCGGGATCCAGGTCTCGATGCGCGCACGGATCAGCCGCGCCAGCACAGGTGCGTCGCCACCGCTGGAAACGGCGACCACCAGCGGCGAGCGATCGACGATGGCCGGGAAGATCACGCTGCACAGCTGCGGCGAGTCGACCACGTTCACCGGAACGCCAAGCGCATTGGCATGCTGCGACACCGTAGCGTTCAGCGGTTCGTCATCGGTCGCCGCGATGGCCAGCACACAACCCTGCAGATCCTGCCGGTCGTAACCGCGATCCAGGCATTCCCCAGCGCCCGCGTGCACCAGCTCGACCAACTGCGCCTCGATGCTCGGCGCCACCACCCGCAAGCGTGCCCCCGCGTCGCTCAGCAGTCGCGCCTTGCGCAGTGCGATCTCGCCGCCGCCGACGATCAGCACCGTGCGGCCCTTGAGGTTGTGGAAC
>JABAHQ010000436.1_pt5 | contig 20293 bp, 16 predicted proteins | sample 7062091 | NCBI WGS metagenome assembly JABAHQ01 (sample SAMN14534359, study PRJNA622989) | marine sediment metagenome | biome: marine biome [ENVO:00000428]; feature: marine pelagic biome [ENVO:01000023]; material: deep marine sediment [ENVO:00002113] | place: India: Gulf of Kutch | collected...
TGCAGACCTTCGACCAGGCGCTGTACCACCACTACGCGGACGGTAAGATCACCTATAAGGATGCCCTGGCGCATGCGGACTCCGCCAACGACCTGCGCCTTATGATCAAGCTGGGCGCCGATGCGGCCACAGCCGACGAACTCTCCAGCTCGGTGGATAAGCTCTCCATACAGGATGATGACTGACGCCCTGCTGGCGGAGGCCCTGACCGGTTTCACCGTCGGGGGTATGCTCGCCATGGCGGGTGTGCTCATGCAGGTGCTTCTGCGGACACCGCTTGCCGAACCCTATGTGCTGGGGGTCTCGGGCGGGGCCGCGAGTGCGGGGCTGACGTGCATGCTGCTGGGGCTCGGTGGCTGGTGGATCTCCGGCTCCGCGCTCGTGATGAGTCTTTTCTCCCTGGCGGTGGTCTTTCTGGTGGNNCCCCGTGAAAGGCTGCTGCTGACCGGGGTCGTGATGGCCGCCGGCTGGAGTACCGTGATCAGCTTTCTCCTGGCGCTCGGGACCAGCGCCTCCGTCCACGACATGCTCTACTGGCTCATGGGGGATCTGACCCGGCCCATCGCGCCCTGGTGGGGGCTGATCGCTCTGGGCCTGGCGCTGGTGGCGGGCTGGATCATGGCGCCGGCGCTGGATCTGCTGGTGCGTGGTGATGAGCAGGCCGCCGTCCTCGGCGTGGAAGTCCATCGGGTGCGGCTGGTGTGCTACGTCATGGCGGCCGTCCTGACCGCGCTGGCGGTGACCCTGGCCGGCCCCATCGGGTTCGTGGGACTGGTGGTGCCGCACCTGGTGCGGCTGCGGGTGGGTGCGCATCACCGAATCCTGTTGCCGTTCTCGGTCCTGATCGGAGGCGTCTACCTGACTGGCCTGAAGGTCATTGCCGGGCTTCCCCTGATTCCGGGGTCGATCCCGGTCGGGATGGTGTCCGCGCTGGTTGGCATACCAGTCTTCCTGTACCTGCTTCGACGGACGAGGATTGGCAACTGATGGCCTCCCTGCAGCTGGATCATCTTGTTTTCGGCCATCGCGGCCAGGCACTGACCGAACCGCTGACGATCGAGGCCCGTTCCGGGGAGTTCTGGGCGATTCTCGGCGAAAACGGGTCCGGCAAGAGTACCCTCATGGGGACACTGGCCGGTCTCCTGCCGCCCCTCCGCGGACAGGTGACGGTGGACGGCGTGAATCTCGGGCGCATGCCGCGTAAGGTGCTGGCCCGCCGTCTGGGCCTGCTGCTGCAGCATCAGGATGTGGCCTTTCCCTATTCCGTTCGCGATACCGTCAGTGCCGGCCGTTATGCGCATCGTCCCCCCTGGCGGCCCCTGCGCCGGGAAGATCGGAGGGTGGTGTCACAGGCGCTTGAAGAGACCGGACTGACCGAGCTCGCTGACCTGCGGGCGGATCAGCTTTCCGGCGGGGAGCAGCGCCGGGTTGCGGTGGCAACCCTGCTGGCCCAGGAACCCGGCGTGCTGCTGCTGGACGAGCCTGTGAACCACCTGGACGTACGCCATGAGGTCGCGCTGATGGACCGGTTCCGGGCCTATGCCGAACGGGATCGGCTGATCATGGTGTCCCTGCATGACGTGAACCTGGCCAGCCAGTACGCGGACCGGCTGCTGATGCTGTACCCTGATGGCACCTGGGAGGCCGGTAGTACGGCGGAACTGCTGACGGAAGACCGGCTGGAACACCTCTACGGCGTGCCCCTGAAGGCCGTCGGCTCCGGCGGGACCCCTTTCTGGGTCCCCCTGGGGCACCGCAAACGGACGCGACGATGAGTAATCGAACCCTGATCCTTGGTGGTATCCGTTCCGGCAAGAGCGCGCTTGCCGAATCCGAAGCCGCCGGCTGTGGTCGCCCGGTGGTTTACGTGGCCACCGCCACCGCCGGTGACGACGAAATGGCCGATCGCATTGCCCGCCACCAGCAGAGGCGCCCGGGCGACTGGGGCCTGGATGAGGAGCCGGTCGCACTCGGCGGCGTGCTGGCAAGGCACCGGGAAGAGGCACCCTGCCTGCTGATCGATTGCATGAGCCTCTGGCTCGGCAACCTCCTGGGGGCCGAAGAGGGCGCGTGGGAACGGGAGCGCGAGGCCTTCCTGGCCCAGGTGGAGCGCTATCCCGGGCCGCTGGTCATCGTCAGCAATGAGGTCGGGCTGGGTGTGATCGGGATGGACGCGCTGACCCGCCGTTTCTGTGACGAACTGGGCTGGCTCAACCAGGCCCTGGCCCGGCGCTGCGATCAGGTAGTGCTGTCGGTGGCCGGGCTGCCCCAGGTCCTCAAGGGCTCCCCGGCTGGTGGGCGATCAGGCAGCTGAGCCATTCCCGCGTCTCCGCGATTCGATCCATGCGGATGCGGCTGCGGCACGCAAAGGGCACGGACACGGCCCCCATGGCATTCTCCAGGGGCGTGGCCATGACCATGGCCAGGATCATCCGGATCACTCCCCCGTGGCAGACCAGGAGGGTCCGCTGACCTGCCAGATCCTCGCGCCAGCGGACCATGGCACCCTCAACCCGCCGGTAGAACGTGGCGATATTCTCACCGCCCGGCGGTGGGCAGTTGACCGGGTCCCGCCAGAACGCCTTGAGGGCATCCGGGGTTTCCCGGGCAATGGCCTCCGGCGTGTAGCCGTCCCAGTCGCCGAAGCTCATTTCCTGAAGATCCGGCTCCTCGTACAGGGGCAGTCCGCGGGCATCGGCCACCCAGCCAGCAAAATCGGCACAGCGTTTGAGCGGTGAACTCAGAACCGCATCCCACTGGTCCGACCCGAAAACCTGGGCCCGCATCTGCTGCCATCCCTGCTCGCTCAGGGGGTCATCGATCAGGCCACGGTACTTCCGACCGCCTTCTGGTTCACCATGCCGGATCAGGTCGAAAAACGTGCCCGGGGCTTCGGGGCTGTCAGCCATCGCTCACTCCCGCTTCCGCAAAGGTTGCCATTTCATTGTGCAGCGCACAGGCAGAGCGTAGCACTGGAACGGCCACGGCGGCACCGCTGCCTTCGCCCAGACGCATGTCCAGATCCAGGATGGGCGTGGCGCCCATGGCTTCAAGCAGGGTGCGATGACCGGGCTCGCGGGACTGGTGGGAAAAGTGCAGCCACTGCATCAGGTCCGGGCTCAGGTGCGTTGCCGCCAGGGCGGCTGCCGTGACGATGAAACCATCCACCAGAACGGGAATGCCCCGGTGGGCGGCCCCGATCAGGGCGCCGGCAAGGGCCGCGATCTCAAAGCCGCCCAGGGAGGCCAGGGCGTGAAAGGGGTCCCGTTCATTGCCGTGGCGCTCCAGGGCGGCACGGATGCGGCGGGCCTTGCGGGCGACGCCCAGCTCATCCAGGCCGGTGCCCGGGCCCACCAGTTCCTCGACGCGGGCCCCGAGCAACAGGCTGGCCAGCGCCGAGGCGCTGGTGGTATTGCCGATGCCCATGTCACCGCCGATGAACAGCTCCGCGCCGTCCTGAGAGGCCCGTTCCGCCGCCCTGTCACCCGCTTCCAGGGCCATTTCCAGCTGCCCCGCGGTCATGGCCGCTTCCTGCATGAGATTGCCGGTGCCGGCTGCGATCCACTCGTTGATAACCCCCCGGTCATCGGGCAACGGATGGGCCACCCCCATGTTGATCACCTCCAGGGTGGCGTCGAGCTGGCGCGCCAGGACGCTGATTGCCGCACCGCCGTTTGCAAAGTTCGCCACCATCTGGGCCGTGACCTCCTGGGGGAAGGCGGAGACGCCATCCGCCGCAATCCCGTGATCGCCCGCGAATACCGCGATGTAAACACGGTCGACGCTGGGCCGGTCGCGGTTCTGCTGGGCGCAGAGGCGACAGGCCAGCGTCTCCAGCTGCCCCAGGGACCCCGGCGGCTTGGTCAGCTGCTGCTGGCGCGCCAGGGCCCGGTCGTAGTACGGGCGGGAAGGGTGCGGGAGGGGCTGTTGCCAGAAGGGATCAGTCATGGCTTGGTACCGCATTGGTGAAATGGGAGCACCTTACTCCGAAGGAACCGTCAGTGCCAGAGGCGGCCTCAGGAACTCGGGGCAGGGTCGTTGCCCTGATGTCAGAATACTTTTAAAACAAACTGTTACCTGCTCCAGAGCGCCGGGCTGCCGGCAGCTCCGGAGGCATCCGGCGTGGTTGGGCATCCGACAGGGGGTGGGAGGGCGGGACAGGCCTGTAATTCCGGCTATGCTGTAGGAAAGCCAAGCAGTGACAGTGCACCACGGAGTCAGGTGAATGAACACCAGCCGACTGTTGTCGCGCTACCGGCCCGTCGCGCTACTGGCGATGCTGCTGGTCGCGCTCCCCCTTTGGGCCGCTGTACCACTGCCCGACACTGGCAGCTGGGAGATTGCCGGCACGGCCGAGGTTCTTGAGGATCCCTCGGGCGACCTGACCCTGGACGACGTCCGCCAGAGCGGTGAGTGGCAGCCTCGACCGGATACCGCGTTCAACAAGGGCTACAGCCATTCCGCCTGGTGGATCCGCTGGTCCCTGACCAATAACTCGGATGTCGAGCGCGACCGCATCGTTTCGGTCGATTACCCACTGCTTCAGCACCTCCAGCTCCATATCGGGAGCGACAATGGTGCGGACTGGCGGCGCGTGGCCATGGGGGCGGGGCTGCCCTTCAGCGCACGCCCCTACGAGAATCGCCGATTTGCCGTGCCGATCAGCTGGGCACCGGGGGAAACGCACCATTTCTATCTCCGGGTGCGGACGGATACGGCGCTGCAGGTCCCCCTGACGCTCTGGACGAAACCGGCGTTCCAGGCGACCGGTACCTTCGTGACCACAGTCGATGGCATTTACCTAGGCGCCCTGGTCGCGATCGGTCTCTATAACCTGTTGCTGTTCGTGGCCGTGCGCGACCGCAACTACCTCCTCTACGTGGGGGTGGTATTCAGCATCGTGATGCTGGTGGCCACCCTGAACGGTTATACTTTCCGGTATTTCTGGCCGGGGCAGCCGGACTGGAACCTCCAGTCCATCATCGTGTTTTTTGGGCTGTCGCTGTTCTTTGCCACGCTGTTTTCCAGTTCCTTCCTGGAAGTGCGCCGCCATTCGCGCTGGCTCAATGCCGTTCTGCTCGTGGAGGCGGCACTGGGCATGCTGATCGCACTTTTTTCCACGGTCCTCAGCTACTACGCGACCATTGTCGTCGCCATACCCCTGGCGGTCTTTGCAACCGTGTACGGCCTGATCGTGGCCATCTATGTCTGGATCCGCGGGCAACGCACGGCGCGCTACTACATCCTGGCCTGGTCCTTCCTGCTGCTGGGCCTGATGATCCTGGCCCTCAGTAAAGGCGGTGTGCTGCCCTCCAACGGGTTCACGGATTCGGCCGTACAGGTGGGGTCCTTCATGGAGGTCCTGCTGCTGTCGTTTGCGCTGGCGCAGCGGATCAACATGGAACGGCACCTTCGGTTCGAGGCGCAGAAGCTCATGCTGGACGAAAGCGAGCGCCACAATCGCGAACTCGAGGAGCGGGTGAGTGAGCGAACCGCCGAGCTCGAACTGGCTAACCAGCGCCTCAATGAACTCAGCATTACGGACGGGCTGACCGGCCTCAAGAACCGCCGTTACCTGGACGAGGCACTCCCGCGTGAGATAGCGCGGGCCGAGCGGAACACGAAGCCGGTGAGCGTGGTCATGATCGACATTGACCAGTTCAAGTCCCTGAACGACACCTTCGGGCACAAGGCGGGGGATGCCTGCCTGGAGACCCTGGGGCGGATCCTTGCGAGCCATGTGCGGACACCGGACATCGCCGTGCGCTACGGCGGTGAGGAATTTTCGCTGGTCTTCACGGACGCGGACCTCGAGGGGGCGCTCAGGGTGGTCGAGCGACTCCGGGTGCATGTGGCCCAGACCAGCGTTCCCTATGGTGACGTCCAGCTGTCGTTCACCATCAGCGCAGGCGTGGCCACCCGGTCCCCTGGCGATGCCATGGGTGCCGACTCGCTGATACAGCAGGCCGATCAGGGCCTGTACCGGGCCAAGACCGAAGGCCGGAACCGGGTCTGTACTTATGACCCGGAGCAGGTGATCAGGTCGGAGATGACCGCCCGCGGGTGATCGAGTTGACCCCAGGGCCGCCATCTTTACCGTCCTCCCCTCGCCCTATAGAATTCCGTGCTACTCGCCGGTGCCGCCGATAAGGCGGTCCACCTTGTTACCTGAATGCTCCGGGACCCCCATGGCTGCTGACGCGCGGACTGACACCTATCGGCTTGAGCCCGATCAGGTCAGAGCGGAGTTTTTCCAGCTCATGCCGATCGCCGTGTTCGTGGTGATTTTCGGGGTGGCGTTCGGCCTGGCCGCGGGGCAGGCCGGGCTGATGCCGTGGCAGGCAGGCCTGATGAGCATCACGGTCTTCGCCGGCGCTGCCCAGTTCGCCTCGGTGGGGCTCTGGGGCCAGGAGGTCTCGCTGATCCCGTTGATCGCGATCGTACTGGCCATCAATTCCCGACACATCCTCATGGGCGCCGCCCTTTACCCGGTCCTGCGCAAGCTGCCGCCGGGGCGGCGTTACGGCATACTCCTGGTGCTGACCGATGCCAACTGGGCGCGCGCCTTCCAGCAGTATCAGGCCGGCCGCGAGAACCTGGAGGCCATTCTCGGGGGAGGGCTGGTGCTGTGGATGGCCTGGGTGGCGGGGACGCTGTTCGGCAGCTATTTCGGCGGTCTGGTAACGAACCCGGAAGCGTTCGGGTTGGATATGGTGCTGGGATGCTTCCTGCTGACCATGGCACTGGGTGGGGCCAGGTCACCCCGGATCCTGCTGGCGTGGACCGTGGCGGGGGTGTCGGCCGTGCTGGCNNCCATGTAATCGTGGGCGCGCTCGCCGGCGGCGTTGTTGGCCTCTTCTGGTTGGAGCCGCGTCATGATCAGTATTGAGACCACCACCCTCGGCATCCTGGTCATCATCCTCGTCATGGCGCTGGTGACCCTGGCGACCCGTTTGGGGGGTGCCTTCCTGATGGCCCGGGTGCCGCTTAACCGCCGGGTGGAGAGCTTCATCAACGCCATGGCGAGCTCCGTCCTGATCGCCATCGTCGTGCCCATGGCCTTTGCCGGGGATCTGGGTGCCCGGGCAGCGCTGCTGACAACGGCGGTGGTCATGCTCGCCACCGGCCGCTCCCTGCCGGCCATCGGGGCGGGGTTCCTGGCGGCGGCGCTGGTGCGGCAGTTCCTGTGATGGCATGGGCGCTGTTGGTATGCCTTCTGGCACTGGGCCTGGATCTGCTGCTGGGTGAACCCCGCCGGTGGCATCCGCTGGTGGGCCTGGGGTGGTGCGCGGAGCGTGTGGAGGCCACGCTGAACCCCGGTGGCCGGGGCGGCCTCCTGGCTGGCACCTTTGCGGTGGCCCTCCTGGTGCTGCCGGTGATCACCGTGGCCATGGCGCTGCAGGCGCTTCCCATGCCCTATTGGCTGATCGTGGCGGTGATCCTTCTCTGGCTCTGTATCGGCTACAGCAGCCTGGCGGAGCACGGCATGGCGGTTTACCAGCCCCTGATGGATTATGACCCGGAAACGGCCCGTGAGCGCGTGGGGATGATGGTCAGCCGGGACACCCGCGCGCTGGACGAGACCGGCATCGCCACCGCCGCGACGGAATCCGTGCTGGAGAACGGCGCGGACGCGATCTTCGCCAGCCTCTTCTGGTTTCTGGTCGCCGGCCTCCCGGGGCTGGTCCTGCATCGGACCGTGAACACGCTGGATGCCATGTGGGGCTATCGGTCGGACCGGTTCAACCGCTTCGGCCGGGCGGCGGCCCGGCTGGATGATGGCCTTAACTGGGTGCCCGCACGGCTGACCGCCCTGGCGTACGCGCTCGCGGGCCGGACACGGATGGCGCTGTGGTGCTGGAAGCATCAGGCGCGTGCATGGGAAAGTCCCAATGCCGGGCCTGTAATGGCAGCCGGCGCGGGCGCACTGGGCATACGGCTTGGCGGGCGTGCGCCGTATCACGACGGCTGGCGTGAGCGCCCGCTGCTCGGCCAGGGTGAACCGGCTGACGCCCTGAGCATTCCCGCCGCCATTGTGTTGATCCAGCGCAGTGTCGGTCTCTGGATGCTGGCCGCGGGTGGGGTCATGGTCCTGGCGTACGTCCTGAATCAGGGGGTGTTGTAGATGGCGGGAACACATGGCGGTCGGCTCAACCAGGCGGCGCGGGCATGGGGTATTCCGCTCGAACAGTGGCTGGATCTGTCCACCGGCATCAATCCCCGGCCGTGGCCGGTCCCCGCGGTGCCGGCCCAGGTGTGGCAGCGCCTTCCGGAAGACGATGACGGCCTGCCGGCGCTCGCCATGCGTTGGGCCGGCGCCCCGGAAAGCGCTGGCTGTGTGCCTGTTGCCGGTACCCAGGCCGCCATCCAGGCCCTTCCCCGGTTGAGAAAGCCCGGCCGCATCGGGGTTCCGGACCCTGCGTATACGGAACATGCCGAGGGATGGCGGGCCGCCGGGCACGAGGTCATTCCATTCAGTGATCTGCCGTCCGACAAGGCGCTGGGTGAGCTGGATGCCCTGGTCTGGATCAACCCCAATAATCCCACCGGCGAGACTGTGACCGCGAGCCGCCTGCTGGCCTGCCATGAGCGCCTGTCGGAACAGGGCGGCTGGCTCGTGGTGGATGAAGCCTTCATTGACGCCGACCCCGAGCAGACGCTGGTTCCGGCGACGGGGCGCCCGGGCCTGGTGGTGTACCGCTCACTGGGCAAGTTCTTCGGGCTGGCGGGCCTTCGGGCTGGCCTGGTCTTCGGGCCTTCCGGCCTCTGTGGCCAGCTGGGGGAGACACTGGGGCCCTGGTCCGTCAGCCACCCGGCCCGGTACCTGATGCAGCGCGCGCTGGCGGATACCGGGTGGCAGCAGGCAACGGCGGAACGGCTCAGGGCCGACAGCCATCGACTGGGCGCCATGCTCCGGGAGGCCGGCCTGGCACCGCAGGGCGGCACCCCGCTCTTCCTGTACTGCCCCCATCCGCAACCCCGCCGTGTTGCGGATGCCCTGGCGGAGCAGGCGGTCCTGGTGCGCGTGTTCGAATCGCCCCCGGCCCTGCGCTTCGGCCTGCCGGGCCCGGAGAGTGAGTGGCAGCATCTTGAGCGGGCTCTGGGGGCGATGAGGGCGGCATTGGCAATTCCGGGACAACGTCGACGCTGACCGACGCGATCCCACAGCGAGCTCACCGCGCTGGATGCGGTGCTCCCGCCGGCCTGGGGCTGATCGCTGTCACCGGTAGAAGCGTGACTTCTCCTCGAGCACCTCCCGGACGACCCTCGGTTTCGGGGTGAACTCCGGGGCGGGGGCCAGGGAATCATCCAGGGTTTCAACCTGCCCGGAGGCGTGCTGGACGATGTGGTGCTCGTCCAGCAGGACGGCGTAATCCATGTAGCTGTGGGCGATGGACCAGTCCCGGTCACGGCGCTGGAAGAGCCCGTTACCGGTGGCGTAGGCCCCGGGCGCCGTGGCGTCACAGCCCAGCGCCTCGCCCAGGAGGGTGGGGGCGACGTCAAAGTTCTCTGTGCGGTAGTCGATGGTGCCGCTGCCACGGCCCGGCCAGTGGACGATCATGGGAACATGCAGCTGGTACTGCCCGAAGTTGCTCCCGTGCCCCCAGAAATTTTTGCCATAGTCGTTGAATTCCTGGCCGTGATCGCCGGTGATCATGACGATGGTGGAATCGAGCAGATCACGCGCCCTGAGGTCCGANNAAGTGCAGGGTGGACTTGTAGTTGTTGCGCATCAGCTCCGGGTTGAAGTCCGGCCCCAGGGCCAGCTTGTTCACCGGCTCCCAGTAGGGCTGGAACTTGACCGGGTAATCCTCCGGCACGCGATGGTTGTGGGGCGTATCGTAGAACAGGAACCCGAAGAAGGGATCGTCGCCGCTGGATTCGCTCCAACGCTCGGTGAACGCGAGCCAGTCATCGGTGATCCGGGTATCCCGATCCCAGGGGCGCTCCCCCGGGGTCTCAAGCCGAAGATCGGGTACCGAGGCAAACACGTTCTTGTTGAAGGCTGGGCTGATCAGCGGCGCCGAGCCCAGGACCTTCAGCTGGTAATCCAGTGCCTGCATGCGGGTCAGCATCACCGGTGGCCGCTTCTCGCTGGTGAACGTATCCCAGTAACCCGCCGGCAGCGAGTAGAAGAGGGTGAAGATGCCCGGCTTGGTGGCGTTGCCGTTGCTGTAGTGGTTGGTGAAGTGGATGCTCTGGCCGGTGAACTCATGGATGTTGGGCATCCAGCGGGGGTCAACCATGTCGCCACGGGCGCCATCGATGGCAACGATGAGGACATTGGGCCGCTGGGCCGGCTGGTCACAGCTCAGGGGCGCCTTCGGGTAATCCAGCTGACCTGAGTTCCGGTTGTCGGCGAGTGCCCTGGTGGCGCTGTTCTTCTGGACAGCCTCCGGGTCCACCAGGCCGTTTTCCTCCATGAACCGCTTGGCGGTGGTCCCGTAGAAGAGCGGGATGGCACGGGTGATCGAGGTGATCCGGCTGTCATGGTTGGCGTCCGCCCAGGCATGCCAGCCGTGGGCGGTGAGCTGGCCCGCGAGGATGGCGGAAATACCGAGCGCCAGCCAGCGGGCACGCGGGCGCCGTCGCGTCAGCAACACACCCAGGGTCAGTTCCAGAAGCAGCAGCCCCAGGGCGGTAAGGCCCGCCACCGCCCACATCTGCCAGGGAAACGCGAACACCTGGGTGCCCCCGTTCAGCGCCATGTCCAGCACGAAACCGGAGAGATGGAAGCGGAACTGGGCGTAGGTCACCGTATCGATCAGAAGCAGGCCCAGTGCCGCCGTGGCATAGACCGCACTGAGCGGGACAACCAGCCGGAGCGGGAGCAGGCTGGCTACCAGGATGGGCAGTCCCGCCAGCAGTGCCAGCAGCGGGAACTGGCTGAGGTACAGGATGGTGATGAAGGTGCCCGCGGTACCATCCGCGATCGTGATCCAGGGCAGGTAGCGGAGCCCCACGAGAAGGGTGAGCGCTCCGTTGATCATCAGGAACCAGCCAGCCCAGCTGAAGCGTTGTCCTGCGCCCTGCGTTGGAGAACCGGATTGCAACGTGTCATTACCTCATGGTCATCGTTGATTGAGAATAGGAGGGCGATAGTTACGATCTTAAACATACGATGGTTCAGGGGCGATACGTAGTGTCCCGGTCCTGGCAGCCGGCGATGGCCCGCTGCTCATTTGACGGGCGGGAGGGCCCTTGGTACTGTTCGGCTCCCTTCAGGTGTCCCGGTGCCAGGTTGGCCTCGGGATGAAACGGGAAGCCGGTGGACCCGCTGCCGCCAGAACAGGCAGAGGATCAGTCAAGAAAAGTCCGGCGCTGCCCCCGCAACGGTGATTGAGTCAAAGACGGCCATCACGCCACTGTGCCGGAGAAGCATGGGAAGGCGGTCGTCCGGAACCAGCAGGTTCACTCATCAGCCCGTAGACCGGCCTGAAAGGATCGCCATGCGTTGCGGTGGGCAACGACAGGCCGGCCGGATCTTCCCCCGTGGGCCACGCCCGCGTCTTCACTGGACTTCCGCCGCCTGTCCCCCTCAGTCCTGCCTCCGTGACGTCTCGAGACATGCTGTGCGGGGAAGCACAGCAGGCAACAGGGAGTCAGCAATGAACCGTTACACCAATCTGCCACTCGCAGCCGCCATCAGTCTTGCGGCAACCGTTTCTACGGCACAGACCGCTGACGGGACCACCCAGGTGGCCTCGCTGGAGATCAACCCGCTGCTGGTCACCTCCTCCAGAATGACGGAAACCGCCGACGAGGCCCTGTCAGCCGTGTCGGTCATTGAGCGGGAGGAGATTGAGCAACGCCAGCCCCAGTCCACGTTTGACCTTCTCCAGACCGAGCCGGGCATCGATGTTGCCCGCAACGGAGGGCGGGGCGCGAACAACAGCGTCTTCCTCCGGGGCACCGAGTCGGATCATACCCTTGTCCTGATGGACGGCATGCGGGTGTCCTCGGCCACGACCGGGCAGTTCGCGTGGCGCGCCCTGCCGCCGGCGAGCGTCGAGCGTATCGAGATCGTCCGGGGTCCGCGGGCCAGCCTATACGGGTCGGACGCCATCGGGGGCGTGATCCAGGTGTTTTCCAGGGAGCCGGACGAGCCTTACCTGCGGCTGCGTGGTGGCAGTGACCGGACCCGCCAGGTTGAGGCCGGTTTTGGCCAGGACGGGCCGGTCCGCTATGGCCTGAACGTTGGTTATGAGGCCACTGACGGCTTCCCCTCCCAGGAAGAGGGTGCGGGCGTCCAGGAGGACCATGGCTATCGTGGTCGGACGGTTTCCGGGTTCGCGTCGGCGCCCGTTGCCGCGGAAACCCGCCTGACCGGCCGCGTCTGGGCCAACAGCAGCGACGTGGAATTCTCCACCACCAACGAGCAGGACGATTTCGAGACCGGTGAGCAGGACACCCGCAACCTGAGCTCGCGGGTCTCGCTCAACCAGTCGCTCACGTCGGCCTGGGAGCATGAGGTCGGGGTGGGCTATTCCGAGGACCAGCTTGAGAACTTCGGCGCCCACAGTGACAACGTCCATAACCTGATCCGGACCCGCCGCACGACCGTCGACTGGCGCCATGACGTGAACGTGACGGACAACCAGACGGTCCAGTTCGGCGCGGACTTCCGCGAGTCGAAGGTGCTCTCCGAGGACCGGATCACGGGCGACGAGGATTTTGACGAGACACTGGGCAATACCGGTGTCTACGCGCTCTGGCGCGGCATGTTCGACGGCGTGGACACGGAGGCCTCCGTGCGCCATGACGACAACCGGGATTTCGGCACCGCTACCACCTGGCAGCTGGCCGGCGGCATTCCCGTCGAGCAGGGTGTACGGCTCAGGGCTTCCATGGGCACCGCCTTCAAGGCGCCCAGTGCCAACGAACTGTACAGCCCGGGCTTCTTCGGCGGCCTCTACGCCGGGAACCCGGATCTTGAGCCCGAAGAATCCCGCAGCGGTGAACTCGGCCTGCATTTCCGGAACCAGGGCGGCAGTGAGCGGGCGGAGATGAACCTGTTCGTGACCCGCATTGACGACCTGATCGCCTACCAGGGGCAGGACTTCCAGGCGGTGAATGTGGACGAAGCCGAAATCCAGGGCCTGGAATTCGTCTACGGCCGCTCCCTCGCCGACTGGCACCTGGATTTCAGTGCCACTTTCCAGAAGGCCGAGAACCGGACCACCGGGGAGCGTCTGGCACGGCGGCCGGATGAGAAGGCGAGCCTGGTGCTTGGGCATGACCTCGACAACCGGACACGGGTCACCGTGGAAGCGAAAGTCGCCGGTGAACGGCCTGATGGCAGCACCACGCTTGCGGGCTACGGCGTCGTCAACCTCGCTGCGACCCGCCAGCTCCGGGATGGCCTGCAGCTTGAGGCGCGCATCGAGAACCTGACCAACAGTGACTACCAGCTCGCGAATACCTACAACACGCGCGACCTCTCCGCGTTCGTGGGTATCCGCTGGGAGCCCTGGCAATGAAGCGCCTGCTGGTCGCCCTCTGCGTTTTTCTGGGCGCACCCGCGCTCAACGCCGCCACCATCGTCGGCATCGTCTCCGACCGCTCCTCCGCCGAAATGGCGGCGGGGGCGGAACGGCATCTTGAGGCCTTTCCGGAGCATGAGATCGTGCTCCGGACCCCCGAACAGCTGAAAAAGCTCTCCGACGACGAGGTGGTCAGCCTCTGGGACGATGCCGATGCGCTGGTTCTTGCCGCTGTCTTCGGCGAGGAGCATGGCCGCATCCGTCGCCTGGTCCGCAACCAGGGGCCGGGTGCCGACGTGCCCATCATGGCCATGAACAGCAAGCGCGGCATCACCCGCCTCTCGCGGCTGGATGGCGAGCCGGTCATGGCAGGGCTCTCGGACAGGACCATCAACGAGATGGTCTCCAACCCCGAGCCCGGGGAGGACCCCTCCGTCCACCTGGCCGACCAGCGCGAGGCCTACCCTGAGCAGTCCGAATGGCTCAAGGGTCGCGCCTTCTACCAGGGCCGCAGCCCCGAGCACATGGACGGCCTTTTCCGCTGGCTGCTGTCCCAGGCCGGCCACAACATCGAGGTGCCGGAACCCAAGCCCCGGGAAGCCATCCGCTATTACCGGGACGGCGAAGCCAGTTCCGATCCGGACTCCCTCAATCTTGAGGAAGGCCCGGCCGTGGCACTGCTGGACCTGGACTCCGGCGACCGGCCCGGCGATAAGGATCTGCTGAACGCCGCCTGCGAACAGCTGGAAAAGCGCGGTATCCAGTGTTTCACCATCCTGGCGCGCTGGGGTGGCGCGAGCGTCGAGGCGGTGAAGACGCTCGAGGAACGCATCAAGCCGGCAACGCTGTCCGGCATCGTCAGCCTGCAGTATTTCACCGTCGGCGGTGGCGACGGTCGCGAAGCCGTTACCGAGGCGTTCAAGAATCTTGACGTGCCGGTCATCAAGGGCATCCGCATCTCCAAGCTCACCAGGCCCGAATGGCTGCTCTCCGATGAGGGCCTGCCCTGGGATTCGGTGCACTACCAGCTCGCCATGCCCGAGCTCCAGGGCATCAGCCAGCCCATGGTGCTGGCCGTGGCCGAGCCGCCGCGCATCGACGAGGAAACCGGCGTGGAGCTCACGCTCACCACGCCGGTGGCCGAGCGCGTTAACGCCCTCGCGAACCGGATGGATCGCTGGGTGACGCTCCAGGAGAAAGACAACGCGGACAAGCGCGTCGCGGTGGTCTACTACAACCACCCGCCGGGCCGGCAGAACATCGGCGCGGACAAGCTCAACGTGCCGGAATCGCTGTTCGAGATCCTGCAACGCCTTAAAGCAGAGGGCTACAAGACGGGCGAGCTGCCCGAGTCCCCGGAAGCGTTGCTGGATGAGATCCAGGATCGCGGCGTGAACCTGCCGGACCAGCAATCCGGCCTGGAAGATCTGGCCGGCAGGGTCCCCTCCGTGAGCAAGGAGACCTACCTGGAACGGTTCAAGGAACTACCCGAAGCCGTCCAGGCCGAGATGCAGCATGGCCCCGTGGGCTATATGCACGCCCAGCTGAAGAACGCCGCCAACAACGGCCACACCAAGCTCGGCAATGACCTGCTCAAGAACGGCGTGAAGGACCTGCGCCACATGCTGCGCAACTACGAGCACGACGCCACCCAGCGCGCCCTGGACCTGCTCGACCAGTACCAGACCGGCTGGCGCGCCGTGCTCCGCAGCGAAACGGAGTCAACGGAAAAGGTCACCAGCGTCCGCGATGCCCTCATCCGCACCGGCATCCCCGGCCTCTCGGGCTGGGGCGAGGCGCCGGGCCGTTCCATGGTCCACGAGGGTGAGATGCTGTTCCCTGGCATCCACTTCGGCAACGTCTTCATCGGCCCGCAGCCGCCGCGTGGCTGGGAAGTGAGCGAGGAACTGCTCCACGCCAATACCACCTTCCCGCCCACGCACCAGTACGTCGGCTTCTACCAGTGGCTGCGCAAGGACTTCAACGCGGACGCGCTCGTCTACCTGGGCCGCCACTCCACGCGCGAGTTCCTGCCCCGTCGCCGCGCCGGCCTGGCCGAGGACGACTACCCGGAACTGCTGGGCAAGGACCTGCCGCTCCTCTACCCCTACATCGTGGACGGCGTGGGCGAGGGCATCCAGGCCAAGCGCCGCGCCATGGGCGTGATGATCAGCCACCTCACGCCGCCGCTGGAGACCACCAAGCTCTACGACAACCTGCTGGAACTGCGCCAGCTCGTGGAAACCTGGGAGTCCTCCAACGATCCCGATTCCTCCTCGCGCGACCGTGCCGTCAAGGAACTGCGCAAGCGCCTGAAGGAACTGGACATGGTCCAGGACATCGAGAACGAGCTGGCCGCCGGGCACCATCATGGCGAAGAGCATGATGAGGAAGAAGGCGAGCACGAGGAACACGCCGAGACCGAGCATCACCATGAGCACGAGGGCATCGAGGCGCCGGAAGACGGCGGCGAGCATGCCCACGAACACGCGCACGAAGAGGGCGACGAACACGGCCACGACCACCACCACGAGGACGAGGAAACCGTCCACCTGGAAGAGGTGGACGACGAACTCCTGGTGCACGAGGTGGGCCACTACCTGACGACCATGCAGGAGAGCTTCATGCCCCTGGGTCTGCACGTTTTCGGCCGTGACTGGGAGCAGGAGGGCATCGAGACCATGCTCAACTCCATGGCCGGTGACGACCAGGAGCCCAAGCCCGAGTGGCGCGAGAAGCTCAAGGCTTCCCCCGGTGAAGAGATGGACCACCTGATGGCGGGCCTGGATGGCCGCTTCGTGCCGCCGGGTGAGGGCAACGACCCCGTCCGCACCCCAGCCGTGCTGCCCACGGGCCGCAACTTCCATGCCCTGTCCAGCGACTTGGTCCCGACCCGTGTTGCCTGGTCCCTGGGCGCGGAAATGGCGAGGGATGCCCGCACCAAGGGCGATCCCAAGGCCGAGGGCAGCGAGGCCATCGTCCTCTGGGCCTCGGACACCGTCCGTGATGAGGGCGTGATGATCGCCTTCGGGCTCGACATGCTCGGCATCAAGCCCAAGTGGAACTCCCGGGGCATTGTCGAAGGCCTTGAGCGCATGCCGCTGGACGACCGCCACCGTCGCCGCGACGCGCTCTTCACCACCTCCGGCCTGTTCCGGGACCTCTACGAGGACCAGCTGGTGCTTCTGGACCAGGCCTCACGTCTGGCCCTGGACGGTGCCTACAACACCATCATGGAAAAGCACCCGCAACTGGACCGGGCCCTGGAAGCGGCCATGGAACCGCTGCCCGAGGATATGCGCGATCCCGGCAGTGAACCGCTGGCGAGGAACGACGTCGCCGCCCGCTGGGTCGCCGATACCAGGGCGATGATGGCCAATGGCGCCGACGCCGGGAAAGCCGGCTCCGACGCCGCCCTGCGCGTCTTCGGCACCGCACCCGGCTCCTACGGCGCCGGCGTCAACCGCCTGGCGGACCGCTCCGGCGCCTGGGACGACCGCGGCAAGGTCGCGGACGCCTACACCCGCCGCATGGGTTACGCCTTCGGCGGCGGTAAGCAGGGTGGCCGCCCGGCCCATGACGCCTTCAAGGATCGCCTGGACAACGTCGGCCGCACCTATCTGGGCCGCGCCAGCCACGTCTACGGCCTGCTGGACAACGACGACGGCTTCGACTTCCAGGGCGGTCTCTCCATGGCCGTGGAACACGAAACCGGCGAGGCCCCGACCAACCGCGTGCTCATGCATGCGGACCCGGACAACCCCCGAGTCGAATCCCTGCAGCAGGCCCTGCTCAGCGAACTCCGTGGCCAGAACCTGAACCCGCAGTGGATCAAGCCGCTGATGGAACAGGGCTATGCCGGCGCCCGGACGATGTCCGCTGACTTCCTGGACAATCTCTGGGGCTGGCAGGTGACGAGCCCGGATGTGGTCAAGTCCGCCGTCTGGGACGACATCAACGAGGTCTACTTCGAGGACCGCCACGGTCTCGGCCTGGACGAGTTCCTCGAAGAAGGCCATAACGTCCACGTCAAAACCCACATGCAGGCCATCACCCTGGTCGCAGCGCACCGCGGCTTCTGGAAGCCCGACGAGGAAACCCTCAACAAGCTGCGCAAAGAGTTCGCCCAGCTCGTGGTCGAGAACGGCCTTCCCGGCAGCGGCCACACCCGCCCGGACCACCCGACCATGCAGTGGGTGGCCGAGCAGCTGAGCGATGCCGAGCTGAAGAAGGACTTCAGGGCGGTACTGGAATCGGCCCGCATGGAAGCGCCGGAGTCCGGTAAGGCCCAGCCGGTGAGCATGCGCGAAGTCACGGTGAAGCAAAAGCCGCAGCAACAGGACGCGGCTGAAAAAGCCCGGCAGCAATCGGACAAGGAGAAGGGCAAGCAGTCCGACCAATCCGGTGAGCAGCAGGCCTCCGCTGAAGGCGGGCAGGTACTGTTGCCATGGCTGATCGGCGCGGGCGCCCTGGTGCTTCTCGGTGGTGGCGTCGTGGCCGGTCGTCGACTCTCATAGGGCCTGAAGGAGACCGCAATGTTTACATCCGCAACCCTGGACATCATGGACTCGATGGTCAGCTTCCTCCTGGAGCCGGTCATCATCGCCCTGTTGGGCCTGATCGCGCTGGCGCTCTGGGAAACCGGTCTGGCCATCGGTGAACGCACCGGCGGCCTGCGCCGCATGATCGAGCGGGGGGACACCAGCTCGCTGGCGGCCCGGGCCCAGCGCCGCATTGACCGCGCGGACCTCATCGCCCGCGTCGGCCCCATGATGGGCCTCATGGGCACCCTGATCCCGCTGGGCCCGGGCCTCGCGGCCCTGGGCCGTGGTGAGCTGGACGTCCTGGCGGAGGCCGTCACCGTTGCCTTCAACACCACCGTCCTCGGCCTGCTGGCCGGGATCATCGGCTTCCTGCTCGGGCGCATGCGCCGGCGCTGGTACGACGGCGCCATGGCGCAGCTGGAGGAGGCATTGGCATGAGTGTGCCCGAGTACCGCCGCAGCCGGTTCGACGTCACCGACGAGGACCCCATGGGGCCCCTGGCGAACCTGGCTGATATCATGCTCGTGTTCGCCGTCGGCCTGATGGTCGCGCTGGCCGCCTCGGAACGGGCCAGCCAGCCGCAGCAGGGCGGCGTGGACGTGGAAGCGGGCCGCGAGATGCCGGAACTGCCCGAGGGCGCCGGCGAAGCGGGCGAAGGCTTCCAGCCCATGGGCCAGGTCTACCAGGACCCGGAGACCGGCCGCATGATCATGATCGACAAGGGGACGAGCCAGTGACCCGGCCGATGCACCGACTCACCGCACTCCTGATCCTGATTCTGGCCGTCACCACGGCGGCCCGTGCGGAGGTCTGTGCCACGGATGACCGGGGCGAGGAGGTCTGCCTGGATGAGCCCGCGGAACGCATCATCAGCCTGTCGCCCGGCGCCACCGAACTGCTGTTCGCAGCGGGTGCCGGGGACGACGTGGTGGGCGTGGTCAACTACAGCAACTACCCCGAGGCCGCGAAGGAACTGCCCATCATCGGCAGCCTCAAGCGCCTCGACGTTGAGCAGATCCTGCAACGCTCACCGGACCTGGTAATCGCCTGGGTCACCGGCAACCCGAAGAACCAGACGGAGCGGCTGGAAGAGCTCGGCCTGACCCTCTACTACCTGGAGCCCCGGGATTTCGAGGGCATTGCCCGCTCCATTGAGCGCCTGTCGGTGCTCGCGGGAACCGCGTCAAAAGGGCATCGCGAGGCGGAACGCTTCCGGCATGGCATCGCGGACCTGCGCGCCGAATACGGCGATGCCGACCCGGTGCGCCTGTTCTACGAGGTCTGGGACCAGCCCCTGATGACGGTTAACGGTGAGCACTTCATCCACGAGGTCATCGAGCTGTGTGGCGGCGAGAACGTCTACGCTGAACTGGACCGGCTGGTGCCGCGCATCGACCGGGAGTCCGTGTTGAAGCGCAACCCCGAGGCCATCGTCGCCGGTGGCATGGGCGAGGAGAACCGGGACTGGCTTGAGGAATGGAAGCAGTACGACTCGCTGACCGCCACCAAGCGCGGCAACCTCTTCTTCGTGCCGCCGTCCACCCTGCAGCGGCCGACCCCGCGCCTGCTCGAAGGCGGCGCCACCCTGTGCGAGAAACTGGAGACCGCCCGTGAACGCCGCTGACGCCGCCGCTTACCGGGCCAACGCCTCCGTGGCCGTCTCTGCCTGGCGCCCCTTCCTGCCGCTGGTGTGGCTGGGGCTGCTGGGTCTGCTGGCGCTGCTCATGGCCGTGGCCATCGGCAGCGTGACCATCGCGCCGGCGGACTTCTGGGCCGTGATCACGGGGGAGGGCACCGAGCTGCACCGGACCCTCATCTTCGAGCTCCGCGCCCCGCGCGCCCTGGCCGGCTTCGCCACCGGCGGCCTGCTGGCCGTGGCCGGTGCCCTGATGCAGGTCCTGCTGCGCAACCCCCTGGCGGATCCCTACGTACTCGGGCTCTCCGGAGGCGCCGCCGTGGGGGCGTTGTTGGCCATGCTGACCGGCGCCGCCGGTTTCCTGATCTCCGGCTCGGCCTTTGCCGGCGCCATGCTCGCCACCCTGCTGGTATTCGGTCTGGCCCACGGCAGTGGTAGCTGGACACCCTCGCGCCTGTTGCTCACCGGTGTGGTGGTAGCCGCCGGTTGGGGGGCATTGATTACCCTGATCCTGGCCATGTCACCAGCCAGTCGGTTGCCGGGTATGCTGTACTGGTTGATGGGGGATCTTTCCCATGCCGGCCATCCCTGGCCGGGCCTGGCGGTGCTGGTTCTGGTCTGTCTGCTGG
>JABAHQ010001001.1_pt5 | contig 20288 bp, 20 predicted proteins | sample 7062091 | NCBI WGS metagenome assembly JABAHQ01 (sample SAMN14534359, study PRJNA622989) | marine sediment metagenome | biome: marine biome [ENVO:00000428]; feature: marine pelagic biome [ENVO:01000023]; material: deep marine sediment [ENVO:00002113] | place: India: Gulf of Kutch | collected...
CTCGATGTCATTCAGCATTATATTCTGCGCCTTATTCTTTGGCGCACCAGCCATATTCCCTGGAATTACACCCTTGTCCTTGATTATGCGGCTGAGCGCATTCTAGCGCGGAAAGTTGGCGGCAGTTACCTCTTCATTCATCGACTTTTGCAGGAGTACTTCTCCGGCTTGGGAACTACTACTGGGCGACCAACTGGTATCCGGCGAAACCCCAGGTAAGGCGTTCAAAGTATCAGCTCTCGTTACCGGCAAACTCATCCTGCTGTTCCTTCAGAGTTACAAAGGGGTTACCCGTGGGGGACTGATCTGCATACAGGTCTTTTATTTCCCGCGCCGCCTCAAAGCGGTCGCCGGTAGTCACAATAAAGGTGATGCGTCGCCAGGTCTCAGAGGAAATGGGGGGGAGCTTGTGATAAAGCGGACCTAAGGCCAATTTGTAGTACCAATTGCCGGCTCGCTTATGATCCGGCTCTGAGGGGATGAGATCACGACGGGTCAGTAACTCGTGCCCCAAAATCGGGGCGTAGAAGTGGATCGCCCATTTGTTATCCTTGAAAACCCGGGTAAAGTAGAAGGCAATCCAATCAAAGTGAGGCGAACCCGGGGGGGCATGTTTGACCGGCAATCGGTACCAATGCTCATCCTGCACCCGTTGCCAATCCTTTTGATTATTCATAATCGCTACCAAGACGCGGTCATCAGGGTACATAGACGAAGTTTTGGCTCCATGAGGTAAGGGATTAGAGAGGTTATCTTAACAGTTGTTGCCTCTAATGGCAATTTGTACATTTCCAGGATCAAGCCTTTGCTTGCCCCTTCTTTTGGCGCGCCCGAAAGCGTCGCACCTTATCTCGATTACCGCAAGTCAGATCACTGCACCAGCGCCGCGTGTTCCCCCGGGTCTCATCATAAAAGACCCAGCGACAGTCATCGTTGGCGCACACTTTGACCCGTCGCCAATTGTGCAGAGCTAGTAATTCGGCCAATGAGGCAGCAATTTTCCCCAAGAGTGTATGCTGGTTGAACGTAGGCGGCACCAATTCCACCTGATAGTTATCCTCCTGCCGGACAAGCCGGCGACGGACCGGCTCAGCGCTTAGAACGGTATTGAGCGCCGCTATATCCTCATCACTTGGCTGGCCGCCCCCGGCGATATCCTCCACCATACGTCGCAAAAGTGTCCGCAGCTCGACCAACCGGTTCAAATCAAGCTGTTCCAGCACCAGGTCAGCCTCGAAACCCCACTCGGTCAGAAATCGCTTAACCCAGGTTGGATCCTCAAGATGGTCGGTCCGCCGGCCAAATCCATCCCACTGCTCGCTATTGATGAAATCAAGACAGGCAAATTCCATTGCGTAACTACTAATCTCCACTTAACTCGTTACAAATTATCTGTTATTATACCTTTGTAACCAGTAAAACAAAAATGATGGTTACACCGCCTACAATTTGTGACCAGATGATAAGGGGGCTCTTATGCAGTGGCGTTTTGCTGGCTTATGGCGAAACTCGGACTTCTTGAAGCTTTGGGTTGGCGAGTCAATCTCGTTGTTTGGCACACAGATCACCACGCTGGCTTTACCGTTAGTGGCACTATCTAGATTAGCAACATCACCCTAAAAATCGTGATCGATCCTACTGGCGAAACCGCAAAAACCCAGTTTCTAAGCAATAAAACATAATCGGCTTGGAAATAAAAAGGGCGCGGAGTGTGGTAAAGCTACACTCCGCGCCCTTTAAGGCTTTAGGGTCAAAATTTCAGCCCCCGATTTGGCTCATGGTCCTCAATTCGGGGTGGATGCCTTCCTCCAGCTTATGCCCCCATGGTTTGTGGGTGACGGCCCTTTTGAAGAGGGCCACCAAATCTTCATGGCCCCAACCGCCGCGAAGCGTGTCTCTGAAGTTTATTTCTTTATCCGATAACAGACATAGCCGAATCTTTCCATCCGACGTCACTCGCATGCGATTGCAATCGCCACAGTAAGGGTTGCTGACTGGGCTGATAAAGCCCAGCGTCCCTTTAGCCCCGGCGAGGCGGTAAAGGCGGGCTTCGCCGTCGAGTTCCCCGCCGTTCAGGGGGAAAATAGGGCCGAATTCGGCTTCGATGATTTTGATCGTCTCTTCCGTCGAGATGTAATTTTCCAGAGCGATACCGGCCGGCGCGCCCAGCGGCATTAATTCAATGAATCGCATATGCCAGGGATGATCGAGCGTCAAAGCAGCCAAAGCGGGTAAACCTGTGTCGTTGTAGCCCCGGGTAACGACCGCATTGAGTTTAATGGGCAGCAAACCGGCTGCTTCGGTCGCCTCGATGGCCTCCCAAACCCTGGCGGGTTTAGCCAGGCGCATTGTTTTGATCAGTTGTTCGTGATTGATGGCATCGACGTGGATATTAACCCGGTCCAGGCCAGCTTTGGCTAAGGGTTTAGCCAATTTAGGCATTAAATATCCGTTGGTAGTCATGGCCACTTCTCGGATGCCCGGCACGCCCTTGATGCGCTCGACAATTTCAACGATGTCCCGCCGCAGGGTGGGCTCGCCGCCGGTCAGCCGAATCTTGTAAAAGCCAATTTCGGCCGCCGCGCGGACGATGGCTTCAACTTCAGCCGGCTGAAGGAGATCATCGTTGGGGACAAAGGTCAGTCCCCGCATCGGCATACAATAAACACAGCGTAGATTACAACGGTCGGTTAAAGAGATACGGAGATAATTAATTTCTCGTCCGAAGGAGTCTTTCATCGATGGCTTCTCTCTTTCAATTTCTCGCTTTACTATAGAATATAGTTCTCTTCCCAAAAGCGCTATGACAAAATATCATAACGGTTCCCACAAAAAATACAGCTTTTGCTACATCCTCAATTAAATAAAGTATAATCTCAAAAAAATAAGGCCGATAGTGTCAAATGTCAGGAAAAAAAGGTGACACTTGTCGCTTTATCAGGCAACCAGGCCCTGTCCCACCCATGGCGGACAGACGCTCAAGTTTGCCTGAAGGGATCTACAGATTGACCTGCTTCGCCGTAGCGGAGGCCGAAATCCCCAGGCAGTAAGTACATTTATCGTCGTCGTCTGCAATACTACAGATGCGCTGCGGCGTCACCTGAAGCATGGAACTAATCAACTCTTCATCGAGACAACAAACCTCTTGATGCCGGGAGGCCAATTGGCGATAAGGGCAGGCAACATGATGGATCACGTATTGGCCATTTTCAACGCCCCAGTGGGCGACAAAACCCTTCTCCTTTAAGAAGGAGACCACCTCATCAAGTCGCTCTTCAAATGACTGACCTTCTTGGGGGGCAGGGGCTACTTTAAGCAGTTGGTCAGCAATATTACTAAAAATCTCCGTAACCCCATTGATGCCAACCTGATTAACCATCTCGGCCAATAAAAGATCGCTGAGTTGAAGATAATCTTGCGGGTAAAGCTGTTCAGCATTCTCAGTCAGCCCATAAATCTGCACCGGGCGGCCCGGTTTTTTTGCACGGCGGGTGGTGGCAACTTCAACCAAACCCTCGGCTTGCAACACATTGAGATGATGACGGATGGCCATATGGGTCAAACCAATTGCCCGGGTTAAGTCCTCAACCGTAGCCTGATTCTGCTTTCTCAAAAAATCAATAATCCGTTGACGCGTGACCTGCATTAGAAATGGCACCTAACACTACTTTCATCTCGCCATTTTATCAAATCGAGATACATCGTTTGTAAATTACATCAGGCTAAAATTGTAACAGAAAGGTAAAAAAGCGTCAAATGTTTTTATTATAATAATTATAATAAATGGTCTACGATAAGATTGACAAAGGCTTATGGCAGTGGTATATTAGTGCCTGTGAAAAAAAGGACATATAGATATCTTCCCAAATTCTGATGAAGTGGGAAGATCAAAGTACTAAATAAAAGGGAAAACACGCGACGATGAGTGAAAATTCGGCTCCACCACTCGAAAGTACAATCCCTGTTCCAGAAAATCTACAACGGAACGTCTTCATTACCTCGTTTGATAAACTTATTGATACTATCTATAACTGGGGTAGAATGTATTCTACCTGGCCAATGCTTTTTGGCCTGGCCTGCTGCGCCATCGAGATGATTTGCACCGCTTCATCGCGTTATGACCTGGAGCGGTTCGGTTGGGGCTTGATGCGGGCCTCACCCCGTCAGGCAGACTTGATGATTGTCTCAGGTACTGTGACTAAAAAGATGGTCCCCAACATTGTCCGCCTGTATAACCAAATGCCAGAACCCAAATACGTCCTGAGTATGGGGGCCTGCGCCAGTGGGGGTGGGCCGTTCAAGGAGGGTTATAATGTGGTTTCCGGCATTGACCGCTATATTCCGGTCGATGTGTACGTGCCCGGTTGCCCGCCCACGCCAACCGCGCTCTTACAAGGCATCCTGGCTTTGCAAGACAAGATTAAGAAGCAATCGTTTCGCACGGCGCGCTGGTACGATCGCGAACAACCGGATGAAGCAATCCCGGTCCCTGTTCTTGGCCCGGATATCTTTGATCCCCGTGACATTCCCATCATTAAAGAAGAGCGGGAAAAAATGTTAGCTCCTGAAGCTGAGGAAGAGGAATCTGAAGAAGACGAAGATGCTCCCAAGAAGCGGGTCAAGCGGGTGGTCAGGCCTCCCAAAATACCATCCTGGAAAACAGACCCCACCGAAGAAGCTCAGGCCCTGGCCGACAAAATCAATGCCGCTCTGGAGGTGGAAGCAGTAACCCCTGAAAATGACACCCTGGTTGTTGATCCGGATCACCTGGTCGCCTTCGCCACCTATTTGCGCGATGATCCAGAATTGGACCGCAGTTATCTATCCAACATCACCGGGGTCGATTATTTAGAGCGCGACCCGCGCTTTGAGGTCGTTTACCATGCTTATTCGATCAACAAAGGGGGTGGGCCAATTACCTTTAAGGCCCGGCCCAAAGATAACGAAAACCCTGAGTTACCTTCTTTGATTAATGTCTGGATCAGCGCCGACCTGCAAGAACGGGAAATCTATGACCTTTTCGGCATCAGGTTCCCTGGCCACCCGCGTCTGAAACGCATCTTGATGTGGGAAGGATTCCATGGACACCCGATGCGCAAAGACTATGAAGAGGCTTATTACGTGGAGCCGGTCAAGCCCTTTACCACCCGTTGGCCTGACGGCTTCCACGAACGGGCTGAATTTGACAACCCCTACAACAAAAATGTGGTCTATCCGCCAGAATTCGACCCGGATACCTGGGTGTCCCCCCGAGAAGTTTTGGCCGAGGTAGACACCGGCCAGCTTGACAGTTTTAGCGGTTCCCTGCGTACAGAGCGTATTAAGGTGAACATGGGCCCGCAGCACCCCAGCACTCACGGGGTGTTTCGCATGGTCGCCACTCTGGAAGGTGAAACCATTATTGACCTGGAGCCGGTTTTGGGCTATCTGCATCGCAACCACGAGAAAATCGGGGAACGCAATGGCTGGTTGATGAATATGCCCTATACCGACCGTCTGGACTATATTACGTCGATGAGCAACAACTTCGGTTATGCTCTATTGGTCGAAAAAATGGCTGACATCACTGTGCCAGAGCGGGCCGAATATATCCGGGTGATCATGGCCGAGTTGACCCGCGTGGTCAGTCACCTCTGGCTGATCGGATTTTTCTTAAACGATCTGGGCGCTTTCTTCACCCCTGCCCTTTATGCCATCAAGGCCCGGGAGATGGTCCTGGATATGTTTGAGGAAATTTCCGGGTCCAGAATGATGTGTAACTATATGCGCTTTGGCGGTTTGGTCAGAGACGTCAGCGATGACTGGCTCAACCGGGCCGCTTATTTAGCCCGTGAAAAATTGCCCCGCGCTTTGGATGAGTTGGAAACGCTCTTAAATCAAAACGAAATTTTGCTGTCCAGAACCAAAGGGGTGGGGTATCTCTCGCCAGAACGCTTGATTTCGGCCGGGGTCACGGGGCCTCAGCTCCGAGCATCCGGTGTCAACTACGACATTCGTAAAGTAGAACCCTACAGTATTTATGACCGTTTTGATTTTGACATTCCCACCTTGCCTAATAGTGATGTTTATGACCGCTACTTGATTCGCCTCTTGGAAGCTCGCCAGAGCCTGCGCATCCTCGATCAGGCCCTGGATCAGATTGAGCCGGGGGAGATTATGGGGGCCAGAAGTTCCTATACCACCCGTGTCCCTGCCGGTGAGGCATACAGCCGGATCGAAAACCCTAAAGGTGAGCTTGGCTACTACGCCGTCAGCAATGGGTCGGGAAATCCGTGGCGGTACCGGGTTCGCTCACCATGCTACATCAATCTGAACGCCTTGCCAGAAATGTGCAGGGGCCAGAAAGTTGCCGACACAATTATTATTCTAGGGGCCATTGACATTGTCCTCGGGGAGGTTGATCGATAATGATAGGCTGGGGTATTGCTAAAGGTTTAGGTGTCACCCTAAAGCACTTTGCTGAGACCTACATCGAAGATTTTAAATACTTTTTCCAAAAGCCAGATAAAACCATCATGGATTATCGCATGGACCCCCATACCTCTGGGGGGTTTTATACCATGCAATATCCAGAGGAAAAGCCGCATATTCCAGAAAACTTCCGTTTTCTCCCCTTCTTAGTGACCGATTATGAAGGGCCTGAGTTTGATCTTCGCAGTGAACAAAACCGTTGCACCAGTTGTGGTATCTGCGCCAAGGCTTGTCCCCCCCAGTGTATCTGGATTGTTCGTACCACTGATGAGAGCGGTAAGCCCATCCCGCAGCCCAAAGAGTTCTACATTGATATGGACATTTGTATGAACTGCGGCTATTGTGAGGAGTTTTGTCCCTTTGATGCCATCATCATGGACCACGAGTACGCCTTGGCCGATTACGCCCGCGATGACGAGACGCCCCACGTCCATGATCTGGACCGGCTGATGACACCGGCCAGCTACTATAAAAGTATTCGTCCCACGCAATATACGCTCAAGGAACAGGAACGGATTGCGGCGGAAGAGGAAAAGAAGCGTAAAGCGGAAGAAAAGGCCAAAAAACGGGCCGCCAAGAAAGCTGCTGCGGCCGCTAAAGGCAAAGCCGCTGCGGATAAACCGGCCGAGCCTGAAGCCAAGCGCAAACGTACGCCAGAAGAAATTAAGGCCCAACGTGAAGCGATGATGGCCAAAAAACGGGCCAAAGAAGAAGCTGCGGCCTCAGCTGAGACAAAAGAAGAAGCTGCGGCCTCAGCTGAGACAGAAGACCAACCAGCCGCCGAGGCCAAACCTAAGCGAACCCCAGAAGAAATTAAGGCCCAACGCGAAGCGATGTTAGCCAAAAAGCAGGCCAAGGAAAGTGGCGAAGCGGCTGATAGCGCTGACAAGCCGGAGGCTGAAGCACCCAGTGATGATAAACCAGCCCCCGCGCCCAGGCGCAAGCGGACGCCGGAGGAGATCCAAGCCCAGCGCGAAGCGATGTTGGCTAAGCGACGAGCCAGGGAAAGTGGCCAATCAACCGACTCTGATAAATAAGGCTAACCTTCTTGCAACTATTCACCTTTTTGTCACGCATGCGTGAGGAGCGAAGCGACGAAGAATCTCCTACACACTGTCGAATTGAGACTCTTCGGCTTCGCTTCGCTCCGCCTCAGAGTGACAGATGAACACTTACACCATCTTAAGTAAATGGAGGGGACCATACGATGCTCTATGCAATTCTCGTTTTGGCACTCCTGGGCCTCTTGATGGCCTGGAGAACCAGCCGCAAGCAAAAAGATTTAACCGAACGCATCAGCCAGCTTAATAGTCGTATTTACCAAACCCGGCGAGAGATGTTAGAGGCCCAAGAAAAAACACACCGCGACTTGACCGCCCTCAAGTTCGAATGGCTCAAGTCAAAGGGGAAATTGCAAGTGACCCCCGACCTGACCCTCGACGAAGTGCTCCTGGTTCATCCTATGGCCGGACAGGTCTTAGCCAGCTTCCATATTGGCGGTTGTTCCAGTTGTGCGGTCGATGGTTCTACACGGCTGGATCTGGCCGCCGCCTCCAGCGGGCAGACTGTAGAACCCATCATTGTCGCCCTCAATAACTTAATCACCGAGAGCCAAAACGGGACTTTGTCAGAAGAAATTCTGAAAACGCCTAATGTGCAGTTAAATTTTTAGGCTTCATCATTATTATTCGTAATCAACAGGCAACAGCCTTGAGCTGTTGCCTGTTTTTGTTTCCCGTGTTTTACGCTTCATGGGCATTTCACTTTTTATGTTTTACACTTTTATAAGGCTTTAATTGATCATCAACGTTCAAGTCCTATTAAATGTTTTTATTTGTGACGCAGGATAACTTTTATATGTAACTTGCCAAGTCGCAAATCATCCCCGTCAGACAAAATTTCGGGGAAATAAGGCATCAATTTCTGACCATTTACAAAGGTGCCATTGCTGCTACCTAAATCTTCCACGTAAATCTGCTGGTCTCGTTTCATAATTCTGGCGTGGCGGCGCGAAACACCCATCTCCAAACCACCGTCAGGGGTTAGATCAATCTCGGGAAAAATGCTGCCCCCGGGGTCTAGACGTCCCATGTGAACGGGTTTGTTAAGGGGAACCTGCACTGCACGCTTTTTTTCGCCAATCTCTAAATTAATCGCTAGCGGTCCGGTTCCTGGTGGAGAAGAAGGGTCAGGCGCACTATCAGGGATATCAGTTCCCCAATCTGTAATACTAATCCCAACCGCATCGGTCTGGGGACTCTCCTCATCGAGCAAATAAGCGCCACATTCCACACAAAACAAGGTATTATCAACATTAGATGTGTTACAGGCTGGACAAATTATCATACCGATCTCCATGCAAATAGAGGCTTGCTTGTTGAGTTGGAAAATCGCAATCACAGTTAAGTATACCTTATTTCAGCCAAAAAGGGAATCAATTTCTGATCTTTTTCTTGCCAAACCTGCTTTTTGTCCTAAACTAGCTTCGAGTGGTGTTTTATAATTTAGAAAGCACGGAGGTTCACCATCACGATTAGAGGAGTCTGGCCAGACTATGCTTTCTGACACCAAGCTATTGATTCAATTGCAAGCTGGGGATGATGCTTCGTTTGAAGCCCTGTTTCTGACTCACTATGAGCGAGTTTATGGCGTTCTCTTTCGTTTGTTGGGCAATCAGGCCGACGCAGAAGACATTGCCCAGCAAGTCTTCCTGAAACTCTATCATGCGCCACAACGAATCGGGGTGCAAAATGGGCAAGCCAATGTCGTGGGTTGGCTTTATCGAGTGGCTGTCAACACAGGCTATAATACCTTGCGCAGCAAAAAACGTCAGGCCGTCTGGCAAGAGAAATTCAGCCGTTTCTGGCCCTTCGATACAGGGGCTCCTGATCCGGCCCAACAGGTCGAACGACAAGATACTCAAGCCAGAGTACGCCAAATCCTGGCCACAATGAAACCTCGGGATGCCAAATTACTCCTCCTGCGGCACAGTGGCTTCTCTTATCAGGAGCTAGCTGCGATCCTCAATGTTGCCCCCAGTTCCATCGGATCGCTCCTCACCCGGGCTGAACGTGCTTTCCGGCAAAAATATCAACAGGCTTTTCCGCCAACGGAGGTTGACGTATGAAGATTAAACAAATGCGTATTAGCGAAGCCACGCTGAGAGCTTACCTCGATAAAGCCCTCCCAGATGATGAACTTGACCGGATTGAACAACACCTGGCTCATTCTTCCACTGCCCGGGCTTCCCTGGCCAGGTTGCGCCAAAATATGGCTGAAACCGGAAAAGCGCTATCGCTACTAACCCCAGCCGACCTTCACCATTCTTCCGCTCCGCACGCCTTACAACGTCTACAGGCAAAGCTGGCGGGCGAGCCAACGATAAATCTTAATTGGATAGAAAGGATGTCTATCATGTTCAACAAATCATTCTTGAAACGTCACCAATCTGCTATCACCGCCTTAGCCTTATTACTTGTGTTAATAATTGCTTTCAGCTTTGCTCCAGTCCGAGCTATGGCCGGAGATTTACTGAAAATCTTCCGGGTTCAGGAAGTGAAAGTCATATCCGTTGACGCTGACCATTTGGAGAATTTAGAAAACAACCCTGAGTTGAGCGGCCTTATGGAGGAATTTGCTTCGAAGACTGAGACTGTAGTTGATGGTGGTGAGCCCCAAGAAGTCGCCAGCCTCAGCGAAGCCGCCGATTTCGTTGATTTCACCATCGCCGAAGTCACCAACGTTCCCTCTGATGCTGGCGCATTGAGCAAAATTGCCGTCCTCGAGCGATCCGTTCATGAGCTGCATCTGGACCCGGATTTGACCGAGGCAATTTTCGAAGCGGCCGGGATTGAGATTGATCTGCCTGAGGCGCTAAAAGAAACGCCTATTACCGTGACCCGTCCCTCTATGGTCTTGCAAGGCTGGGGCAGTGAAGACGAAGAACACCTCGGTTTTGCCCAACTCAGGTCCCCTGAAATCGAATACCCTGAAGATTTGAATCTGGACGAATTGGGGATAGCCACACTTCGATTCCTCGGTCTCTCTGAAGCGGAAGCCATCGCCCTGGGAGACACCATCGATTGGGCCAACACCCTGATTTTACCCATTCCCAGCGACGCCGATGTTACTATCACCGAGGTTTCTATTAACGGCTCGCCGGGCACGCTTTTCCAGGAAGAGGATGGGGCTGATAGCGCAGTAATGTGGCAAAAAGATGGCATGACCTATATGCTAACCGGCCACTATGCGCCTGACCAACTTTTAGCGATTGCCCAATCTGTTCACTGATCTGATTCACCCCCCAACAATTGACAAGCAGGTTAACATACACTATGGTGTATGCTAGCCTGCTTTCAATCTTTCTGAGAGCTAACGATAAGGACCTTATTGCATGTCAGAATTAGTAATTGAAACGTTTCATCTCAGAAAAGAATATGGCGCCAAGGCGGCAGTTGAAGATTTAACCCTCCAGGTCCCAAAGGGAGAAGTATTTGGCTTTCTAGGGCCAAATGGGGCCGGAAAATCAACCACGGTTAAAATGCTATTGGGCCTGGTCCAACCTACTAGCGGCGAGATCAAACTTTTCGGACAATCGCCGCGCAACTCACAGACCAGAGCCAAAATCGGCTTCCTCCCCGAGCACTTTCGTTTCCACGAATGGCTCAAAGCCCGCGAATTTCTGACCTTTCACGGTCAGCTTTACGGTTTGTCCAAAAAGCAACTTAGAAAGCGGATCCCAGAATTATTAGAATTGGTGGGCCTTAGCGAGAATAGCAATGTCAAATTGAGCGATTTCTCTAAAGGTATGCTCCAACGCATCGGCCTGGCTCAGGCGATGCTCAATGAGCCAGAGTTGATCTTTTTAGACGAGCCAACCTCGGGCTTAGATCCACTTGGTTTACGCCAGGTGAGGGATATCATTTACCATCTCAAAGCCTCTGGCATCACCGTCTTCCTTAACTCTCACCTCCTCAGCGAAGTGGCCATTGTCTGTGATCGGGTTGCTTTCATCAAACAGGGCCGGGTGGTGCAAACCAGCCTGATGGCCGACCTCATGACCCAAAATACCGAAGTGACTCTGCGCGTCGACGCCATTGAGCCTGACTTACTGGCCAGCTTGAGACACTTGGGCCGCAATATTCAACCGAATGGCACCAGTCTCTCCATGCTGATTGACGATCAGGAAACGATTCCCAAAATTGCCCAATCCGTCCACGAACAAGGGGCCAAACTTTATGAACTAAGACCCAAGCAAAAATCGCTGGAGGAAATCTTTGTGCACATCATTGAGTCTGATGAGGGGGATAGCCAATGAGCATTTTCATCATGGCTGGTTTAACCTTCCAGGAAGCACGACGCAAAAAACTGGCCTGGGTAGCCCTGGGGTTAGGCGCGGCTTTCCTGGCTCTTTTCGCCGTGGGGCTCCATTTTATCTTACAGGAGATAACAGAAAGTTCCCTTCGCTCTGGCATGACTGAGGCTGCGCTTCGGGTTGAACTGACCCAGGCCAGTGGTTTGCTCTTGATCATGGGTTTGTTCGTGATCAATTTCTTAATTGTCATGATGACGGCCTTAACCAGCACCGGCACCCTCTCCGGCGAAATCACCAGCCACACTATTCAAACCATAGCTACCAAACCCCTTCCCCGAAGAAATATTGTTGTAGGCAAGTGGCTGGGGCATGGATTGATGATCGTCCTCTATATTACCTTTATGTTCAGTGGACTAACGCTGGTTACCTATATCATGAGTGGCTATACCCCGCCCAACTTTTGGGCCGGGCTGGCTTTGCTCATCCTGGAAGGATTGATCGTCCTCAGTCTGGCTATTTTTGGTGGCACCTTTCTATCAACTCTGGCCAATGGGGTGCTGGTTTTTATGCTTTATGGCCTGGCCTTCATCGGTAGCTGGGTTGAGCAGATCGGCGCTGCTATGGAGAGTGAAACAGCCATTCAGATCGGCATCATCGCCAGCCTGATTATGCCCAGCGAGACGATGTGGCGCATGGTCTCCGAACTTTTGCAGCCTCCCCTGCTCAGAGGGCTTGGTTTTACCCCTTTTACCATCTTCAGCAAACCAAGCAACGCTATGGTGATTTACACCATTATCTATATGGCGGCTTTGTTGGCCGGAGCATTATATCAATTTGAACGACGAGATTTATAGAATACGGTAGATGATGAGTATTGGGGCTAGAAACCTTATCGGCGCTTTTGTCTTCGAATATTGGAGGCAATGTGTCTGGCTAATCGAAGGGCATCTCTATCTTCGTTTTCTTTGAAGATTTTTATAGCCGTTTCGACGTACTGTCGAGCTTCGTCCCGATACCCTTCCCAGGCAAGCAACATAGCGAAATCAAGGCTAATATTGGCCGTTAGCGGGCCATCTTTTAGTTTTTCGGTAATTTGTAGTGCCTCTTCGTAATAAGGTTGCGCACGTTTGCTCTCTCGCATATCTCGGTAGGCATTGCCCAGCGTATAAAGTGCCTTGGCTATGGAAATCGGTCTCTCAACCGCTTTCGTTACGGCCAAATATTCCTCATAATACCCAATTGCCTGATCAATCTCGCCCAACTCCCGATGACAATCCCCAAGTTGTCGCAAAACGTTTGCCAACCAAAATTGGTCACCTAATTTGCGCACAATTTTGAGGCAATCTTTAAAAAACTCAAGCGCCTGAGTTGGCTTATCAGCTTCAAAGTAAATACTGCCTAATTTGTTGAGAACACGAGCCTCCTCAAACCGTAACCCCGCCTCTCGAACAATAGACCAATATTTCATCAAATATGAAACGGCTTGCCTTTGATGCCCCTGGTCACTGTAGGCCAAACCGATGTAACCCAGAGCCGTCCCCTGACCAATTCGGTCACTAATTTCTTGGGCAATTTGTAAAGCCTGTTCGTAAAGCTTCATCGCTTGCTTAACATCCCCTAGTTGAGCGTAAGCAAGACCTATGCTACTCAAAAGACGCCCTTCGTTGGCTCGGTCCTTGTTCTTTTTGAACTGGGAGAGCGCATAATTGTAAAATTTAATTGCTTCTTCAGACCGTCCCATTTCACGGCTGGCATCACCCAGGTTACGCAAAGCGCGCGCTTCTCTGATCGAATCATTAAGTTCTCGAGCAATACCGATTTGTTGCTTATAGTAAACAAACGCTGACCTGATATCACCTAATTTGGCGTAATCATTGCCTAAGTTGCCCAGGGCATCTGCTTCCTCCGCTCGATTGCCGAGCTCACGGACAATTTTAAGCTGCCGTTTGTGATATTTGATGGCCCCCGTGACATCACTGAGCGCGCAACATATATTTCCGAGGTGATTTAGCCCTACTGCTTCTAGAGGAGGGTGTTTTTGCTGTTGGGCAATCCAGATAACCCGCTCGAAATACCCGGCCGCCAGGTCGTACTTGCCAATATCATAATAGGACAAACCCATGGCGTGGTAAGACCAGCCGGCCGATATTAACTCCTCCCGAGTTTCCTGTTTATCTTTATTTTGAATGACTATTTCGACCGGCGCGCTCTTACCAGCTACACGTTCATAAATGATCGTGGTTGCGTCGGTCACTTCTTGCCAACTCTGGCAGCGGTCCTCAGGGTTAAGCGACAGACACCGTTGGATTAAAGCCCTGACTTCAATCGGCAGATGCGAGGGCATCTCTCCTACCTTCCCTTGTGTATGAGCCCCGGCCAATTCCTCCAAGGTATCTCCCTTAACCACCGTCTGCCCGGTCACCATCTCATACAAAATGCAGCCAAAGGCATAGATATCAGTTCGTACATCTACTGGCTTTCCCCGAATCCATTGTTCTGGAGCCATATACAACGGCGTGCCCACTACTCCATGCGAAACCATTGTTCGCCTAAATTTTCCTGCTACAGCGCCTGTTTGTATCCTGTCCTGGTCTAACCCAGCCAGGCTGCGGGCCAGGCCAAAATCTGTCACCCGGGCATTGCCATCACGGTCCACTAAAACATTCTCCGGTTTCAGGTCACGATGCACTAGACCAGGGATCTTTTTCGTGGCATATCTCATCCCCCGAGCAATATGTAAGGCAAATAGTAAAGCCTGTTCCACAGTTAATGGTCCCTCTGACTCGAGCCAAGCGCGCAAGGAAGCATCTTCTTTACCTTCAGCCGCCGCCACCCACGCCAGCACCAAATAAACCTCGCGGCCGTCGCCAATTCGCTCAACGCGATAAGCCCGAACAATATTTGGGTGAGCTAGCCCAACCCAGATAGTCCCTTCATGGAGGAAGTGATCGCGGATTTTTGGATTGGATAAGTACTCCGGTTTGAACGTTTTAAGAGCCAGTGGACGTTGTTGCTGGTCCTGATCTGCACAGAAATAGACAACGCCCATGCCACCGGAGGAAACCTTGACCACTTCATAGCGGTCGGCGATATAATCGCCAGGGCCATAAGCGTATTCTTCATCCGCCGGCTTTTCGAGATCCGGGACAATCGATGGAGGAAACGACATACCTGATTGATTCTTTTCCGGCTCTTTCTTGCCAAAAAAATTGTCCAAAAAGTGCAATGTTCCATCCCTTGATCCCATCCCAACGCTGCAAGCACAAATAAAACGCCACCCAACCAATCAGGTGACGTTTTACATTTTGGGATTGGGTATGATAATCTACGGCAGGCTTGCCCTCTAGCTGAGGAACCGACTCGGGGAGAACGTTGCACATCACTCTATTTTAACGTAAAATCAGCTAGAGGTTTTACATCTCTGCTACTATCTAAATATAGTGTAGTATAACATACCTACTTGAGTGTGACAATACTAGCAGAACCAAAACTACTCATTAAGATTCAAGGCCTCCGTAGGGCGCTTGTGCCGGGCAATGGCCGCACTGAAATGTGCCCCAAAGAGAATAATTAGGCTGCTGAAATAAAACCAAAACATAGCCAAGACCACCGTCGCCAGAGAGCCGTAAATCACCTGATAATTGACCAGTCCCTGGCTAATGGCCCAGGTAAAACCGACGATGGCCCAACGCCAGGCCAGAGTAGCCACCAGCGCCCCTCCGGTCGCCTCCAACCATCTGACTTCGGTATTCGGCACCCAGCGATAAAGAGCAAAAAACAAGAAAAAGCTGAATATGTAGGGAAGTAAATTGGCCACCCCAACCCATAACGGCGTGAATAAAACAGCTACGTTTTCCCACAAAGGCATACTAAAGCGCGACACCAAATCTAAGATAATCGAAAGAAGTAACAGGGCAGCCAAAATACTAATGATGCCAAAAGCGACCAACCTCTTTTGCAGGAAGCCGCGCGGATCCGCCACGATATGCCAGGCTTGATTAATATTCTTTACCAGAACAGCAAACACATTCGATCCGCCCCACAACAGGCCAATCATCCCCAAGATACCTACTGACTCCAGTTGCGAATTCAACACATCCAAGTTTTCCTCCACCAATCGGACAACAGCTTCGTCTTCGTCGACGATGGGGAAAAATTCCTGCACTAATTGAATTAGTTCCGCCTGGGCCTCTATGTCTTCCGGCAAGAATTGCAGCAAGAATGGCAAGAATAAACTTAGCACAGAGAGTAAAACCAGGAGCAAAGGGAATAAGGAAAAAAGGGCGTAATAGGCTATACTGGCGGCGGCAGCGGACGCTTCAAGCCGGGAAAACTCTTGCACAGCCGTAACGACAATGTCAAAGAGGCCAAAGGTCAGGCGGTTGAGTATCAAGTATGTGAGTCTACCCAAAAATTTTATCGATCGCTGGATGACGTCCATCCTTTCGTTTGAAAAAGTAAGGCTCGAAAAAGCTTGGTACTCCTTCTAACCTCGCCATTCGACGGTGATATACATGATAAGCATAGAGCACCATCCCTGCGCTCCAGGTTAATGGCGCTTCAGAGGTGTACCAAAAAGTAGAAATATAATGTCCGCCAGGTGCATACACTTCATGTCTTGTCAAAATAGCCTGGGCCTGTTCAGGTGTCGTTAGCCCCCAGCAAACTGCTAATAAATTACCACTGCTACTCAAATTATCAAAAACTGTGACATAATACTCTAAATCAGCCTGCCAAAAATGACCGTTAATCGAGTTAAAAACTCGATCAGCTTTGGCGGCAAAATAATATCCATATGAAGTACTAAGATTTTGTGCTGTATTGCCTTATTACCCAAGCTGAGGCATGATGTACATCTAAATTAAGCTCATCCGGCATGACATTAAAACCATGTCCAGGAGATCAAATGAACCCTATTGAAACGATTTTAGCCCATAACAAAGTAATGATTTTAGATGGCGCTATGGCTACCGAGTTAGAACGGGCCGGGTGCGACTTGAACGATCCGCTCTGGTCAGCCAAGATACTGTTAGAAGCGCCGGAGTTGATTAAAGCGGTCCACGCCAGCTATTTTGCTGCTGGCGCTGATTGTGCCATTACCGCCAGTTACCAGGCCACCTTTGAGGGCTTTGCCCGTCGTGGCCTGAGTGAAAAGGAAGCTGCTGACTTAATGCGTCTGTCGGTCCGGTTAGCCGTCGAAGCGCGTGATGAGTTTTGGGCCAATCCGGACAATCGAGTTAATCGTCCCAAGCCGATTATCGCCGCCTCAATAGGTCCTTATGGCGCTTACCTGGCTGATGGCTCGGAGTATCGGGGCGATTATGGCTTAACCGAACAAGCGCTCATTGATTTTCATCGCCCTCGCCTGGCTGTTTTGGCCGATGCCGAGGCTGATATTCTGGCTTGTGAAACCATCCCTTGCCTGGTCGAAGCACAGGCCCTAACCCATTTGCTGGCCGAGTTTCCGCAGGCGACTGCCTGGATTACCTTTACGGCCAAAGACGAAGTTCACATCAGCCATGGCGAGAGGCTGGCCGATTGTGTAGCCTGGTTAAACGATTATCCACAAATTGTCGGCGTGGGGGTTAACTGCACCGCCCCGAAATACATTGACGGGTTGGTAAAAGAAGCACGAGCGGTCACCAACAAGCCCATCATCGTCTATCCCAACTCCGGCGAAGGTTATGCAATTACCGAGCATCGCTGGGTCGGTCCGGCGGAGCATGATCAATTTGGGGCAAAAACCCAATACTGGCACGCTAGCGGGGCGAGTGTCATCGGGGGCTGCTGCCGCACCATCCCGGCTGATATTCAAGAAATCGCTGCCTGGGCACGTCCGAAGCGAAAGACATGAGGTAAAACATTCGCCTAAATTTCAACTTTGTGCCAAAATAGTTAGCCATGATAAAATTATTAATAGGAGATTATTAGTGACAATTAAACGCTTTGTCAAAAATTCTAATATTTATTTGGCAAAACGTTTTGTACTACTGATAACAGTTGGTACAACGCTAGCCATCCTAAGTTGTGCTCCCCAAACTCCAGAACGCCCCGATTTTTCGGCGATCTCATCTCCTCAGTTACCTGTCTTGGCTCAAGTCACACCCACGGTGGCGCCGACCAGCACGTCCGAACCATTGCCTGTCGAAGCAAAGCCTACAGCGACAGGTCCAACCTTATTTCAAATGTCACCTACGAAAGTCATACCGACCATCTCACCCTCCCTACCGACCGACACGCCTACGCCTTCCGAAGCGTTGGTGGCCATCGAGCCAACGCCAACCGAGACCCCGGTTATCCCTACTTCAACGCAGCCGCCACTGCCCAAACCTGTCTCTCCTCCTGATGAGCCTCGTCGTGGGGGCAGTTGGGACATGGAAGACGGTTTTGAGGTCTGGAATAACCCTTACGGCGATGATTGCTCTGGGGCCAAAGTAGCCATCGGTTGGCAAGGATTTACTTCACAGGGGCAGTATGGCTCGTCCTGCTTTATTTTGAACGAATACGGCCCCAATGTCTTCTCCGGACGATATTCGCAACTCATCACCTTCGATTTCGTCGACTCCCAGGCGGGGCTATATCGAACCTTTGATACTCAACCCGGCCATAAATATCAGGTCATAGCCCGGCTGCGACATGTTCATACCTTACCCGCTATGCAATTTCATTTTGGCTACGATCTAACCGGCGACAGCAATTGGCAAGCTGACACAGTCCAATGGGCCCCTTGGGACGAATTTCGCGAGGATGAGTGGATCACGCACGAAGAGATTTTTGTAGCTACCGGCCCAAAAACCACTATTTATATTAAAGGTTTTCACGATACAGCTTCACAAGGCGGAGCGACGTACGTGGATGCAGTTGAAGCCATTGATTTGGGCAGCGAATGAAAATATGGTTCTTGCCCAAACCCAACCAATAAGGTACAATCTCGACTTTGCTTGGAAAGCATCTAAAAGCCTATTCCTGATTGGTAAATTGAGGCATACTATTGCAATCACACAACGAAACTCCTCCCAGAAACAATAATAAAATTCGGTCTTTGCTCAGCCTGTTCATCATTGCCGGTATTATTTTCGCCGCCGATCAGCTTGTCAAAATGGTCGTGGTCAATAATCTTGCACCAGGGCAATCGTGGGCGCCAATCCCTGGTTTTGAACGCATTCTCAAATTTACATTTATCACCAATACCGGGGCGGCGTTTGGCCTTTTTCCCAGCAGTGGCAATTTTTTCATAATAGTCGCGATTATTGTCTCCCTGGCCATTATTTATTATTACCCTTCAGTCAGTAATTGGACGGTGCGTATCAGCCTGGGCTTACAACTAGGGGGGGCTATTAGCAATGTTTGGGACCGCATCTTCAACGGCGGTGAAGTGGTCGATTATGTTGACATCGGCTTCTGGCCTATCTTTAACATAGCCGATATATCCATTGTTACCGGTGTGACGATCCTGGCCTTCTGGCTCTGGCAAATAGAAGACCAACAGGTCAAGGAAAAAGCCTAAAGAAGATCGTTATGCCGGATAAAGTGATTACTCTGGTTTGTCAGAACACCGGTGAACGTTTGGACAAATTCTTGGCTGCTTCCCTCCCCGAGTTATCTCGAAGCCAGGCTCAACATTTGATCCAAAGCGGACGGGTTCAAGCGGCAGGACGTCAACTAAAAGCAAATACCCGCCTACCGGCAGGAACGTCTTTAACTGTGATGCTGCCTCCCTCTGAGAGCCCTCCCCTGGAAGCTCAAAAGATTCCTCTCGATATTATCTTCGAAGACGAACATCTGATCGCGATCAACAAACCAGCCGGATTGGTGGTTCATCCGGGCGCTGGTCGTACCCAAAACACCTTGGTTAATGCCTTAATCAATCGCTATCCAGAAATCATCGAGCTAGATCCTAAGCGTCCTGGCATCGTTCACCGGCTGGATAAGGGCACCTCTGGGGTCATTATCGTCGCCAGAAGCGCCTTAGCCTTACAAAATTTGCAAAAGCAGTTTAAAGCACGCCGGGTAAAAAAAACTTATCATGCCCTGGTCCATGGTCATCCTCAGGCCCCGGCGGGTTTGATTGACGTTCCCATTGGCCGCCATCCGCAACACCGTCAAAAGATGGCCCCCCTGCCAGAGGGCAAACCAGCGCGGACAAGCTACAAAGTGCTTGAAACGTTCACCAACTTTAGCCTCTTAGAACTGAGGCCAGAAACAGGCCGTATGCACCAAATCCGGGTGCATCTTGCCTGGTTGGGTCATCCTGTTGCCGGTGATACCATATACGGGCGACGCAAGAAAAATCACCTCTTTTCCCGACCATTTCTGCATGCCAGTCAGCTCGCATTGCACCATCCCTTAACCAATCAACCCTTAACTTTTACTGCTCCCCTCCCCCAAGATTTGCAAGCTATCCTGGAAAGCCTAGCTAGTTTTCGGCGCGAACCGTAGGTGGGGCATCCCTATGCCCCACCGCTGACGCATGGGGATGCGTCAGCTACAGGTTCGCACCGAG
>JABAHQ010027486.1_pt2 | contig 20277 bp, 23 predicted proteins | sample 7062091 | NCBI WGS metagenome assembly JABAHQ01 (sample SAMN14534359, study PRJNA622989) | marine sediment metagenome | biome: marine biome [ENVO:00000428]; feature: marine pelagic biome [ENVO:01000023]; material: deep marine sediment [ENVO:00002113] | place: India: Gulf of Kutch | collected...
TCCCAGAGATCCCGTAACGGGAGACCGCATCGGAGGTGATACCAAGGCGCTGCTAAATACAGAGTTCGTGTTCCCACTATTTGCCGAACACAAGATGAACGGCGTGGCCTTCTTCGATATCGGCAATTCCTACGAAGGTGACATAGACTTAACGGATCTGCGAAAGAGCACGGGACTCGGCGTAAGGTGGTACTCCCCGCTCGGTCCACTAAGGCTTGAGTGGGGCTACAACCTCGAGCCCAGAGACGACGAGGAGCAATCCGACTGGGAGTTTACCATAGGCGGAGTCTTTTAACGATATTACACTCAGAGCTTGAAAATACGAACCAACTAAAAAGGAGTGGATTATGAAAAAAACAATCGGAATTATCGGAGCTGCAGTAATCGCCCTGACTCTCTTTATCGCGCCCTCGGCATCAAGTGCCGAAGACTTTCTGGTAGCGCACGTCGATCTGCAATGGGCTCTCAATATGAGCGAGAAGGGCAAGGCTGCCAAGAAGGAGCTTGAAGAAGAACAGGAGAGGCTTAAAAAGGAGCTCGAAGAGGAACAAGAGGAACTCAAGGCACTCAGAGACGAGATAGAGTCCAAGAGAGATATCTGGAACGAAGAGACCGTCGAGAAGAAAGAGGCCGAGTTTCTAACCAGGGGCCGCAAGTTCCAGGAAAAGGTTACGCGTGTCGACAAGGAGTTCACTGCCAGAAAACAACAGAGAGAGCAGGATATAATCCAGGGCCTTCAGGAAGTGGTGACTGAGATAGCCGAGAAGGAGGGCTACCATTACGTCTTTGAGTCGAGCCTCGGAGCGATTGTCTACGCAAGAGACGATATAGACATAACCGAAAAAGTAGTAGAAGCCTATGACAAAAAGTAGTAAAGGAAAGATTGATGGTTAAGAAAAAGAGTCTCGAGGAGCTTGCCCTCGCCTCAGATGCGAGGTTTGTCGGCGAAGGGGCAACTGAGATAAGCTCTGTGGCGGAAATCCAAAGCGCCAAAGAAGGCGATATCACCTTTATCGCCAACGTACGCTACAAAAAACACCTTGCCAGTACCGGAGCAAGTGCCGTCATCGTAGCCGAAGGCCTCGAGAAAGACCCTGCGGCAGCGGGCAAGAATCTGCTTGTCGCAAAGGACCCTTACCTTTCCTTTGCTAAGGTTCTCGCTCTGTTAAACCCGGAAGAGCCGAGAGAGCCGGGCATACACCCAAGCGCCGTCGTATCTGATGACGCGCAGGTGGATAAGAACGCGAGTATCGGCCCATGCGCCGTCATTGAGGAAAACGCGCAGATCGGCCCTTTGGCGAGCATAGGCGCAGGCGCCTACGTAGGCAAAGATGCCCGCGTTGGAAAAGGCTCTCTCATATACCCCAACGTATCGATAAGGGAATCTGTGACTATCGGCGAGAGGGTCATAATCCACTGTGGTACGGTCGTAGGCTCAGACGGCTTCGGCTACGCTCGCCAGGGAAGCTCTTATGTAAAGGTGCCCCAAAGGGGTACGGTCGTTATAGAAGACGACGTCGAGATTGGCGCGTCTGTGACCATCGACCGAGGGACCATCGGACCAACCGTCATAGGAAGGGGTACAAAGATAGACAACCTCGTACAGATAGCACACAACGTAAAGATAGGCGAAGATTGCGCCATTGTCGCGCAGGTTGGCATCTCCGGCTCTACCGTAATCGGCGACAGGGTCACCGTCGCGGGCCAGAGCGGCTTTGCCGGACACATAGAGGTAGCTGACGATTGTACCTTCGGCGCCAAGAGCGGCATAACAAACGACGTAAAGCAGGCTGGGGTATACACCGGTTATCCGGCGCTCCCTCACAGAGAATGGCTCAGGTCCCAGGCCTCGGTCACCAGGCTGCCGGAAATTAAAAAGAAATTACGCGATTTGGAAGATAGGATAAAAGGATTGGAGAAAAAGAAGAATTAGGCGCCACAATAAAAACACATCAAGGAGGCTAAGATGACTGAGGAGGAGTCAGAGCAGGAGATCGGCATAACCGAGATACTCGACATACTTCCGCACCGATACCCCTTCCTTCTTATCGACAGGATACTCGAGTTCGAGAAGAACCGGATGGCAAGGGGTCTTAAGAACGTGACGATGAACGAGCACTTCTTCCAGGGGCACTTTCCCGGCCACCCCATAATGCCGGGGGTGCTTATAATCGAGGCCATGGCACAGGTCGGAGGCATACTCGCCTTCAAGAGCGCAGATGTTAACGACAAGGTGGTTTACTTCATGGGGATAGACGGCGCACGCTTTCGTCGCCCGGTTTTTCCGGGAGACACGCTTGAGCTAACGCTTGTAGTAAAAAAGACGCGCGGCAATATCTGGACCTTTGAAGGCAAGGCACACGTAAAAGACAAGCTGGTGGCCGGCGCCGAGCTTATGGCCACCATAATGGAGAGATAAGATTGAAGAGCAATAAGGCATTCAAGGACAAGACGATAAACATAGACCCGACTGCCATACTACACCCTTCGGCCGAGCTCGACAGCGGCGTAAGCATCGGCCCTTACTCCATAATCGGCGAGAAGGTACGCATCGGCAAAGACACAACCATAGGGCCACACGTCGTGATAGGCGCAAGGACGACCCTCGGAGAACAGTGCAAGGTATTCCAGTTCGCCTCGGTCGGGGCACCTCCCCAAGACCTCGCCTATAAGGGCGAGGAGACCGAGACCGTGCTCGGCGATAAAAATATTATCAGGGAGTTCGTGACAATCCACAGCGGCACGGCAAAGGATGAGGGTGTTACAAGGTGCGGCTCGAACATACTCTTTATGAACTACGTGCATGTGGCCCATGATTGCAGAGTTGGCGACGGAGTCGTACTCGCAAACGCAGCCACACTCGCCGGGCACGTAAAGGTAGAAGAAGGTGCGATAGTCGGCGGCCTCGTCGCCGTTCACCAGTTCGTACGCATAGGCGCCTTCTGCATAATCGGAGGAGCTTCTGCCGTAAGTAAAGACATACCCCCTTATGTTATGGCCGTTGGAAACCGCGCGCACCTCTATGGGCTAAACATGGTAGGGCTTCGCAGGCGAGGGCTATCGCGCGAAGAGATAAGGGATATAAAGAGGTCTTACGAGATAATCTTTAGGTCATCGTTAAGACTAAGGGACGCAACTGAAAAGCTCAGAGAGGAACTCCCGGATTCAATACACGCAAAGAGGTTTGTCGAGTTCATCGAGGGTGCCGAACGCGGCGTGGCCAGAGAGAGGTCCAAAAAGAGCGGCGAGCAGGGAGGAGAGTAGCTTCAGGATGAAAAAAACAAAGGTCGCAGTCATAGGTACCGGCTACCTTGGACGCTTTCATGCAGAAAAGTACTCCAAGCTCGAGTCTACGGATCTCGTAGCGGTGGTAGACGCGGACAAATCTCGGGCCGAAGAGGTGGCAAAAGCGAACAACACAAAGGCCGTGGATTCTTACGAACAGCTCTACGACATCATTGACGCAGCGAGCGTAGTCACCCCTACAGAGACACACGCAAAGATAGGCATTGACCTCCTTAAGCGCGGCATACACGTCCTTATAGAAAAGCCGATGGCCGCCAACACCGAAGAGGCGGAAGCTCTTATAAGGGCCGCTGAAGAAGGCGGCGCAGTTCTTCAGGTGGGGCACCTTGAACGCTTCAACCCCGCAGTGGTCGCGCTAAAGGGTAAGGTAGAGAATCCGGTTTTCATAGAATCGCACAGACTCTCGCCATTTCCACACCGTTCGACCGATGTCGACGTAGTGCTTGATTTGATGATACATGACATAGACATCATCCTAAACCTCGTCGGCGCGGAGATTGAAAGCGTCGATGCCGTAGGGATACCCGTTATTTCAAAGAAGATAGATATAGCCAACGCAAGGTTGCAGTTCAAAAACGGATGTGTCGCCAACGTCACTGCAAGCCGCGTCTCCAGGGAAACGCTGCGACGAATACGAATATTTCAACCAGAGACCTACGTATCTATTGACTACGCCAAACAGCATATATCCATCTCAAAGCTTGAAAGAGGCAAAATGGAGCTTCCCTCTCTAAAGGAGGAGGAGCTCGAACTTGAGAGAAAGGACTCTCTGTACGAGGAGATAAAGTCCTTCACTGAGTGTGCTTCTGGCAACATGAGACCACTTGTGGGCGGCAAAGACGGCAAGAGAGCGCTTATCGTAGCTGCCGAAATCCAGAGGTCCGTAGCCGAGTCTTTAGAGAAGATACACTCGCACTTCACCTCAGCCACTGCAACCGAAAACGCCGAGGGCAGGACCTGAGTACGGACGCGGCACAGGAATAGATGGCCGAAGTGGCAAAAAAGATTCTTATGATAAGCGGCGAGGCCTCGGGGGATTTGCACGGCAGCGAGCTGATAAGGGCGATAAAAGAAATGGCCCCCGAGACCGTCANNCTCGGTCGTAGGTATAGTGGAGGTCGTAAGAAAGCTGCCGAGCATAAGGGCGGCCTTTTCCGAACTCAAGAGGCTCGTTCAAAGAGAAGACTTTGATTGTGTCGTGCTCATCGACTACCCGGACTTCAATCTGCGCTTTGCCAAGGTCGCCAAGGCTGCCGGGAAAAAAGTTATATACTACATAAGTCCACAGCTCTGGGCATGGAGAAAGGGACGGATAAGGCTTATAGCAAGGGTCGTGGATAAGATGCTCGTGGTACTACCCTTTGAGATTGATATATATAGAGAGGCCGGTGTCGATGTGGAGTACGTAGGGCATCCGCTTACAAATATGACCGCGTCTGCTGCGACAAAGCAGGAAGCAAGGCTCTCGCTTGGTGTGGCTGAGAATGCAACCACCATAGCGCTTCTGCCGGGGAGTCGGAGCGAAGAGGTCGCTCGCCTGCTCGAGACGATGGTAAAGGGCGCAGAACTCTTTAAAGAAAAACTCGGCAGAGATATAACGGTACTTTTGCCGCTGGCAAACGGCCTTGATAGTGAAGTCATAGAGCCAATTACAACAGGCTCCCGAATACGGATACAATGCCACAGGGCAAAGACGCGCCAGGTGCTGCGCGCCGCCGATGCCGCGGTAGTAAGTTCCGGGACCGCCACGCTCGAAGCGGCACTGCTTGGCACGCCGCTTCTTATCGTCTACAAAGTCTCAAGGCTATCTTACCTTCTCGGCAGACTACTAATAGGAATTGATAGCATCGGGCTGCCAAACATAATCGCGGGAAAAAAGGTCGTTACCGAGCTTATTCAAGACGACGTCACCGCTGAGAATATAGCAAGTGAACTCTCTGAGCTTGTCTCAAATAACGACAAGAGAGAAGGCATCCTCAATGCCTTTAAGGCAATAAAGAATAAACTCGATGGTGGCGACGCCTCGAGAAAGGCCGCCGAGGCAATCCTCGGTTACTCTAACATTGCAGGCGTCTGAGTTAAAAAGACCATGGCTATATACTTAAGACTTTTAAAGTTCATGTGGCCGTACTGGCCAAGCGTCCTAACGGCTCTGCTATGCATGCTTGTCTTCGCGTTATCAAACGGGGCCATGGCTTACCTTATCGGACCGGCGATAAAGGTGCTCTTCGAAGGCACCGACGAGGCCGTGAGGTTCATCCCCTTTGACATCTTTACAATCCCGCGAGAGCACGTAATTGCTGCTATCCCCATTGCCATACTGGTAATGGCGGTCATAAAGGGCTTGTCTTCATACGGCAACACATACTACATGGGCTTTGTCGGCCAGCGGATTATCGCCGATCTGAGGTCAAAGCTCTACGAGCACGTACTCAGGCTTCCTGTAAAATACTTCTCCGAAAACACGACCGGGCACCTCAATGCGCGTCTTACAAACGACGTAAACCTCTTGCAAAAATCCTCGGCCGAGGCACTCACAAACGTACTAAAACAGCTTCTAAGCCTTATCGTCCTTATAGCGGTCATAATAAGCATGGATTGGCAGCTGGCGATAATCGCCTCAATCGGCTTTCCGTTGGCCATATTCCCGGCCATGAAGCTGGCGAGAAAGATGAGACGGGCCACGAGAAAGGGCGCAGTAAGCACCGGCAACCTTAACTCCATAATAATAGAGTCCCTTAGGGGCGTGAGAGTGATAAAGGCGTTTGGGATGGAAAGATACGAGACAAGTCGCTTCGATGAGGAAAACGAGAAGCTCACCGGGCACTGGATAAAGACCATAAAGGTACGCGGGATATCCACCCCGCTTATGGAGACCCTCGGGGCCGCAGGGTTTGCGGCTACCATCTTTTACGCTACATACAGGATAACAAGCGGCACGCTAAGGCCTGAGAACTTTATTTCCTTCTTTGCGGCGGTGGTCCTCATGTACCAGCCGATGAAGATACTAAACCGAGCCCACCTTACCATAGTCCAGGGAATGGCCGGCGCAACAAGGATATTCGAAGTCATCGACAGCGAGGTAGAAGATATTGAGTCCTCTAAGGGCCGACCCATAAAAGACTTCAAGGAATCGATAGAGTTCAGGGACGTGAGTTTTACTTACGGCACAAAGGAGGTTCTTAAGGGTATAGACCTCAGCATAAACAAGGGAGAGCTTGTGGCGATAGTAGGCTCAAGCGGTGCCGGCAAGACAACGTTTGTAAACCTCATACCAAGATTCTACGATGTAAGTGGCGGAAGCATACTCATAGACGGCATTGACTTAAGAGAGCTATCGCTTAAGTCTCTCAGATCCCTTATAGCGGTTATATCTCAGGAGGTAATCTTATTTAACGATACGATTGCCAACAACATCGCCTACGGCAAGAGGGAGGTGGGCATGGAAGAGATAAAGGCAGCTGCGCTTGCCGCCAACGCCCATGGTTTCATAACAAGGCTTGACGAGGGCTACGACACCGTAATAGGCGAGAGCGGGATAAGGCTCTCGGGCGGTGAGAGACAAAGAATCTCCATTGCAAGGGCGATACTCAAGAACGCGCCGATACTCGTTATGGACGAGGCCACATCCTCGCTCGACACCGAAAGCGAGTTCGAGGTGCAAAAGGGGTTGGCGAACCTGATGGAAGGCCGCACGACCTTCGTCATAGCTCACAGGCTCTCGACCGTAAAGAACGCCGACAGGATAATAGTACTCTCAAACGGAACCATAGTCGAAAGCGGGACGCATGGAGAACTGCTCCGTAGCGGTGGTGAGTACGCCAGACTCTATAAAATCCAGTTCAACGGCCTTGAAAAGAACGCGGGGTAGAAGGATATGGCAAAAGCCTTTAAAGATTACCTCACAATAGCGATAGTGCCGATACTTGCCTCCATTATAATACGCGTGCTGTATCGGACCATGAGGCTTCGCTTTATCGGGTATAATCCAAGCAGGAGTACTAAGAGCAGCGACGGGCAGATAATGCTCGCCTTCTGGCACGGAAGGCTCATGATGATGCCTTACGTATACCCCGGACGCGACTTTACCGTACTTATAAGCACCCATAGAGACGGCGAACTCATAGCAAGAACCGTAAGGGCCTTAGGCATCGAGGCGGTAAGGGGCTCGAGCACCCGCGGGTGGGTAGGCGGATTGAAGGGGCTTCTTGGCGCGGTAAAAAAAGGCAGGGATTTGGCGATAACCCCGGACGGGCCGCGCGGGCCGCGCCATAAGGCCCAGGGCGGGGTAATACAGATAGCCGCAAAGACCGGGCTCCCGATTGTGCCGGTCGCCTTTGGTGCTTCGAAAAAAAAACTCTTGGCAGCTGGGACGGCTTCATAATACCCTGCCCCTTCTCCCGCGGCGTCTACGTCGGCGCCGATCCCATAACGATAAAGAGAGACGCATCGGCCGAAGAGCTCGAGAAAAAACGAATCGAGCTCGAAGAGACCCTCAACAGGATAACCTCGATGGCAGACAACTACTTCGAGCGCGAGGCTAGGTGAAGTTTATCATCTACGACATACTACTGCACGCCGCACTCGTAGTATCGGCCCCGTACTTCCTATACAGGATGTTGAGCGCGGGCAAGTACAAGACCGGATTGCGAGAGCGCTTCGGCTTCATAGACGACGAGAAGCTTAAGGGCCTTGAAGGCTCTGAGGTGATATGGATTCACGCGGTCTCGGTAGGAGAGGCAAAGGCCGTAATCCCGCTTCTAAGGCTCATAAAAAAGAGACGCCCCGAAGCGAAGCTAGTCTTCTCGACAGTAACCCCGACCGGCAACAAGGTGGCTGCCGAAGCGGGAGGCCAGTGGATAGACGCGCTCATATACTTTCCCATGGACTTTACATGGGTCGTCAAGAGGGCCGTAGCCGCGATACGGCCAGACATCTTCGTCGTCGTGGAAAAAGAGATATGGCCGAACGTTTTTCGCATACTCAAGCAAGGCTCTGTGCCGGTGGTAGTTGTAAACGGCACACTCTCTGAGAAGTCTTTTAAGAGGTATCGTCGCCTTTCGTTTCTCTTTGGCGAGGTATTTACACGTCTCGACGCCTACTTGCCAAGGAGTCCGGGTGATGCAGAGATGGCGCTAATGCTCGGCGTAAGAGATGCCAGCCTTACCGAGGCCGGAAACCTAAAGTTCGATATCGACGCAGAGAGTTCGGTTGAAGAACTGCAAAGTCTCGCAAGAGAGCTAGGCATAAGCGATTCCACCAGGGTAATAGTCGCCGGCTCGACCCACGCAGGAGAGGAGACCATTATACTAAGGGCCTTTAAGGAGGTCTCCAATGTAATAGCCGGTCTTACTCTCATAGTGGCGCCGAGGCATCCGGAGAGATTCGATGAGGTGGCTGGCCTTATAGAGGCCGAGGGCCTTACCTGCTCAAAGAGGAGCCAGGGCCCGTTAAAGGACCACGCCGAGGTAATACTCCTCGATACTATGGGGGAGCTTGGGCGGGTATACGGTATCTCGACGATTTCTTTTGTCGGCGGCACGCTCGTTGACATCGGCGGCCACAACCTCCTTGAACCTGCCGTATACTCGGTCCCGGTCATCTATGGGCCTCACTTAAAGAGCTACCTCTACATGGCGGAGATGCTCGAGAGCGTAGGGGCGTCAAGGCGCGTAACCAACGACGATCTTGCCGCTACGGTCAAGGAGCTCTTGACCGATGATGAGTTGCGTAAAGAGATGGGCAGAGCGGGCGCCGAGCTCATTAGCTCAAACAAAGGCTCGACCGAGAGGGCGATGAATGTAATAAGCGGACTCCTCGACAAAAGGGGCGGTCTCACAGGAAAAGGCGCGGGAGAGTAAGTGGGGTATATAAGCAAAGAGGTAGAGAGAAGTATCCGGGGTGAAGAGGTAAACGCACTCACTACAGCGGCCCTCGAGGTACTTTCGCTGCTTTACGGAGCTGCAATACGAACGCGCCTTCTACTTTACAGAAGTCGGGTGCTTAAGGCGATACGTCTCCCGTGCAGAGTCGTAAGTGTTGGCAACATCAGCGTTGGAGGCAGCGGCAAGACCCCGGTTACGATACTTCTTGCAAGAGAGGCCGCAAGACGCGGGCTCAGCCCCGTGATACTCAGCAGGGGCTACGGGAGAGAAGGCAAAGGTGTGGCCGTAGTAAGCAACAATACTTCGCTGCTCCTTGATGTGAAAAGCGCCGGCGATGAGCCCTTCCTCATGGCAAAAAAACTCACAGGAGTGCCGGTAGTCGTCTCGGGAGACAGGGTAGCCGGCGCGAAGAAGGCCATAGAAGACTTCTCACCAGGGATTATATTACTCGACGACGGCTTTCAGCACTTGAGGCTAAAGAGAGACTACGACATTGTACTCATCGGTTCCGGGCAAGAGGGGGGCCCTGGCAGTTTACTTCCGCGAGGCCCGCTTAGAGAGCCGTTTAGCTCGCTTGAGAGGGCTGACGCCATAATGGTAAAAGGTGGTGCCGATAAAGTCGAACGTGTCGCAGGAAAAGATACATACGGCTTCAACTACTCTGTAGAAGCATTAGTAGACAACAAAGAAAACCGGCGGTTAGATAAGGATTTTCTAAGAGGCAAGGACGTCTTTGCACTGAGCGCCATAGCCTATCCGGGCTCTTTCATAGAGACCCTAAGCGAGCTCGGTGCCGTTATTAAAGGCCAATCCTCGTATCCGGATCATCACTGGTTTACCACCCAAGACGTCGAGGATATCTCTAAAAGAGCAACGGGCACGGAACTCATCGTCACGACAGAGAAAGACGCGGTAAGGCTTATGCCGCTTGCTGATAGACTGCCCTCTCTTTACTCCGTATCCATAGAGGTCGATATCCGCAACGACGCCGAGCTCTTTGAAAAGGCCTTTGGCAAAAACTGAACCTTAAGCAGTTGCACTTTGCTCCCGTTGTGTTAAAATATAAGTAGAGGGAAGTAGCAGGCGTTGCATGAACTAACGCGTGTGTGCGTAAGACCCATCCGCAGGGTGCGTACAAACCACCTAAAGTGGCCCGGATGGAAGAGCCGGAAAGTAGCCACTCCGTATGAAGTGGCTAACGGAAGGCTTGGAAAGAAAGGCCTACGGATTGGTAAAAAGCCGTTCAATGCAACGCTTGTCTTTTATCCCTCTTTTTTATAGGCAGCCACGGCTGCCGAGGCTTTTAAGTCAAAGGCCGGCCCCGCCTCAGTGTAAACAAGCTCACGCCACGACAAACCAGGATTACGCTAGAGAGCAGGCCCGCTCCACAGCTAAGTCGACACCATTGGAAGGGGATAGGGCCCGGTGGCCCTGCGGGTCTTCAAAACCCGATTGTCGCCGCATAAAAGGGGGCTGGAGGGTTCGACTCCCTCCCCCTTCCGCCATTTGCTCACCACTAAGAGCTAAAGCCGGGACGGACTTCGCCGCGCCTTGCTGCTACTTCCCTGACACTTAATAATCCACGACACCTTAGAGGAAAGCTACTGCAAATCGTCGCACTGGACTGGCCGTGTTGCGTTATGTATTAGCCTTAGTTACGGTTGCGTTCCTTATCATACTCCTTNNTGCTTTTGGCCCGGTCTCAGGCCATGGGCCCCTGGCCGCTCGAGGTAGAAGAGGCCTGGCCGGTTAAAGAGGGCGTACTCAGGTGGTCTGTCGGTCTTGAGCAACAGGACGAAAACGTTCTTCCGTTTTCTGAAGAAAAGGATAGAGAGCTTACGAGATTTCCAATCCTTGGCGCCTCACTCGGCCTTGGCAAGAGAGTCGAGCTTGGGGCCTTATACGACTACCTGCACTTAAAAAGACCGACTGGCTCAGACGCAACCGGCTCCGGGGATTTGAGGTTATCGACAAAGATAGGTATAACTACCGAGCAGAGGGGGTGGCCCGCGACCGGGCTTCAGATAACGACCAAGCTTCCGAATGCGGACGATAAAAGCGGGCTTGGCACAGACGAGACCGATTTTTACGCCACACTCCTTATGACAAAGACTTACTCTACCCTGACCTTCCACCTAAATGCCGGACTCGGCATAATCTCTGACCCAATCGACGGGATAGGTCAGGACGACGTCTTGAGTTACGGCTCGGCAGTGGTCTTTGCCAAAAGAAAATTCGGGCTTATTGCTGGCGTCTTCGGAGACGCATTAAGCTCGGCTAACAACGACCGCTCAATACTAAAAGGCTCGATAAGATGGCATCCGAGAAGAGACGTAACCGTAGAGCTCAGTGCACAGACCGGGCTTACAGAAAAAAGTGAGCGGTTGGCCGTAGGGTGCTCGATAACTATAGAGAGCAGGGTCTTTGGAGAGTAGCAGCCTCTTTACGCAACCACTTTCATCAAATACTCAAAACGCAGCAAAGAGCATCAGTGTAAAGAGCTCGTCTCCGCTTGCCGGGTCAACGTCATTATCGTACCAGGTGTGGTCTATCTGAAGCTCGACGTTCTGAGTTACGAGAAACGTGGCAAAGGCGGTTATAGCGTTTTCTTTTTCATCTATGGCCGCCCCGTTTTCTGCGTCTCTGTATGCCCCGCCGAGTGTTGCCCTACTTGGCCAGATGCCAAGCTCGGCAAGGGCCGTAAAGGCAAGCCTGTCTTCTGCAGTCGAGGCATTGAAGATATTCTGCTTCGAGCCGGAGCTGCCCGCCTCGCCGTAGGTAAGGTATACACCGAGCGGATAATTTTTGATTGCGCCCTGTGCCTGTGCGTCGACTGCCCAGGCCTCGGCCGTCCTGTCTATATGGAGCGAGGTCGTATCATCGGTAAGTCTTGTATCGCCTTCCCAAAGCTGAGCGCCAAGCATGAGATCCCATCCCTCTATATAAGGGGTCGCGGCTACGCGACCGTAGTGAAGGTATGGCCTTGCATCCGAGCTTATGTGTTCCGGGGCCCAGGCAGAGTAAACAACATGCCCGAGGTTGTGGTAGAGATAGAGTGCCACGCCGGTGGCCTCGGTTGCCGTGTTTATGTACTGCTGCGCACTGCTCTCGAGCCTGTGTTCGATTACCCTCTGCATCCTCATCGCACCGGTGTTTGATAGCTCAAAGCCATAGGAAGGTCCACCGGCATCTGTCGTATAGATTACGGCACCAGCTTTCACGTCGTTATAATCGTATACAAAAGGCATCTTAAACGATGCCCACGCGCTTGAGTCCGGGTCAACGAGTTGTGCTTCCAGGAGAAAACCGATGTTCTCGCCAACCCTGCCCCCGATAAGCAGCGCTCCCTCGTCGGGAACCTCTAACTCTCCCCTGTTTCTCTCGTCTGCCAACTCGTCGTCACCGCTGGTTTTACGGTAACGCCCCTTGAATACGAGCGAGGCGTTCAGGACCGCTGGAAGGCTAAGAAGCTCGCCCTCGACCATGCTCTCGGCACCGACCATAGTAAAGCCGCCTGCCTTGAAGTTTCTGCCAAACGGCTTCAGCAGCGGATAGTGCTGAAAGTGGCATGTATTGCAATCAAGCCCGGTCTGCCGTGCAAAGGCCGGGGCTGCCTCGGATGGTCTCGCAAAGATGACGCTAAAACACGTAACCATGACAAAGACAACTACTACGAGGGCCGCTCTGTTCATTTAAACACCTCCGGTTAAGCCACACCTGTTACTGGTGCAAACTTAGTGGTTTATAGACTCAATACGAATGTCACTTAAAAGGCAAGGATGTGCGACCAGGTGTCAACACTGGAGTGAAAGTTCAATGCGGAATTACCAACAAAGCTTAGCATGAGAAGAGGTTTCGTCAAGTAGTATAGAAATTTTTTTTCTTGACAAGTTTAACTTTGATGCTATTATAAACTTAATTTAAGTATAAGAATATTTTTAATATTATTAATTATGTTAACTTGAGGCCATGAATAGCAATGAGAACACCAGAGCTGCTCGCAAAAATAGACATCCCAAGACAAAAACTCTACTACCTCGAGCAGAAGGGGTATATACGACCCGAAAAGACTCAGATTGGAGACAAGGAGTTTAGGGAGTATAACGAGGAAGACGTAAAGAAGGTAGCCGGTATCTGGAAGTACCTGAAAAAGGGGTTCAAGTACAAGATAGCTTACGAAAAGGCAATGGAGGAGCTCTATGACCCTCAGATGAAGCTCATCAAAACAGACAACCCCTCAAAGGGGTAGGAGGAGTCACCTATGGCAGGGCGTTTGAATTCCACGGGGCCCGGTAGCAATCTGGCACGAAACCTCTCTACCGCACAACAGGAAGACCCGAATAGTCACCCAAACAGTGGTGACTGGACGTGGCAGATAAAAAACCGAATAACCTCTCTCGCCGATATCCGTCGATTAATCAAGCTTACCCCTGAAGAAAAAGAAGGCTTTAAAAAAGCAAAGGGGCGTTTGGCTATGGCCATAACGCCCTACTTTTTTTCACTGATAGACAGAGACGACCCGGATTGCCCGATAAGAAAGCAGGCGATCCCGAGAATTGACGAACTCACCGTCTCATGCGGCGAGATGGTGGACCCCTGCGGCGAGGACGCCCACTCCCCCGTACCGGGACTTGTCCACAGATACCCGGACAGGGCACTCCTGCTCGTCACCGACTCGTGTGCCATGTACTGCCGCTACTGCACGAGAAACAGGATAGTCGGCGAGGAGAGACCTCCCATGAGCATAGAGAACTTCGATGAGGCGTACGCTTACATAAAACGAAAGCGCTCGATACGGGATGTGCTCATCTCGGGAGGCGACCCGCTCATGCTAAAGACTGAGCACCTCGAAAAATACATTAGCAAGCTCAAGTCAATATCGCACCTCGACATGATACGCATAGGCACGCGCGTGCCAGTAACGCTGCCGATGAGGATAGATAAGGAACTTACTGAGATGCTAAGCAAGTACCACCCGCTATATATGAGCATACACTTCTCACACTTTAAAGAGATAACTCCTGAGGTAGAGGGGGCCTGTAACATGCTCTCTGATGCCGGCATACCGCTTGGCAGCCAGACGGTACTTCTAAAAGGCATAAACGACGACCCCAAGACCATGAAAAATCTTGTAAGAAAACTTCTGAAGATAAGGGTCCGGCCCTACTACCTCTACCAGTGCGACCAGGCTGTCGGAACAAGCCACTTCAGAACACCTCTCGATACCGGAATCAAGATAATCTCGAAGCTCCGGGGACACACGAGCGGTTATGCAGTACCCACCTTCGTAATCGACGCCCCGGGTGGCGGCGGCAAGATACCAGTCAGTCCCGACTACATCGTTGAAAGAGACGACAAAAAGGTTGTGCTGAAAAATTACGAGGGTAAGACGTTCGAGTACATCGAAGGAAAATAGACTACATGCCACCTCGTCCCTTTCCGCTACCTTACTTAAATTGAACTTGAATCAGTGTAAGGGCTTCGTTTTGCACTGCTATATACTTTAAGAGGAACCAAGATGGACGAAAAGAGAAGACTACTTGAAATACTATACGAAAGGTCGTTTCGATTTGACCCGGAGTGTGGATTTACGCTCGCAAGCGGGGAAAAAAGCGACCTTTACGTGGATTGTAAAAAAACCGTGCTTTCAGCAGAGGGTATGGAACTTACCGGAAAGGCACTCTTTGAGAAGATAAAAGGAAAAGAGGTCGACGCGATAGGGGGGCTAACGCTCGGTGCTGACCCGCTCGCATACGCATGCGCGATGATAAGCAATCAGGCAGGCTCGCCTCTCGACGTATTCATAGTCAGAAAAGAGCCGAAGAAGCACGGTACGCAACGCTGGGTAGAGGGCACGGTTAAAGAAGGTGCTCGGGTAGTGGTCGTTGACGACGTAGTCACCACCGGCGGCTCCACCATAAAGGCCATAGAGAGGGCAAGAGAGACCGGTTTCGAGGTCTTGCTTGTCCTTGCCCTCGTTGACAGGGAAGAAGGTGGTAGGGAAAATGTCGAAAGACTCTGCCCGTTCGACTCAATCTTTACAAGGAGCGACCTGCTTTCTCTGAGGGCCGAGAAGGAAGGCTGACCATGAATCCGCTCGATGCAAGAGATCGGTTGATATTCCCGCTCGACGTACCCTCAAGCGACGAAGCGCTTGGGTTCGTTTCTTTACTTAAAGACCATGTCGGGGTATTCAAGGTCGGGCTCGAGCTCTTTACCGCCTCCGGGCCGGGTGTAGTAGACGAGATAAAAAAGTCGGCGCCGAAGGCGCAGATATTTCTCGATATGAAGTTCCACGACATACCCGAGACGGTCAGAAGGGCCGTCAAGAGTGCCGCCTCGATAGGGGTCGACTTCGTTACGGTCCACTGTGACGAAGGCCGCGAAGTGCTCAAAACCTCTACTGAGGAGGCCGGCAGCATAAAGGTTCTCGGTGTTACGGTGCTTACGAGCGCATCCGCCGATACGCTAAAAGAAATGGGCCTTAGTGAAGAGTTGCAAGAGCCCTCGAGGCTTGTAATCCACAGAGCCGGCGTCGCACTTGAAGCAGGGTGTAGTGGGGTCGTATGCTCCGGGCTTGAGGTAAAGAACGTAAAGGATAAGTTCGGCAAGAGGTTGATTGCCGTAACACCGGGGATAAGGCTTGAAGGAGGCAAAATAAAGGATGACGACCAAAAGAGGATAACGACACCCCGTGACGCGATACTCGACGGAGCCGATTACATAGTCGTGGGCAGGCCCATAAGGGACTCAGATAATCCTGTTAGCACGGCAGAGCAAGTCGTCGCCGAGATAGAACTTGCTCAAAAAGAGAGAAGTGCGCCAAATTGAGTTGAGCCAATGCGACTACTACTTTCAATTGGACGAAAGCCATTTTCAACTACTCAGGAATAGTCGGATATTGACAAAAAATTCTCCAATCTCTTGACATGTTACGATATTGTGATATAATCAACGAAATTCTATTAGAATATACTTGTTTTCAACCCATCGCGAACAACACACCCTTATTAATTAGACAAACCTTTATTTAAAACATGCGGCTCGCGGGCGGGTGCTATGTAGCGTACAATAGCACTTTAATAAAGACAAGAAAACCCATTAGAGGAGTAAAGGAGTCCTAAAACCGTATATGCATTGCTAAGTAAGGTAACCTGATGTTAGAAACAAAGGAGGTTTCCATGGCTTATGACAGCACGACAACGGAACTCCGTGACGATAACTTCAGGAACGAACGCCTAAGGTGCATAGGGCAGAGAGTGCGCATCCTTAGAAAAAACTGCAAGCTGACGCAAAACGAGCTGGCCAAGAAGATGATGGTATCGAGGGTATACATAAGCGAGATAGAGAACGGAAAGAGAAGACCTCCGGGGCCTTTGCTGGTGGCACTCGAGTCGATATTCTCAGCCAATAAGAGCTGGATTATGACAGGGCGGGGAAAGATGCTAAAGAACGGCAGGTCTGGCGCCAATACTTACGCAGACCGGGACAACCGCTCCACGGAACTCGTGCGCGGCTTTCGAAGGCTCTCGGACGATGGCAGGGAAAAGATGATGAGCCTGCTCAGGGTATTTACTATGGTCGAAAAAGACCTGAAAAGGTCTAGTAAGGGTTAGAAGCCCACACTCCCTTTGCAATCGCAACCTCCCGCGCCCCCACAGTGATAATCACATCTTTACAGGCCGCGAGGCTAAGACCTTACCCCATAGCCTATATAGTTGACCGAGGTATCCCGCGTAATCTTGAACGAGAAACCGAGCACATCAAAGCTCATCCCCATTATCTCCTCGGTCTCAACTGAGTTTTCGCCAAGAAGAGACACAAGCGTCGATGGTCGGATAAACCTCTTTGGGTCGTGAGTGCCCTGAGGTAGCATTCCGAGTATGTCCTCTGCTACAAAGACCGCAAAAAACCTCGCCTTGAGCGTCTTGTTTATCGTGCTGAAGAAAAAAAGCCCACCGCTTTTTATGAGCGCGCTCGCCTCGGCTATAAAGGCCCCGAGGTCCTCGACGTGCTCGAGTACCTCCGAGCAAAGGACGCAATCAAAGGCGCCGGGGCCCTTTTCTTCGAGGACCGAGCCTACGGATGCGACCCTGTAGTCTATATCGAGCCCGCCTTTGGCTGCGTGGGCCCTTGCCGCCTCTATAGCCGTGGCCGAGAGGTCAATACCACTTACCCTCGCATCCGCCTTGCAAAACTCTTCGCTAAGCAATCCTCCGCCGCAACCAACGTCGAGCAACGACTTGCCGGCAATACCCCCAATAGCCTCCTCTGCTCTCGATCTGAAGTACTCAAACCTAAGCGGCGTTATCTTATGGAGGCTTGAGAGAGGGCCGCTTGGATCCCACCACTTATCGCCGAGAGACTCAAAGAGTTTTGCATCATCCCCCGGTTCGCCTCCCCTACTCAAGGCCGTACTCCTTCCACCTACCCTCTATCAGCTCCTCGATTGCCTTATCGGTCTTCATCTTCTCTCCCCAATCGCGCGTGACCTCGGGCTTTATTTTGTTAGTCGCGTCTATGCCCATCTTTCCACCAAGCCCGTTCTTTGGCGATGAGAAGTCCAGGTAATCTATCGGGGTATCCTCTATTATAAGTGTGTCCCTTGCCGGGTCCACCCTTGTTGCGATCGCCCATACCACGTCAGACCAGTCGTGGACGTCTATGTCCTCGTCCACGACTATTATGTACTTTACGTAGAGAAACTGCTTTAAAAGCCCCCAGAGTCCCATCATCACCCTCTTTGCCTGGCCGGCGTAGCTCTTTTTAATAGATACGACGGCTATCCTGTATGAGACCGCCTCCATAGGGAGCGCGAAGTTGACGACCTCCGGAAAATGAAGTCTAAGCGAAGGCAGATACATGTTGTTTAGCACAGTCCCGATAATGGCGTCCTCCTTTGGCGGGCGCCCGGTTATTGTAGTAAGGTAATAAGGGTCCTTTCTGTGGGTTATCGCCTTTAGGTGAAATACCGGAAAAGGCTCTGCTGCATTGTAGTAGCCTGTGTGGTCTCCAAAAGGGCCCTCCATTTCAAGGTCGTTGTAATGGACCTCTCCTTCAAGCACTATCTCGGCACTTGCCGGGACCTTGAGCGGCACGGTCTTGCACTCGACGAGTTCTATCGCCTTTTTTCTCAGCACCCCCGCAAAGTGGAACTCCCCTACGTCTTCCGGCACAGGGGTTACTGCCGCAACGGTCGTTGCCGGCTCGCACCCTATCGCTACAGCCACCGGCATGGGCTTGCCCTCGCTCTCCCACATCCTCATGTGCCTTGCNNTTGCCGTCAAGGAGCTGCATCCTGTATACGCCTACGTTCTGTGGCCCCCTCTTACCAGAGCCGGGCGGAGGCGCGGTAACGACCAGCGGCCAGGTAATGAGCGGGGCTGCGTCCTTTGGCCAGCACTTTATTATAGGAAGCCTCGTCAAATCGGCGTCGTCGCCTGTTAGAACTACGTCCTGGCAGGCTCCGGACCAGACGGTCTTCGGTCCAAGCGTAAGCATCTTGCCAAAGACCGGGACCTTCTTAAGTGCATCCCAAACCCCCTCTGGCGGCTTCGGCCTCTGGAGCATGGCTATGAACTCTCCGATATCTCCGAAGTCTTCTTCAGTTACGCCGAGCCCTATCGCTACCCTTTCACGAGTGCCGAAGAGGTTGGCGACAACGGGCACTTCAAAGCCCTTAACGTTTTCGAATAGTACGGCCGGACCCCCATTGGTAACGAGCCTCTCCATTATGGCGGCTATCTCGAGATCAATCGAGACCTCGCACGAGACCCTCTTTAGAAGCCCCTTGTCCTCGAGCCTCTTAATAAAAGCCCTCAGGTCCTTGTACTCCACCATTGCCCTCCCTTTTAGCTCCTTTGGCTAAAGATTCATGTCAATTATTATGGCTGCCAGTATTACGACACCTGCGCCGACGTTGGCGACAAACCCTCTGAATGCCCTCTCCATCGTAAGCTCTCTTTCAAGGGCCGATACTATAATAAGGAAAAGCGCCATAGAGATGGCGACCCCTGCGAGGTACCCTACCCCAAGCCCCGCGTACAGACCGGAAAATACAAGCAGAGCGACCATGGCCACGTAAAAGACCCTTACGGCAGTAAAGACATCTTCGCCAAAGAAAATCGCAGTTGACTTTACCCCTATTCGCAAGTCGTCCTCTATGTCCATTAGAGCGTATATGGTGTCATACGCCATCGACCAGAATACGTTTGCAGCGAATATAAGTATGGCCGGTAGTCCCACCTCGCCCTTTACAGCGGCCCAGGCCATCACCCCTCCCCATCCAAATGCCGCCCCAAGGAACGCCTGGGGAAAAAAACTGACCCTCTTTACAAAAGGATATGTCGCCGCGAGTAAAACGGCGACGAGCGAGAGCATTATGGCAAGCTTGTTTAAAAAGAGTACGAGAGTAAAGGCCAGAAGCGAGAGCACCGTAAATACGAGCGAGGCCTCCCAGACCTTCAAACGCCCCTGGGCAAGGGGCCTCGACCTGGTCCTCTCTACATGGCCGTCGAAGTCTCTGTCTGCTATGTCGTTTACCGCACAACCGGCACTCCTCATGAGAAAGGCCCCTAGTACGAATATCACAAAGTGCTTAATCGAGGGCCTTCCGCCAGAGGCCATAAAGAGCGCCCATAGAGTCGGGCAAAGAAGCAGTGCTGTGCCGTACTGCTTCGGCAACCTTATAAGCTCCGATATGGCAATAAGCTTGGAGCTTATCATAGCGGTACTCACAATCTCGCCTCCCGCTTCTTCGCTACGGCATGCACGCTGAAGTAGTGCCGGGGTCATTACTTGCTTTTGCAATATACGGTTATTTGCCTGCTTTCAGGGCCCTACTCGCCCCCAACCACGCCTGCGCTGAAGTATTCCGTTACAATAGCCTTGAGTATCCAGCGCCTTGTCGGGNNACGAGGTATCTTCTTGCAAAGACGGAGTTGGATTTTCCTACTGGAAGCCCCTTTGGTATCATGCTTCCTTCTACAGAGCCTATCTCGAGCCTTTCTTTGATAAGCGGCGAACCCATCGACTCAAAGAGTTTTCCAAGAGGCTGCTCGCTTTCCTTAAGTGTATCTATGAGGGC
>JABAHQ010000919.1_pt5 | contig 20256 bp, 14 predicted proteins | sample 7062091 | NCBI WGS metagenome assembly JABAHQ01 (sample SAMN14534359, study PRJNA622989) | marine sediment metagenome | biome: marine biome [ENVO:00000428]; feature: marine pelagic biome [ENVO:01000023]; material: deep marine sediment [ENVO:00002113] | place: India: Gulf of Kutch | collected...
CCGTAAATGATCGCTCCGGTGGGAAAGTCCGGCCCTTTGATGTATTTCATGAGCGTTTCAACGGTCAGATTCGGACGAGCAATGAGAGCGACCAAAGCATCGATCACTTCACCGAGATTGTGCGGAGGAATGTTGGTCGCCATTCCCACAGCAATTCCCGAGGCGCCATTCACCAACAGATTTGGCAAAACCGACGGCAAGACCGTGGGTTCGGTCAGAGTTTCATCAAAATTTGGTGCAAAGTTGACGGTATTCTTATCGAGGTCTCTTAAGATTTCGGCAGCAATGGGAGCCATGCGCGCTTCTGTGTACCTCATCGCTGCAGGCGAATCGCCATCGACGGAGCCAAAATTCCCCTGGCCGTCAACCAAAGGATATCGGAGAGAGAATGATTGAACCATCCGCACCATGCTGTCGTACACCGCAGCATCTCCGTGCGGATGATACTTTCCTAGGACTTCACCCACAATACGCGCACTCTTCTTGTAAGCGGAATTGGGTCGCAAGCCTAATTCGTTCATGCCATAAAGCACCCTGCGATGCACCGGTTTCAGTCCGTCACGCACATCGGGGAGCGCGCGAGATACAATCACAGACATGGAATAATCGATGTACGAATCCTTCATTTCGGATTCGAGAAAAACCGGAATGATCCGGTCACGCTGGATTTCCATTCTTTAAAAACTCCTCAAAAAGTTAGATATCCAAATTTTTGACGTATTTTGCGTTTTCCTCAATAAATTTTCTTCTGAGCTCAACGTTTCCGCCCATCAGAGTTGAGAAAATATGGTCAGCTTCGATAGCCTCTTCAATGGTAACTTGTAAATTCGTTCGGTGTTCGGGGTCCATGGTCGTTCGCCACAACTGATCCGGATTCATTTCGCCCAACCCTTTGTAGCGTTGAACCGCCACGCCATTTTTTCCCATTCGATTCAATATAGAATCGCGTTCCTCATCATTATATACGAAGTGCTCCTGTTTGCCTTTATGAATTCGATAAAGCGGAGGCTGAGCAATATAAACGTGCCCTTTTTCAATGAGTTCTTTCATGTATCGGAAAAAGAACGTTAGCAGCAGCGTACGGATGTGGGAGCCGTCAACGTCGGCGTCCGTCATGATGATGATCTTGTGATATCGCAATCTATCACTATTAAATTCATCCGCTCCGATTCCGGTGCCCAGCGCAGAAATAATCGTTCGGATTTCCTCGTTTGAGAGAATCTTATCCAATCTGGCTTTCTCAACATTCAGGATTTTTCCTTTTAAAGGCAGGATTGCCTGAAATCTGCGATCGCGCCCTTGTTTTGCCGAACCTCCTGCAGAATCGCCCTCAACCAGGAAGATCTCACATTGCGTGGGATCTTGAATGGAACAATCCGCGAGTTTTCCCGGTAAGCCACTGCCGTCGAGAGCGGTCTTTCTCCGCGTGAGTTCTCGAGCTTTGCGCGCCGCCTCTCTCGAACGAGCAGCCGTCAGGCATTTCTCGATTATCTTCTTGGCAATACTCGGATTTTCTTCCAAATAAGCGGCCAGGCCATCCCCGAAAATCGTTTCCGTAATTCCTTTGACTTCGCTGTTTCCAAGCTTGGTTTTTGTCTGGCCCTCAAATTGCGGCTCCATGACTTTCGCACTGATGACGGCGCTCAGACCTTCGCGAACATCTTCTCCCGTAAAAGTAAAATCCACATTCTTTAACAGGTTGTTTCTCTGTGCGTAGTTATTCAGGGTGCGTGTAAGAGAAGTTTTGAATCCAACTAAGTGGGAACCGCCTTCAATTGTCTTAATGTTGTTCACATAGGAAAAAATGTTATCAATATAAGAGTCGTTGTACTGTAGGGCGATCTCGATCGAAAAATCATCCTTTTCACCGCTGAGGTAAATCGGTTTGCGGTTGATCGAGTTTCTACCTTCATCTAAGTATTCCACAAAAGAGATGATTCCGCCTTTGAATCTAAACTTGTTACTTTTATCTGTACTCTGTTCGGTTATAGTAATTTCTAAATCGCTATTTAAGAATGCCAACTCACGCATTCTATCGCAGAGCAAGTCAAAATTAAACTGGTTTTTTTCGAAAATTTCCGGATCAGGAAAAAAGGTGGTTCGAGTACCGGTTGTTTTGCGTTTCCCAATAATCTTGACTTCGTCATCTGGCATACCGCGCTGGTATTTCTGATAATATACCTTGCCCTCCCGACTGACTTCGACTTCGCACCATTCAGATAGGGCATTCACAACCGACACACCAACACCATGCAATCCGCCCGATACTTTGTACGTCTTCTTATCGAATTTTCCGCCGGCGTGAAGCATGGTCATGACGACTTCCAGCGCCGGACGTTTTTCAGTGGGGTGAACATCTACTGGGATGCCGCGGCCGTTATCCGTTACGGTTACGCTACCATCCTTGTTTAATTTCACGGTGATTTTTGTGCAGTATCCCGCCAAAACCTCATCGATACTGTTATCCACAACCTCGTTTACAAGGTGGTGCAAACCGCGAAGTGAAACGTCACCGATGTACATGGCCGGCCGTTTCCGAACAGCTTCCAATCCCTTTAAAACTTGAATTTGTTCGGCATTATACGTTTCATCTGACTTTTTTCTTGCTACTGTTCTAGGCATATGGTTGATACCTCAAAAATAGTTAAACAAACCAAATATCTTTTATGATGTCAGCGCCCAGGGACTTATTTAGCTTATTCAGAATGTCCTTTTTCATATATAATAGTTCATTCCGCCAGACACTGTTCTTAACTTTCACAAATAGAATTCCGTCGGTTACTTTATCCGCTTTGGTTACACTTGCGACTTTCTCTCCAACAAGGTAGGACCAATTATTTAGCGCTTCATATTGCTTGACCTTTGTTTCAATTCCGAGACTTTTCAACAAAGTCCAGATTGAATCTCCCAGGGCGCGAGGTTTTTTACTGCCTGAATAACTCAATCTCCCCACCTTCGATCTGAAACTGTCGAATATCTCCAAACCGATCAAAATATTTTGAATGCTCCGTTAAAACTTGCTTTTTCGGGCTGGTAAGGAAAACCTGTCCCAGCTCTTCCAGTGAAAGAAATACACGTTCTTCTCGAAGATCATCCAACTCCGAATAATAATCATCCAGTAAGAAAATTGGTGCTTCCTCTTTTGCTTCCCTTAAGAAATTGAATTCTGCAATTTTCAATGAAATCAACACCGATTTGTGCTCGCCTCGTGAGCCGTATGTTCTGATATCTTTGCCATTAATTGTAAAAGAAATGTCGTCTCGATGAGGTCCGATCAATGACATGCCCAGTCTTTTCTCTTTCAGCCTGTATTTTTCAAGTTCTGACTTGAATCGTTCTTCTTCAATGTTCTCTCCGACCTCATTCGCAGCAATAATTGAATCAAGCGACATATCAATCTCGTCATCTGATTCACTGTACTCTTTATAAATGGGTGCAAAATAGGTTAAAAAATTTTTCGCAAATTTATGTCGATCTCTGACTATCTTTGAACCACAGTTTATTAAATTCTCTGTCCAGGGTATAAGGGCTGTATCGTTTACACGTACGCCTTCTTTCATATTCTGCAAAATCTTGTTCCGTTGTTTGAGAATTCGGTAGTATTCTTGAAGATTAGTAAGGTAAGATATACTTACTTGGGATAAGAGTACATCTATGAATCTTCTACGCTCTGAGGGGCCACCCGTGGTAATTTTGTAATCCTCGGGTGACATGACCACGATCGGAAATTCGCCAAAAATTTTCGAATGGCTTTGCAATCGTTTGCTATTAATACTGATCTCTTTTTTTCCGTCTTTGACATAATGAAGAATCGTACTTTTTACTAAATTATTATCGAGTTTTAATATCCCATCAATTGTAAAGAAAGGCGCGTCCGTCTTCAACAACTCTTTATTTTTTGAACTTCTAAAGCTTCTTCCAAGACACAAAAGGTAAATTGCTTCTAGGAGATTTGTTTTGCCCTGCGCATTTAATCCATAAATTAAATTTGCATTTTTGGAAAATTCAACCTCAGCCCTCTCATAATTTCTAAAATTAACCAAAGATAAGTTCTCAAGATGCATTCACTATTCTTCATTTAGCCGAATAGGCATTAAGAGCATCAACAGGTCCTCGTTTTCCTTTTGAGTGGTTGGATAAATCAGGCCGGCACTAATCGGATCTTTGAGTTCCAAAATAACCTCATCCGTATCCAAATGCTTCAAAATGTCCAGCAGGTAATTTGCGTTGTATCCTACTTCCAGATCCTCACCATCGTAGTCAGATTCAATACTCTCCTGGCCTTCGCCTCCAAATTCGATATCTTCTGATTGAATCTTCACTAAATTCTTGCTTAAAGAAAATCGAATTTGATTTGTAATCGAATTCGAAAAAATGGAGACTCTACGGACCGAGGAACTCAAGAGCTCTCGGTCAACAATCATCCTCTTGTCGTTGTCAACAGGAATAACGCGTTCATAGTTTGGAAATTGTCCTTCAATGCATTTACTGTAAATCACGGTATCCAACAGTTCAAACACAATATGATCGTCGCTGACGCTGACCTTAATATCTTTTGCATCTCGAACATTTCTCAACAGCAAATTCAAAGCCTTGGTCGGGATAATTGTTTCACTTTCAAAACCAGAAGATTTGAACCCCTTATCCACGATTTTTGCCAGACGGTGTCCGTCCGTCGAAACCATGCGCAACTCATTTTCCATCACCTTTAGATAAACACCCATCAGAGTCGTTCGCAACTCATCTGCTGAGACGGCGAAGATTGTCTTGTCGATCATGTTTGTTAATTTCTCTGATGGTACGGAAAACGAACCTTTGCTTTCTTCAATTGAAATTTTCGGGAAATCTTCCTTTGATTCTCCTGAAATTCGGTAGAATCCTTTTTCGGTGTTCAGAGTAATTTTATATCCTTCCTCGCTTTTGATCTCCACCGGAAATTCCGGGAGCTCTCTTACGATCTCATGCAAAACTTTGGCCGGAACGGCAATCGCGCCGTCTTCCTTACCCTGAACGCTTATCTTCGTGGATATCGAGACTTCCAAGTCGGTGCCGGTTAACGTCAATTCGTTACCCTGTAAATCCAACAGCAAGTTACTCAATATGGGAATGGTTGTTTTTACAGGTATCACCCCAATGATATTTTGTATAGCTTGATAGAGCTCTTTTTTGTTGACTTTGAATTCCATAAAAGCCTCAATTAATAAATATTTAGAATTTAAAAATTAAAATTTAATAAATAATATATTATTATTCAAGATAAATTTTATTAGTATTAATAGGGCCTGTGGAAATGTTGATTAGCGAACAAAACACAGTCATTAAGTACTTAAATAATAGAGACAATTTTCGCTTTGAAGAAGCTTAAAATTTTGTGAATTTATTGTTACTTATTTGTTGATAACCTACTCGACGGTTTCTTGTCATGCTGTTGTGCTTTTATGGAATTCAGGTTGTCCACACTTGATACGACATTTTAATGAGTTGTCCACATTGCAGATGTTGATAACTACATGGAAGACATCTCGATTTTTTTCCTGAGAACGGCAACTTCCTCTCGGATGGTACTGTCTTCTTTAATCTGATTTTCTACGGTTTGAATCGCGTGGATGACGGTGGTATGGTCTCTGCCTCCAAAATGCAAGCCGATGGTCTTCAAAGAATTCTTGGTTAATTCTTTCGCTAAATACATCGCAATTTGACGTACATAAGCGATTTCCTTTTTGCGTGTTTTGGCGCGTAGCATGTCGTCCGGAATATTGTAATGCTCGCTCACGATCCTCTGTATTTCTTCGATCAGAATTTTTTTGCTTTTTCCGAGACTTAGATTTTTCAGGACATCTTTTGCAAGTGAAAGGGTGATGTCTTTGCCATTCAGAGAAGAAAAAGCGAGTAGCCTGATTAGCGCGCCTTCTAATTCGCGAATGTTGGAGGTGATATTTGTGGCAATAAACTCGATAATTTCACCCGGAATGTTTATGCCGTTTTCGTCTGCTTTCTGCTGAAGAATGGCGATTCGTGTTTCGAGGTCTGGCGGCTGAATATCTGCCACCAAGCCCCACTGAAATCTGGAGATGAGTCGTTCTTCTACACTAACCAACTCTTTCGGGGGTCGATCGGACGAGAGTACAATCTGTTTTCCGGAATTGTACAAGGCGTTGAACGTGTGGAAAAATTCTTCCTGTGTTCTTTCTTTATTACTAAAGAATTGGATATCGTCTACCAGGAGAACGTCCACATTTCGGTAAGTAGAACTGAACTCAGTCGTTCGGTGATTTTTAATAGAATTGATAAATTCAATGGTGAATTTTTCGCTGTCGACGTACAGTACTTCCTCTGCGGTACCCTGAGCAATGGTGAAGTTGCCGATTGCCTGAATGAGATGGGTTTTGCCCAATCCAACACCGCCGTAAATTACAATGGGATTGAACGTTGTGTTTCCTGGCGCCTCGGATACGGCGAGGGCTGCTGCGCGCGCAAATTGATTGTTCGGACCCTCAACAAAATTATCAAAGAGATAGCGTTCGTTCAAATTGCTTTTGATGTTGGGTCGGTTGATGGGCTTTTTCTTATCCAGGGAAGGCAACTGCATATGCTCGCCATTGCCGTTCAATCCGACTGAATAAGTTAACTTGGCGTTTTCTCCGACGACTTGCAACAAGGCTTGTTTGATTAAACCACTGTAATGCCCCTCCAACCATTCGTAGAAGAACTGACTGGGGACCTCGACGATGAGATTCTGATTCTCCAGCTTAACCGGACTAATAGGTTTAAACCACGTGGTAAAACTTTGCGGATTAATGCTCTCTTCAATGATCGAAAGACATTGACTCCAGGCTGCTTTACAATCTAAAGACATTTTCCACACACCTCCACATTATTTTTTTAAAATGAGCTATTGTCACGGAAGCGGTAAGATGCGAAGTTGAAAACTTTTCCTCCACCTCCAAAGTTTTTTTTAAATACAAGAAAAGTTATTAACAAGTTATCAACAGTAATCAACACCCCCTTAAACCTTATATTAATAATATCTAAAATAGCATGCCAAAATATTAGTTCACCCTGCGTGTGCGAATGTTTCAAAACATTCAAAAGTCACCGACAATTGCAAAGTTTGTCAAGTTATCCACAAGTTTTTACATTGGTGAATAGGGTGGCAGGGTTGCTTGAAATTTAAGAAAAAGCGGTTCAATGTCAAGAGAAAAAGCGCTTGTTGAATGATTTCTTCAGACGAAAAAAGCCTTGACTTTTTTGCCAATTATTGATACGTTAAATGTTTTGCAAATAAACTCTGAACATAAAAATGGAAAAGGCGTGTAATGAAAAGAACATATCAACCAAGTAATCGTAAGAAATTGAATAAACACGGCTTTAGGGCTAGAATGAAAACAAAGTCCGGCAGGGCGATCCTAAAAAGACGCAGGGCAAAAGGCAGAAAAAGTCTTTCTGCCAGTGATAGATAATTGTAGCTCATGATCTTTGGCCAATTACCGTTTAAGAAAAACCCGGATCATAAAGAGCCCAAGGCACTTTAATGAGATCTTTGGGAAGGGTCGAAGATTCTCTTCGGAGCACTTTTTATTGATTGTTGCCAACGCAGAGAGTCGAAAGGTTGGATTTGCGGTGTCAAAGAAAATCCGAGGAGCCGTGAGAAGAAATCGTGCAAAGAGGCGAACCAAAGAATTGTATCGACTCAAACAGGATCTTCTTCCGAAAAATATCCATCTCATTGTGATGGCAAAACCCGGAGTGGAGAGAGCAAAGAGTCAGGTTTTGACAAAAGAATTCATCTCTTTAGTTGAAAAAGTTAATTCAGCACAATGAAGTACCTCGGCGTTGCCATTATCAAATTCTATCAATATTTAATTTCGCCGCTTTTTCCATCCTCTTGCCGATTCTATCCGTCGTGCTCGGAATACACCGTGCAGGCAATTAGAAAGTATGGATTTCTTAAAGGATTCTGGAGAGGCACCCGGCGCTTGAGTAAATGTCATCCCTTCCACCCTGGTGGTTATGACCCATTAACCTAATCTTGTCCAAACTTTAAAATCATGGAATTCGACAAAAAAACAATCTTAGCTTTCCTGCTTATCGGTTTCGTGCTGATTTTGCTCCAAACCGAGTTCTATCAAAAGCACTTTTTGCCTCAACCGACGAAAGAAACCGCGCCAGTTGAGGAGACGGGAACGGCAACAAGAGAAACCGAAGCGCCTTCGAGAGAAGAACCTGGTAGAAGTGAGCGGGACGAGGAGCGCCTCACCACTGAGGAAGAAGAATCGTCTGCAAAAGGAACGGACGGTTTCAATCATTTGAGAGGGGATGGCGAAGAGGTCATCGTGGAAACCGATTTGTACAGGGCGGTGCTCTCGACTCAGGGAGCAACGGTTCGAAAATGGCTTCTGAAAGAGTATCTAATGCAAGACAGTTCGCGCGTGCAATTAGTCGCAAAGAATGGCAGACGAAATCTCGGAGTTTTGCTCCCAACAGCCACCGATACCATCGACACCAGTCCGTATGTGTTTTCGGTAAACAAGAAGAAGATCGTTCTGAACGACCGAAAAGCTACGGATAAATTGGAATTCTCGCTCAAACTTGACTCAGAGAGGGAACTAAAGAAGATATACACGTTTCGGCACAATAGCTATGATGTCGGCTTTGAGATTGAACTCAGAAATCTGAACGATTTGGTCGAAGGGTTTTCTTATTTGGTGACCTGGTCGTCCGGACTAAAATCGACAGAGCCGGATTTCAAGGCCGACATGGATAAAGCCAAGGCATACGCTCATCAAGGGGAAGAGTTGGAGTTTAGCATTGGAGACGAATATGAGGAGGAGAAAATGGTTAACCCCACGGAGTGGGTGGCCATCCGAACAAAATACTTCGCCGTCGCCGTGATTCCGGAGACTGCAAAAGGAAAAGACGTAACGTTTTGGGGAACACCTGTGGATGTTGGCGAAAACGTTCCCTTCAAACAATACGGTTTTGAGTTGAGCATGCCATTTGTGGACCAGTCTTTCAAAGAAGATAGATTCAACGTCTTTTTGGGTCCCCTCGATTATGACATCGTGCAGAGTTACAATGTTGGACTCGAAAAGATCATGGACCTGGGATGGGCAATCTTTCGTCCATTTGGCAAGTTCGTGCTTTGGAGCTTCACACTGCTTCACGAAGTCATTCCCAACTATGGTTTTGTGATTATCGTGTTTTCCATTATCATCAAAGTGGCGCTATTTCCACTGACCAGAAAAAGCTATCGCTCCATGAAAGAGATGCAGACGTTGCAGCCACTCATGCAGGAAATCAATGAAAAATACAAAAACGATCCGCAGAAAAAGCAGCAAGAGGTTATGAAATTGTACAAAGAGCATGGCGTAAATCCATTGGGAGGGTGTATTCCCATGCTCTTGCAGATGCCACTCTTGATCGCGCTTTTTCAAGTGTTTCAGTCGACCATCCAATTGCGGCAGGCATCCTTCATCTGGTGGATTCAGGATTTGTCTCGACCCGACACCATCGCAACTCTGCCGTTTACGATTCCGCTGTATGGGAATACCGTAAACGTCTTGCCATTATTCATGGGTGTGACCATGTTCATCCAGCAGAAAATGTCGATGAAAGATCCGAAGCAGAAGGCGCTGGTCTATTTTATGCCGATTTTCTTCACTCTGATATTCAACAGTTTTCCCTCGGGTTTGAATCTCTATTATGCGTTGTTTAATTTGTTTACCATATTTCAAGAAAAATTAATACCTTATAAGCCCAAAGAACCAAAACCGGTCAAGAAAAGGCCGGTACAAAAGCGCAGAAAACATGACTATCGGGGAAGATTTTAGAAGCCAAGCACACGCCGTAAATATAAAATAATTAAAGTATTAAGCCCCGACCTGTCTGACGTGTGCGGGGCTGTTTTTTTGGAAACATGACCGTGCCTGAAGACACAATTGCGGCGATTTCCACGCCTTCTGGTTCCGGTGGAATTGCTGTGTTGAGAGTGAGTGGCCCTTCTGCCATTCCGATTGTGGATAAGCTGTTCCGGGGGAAGAAACGTTTGTCCGAAGCCCAATCGCACAAAGCGTATTTCGGTCAAATTGTAGATGCAAACCGAAACGGACAAGCGAATCCGAGATGCGGAGCGAGTCGGTTTCTTGACGAAGTCATCGTGACGATTTTCAGAGCTCCGAACTCTTACACCCGAGAAGACGTTGTGGAAATTAGCTGTCACGGCGGACAATTCCTGAGTAGCAGAATTCTGGATTTGTTGGTAAATCACGGCGCCCGGGTGGCCGAACCGGGCGAGTTTAGCAAACGCGCGTTTCTGAACGGTCGTTTAGACCTGTCGCAAGCGGAGGCCGTGGCTGACATCATTCGCGCCAAATCGGAATTGAATCTCCGGGCAGCGCTTTCACAATACGAAGGAGTGTTTTCAAATCGAATAAAGAATTTGAGACAAGAGCTTGTCGACACTTGTTCGTTGCTGGAGCTGGAATTGGATTTTGCTGAAGAAGATGTGGAGTTTGCTGCGAAGACTGAAGTGGAGACAAAAATAAAGGGAGTGATTCAAAACATCGAGGATTTATTGTCCACGTTCGAGCGCGGACGGATTTTGCGTGAGGGCGCCCGTTTGGTGATTGTGGGCAGACCGAATGTGGGAAAGTCCAGCCTGATGAATGCCTTGCTGAAAGAGGAGCGAGCCATCGTCACCGAAGTCCCGGGAACGACTCGAGATGTCCTGGAGGAACAGCTCAATATCAACGGGGTGTATTTTCGAGTGATCGACACCGCCGGTGTGCGCACGACAAAGAACCGAATTGAGAAGGAGGGCGTCACGCGAACGTTGAAACAAATTCAGGAAGCGGATATCCTCCTCTTCTTGTTCGACGGTTCGCAGCCGATGAAGGAGCAAGACATCTCGTTGGTGGAACAAGTGTTCGCGTTGAGAGGTCAGAAAGACGGATCCAGAAAACGAATGATTGCAGCTATTAATAAAATTGATCTGAAGAGAAAACTTACTAACAGCGACATTCAAGACCTGCTGGGCGATTGTCCAACGCTGGAAATTTCAGCAAAAGAGTTTGTGGGATTCAAAGAACTTGAAGATGTGTTGGTGGGCGTTTCGCTTGGGGATTCCGGATATTCACAGGACGAACCGTTGGTCACCAACTTGAGACAGAAAGTGGCGCTCGAGCATGCAACCCAGTCGTTGCACGTGGCGTTAGGGTCTGTGAAAAGAGGCTTGTCCTGGGAATTTGTGGCCATCGATCTGAGAGGGGCAGCCAACCAGTTAGGCGAGGTTATCGGAGCGGTGACCACGGAAGATATTTTGGGCAACATTTTCTCGAAATTCTGCATCGGGAAGTAGCCAATTGTTTCACGTGAAACATTTGGAAAGTGTAGTGGGAGAATTATGTACATAAATACAAATTCAGATATTTATGATGTGGTGGTCGTTGGCGGTGGTCACGCCGGCACCGAAGCGGCGTTGGCGGCGGCCCGCATGGGCGCGCGCAGCATGCTCCTGACGATGAACATTTTTACGGTCGGACAAATGTCCTGTAACCCCGCAATCGGCGGATTGGCAAAAGGCCAGTTGGTAAAAGAAATCGATGCCATGGGTGGGGAAATGGGCATGGCCACCGACGACGCAGGTATTCAATTCCGAATGCTCAATCGTTCAAAAGGCCCGGCGGTCTGGTCGCCACGGGCGCAGTGCGATCGCGCTGACTATGCGCAGAGAGTTCGTCAGGCCTGTGAGAAGCAGGAAAACTTGGATCTGCGCCAGGGCATGGGGGTGGGCCTCGTCGTAAGGAACAATACAGTGTCCGGAGTGCGCACCGAAACCGGCAGCGTCATCGAAGCCAGGACCGTTATTCTCACCGCGGGCACGTTTCTGAACGGCCTCATTCACATCGGAGAAGTGCAATACTCGGCCGGTCGAGCTGGGGAGTTTTCGGCTCGCGGAATTACCGAATGCTTGGTGGATTTGGATTTTGAATCCGGTCGTTTGAAAACCGGCACACCTCCACGTCTGGATGGAACCACCATCGATTTCTCCAAGACAGAGGCTCAACCCGGAGATGACGAGCCGAGTCCTTTTTCCTGTCGACACAAATCCTTGCAAGTGGATCAGTTGCCATGCCATCTCACGTACACCAACCCGACGACTCACGATGTCTTGCGTAAGGGCTTTGATCGCTCGCCGATGTTTACCGGACGAATCAAAGCCGTGGGTCCACGCTATTGTCCCTCTGTTGAAGACAAGGTCAATCGCTTTGCGGACAAGGAGCGACATCAGATATTCTTGGAACCGGAGGGACGCAACACCACCGAATACTATGTCAACGGCTTTTCCACCAGTTTGCCGGAGGAAATTCAACTGGAGGGGATTCGCACCATCAAGGGCCTGGAAAATGTAAACGTCACGCGGCTGGGTTACGCGGTTGAATACGATTTCTTTCCTCCGACTCAAATCCATGCCAGCATGGAAACCAAACGTATCAAGAATTTGTTTTTTGCCGGTCAAATTAACGGTACGACCGGGTACGAGGAAGCGGCCTGTCAGGGGTTTATGGCCGGCATCAATGCGGTGTTAAAAATACGTGGAGAAGCGCCGTTCATTCTGGAACGCTCCCAGGCCTACGTCGGCGTTCTGATCGACGATCTGGTTACAAAGGGAACCATCGAGCCGTATCGCATGTTTACGTCGAGAGCCGAGCACCGGCTGCTGCTGCGGCAGGACAATGCCGATCTTCGTCTGATGGAATACGGGTATCGTTACGGGTTGATTCCCGAAGATGATTACAAAAAGATGTGTCTGAAGACGACAAGAATCGCAATTTCACTCGAAGAATTAAAGAAAGCCAAACTCGATCCCGTAACCGCCAATCCCATTCTCGAAAAAGCCAATTCATCACCGATCAACGAGAAGGCGTCGGTGTACACGTTGCTGAAGCGACCCGAAGTCAAGTTGAGACACTTCGCGGGTCTCAGCCGCTTGGACATCCTCAACACCTGGCAAGATAAGCAGTGGGACAAGGTTCGGGAACAAGTTGAAATCGAAATCAAGTATGAGGGATTTATTCGTAGGCAGCATGAGCAAGCCGAAAAATTGCAGGATCTGGATTCGAAGCGAATTCCGGATGGATTTGACTTCTCCAGAATAGGAGCGTTGTCTGGGGAGGCCCGGGAAAAGCTATGTGAGATTCAGCCCCGCTCCGTCGGTCAGGCTTCGCGCATCTCTGGCGTCTCGCCTGCAGATATTTCGGTTCTGATGATTCATCTCAAAAAATCCAAATACGGAAATGTTTCACGTGAAACAGAGGTTGCATGAACACTTTGCGCAAGCGGGCATCCAGCTTTCAGAGCTGCAGTCGGAGCGTTTTCTGCTCTATCACCAGGAACTCCTGTCCTGGAACCGACGCACAAATTTGATTTCTAAGAACGACGAAGCTCGCATCGTCCAGCGGCATTTTCTGGAATCGGCTTTACTCTCTTTGTTTCAGATTCTTCAAGGAGACGTTTCTGTGATTGACATCGGAACCGGCGCGGGATTCCCAGGCTTGCCATTGAAGATCGTCCAGCCGGCGATGTCGTTAACGTTGTTGGACTCTAAACGAATGAAGACGCTTTTTCTTAAAAGTCTGATCAGAAAGATGAATTTGTCCAACATTGAGCTTGTGTGCGAGCGCGCCGAAATCGCCGGAAAAAACCAGGCTTTTAAACACAGGTTTGATGTGGCAATGAGCAGGGCCGTGACTAGCCTCTCCAAACTCCATGAATTTGCATCTCCGTTTTTGAAGTCGGGCGGAACCCTGGTGGCCATCAAAGGTTCGAATTTGGGCACAGAGATCGCTACCTTCGAGAAATCATATCCTGCGCTTTCAGTCTCGACCAAAGCCCTGCCTCGAAGTTCATCGGGCCGGAATCAAGTGGCTGTATTTGTCAGCAAAGCACCGCTTCACCAGAGTCGTTTAGCAGTATGAAAGTTGTACAAAGTCTCAAAAATATCATCCAAAGTTCTCCCTCTGTCATTCAGACGAACGAGCTTCTATCCGCCGGTGAGCCGGTAAATCTCAAAGGAGTGGTGGGGGCGCTAAAGTCTTTTTTGTTGAGCAATTTCTTCGAAACGTTTTCCACCCAAATCGTTTTTATCGGTTCCGATTTGGAAGAGGTGGAAGCCATCCAAGAAGATCTGCAAAACCTGCTGAACGACGAGTCGGTTAACTTTTTCACGGGTGAAGTTCGACACAAGTACGGATTGTACTTTTCAAACAACCGCACAAAATCTTCCCAACTATCAACGTTAGAAGCACTGACAGAAAACCGGCCGGCGGTTTTGGTCTCACATGCTTCCGGACTTCTGCTGAATCTGCCCACAACCAAAGACTTTCTGGATCGAAGAATTTCCATCTCCGGTGAGGAGAGTCCGGACTTTCAGGAGCTCATTGGTCAACTTTCCGAGTTGGGTTTTGTCAGAGAAGAACGGGTCGATAATCCCGGGGAAGTGAGCGTTCGCGGCGGGATCATCGATGTGTTTCCGCACTCTTCCGAGCATCCGTATCGGATTGAATTCTGGGGAGACGAAGTCGAATCCATCCGCACATTTGATCCCATCACACAGCGCTCATTGAAAGAAGACGTTAGAAAAATAGAACTTTTTCCGCAGGACATTGAGACTGAGCCACAGCAGAATAAAAACGCCAACGACATCTTTGACTTCCTCCATGACGATGCCATAGTTGTTTTGGACGAACCGGATCTGATTCGAAAACAGATTGATCCGCAATTTGGGAAGAGCGACGACTTTGCTTTAAAAGAGGTTCAACAAGAATCAGAAAACGGCAGATGGGGCGAAATCCGGAGTAAGATGCAAAGGTTTCGTCAAGTGAGCTTTGTGTCCTTTGATACAAGAGTTCACAATGTCTTGGACCTCAGCGCACGCAGCCAGGATTCGTTTAAAGGGAACTTAAAATTGCTTGGGGATACTTTTCAAAAATTCAATAAGGAAAAGCTGGACGGACACCAAACTCCGCCCAAGCTCTACTTTCTGTGCGACAACCCAAGTCAAACGGAGCGCATGCAGGACATCTTTGAAGAAGAGAACATCCTGGTTCCCAATCTGGCCACAATCACATTAGGGCTTCACAAGGGGTTTGCTTTCCCGGAAGGGAATCTGGTGGTGTTTACCGATCACGAGTTTTACGGCCGAGCAAAACGCCTGCGTTTGCCAAAGCATACCTTCAAAGGCTTGACGCCCAAACAGTTTCGAACACTCAATGTAGGGGATTATGTCGTACACGTTGATTTCGGAATTGGTATCTTTCGCGGACTGAAAAAAATCCCCGTCGGAGGGCATGAGCGCGAGTGCCTGCATCTCGAGTACAAGGGCGGAGACAATCTTTACGTTCGCTTCGAACGCATGGACAGGGTGCATAAATATTCAACCAAGGATGGCATGACGCCCACGCTTAGTAAATTGGGTTCGGCGGACTGGCAGCGACTCAAACACAGAACCAAGAAAAAGATCAAAGATATCGCCGATGAGCTGATCAAGATTTACGCGGCAAGAAAAGCACGACCCGGTCACGCTTTTGGGGAGGACACCCTCTGGCAGCGAGAGTTGGAAGCCTCGTTCCCTTACGAAGACACACCCGACCAGGTCAAAGCTACCGTGGAAGTTAAGAAAGATATGGAAAGTCAAAAGCCCATGGATCGGCTGGTCTGCGGCGATGTTGGCTTTGGCAAAACCGAAATTGCGGTTCGGGCTGCATTCAAAAGCGTGTTAAGCGGCAAGCAGGCAGCCATGCTGGTGCCCACGACCATTTTGGCCCACCAGCATTATCACACATTCAAACAGCGTCTTGAGAAATTTCCCGTCATGGTGGAGATGTTATCCAGATTTCGAACCCGGGCGGAGCAACAGAAGATCGTGGAAGACACCCAAAATGGCAAAATCGATATGCTAATTGGCACCCACAGAATTCTGTCAAAGGACGTCAATTTCAAAGATCTGGGTCTTTTGATTGTGGATGAAGAGCAGCGATTCGGAGTGCGACACAAGGAGCGCTTGAAGAAGCTCAAAGCGAACATCGATGTGCTTACGCTCACGGCGACGCCCATTCCGCGCACGCTGCACCTTTCCCTGCTTGGCGCCCGCGACATCACAAATATTAACACGCCACCGAAGAACCGATTGCCAATTGTCACCGAGATCTTGCCATTTAACAAGCTCTACATTCGTGAAGTCGTGTTGAACGAATTGGAGCGCGGCGGGCAGGTTTTCTTTGTGCACAATCGCGTTCGGACCATCGAGCGCGTGGCGACCATGTTGAGTGCTGCACTCCCGGAAGCCCGTGTGGTGGTGGCTCATGGCCAGATGCCCGAAAAAGAACTGGAACAAGTGATGATCGATTTCATGGAAAAGAACTATGAGATTCTCGTGTCGACCATGATCATCGAATCGGGCCTGGATATGCCAAATGTCAATACCATCATTGTGAATCGGGCGGACAAGTTGGGGTTGGCACAACTGTATCAACTCAGGGGGCGTGTGGGGCGCTCGCATCAGCGGGCGTATGCCTATTTGCTCATCCCGCCAATCGAAACCCTGACGGACGAAGCGATGAAACGATTGCGGGCCATCGAGGAATTCTCGGAAATCGGGTCCGGAAGTCAGCTCGCCATGCGGGATCTGGAAATTAGAGGCGCCGGAAATTTATTGGGGGCTGAACAGTCCGGATACATCGATGCTCTCGGCTTCGACATGTACAATAAGATTCTTGATGAAGCCGTTAAAGAACTGCAGAACGAGCAAAGCTCAGAGGAGCCAGCCGTCCCGGAAATCGAAACTCAAATCGAAGCGGAAATGGACGCGTATTTGCCCGAAAGTTACATCAACTCCGGATCGGAGCGTGTGGATGTCTACAAAAGACTGATTGAATCAAACTCATTAAAACAGATCGATGAAATTGTCTCAGAACTTCAAGATAGATTTGGTCGACTGCCCGAACCGGTTGAGAATTTAACCAATTACCTAGCCCTTCGAATCATCGGAAAACGGCTTGGGCTGACCAGGGTTGAAGTCAAAGGCACGGAATTGGTGGTCGAATTTACACCAACACTGTCAGTGGACCACGGGGAACCATTCAAGAAATGGCTCGGTACAATGGTGGAAAATGCCATCGCACCATTTGAGTTTATTCAGAACGAAGGCGTTGCCATTCGTTTGAAAATCGACCAGGAGTGCAAAAATCAACTGGTGTTCGTCAAAGAATTTTTGCAGAGTTTGAAACCAAAGTGAGAAAGGGTTGGGGAGATTGCCCATGAAAGCTACCAAGTTGAAAGTTCAAAAATCTGAAAACAGCCGCAATTTTTTTTCAATACTCATGCTCTGTCTTCTGATTTCGTATGCATGCCGTGTTCCGGAACAGGAACACAATATCATTGCCACGGTCGAACATGAGAATTTATCATTGCAGGAAATTATTTCACAAATGCCACCCCGAATGCGCGGCGATGTATCCACGCTGGACATCCGGGAGTTTGTGCTGAGATGGATAAATGATGAGGTGCTCTTCCAGGAGGCGCTGGCCCGCGACATTGATGACGATGCCGAATTACAAAAAGAGTTTGAAAGAATTAAGAAACAATTGATCATTAGCAAACTGCTCGAAGAAATCCAAAGCAACCGAGTTGCCGTAACAGACGAGCAAATCAAAGCCTATTATGACGCGAACGACGAAGAGTTCATTTTGTCGGAAGACATTGTCCACGCCTATCACATCTTGCTGGAAACCCGGCAAGACGCAAACGAGTTTCGAAAGATGTTAAAAGCAGGCGAGTCGTTTGAGGAATTCGCACAAGACAGCGCTGATGGTCGAGATTGGAATTTGGGGTATTTCTCAAAAAACGATGTGATTCCGGAAATTTCAAAGGTCGCTTTTAACATACCGGTGGGGTCTTATTCTCTGCCTATTAAATCCGAATTTGGCTATCATATTATTCAAATTGTCGACAAAATGAAGGAAGGCGAGAAGGAGAAGCTCAACATGGTGGAAGACGAGATAAGACTAAAGCTGCAGGAACAAAAAAAGCAGGAGAACTATCAACGTTTTCTCCTGCAAACAAAAAGCAAATACACCATAAAAACGAATTTTAAGTTGTTGGAACACGCAATATTGGATTCAATCATTCAAACAGGAGATGGATTAAATTGAATATAAGAAAGTTATTCACCATCATCGCGCTTATTTTGTCCGCTCAGCCTGTTTTGGCGCAGGAGACCATCGACAAGATCATCGCAATCGTTGGAGACAACATCATCCTGCAGTCTGAGTTGTATCAGTATTCCTACTCGCTCGCGGTGCAGCTTGGTATTGATCCCCAGGAGCAACCGGAAAAATTGGAGAAAATGCGCCAGGAGACGCTAAACAACCTGATCACTCAGAAAGTTCTGTTAGAAAAAGCCAAGTTAGACAGCATCGTCGTCACGGACGAGCAAGTTGATGTTGTGCTTGAGGAACAGATAGCGCGAATGACTGAGCAGATGGGTTCTGAAGAGAAGGTCAAAGAGTATTTTGGCATGAGCTTGAGGCAGATACGAAGAGAGTTTAGGAAGGATGTGAAAGAGAGACTTCTTGTAGAAAACCTGCAAAACAAAAAGGCGCAAGAGATCCAAATCTCACGTCGCGAAGTCGAGAAGTTCTATCGGACGTACAGGGACAGTCTCCCGGAAATGCAAGAATCGATCAACATCAGTCACATCCTGCTAAAGGTTGAACCGAGTGAGCCTGCGGTGGAGGCGGCTCGAGAAAAGATCGAGGCGATTAAGAAACGCATTGAGAAAGGTGAAGACTTTGCGGAATTGGCGCGTCAGTATTCCGAGGATCCGGGTTCAGCTGCCAAGGGAGGCGATTTGGGGACGATGCAGCGCGGCGATCTGGTTCGGGAATTTGAGGAAGTGGCCTTTTTGTTAGAACCAGGTGAAGTTTCCGATGTCGTCAGAACGAGGTTCGGACTTCACATTATCAAATTAGAGAACAAAGTTGGCGAGAAAATCAATCCGCGCCACATTCTGATCCGGCTGGATACGTCTGAGGAGGACGCACAAAGAACCGTGCAGAAATTGCGTATGATCAAGAACATGATCCGAAATGGCGAAATGACGTTTTCGGAAGCCGCAGAAAAATATTCACAAGATGAGCAAACAGCATCAAATGGCGGCGATTTAGGTTGGTTCCAGATCGATCAATTTCAAATCAAGTCATTCAAAGACGCGGTAGCCGGTTTGAAAGAAGGGGAGATATCCGATCCCGTCAAAACAAAATTCGGGTATCACATTATCAAGGTGAACGCCCGAAAAAGCGCGCGTGCTCTCGATATCGAGGATGATTGGAAGCAGATCGAAAACTGGGCATTAAATATGAAACGCCAACAAGAATTGCAGGAATGGGTTGACAGGCTGAAAAAAGATGTCTACATCGAAATCAAGATTTAGCTTTATGAAACACAAAATCAGCCAGGAGCGATGATCAACCCCCGGAGGCTCCGAGCCGACGGGGGATTTGCATCAAGCGTTTCCGTCATTCAAAGCAAGCCCTACGGTCGGGATTGCAGGACCTTTTAGGCAGACCCTTCAATAGCCTTTCTTGAAATCAAACCCAGGATTCAAGTGGTCTTAGAAATTATCGGATATTTCTTTTTTTGGCTGGTGATGTTTGTAGGTATTGTAATCATACCGTTTGGCATCCCCGGCACATTTGTCATTGTGGGCAATGCATTGATTTATGCCTGGCTTACGGACTTTATCGAGATCACCTGGGCATTCTTAGGGATTCTCCTGTTGATTTCGATTGTTGCTGAAGTGATTGAATTCTTTCTGGGCGCCGTTGCCGCGGGCAAATACGGCGCCTCCAGGATGGGCATGTTCGGGGCCATCCTGGGCGGTCTTCTGGGGGCCATCTGGGGAACGCCTGTCGCGCCTCTAATAGGCACGGTTATTGGAGCATTTATCGGCGCCTTTGCCGGCGCGGCTCTGTTCGAATATTTTGTGACCAAAGATCTTCAAACGTCTCTGAAAGCAGGGTACGGCGCGTTTTTAGGTTCTGTTGGCGGCAAGTTGACTAAAATCGCGGCGGGGGTTGCCATGGTGGTGATGGTTGGCTATCGGATTATTTAGCCTGGCGCGAAAGTCCATATTCGGTGAGAAATCAAATAAACCCAATTGGGGCCATGAAAACGAAGGAGTTAATAGCAGAAGCGATC
>JABAHQ010000218.1_pt2 | contig 20206 bp, 20 predicted proteins | sample 7062091 | NCBI WGS metagenome assembly JABAHQ01 (sample SAMN14534359, study PRJNA622989) | marine sediment metagenome | biome: marine biome [ENVO:00000428]; feature: marine pelagic biome [ENVO:01000023]; material: deep marine sediment [ENVO:00002113] | place: India: Gulf of Kutch | collected...
AGCAGCTCACGGTGACCGACGACGCGCTGCTCAGCGTGATCAACGAGTGGACCCGCGAGGCGGGCGTGCGGCAGCTGGAGCGCGAGCTGGGCAGCCTGGCCCGCAAGGCCGCCCGCGAGATCGCCGAGGGCGGTGCGACCGAGATCGCGGTCGACCGCGACAACCTGCGCGACCTGCTGGGCAAGCCGAAGGCACGGCCGGAGAAGAAGCTGCCCGAGCCGCAGGTCGGCGTCGCCACCGGCATGACGTACACGCAGGTGGGCGGCGACATCATCTTCGTCGAGGCCAGCACGATGCCCGGCAAGGGCAACCTGGTGCTCACCGGCCAGCTGGGCGACGTGATGAAGGAGAGCGCCCGGGCGGGCCTGACCTTCGCCCAGACCCATCATCGCGAGCTGGGAATCGCCGAGGAGCGGCTCCGCGACATCGACGTCCACGTCCACGTCCCGGCCGGCGCCGTCCCCAAGGAGGGCCCGTCGGCGGGCATCACCATGGCCACCGCGCTGGTCAGCGCCATGTCCGACCGGCCGGCGCGGAACGACGTCGCCATGACCGGCGAGCTGACGCTCACCGGCCGCGTCCTGCCCATCGGCGGACTGAAGGAGAAGGTGCTGGGCGCCTGCCGCGCCGGCATCACCGACATCATCCTGCCGAAGGAGAACGAGCGCGACATCGAGGAGATCCCCGAGGAGGCCCGCTGCCAGCTCACCTTCCACCCCGTGGAAACGTTGAGCGAGGTGCTGGCCGTCGCCCTCGAGGGCGTCACCCTGAAGGACGGCAAGCTGGTGTTCGACGAGTCGCCGCCGACGCCGGCGGGCGCCGAGGTGCTGCTGCAGGAAGCGTCCGACGGCGGCAGCCAGCCGGACGCGGTGAACTAGACGAGCGCTCGACCGTTCGACGGACTGGGCCGGCCCGTTTTGCGTGGGTCGGCCGTTTTTTGTCCCCCTGCGCCAGCACGTTGCGGTCCACAAAGAGAGAGGGCCGCCGAAGCGACCCTCTGGTTGAAGTTGGGGAACAGTGATTCAGAGCGCTGCTAATCGTCGCCACCCACCTGCAGCACGCGCATCATCTCGTGGTCCTCGTGGGAGAGGATGTGGCAGTGCCAGACGTAGCGCCCGGGCTTGTTGAAGTGAGCCTTGATCCTCACCATCTGGCCGGTGGGCGGAGTGCCCTCGGGATCTCCGGGCAGCGACGTTACCATGTCCTTCGGGGCGTCCTCGAAGTACTCCGAGCCGACCGATGTTGGCGTCAAGTTTCGGATGTTGGAGATCTCCGGCGCCTCACCGGTCGTCCCGTTGTGTTGCGTGGTGGTCTGGGTACCGGTGATATCGTACTCGAAGTCCTTGCGATCCAGGATCTGGAAGTTCACCAGGTGCAGATGGATCGGGTGAGCATCTGCGGTGAAGTTGTAAATCTCCCAAATCTCCGTGCTGTCCAGGGCGGGCGTCTCGGTTGTTGGCTGGAACCAGGTGTAGGCCGTGGCGACGTTGCTGGTGTTGAGGTTGCCGTCCTTCACCGTGCCCAGCAGCGGCTGCAGACGCCCGAACTCATCCGTGCCCTCGAACAGCGCCACCCTGCGTGTCGTGGCACCGTTCGCTACACCGTCGTACCCGGGCAGACTAATTGGATCGAATCTGTCGGGTATACCGGACCTCGGTACGACCACGTCGAAGGCCATGACGCGGTCGGTCTCGCTGAAGGCCTGCGGTCCCGGGATGTCGCCGCCGAACGGCTCGTCGCCGCCGATGTTCTTCATGATGACGCGTTTCCCCTCCAGTGCTGGGTCGGAGAAATCGAAGACGATGTCGTAGCGCCCACCGGGCTCGAACACCAGCGTGTCTGTCTGGGCCGGCGTCCCGAGACCCTGGTCGCTCCCGATGACCCAGAACGGGATCGGAGCGCCCGCGTTGGTGAAATCGGTGTCGCCGGCGTTCACAGCCACGAACTGAATCACCATGAAGCGGCTGTCGGTCCCGTTCAGCAGCCGCATCCGGTAATTCCGCGGCTCGACGTTCTCCTTGGGCCAGATCTTGCCGTTGACCACCATGTGGTCGCCGAAGAACTCGGCCAGCGCCGTCGGGCCGCCGCCGGGGAACAGGTCGGGCGGCAGAATCGCGCCTTCGCCGGTGATGAAGTCATCGTAGAACGGATCGCCGGGGAAGGCCGGATAGAACAGCTGGCCATCGTCGGTGAACATACGGTCCTGGATGGCGTAGGCCAGCTCGTACGGGAAGGCGGGCAGGCCGAGGGGATTGTCCGGCAGCCCCGTGTCCTGGGCGTCGCGGACGAAGTAGAACCCCGCCAGACCCGCGTAGACGTTCAGCCGCGTGATGCCCAGCGCGTGGTCGTGGTACCAGAGGTTCCCGGCCGGCACGGCGTTGTCGTAGCGGAACGTGTTGGTGAAGCCGCCCTCGACGAAGTCCCACTGCGGACCCTTCACCTCGCCGTCCGGGCTGTAGAAGAACTCGGGGTTCCCGTCGAATTGGAAGTCCGAGTTGCCGCCGTGCAGATGCGTGATAATCGGCACGCCGTTCTTCTTGATGCTGAACTGCCGGTAGTCGACGCCGTTGGCCGAGCTGTCTCCGTGGAGCGAGTAGCACCAGTGCAGGTTCGTGTCGACCGGCAGCAGGTGGTTCTTGCCCTGCAGCTCGTTTTCCCAGCGTACCACGGTCTCGTCCGCGCCGCCCGCCGAGGTGCTCATCACCTGGAAGGTCTGGCCGGGCCAGGAGACCGTTTTCTTACCGTAGCCCCAAAGCCTCGTCATCAGCCTCCGGCCGTTCTTCGGATTGATGAGGCCGGTCTGCTGCACGGTCTCGCGTATTCGGATGGAAAAGTTCGGCTTCTGAACCGGTCCACCGTTCTGGTTGAGGTCCTTGAACAGGAACCCCGGGTCGAGGGCGTTGGGTGCCAGCTCGACGAACTTGGGCTGTAAGGCCGGATCGCTGAGGCCCGCGGCGGCGGGCGCCGCGAAGGCGCTTCGAGGCAGGATCCTCAAGGGAAGCATCGCGCCGGCGCCGGCCATCGCGCTCAGCTTCGCGAAATCGCGTCTCGTCAGTTTCATACGTCTCTCCTGAAAGAGGTTGGAAACGGGTTCTGGAGCACTGGGGTGAGACCTTTTCTATCGTCTGGCGGCACGCGGCAGACGCCAACGGGCGCGTGGCCGACACTCATCCAACGGCGGCAGTCGTGCACCGCTGGAAAGCCGGTCGTCGCCCTGGCGGGACAGAGACGCGTTAGCACGCTCGCTTGATTTTTTAGTGGACTTCGGTGCCGCTCGGGCTGATCAAGCGACACATCGAAAACGGACCGCCCGACTCCGAAACGACGGGCGAGAAGGGTTGGGGCTCACCGTCGAATCATGGTTTTGTTAAACGGGCAGTACCGAAAAGCACGATAGCAGTAGGCAATAATCGTGCTTGTTACAGACAGTGACGAGGCTTGGGGCGCGTTGCCCCGGGCCCTTTTTGAAGTGGCGTCCGTTGGAGGTGGGGAAGACGGGTCAGTTCGCCCGAAATTGAGAATGATTTTCGAACGCGTTACTTGATGTGGCCGTCAGTCGACAGCCGTGCTGACAGGTTGCATCACTTTTTCAAAGGTTAGTCTCGTTAAAAGTTAACCCTCTGATGCCGTGGCGGTGCGCGACTATGATCAGTTGCCGTTCCCGCCCGTCGTGTCGACCAGGATGAGAGCCTCGTCGATTGCTCGCGATCCTCTCCCGAGCCATCTTGGGAGCTATGAGCTCTCGACGCGTTTCGCAGGCCCGGCCGCGAGCGTCGTGGCGACACGGTTTCACGCTGGTGGAGGTCATCGTCGTGCTGATCCTTCTCGCGCTGGCGGCCGGCCTGGTGGCCCCGGCGATCATCACGCGCGAGGGCGGGAAGGAATCGGAGCTGGCAAGGGTCTTCTCGGGGTCGCAGCAGCTGGCCGCCCGGCGTGGCGAAACGGTCCGCGTCCACGTCGAGGCTGACGGGGCCTGGCGCGTGGAAGGCGCCGCCTCGATCGCGGAAGGCGTGCTGGCCAGCGGGCGCCTCGACGAGTTCGCCGGTCCCGCCTTCACGCTGGTGGTCGCGCCGATCGGGACCTGCGGCTACGACGTACGGAGCACGGAAGCCGCTCTCGCCTTTCCGGTCGACCCTCTGACCTGCGAGCTGAACGTGGAGGGCGGCGCGCCGTGAGATCTATGGGTACGCGTCGCGGCCTCACGCTGCTGGAGACGATGATCGCCCTGGTCATCCTGGGCCTGGTGGTGCTGGGCTACCTGGAGGTCTTCGCGGGCACCGCCCGGGCCCAGCGCCAAGCCGAGCTGTGGACCCAGGCGGTGACTTACGCCGAGGACGCCATGGAGCTGGCGAAGATCGATCTGGCCGCGGCAGACGCCCGGGGCGAAGAGGAACTGGCGGGCGGCTTTCGGCGCCAGGTGCAGAGCCGGCCGGCCGGCCCTTCGCTCCGGCTCGTGACCGTGACCGTCTATTTCCCCGAGCGCGGGCAATTCGTACTCGAGCGCCTGCTGGAGGCTCCGTGACGAGGCGCGCCGGGTTCACGCTGATCGAGCTGCTGGTCGCCATCGTGCTCACCGGCGTCGTGGCGGTCCTGGTCTACGGCGCGGCGGATGCGGGGGTGGAGACGCGCCGGCGCCTGGAGGAGCGGGGGCACGAGATGCGGGCGACACGGGCCTGGCGGGCCACGCTCGAGGACGCGCTCCGCAACGTGCGGCCGGCGCCCAACTACAACGACTCGGCGTTCGTTCTGATGCCGGCAACCGATGGCGGGGGTCGGCCGCGGGACCGGTTGTGGTTCGTGACGGCGGGCGGACTGCCACCGCTCACCGACGATTCCGATTGGGAGGTGATCGTCGAGCCGACCCCGCGGGGCCTCTCCCTGCTGGCCCATCCCGCGGGCGTGCGGGCGCCGCCGCGCCGGCTCATCGGACCGCCGCAAGTAACCGGACTGGACGTCCGCGTGCTGAGCGGCGTGGCCGGCGCGCGGGTTTGGCTCGAGACATGGGACTCCCCGCGACGGGTCCCGTCGGCGATCGAGCTTACCTACTGGACCGACGACGGGCCGGCGGGACCGCCGTTGCTTCTCCAGCTGCCGCTGGGGGGCACGCGATGAGATCGGCCGAGCGGCGCGGCGTGGCGCTGATGCTGGTTCTCTGGCTGATCGTCGTGGTGGGCGCGGTCGCGGCCAGCGTCGTCACGCTGTCGCGGAGAACGACGGACCAGGTTGCGACCATCCGCAGCCGCACCGTCGCCCGCTACGCGGCGGAGAGCGGCGTGGCCGCGGCGAGCGTGCAGCTAGAGAGGATGTACCGTGAGGCCCGAACGCCGGAAGAGCGAGCTACGGTCTTCGCCCGCTTCCAGGCTCGGCTCGACCGGGCCGGGGCGCAGGCTCTCGGCACCGCCCGTTACCAGCTGGCCGCCGCCGACCTGAACGCCCGCATCGACCTCAACCGCTCGGACCGCGCCATGCTGCTGGGTCTCTTCGCGCACTTCTTCGGCCCGCGCGAGGCGGAGCGTCTGGCCGAGGCGTTGCGCGACTGGACGGACTCGGACGAGGTGCCGAGCCCCTACGGGGGCGAGGCGCCCGAGTATCTGCAGGCCGGGTCGCCGTTCTATCCCCCGAACCGGCCGTTGCTGCGGCTGGACGAGCTGACCCGCATCCTGGGCTTCACCGATTCGATCGCCGATGTGCTGGCGCCGTACATCACGATCCACGGCGATGGCCGGGTGAACGTCAACAGCGCACCGTTCCCGGTGCTGGCGGCGGTGCCGGAGTTGGGCGCGTCGGGCGCCGAGCTGCTCGTGGGGCGGCGCGAGCGCGGCGAGTTCTTCGGATCGCTCTTCGCCGTGCGCGACGTGATGTTCCATGACCGTCCGGGGCAGAGCTTCCAGCCCGGCCACCTGACCACGCTGCCCACCCGCATCCTCATCGTCAGCCGCGGCTGGGAAGACGGCGCGCCGCTGACCCACGAGATCCAGGCCGTGTTCGAGTTGGGTGCGGTGGAGTCGGAAGGTGGACCGCCACTCGAGATTCGGTTCTGGACCGAGCGCGACCTCTGATTCAGCAGCGGTCCCTGAAGTTCTGCCCAGCCGGAGGTGTCAGCGCTGGCCGCCTGTGGTGTCCGGCGGCGCCAGGCCGCGGTCGATCGCCTCCCGGCTCTCCATCCGCAGCCGCTCGCGCTCCAGGAGGTCGGCGGCGTCTTCGTCGGTGAAGACCACGAACGGCGTGACGAAGATGGCCACCTCGGTGCGGATGCGCCGGGTCGACTGGCTCTTGAACAGCAAGCCCAGCACCGGGATATCCTTGAGGAACGGCACGCCGCTCTCCACGTCGGTGCTTTGCTCATCGATGAGCCCACCGATGACCACCGTCTGACCGTTCAGGACCAGGGCGCTGGTCTCCGCCTCGCGGGTCGTGATGATCGGAGCGCCGAGCGCGGCCGGCACGGTGGTCTCGGTGAGGGCGCTGACCTCCTGGAGGATGCGGAAGGTGACGTACCCGTCGGCGTTGATCGTCGGGATGATCGTCAGCTCGGTCCCCACGTTCCGGTACTGGACGATGCGGTCGACCACCACGTCGAGCCCGGTCCGGGTCGACTGGCTGAACGGCACCTCGCTCCCCACGAGTATCCGGGCCTCCTCGTTGTTGAGGGCGAGGATGTGCGGGGTCGACAGGACCTGGACGTTGGCCTCGGAGGCGAGGGCGCGAATGACCGCGCGGACGTCGACGCTGTTGAGCCGCACCACGCGAGCGGCGAACTGGTCGATCATGTTGAACGTCGTGTCGGCGACATCGCGGCCCAGCCGTCCGGCGAGGTCGATGTTCTCGCCGGTCACGCTGTCGGCGAAGATCGACCAGTTGATCCCGTACTCGAGCTCCTCGTCCAGGGTGATCTCGGCGACCAGCACCTCGAGCAGCACCTGGGCGGGCCGGATGTCCAGCGCCTCGATGGTCTCGGCGAGCACTGGGTAGTTGGGCGGCGCCGTGCGGATGACCAGCGAGTTGGTCGCCAGGTCCGGCACGATGGTCGTAACGCCGACCAGCCCGGTTGCGCCCTCGGGGAGCGAGACGGTGTCCGCCGCGCCTTGCGGCTGCAGAGCGATGGGGATCGGCATGTCGCGGCGCTGATCGAGCGCCTGCAGCTCGCGCTGCCGGTACGCCTCGAGGGTACGGGAGAGGCTGCGGTCGGAGAGCGCCTCGACCCGCGCCCTGCCCTGGACCCCGGGCGTCGCCGCGCCGAAGATCTGGGAGAGCGTGGAAGCCAGCTCGGTCGCGTTGGCGTGGCTGAGCCGGTAGACGTAGGTGCGCAGGCCGCCCTCCCCGTCGGAGCTGACGTCCAGCTGGGTGAGCAGCTCCAGGTAGCGGGCGACGTTGATGCCGCGATCCGTGATAAGGACCGAGTTCGAGCGGGGGACCGGCTCGATTCGGGCCAGCGGGCTGGCCAGCTGCTCGAGCACGGCGATCCCCTCCTCGGCCCGGATGTACTGCAACGGCACGATCTGGGTGATGAGGCCCAGGGGCGGAGGCGACGGCAGCTCCTTGCCGAACCCGACGGGGCCGGTGGCCGGCGCGTACTCGGCGGGCATGACCTCCGCCACCGGGCCCCGCTGCACCAGGACGAGCCCTTCGCTCTCCAGGATGGCCTCGAGGACGGCGCCGACCTGGTCGGCCGGCACCGGCGCCGGAGTCGTATAGGTCACCCGCTTGGCCGGCACCTCTTCGCTGATCAGCACGTTGACGCCGATCACCGTGGCCAGCGACCGGATGACATCGCGCACGTCGGCGTTCACGTAATTGAGGCGCGTTTGCTGCGCTCCGGCGGGTGCCGCCAGAGCGAGCAGCATCGCCAGCAGCACTAGCGTCGGGCGCGTCGCTCGGCTACGAGCCTCGCGGGTAACGGGTTGATTCACTGTGACCTCCGGCCCGAAGACGGGAGCGACAGGACGGTGGGGCCATCTTCGCCCATCAGGACGACGGTCGTCTCGCGGATCTCGACCAACTGCAAGCCGCGGACCAGATCGCCCTGTCGGTAGACCTCGGCCCCGGGAATGGCGGGGTCGGCATCGATGAGCGCCACCGCGCCCGTCGGGCCCACGGCGACACCGAACAGGCGAAGTCGCGGGGCGGCGGCGGGCGCCGCCGTCGGCACCGGTTCCGGCAGGGCGAGCTCCGGCGGCACGTAGCGCTGGGCGGGCGCGGCGCGATCCTGGCTGAACACGTTGGCCTGGACGATCTCCTGGAACGTCAGCAGCGCCTGGGCGCGCTCGCTGGGGCTGGGCTCCGTGGCGGGCCGGTCAATGGCGATCGGGTCGGCCGCCGGGACCGCCGGCCGGGCGGGCACCAGTCGGAGGCCGAGGCCGGCCAGCGCCAGGACACCTGCCAGGAGGTACAGGGCTCGCGTAATAGCCCTCATACCGGTTCCTCCTCCGGTACGTAGAACCCGTGCAACGCGATGGTCCAGGAGAGCATTGCCGCTCCAGTCTGACCGCGGCGCCGAGCGGCGTTCACGCTCAGCGCATCGATCACGATCAGCTTCTCGCCGTTCTGCAGATAGAAAAGGAAGTCGACGAGCCCGTACAGATCGCCGCGCAAGACGAGCTCCGCCGGCACCTGCATGATCCCGACCGTGTCGGGCTCGAACTCACGGGCGACGTTCACCCGCTCCAGACTCACCCGGCTTTGCTCGGCGTAGCTGCGCAGCAGCGTCTGCAGGTTCGACGCGCCGAGCGCCGGCGTGCTGCCCGCCAGCAGCCGCCGGGCGCTGCTCTCGCGCGCCGCCTCCAGCGCTCGGGTGGCCTCGCTCAGCGCCGCCGCGTTGTCGACCAGCGCCTGCAGCCGCGCCACCTGCTCCGCCTTGGCGGCGATCGTGGCCTCCCGCGCCGACCAGTGGCGGGCGAACGGGAGAACGGCATAGACGATGATCAGGGCCAGCGCGCTGACCAGCGCGCCGCCGGCGATCACGCGCCGCTCGCGCCGGCTAAGGCGCTGCCACCGTTCGGAGAGCCAGTGAGAAATAGTCATACGTCTCGTTGCCGATCTGTGCGCGGCTGGTCGCCGAGCGGAACTGCACGTCCTCGAACCGCGGATCGTTCTCGAACAGCGGGATGAGCGCCGCGGCGTCCCGGGCCCAGCCCTCGATGTACCAGTCGGGCGGCTCGGCCTGGATGGAGCGGATCCAGGCGTCATCGGGCAGGCTACGGCTGAGCTCGAGCAGCGCGCCCAGCACGCCGCTGCCCAGGGCCTCGATCTGCGAGATCGCCCGCGCTTCCCGGGCCAGGGCCGTGGCCCGCTCCTGAAGCGCCATCACGTCGGCGGCACGTTCGCGCAGCTCCGCGATGCGCGCGTCGAGCCGATCCTCGGCCCGGGCGCGATAGTCGTCGGCCGAGGCGACCAGGAAGACCGCCGCCGCGGCGCAGGCGATGGCAGCGACGGCCACCCGGCCGCGACGACGGCGTCCGATGCGGCGCTCCAGCTCGGGGGTGAGCAGCGACTCGCGCCACTCGGCGCCGGGCTCCAGCGCCGCCCCGTAAGCCGTCAGGTGCGCGGCATCCACGCCCTTCCGATCCGGGAGTGACTTGACCGGGTGCGTCGGCCAGCGGTCAGCCAGCTCGCGGGCCCGCTCTTCCTCCCACGGATGGAGATAGATGTCGGTGGAGGCCCGCGGGTCCGTCGAGCCTTCGGCCAGTGACGCCGCCGCCTCGGGCAATTGGCCGTAGAGTCGACGCGCGTTGTGCAGCTTCCCGTCCTGGAGCTCGATCGCGTCGACGCCGGGGCCGTATCGGTCATCGAGGAGCAGGGCGTCGGCGACGCCGTGCCGGCCGAGGGCGCGGGCGATGGCGTGGGGCGCCGGCTCGATCCGCTCCAGGGGGCCCAACTCCTCGAGGGCGGTCAGCCACGCCGCCACTAGCGACTCGGGCGCGGCGAAGACCAGGTTGTCGGTCTCCCGCACGGAAAAGACCAGGTCGGTGCCGCGTACCGCGAAGTAGCGGTCAGGCTCGAGGCCCAGGATGCGGCGTCGCTCTTTCAGGGGGAGCGGCGGCAACTGGACGTGCTTTACCCGGAGCAGCGGAAGAGCGACCGCGGCGCATACCCGGCTCACCGGGCCCAGGCTTTCGCGGAGCGCGCGGAACGCTTCGGCTGGTTGTTCCGGGTCCCACGCCACGTCCAGGGTCCGGAAGCGGCGTCGCGGCCAGCCGCTGACCTGGACCGCGCGGATCTCCTCGGGACCCAATTCGAGTCCCAATCGAGAACTCATGAACGCCCTCGCTCGCCGGATCCCCGCCCGTGCGCGGCGCTCAGCGCGGCTCGTTTCGCCATGCCGTCATTCCCAGCTCGTGATGTCCGCATCCTCGCCTTCACCGCCGGGCTGGCCGTCGCGGCCCAGGGTCAGCAGGTCGTAGGAGGTGGGGTTCACCTCGCCCGGGCTGCGATAGATATAAGGATTGTCCCAGGGATCGAGGGGGACCTCCTTCCGCAGATAGGGGCCCCGCCAGTTGGTGGGAACCGGCTCCCGCGTCGGCCGCGTGCGTAGCGCCTCCAACCCCTGCTCGCTGGTGGGATAGCGGCCGTTGTCCAGCCGGTAATTGTCCAGGGCCACGCCCATCAGCTCGATCTGAGTGCGGGCGGTGGAGCCCTTCGCTTCCGAGATGCGCCCGATGATCTGAGGGCCGACGAGCCCGGCCAGCAGGCCCAGCACGATGATCACCACCACGATCTCGATCAGTGTCAGGCCCTGCCGGTTGCCGGTACGGTTTCGGTTCGCTCTCGCCATCGTCAGAATGCCGTCGTGTTGATGCTGTAGATCGCCTGGAGCATGGCGAGTGCCACGAAGCCCACCAGCGCTCCGAAGATCAGGATCATAGCCGGCTCGATCATCGAGACCAGCGTCCGCAGCGCCCGACGAACCTGGCTGTCGTACGTGTTCGCCACCCGCAGACAGAGGTCCTCCAGCCGGCCGCTCTCTTCACCGACGGCCACCATCTGCAGCGCCAGCGGCGGCAGCGTACCCGCCAGCGCCGGGGCCAGCGCGCTCCCCTCGGCTACCGCGGTGGCGGCGCGCGCCACGCCTTCGGCGACCACCCGGTTCGACACGGCGCCACGGGCGATCCTCAGCGCCGGCACGATGGCCACGCCGCTCTTCAGCAGGATGCCCAGCGTGCGGGCGAAGCGCGCCGTGGCGTACTTCATCTCCAGGTCGCCCGACCACGGCAGGCGTAGCCGCGTCGCGTGCCAGCGCCGCCGCGTCGCCGGGTCACCCATCGCCCGGTAGACGCCGTAGACGGCGAGTACCGCCAGCGCCAGCCACAGCCACCACCAGCCCACCAGCAGCTCGCTTCCGCCCACCAGCAGCCGCGTGGTCAGCGGCAACCGGCTGCCGACCTCCTCCAGCATGGCGGAGAAGCGGGGCACGACGAAGAGCAGCAGCACCGCCACGCCGATGCTCGCCACGACCGCCATGAGCGCCGGGTAGAGCAGGGCGGACTGGATCTGCGATCTGAGCTCCGTCGACTCCTCCAGGTGCTGCGCCGCCTGCTCGAACACCATCTCCAGCACGCCGCTCGCCTCGCCGGCTTCGACCATGGCCACCAGGACCGGCGGAAAGTAGCGCGGGTGGCGGGCCAGCGACTCGGCCAGACCGGCGCCGCTCTGCACCGCGCTACGCACTTCCTTGAGGACTTCCGCCAGGCCGTCGTGCGCCGCGTGCTCCGCCGTCACGGCGAGGGCGCGGTCGAGCGGCAGGCCGGCGTCGAGCAGCGTGGCGGTATCGCGAGCCCACAGCGTCACGGCGGCGCGGCGTCCGACCAGGCGTCTGGACCGGCGTGACGGCTCCGGCGCCGCCTCCACCGTCACCGGGAAGAGCTGTCGGCCGCGAAGCTCGTCGAGCGCCTGGTTACGGGACGGCGCCTCGAGCACGCCCTCGAGGATCTGACCTTGCGGGGTGGAGGCCCGGTAGCGGTATCGCTCGCTCACGCGTCCACCTCGTCGCGTGTCACCCGCACGACCTCCTCCAGCGTCGTGACGCCGGCGGCCGCCTTTCGATAGCCGTCGGCGCGGAGCGTCTCCATCCCAGCGGCGGTGGCGGCCTTGCGGATCTCCCCGAGCGGCGCTCCGCCGATCACCAGCTCGCGAAGCTCATCGCTCATCGGCATCAGCTCGTAGATGCCGGTACGGCCCAGGTAACCGGTGCCGGCGCACGCCTCGCAACCGCGGCCGCCTCGGAACTTCCGACTCCCTTTGCCTTTCGCCACGGCGCGGACCCGGGCGAGCTCCGCCGCCGGCGGCTCGTACGGCTCGGCGCAGCTCTCGCAGACGACGCGTACCAGTCGCTGGGCGAGGATCCCCTCCAGCGTGGCGCTGACCAGATAGGGCTCGACGCCCATGTCGATCATGCGGGTGAGGCCGCCGGGCGCGTCGTTGGTGTGGAGGGTGGAGAAGACCATGTGGCCGGTGAGCGCCGACTGTATGGCGATCTCCGCTGTCTCGGGATCGCGCATCTCGCCGACCATCAGGATGTCCGGATCGTGCCGCAGGATCGAGCGAAGCGCGGTGGCGAAGCCGAGCCCGGCCTTCCGGTTGATCGGGATCTGGGTGATCCCCTCCAGCTGATACTCCACCGGATCCTCGACCGTGATGATCTTGACGTCCGGCTGGCTGATCGAGGCGAGCGCCGCGTACAGGGTGGTGGTCTTCCCCGATCCGGTGGGGCCCGTGACGAGGATGATCCCGTGTGGGCGGCGAATGAGTCGCTCCCATTCCTCGAGCACGGAGCCCGGCATGCCGAGCTCGGACAGGTCGTAGACCTGGGTACCGCGATCGAGGATGCGCAGCACCAGGCTCTCGCCGTGGATCGACGGTACGCTGGACACCCGCAGATCGACCTCGCGCTCCGAAAGCCGCAGCCGGATGCGCCCGTCCTGCGGCAGCCGCCGCTCGGCGATGTTCAGGTTCGCCATGATCTTGATGCGGCTGATGGCCGCCGACTGGTAAGCCTTCGGCGGTCGCGAGACGTCGTGCAGCACACCGTCGATGCGGTGCCGAACGCGCAGGCCCTCGGGCGTCGACTCGAGGTGCAGATCGCTGGCTCGCGATTTCAGCGCCTCCAGGATCATCACGTTGACCAGTTTGATGACCGGCGCCTGCGTGGCGAGCGCCCGCACGTCATCGAACGCCTCCTCCTCTTCCGTCACGACCTGAACGTCGGCGCCCTGCAGATCGGCCGGCAGGCCACCGCCCGTCGATCCGGCGACCGACATGATCGCGGCATGAATTTCGGCGGCGGGCGCGTCGACCAGCTTCACACGGGCCTCGTAGGTCCAGCTCAGCTCGTCGATTGTGGCGGGGTCGAGCGGGCTCCCGGCGGCCACGAGCAGCGTGCCGTTTTGCAGCTCGAGTGGCAGAAGCGAGTGCTGCTCCATGTACTTCGGCGACAGCCGACGGGCGAGCGGGCCGGCGGCGGCCGAGCGAAGGTCACCCGTCGGGCGCGTGGCATCGACGCCTGACGGTCGGGCTTCCGGAGTTTCGCGGGTCGTCGTCATCACTCCCGATCCTCGGGCCACGCACGGGGGTTCCAATCTAGGGTGGCCGGGAGATCGGTGGAAGTGTGAAGCCGGGGGCGACGCGCGGCGCGCGAGACCAAATTCGATGTGACCCTTTGTGGCCCGGTGTCGTCTTTAAGGTTGACCGGCTGACGAATCCCCTCCCGTTCTCCCTCGTTCCGAGCGCGCACACGCCGGCAGGCGAGTGCGAAAATTCAGATAAATCAGGAGGTTGTTGTGATGTTCGGACAGATGCGACGATCGTTTGGCGTGCTGACCGTGTTGTTGGCGTTCTCGCTGGCGCTCGCGGCATGTGACGACGGTACGGCTCCGGGCGGTGAGGGGACGCTCTCGCTCTTGCTCACCGACGCGCCGGGCGCCGACATCGAGGAGGCGTGGGTGGAGATCACCGGAATCTACCTGCAGGGCACGTTCGTCGCCGGTGAGCGGGTGTGGCTGCTGGAAGAGTCCACCGGGCTGATCGATCTGGCCCAGCTTTCCGGCATCACGATGGATCTCGTGAAAGATGTGGCGGTGCCGCCGGGCGTCTACGCGCAGCTGAACATCGTCATCGGCGACGCGGTGCTGGTGGCGGGCGGCAACGTCTACACGAAGCCGGGCTCCAGTCACCCGGACGGCCGGCCGTCGGACGGTTTGCTCGAGTGCCCGAGCTGCACGGAGACCGGCATCAAAGTGAACCTGCCGGGCGGCGCGGTCACGCTGGAGTCGGAGTCGAAGATCCTGGTGCTCGATTTCGACGTGAGCCAGAGCTACGGGCTGGACGCCGGCCTGTCAGGCGCGTGGGTGATGGACCCGCTGATCAACGGTTCCGACTTCCAGACGACCGGGACCATACAGGGGACGGTCTCGCTGGGGCAGGACGTGACGCTTCCCGCCTGTGGCGGTGGAGCGACGGCGTTGAGCGATTTCCTCCCGATGGCGATCCTGGATGAGATCCAGAGGTCGGGCGATGTCGCCGACGACGGCTCGTACAGGATCGCGTTCGTGGAGCCGGGCGACTACAGCCTGAGCTTCGAGTCACAGGTCAGCTTCGACAACGGCGACGTGCTGAGCTTCGACGCGACGCATCCGGCTTCGGTCAGCGTCACCTCTGGTGGAGTGGCGGAGGCGGACTACACGCTCGTCGACGCCAGCTGCACGCCCAGCGGCAGCTAGCCGACGTACCCTCTGGGGCGCCGGGGTCGCGCGCGGAAAGCGACCCCGGCGTCTTCAGTTTATAATGACGAGGTGTCTGTGACCGAAGGGATCACCGGATCGTCTTGTGGTGGGGGGCTGGAGAGTGACGGAGCTCAGTGACGCGGCAATCGTTCGCGCCGTGCTGAACGGCGAGGCGGATGCCTTCAAGGAGCTGGTCCATCGATATCAAGACCAGCTCTACCGCCACGCGGAGCGGATGACCGGACAGCCCGATGTGGCGGCGGACATCATCCAGGCAGCCTTCGTCAAAGCTTTTCGGAGCCTGGCGCGTTGCCGAAACCCGGAGCGGGTCGGCGCCTGGCTGTTCAGGATCGCGTCCAACCAATGCAAGGACCATCTGAAGAGCCGCCGGCGCAAGAACCTTCGGCTCGACGATACGAGGCGGCTGCCGGCCGAAGAGGGCGACCCGGAGGAGGCGGCTGAGCGGGCTCAAGTCAGGGACCGAATCCGCATCGCGCTCGATCGGCTGACTGCTGAGCAGCGGGAGGCCTTCGTGCTCAAGCACCTGGCAGGGCTCTCGTATCCGGAGATCGCGGCGCGACTCAACGAATCGATCTCCGCGCTGAAGATGAGGGTCCACCGGGCCCGCGAGGAGCTGCAGACGCTGCTGGAGGAGTATCGATGAGACCCGAATTACATGCCTATCTGGACGGCGAGCTCGCGTTCGACGAGCTGCCGGCGGAGCTTCGCCCGGAGGCGCGGCGCTGGGAGCGGTTGCTGACAGATGCCGCCGAGCTCGGGCCGGCGGCTGGCCCGGTGGGGCTCGAGCCCCGCATCCTTCGGTCGCTGGCGGCGGCTCGCCGGGCGCCAGTGTGGCGGCGGGCCCTGGGCTGGGCCGTGCGTCCGCGTCCGGTCGCGATCTCGCCGCTGGCGGGTCTGGCCGCCGCCGCGGTGCTGGCCCTGGTCCTCATCCGCCCGTGGGCCGAGGCGCCAGAGCCGGCGTCGGAGGGCACGACCACGGTGCATGTGCAGTTCATCCTGGAGGCGCCCTCCGCCCGAACCGTCGCGGTGGCCGGGGACTTCACCGGCTGGTCACCGAGGCTCCTGCTCCAGGATGTGGACGGGGACGGGGTGTGGGCCGGCCGGTTCGCGGTCGCGCCGGGCGTGCACCAGTACATGTTCGTGGTGGACGATGCGCGCTGGGTGACCGATCCGCAGGCCGAGCGATACGTGGACGACGGGTTCGGGCAGCGGAACGCCGTGCTGGTGGTGGCGCCGCCCGGCGGCGGCGGGAGATTGAGACAGGGTTCCTGACGGATGAGATGCGGACGGGTCCGCGTTGCGGCCGCATGCGCGCTGGTGCTCACCGCAGGGGTATCGCGGGATATGCCAGCACAGGCCGTCTCCGCCAATCTGGACCTGGGAGTCTCCCACGCTCGGCCCCCGGCGGATGTGGAAGCCGAGGCGACGTCTTCTGTTCTGCTCGGCGGTCGCCTCCATGCGGGCGCGATCTTCGCCTCCGCCTACGGCGCCTGGACCCCCGATCCCGATGGCGCCAGCTGGGTGTCCGGGTCGCTCGGGACCCGGATTCGCGCGCCGCTCACACGCGGGTTCGACGCCGGTTTGACAGCGACAGGCTCGGCCTTCGCCCTGGGAGACCCGACCCCGTATCGGGCGGCTGTCGGCCGCGTCGAGCCGGAGCTGCGGTTCTACCGCGGGGGTACGGAGCTCTCGCTCCGCGGCGCCGGAGGCCTCGGTCGCTCGGACGCCCTCGGCGTGCTGACAGACCTGTGGCTGTATGGCGGGTCCATCGAGCTGGGGCACCGGTTCGTGAGCTTGGCTCTCCACGTGGGGGCCGAGTTCTACGAGGCGAAGGCGGGCAGTTACCGGGCGGCGTCGCTCGGTTCCGGCGGCGCACTGGGCGGGGCCCGCTGGACGCTGCGGCTGCGCGTCTGGGACCCGCCGGGAGACCCGGAGCTCGAGGTGAGCCTGGGGCTCGCGCTCCCCCTGGCAGGGAAATGGGGACTCGAGGCGGCTGGCGGTCGCTCCGGTCCCGACCCGCTGCTGGGGAGCCCGGCGGCGGTGAACGGCAACGTGTTGCTCACCCGGAAATTGATCCGGTCGCGGTCGGGGCCGCCGCCTGTCTATTCCGTGACCGGCGGCGATGAGTCGCACGTGGTGTTCCGAGTCGAGCGCCCGGACGCGAAGGCGGTCGCTGTGACCGGCGACTTCTCGGGTTGGGAGCCGATCCCGATGGAGAGGCGCGACGGCGTCTGGACGGTGCAGGTCCCGGTGGAGCCGGGGACCTTCCATTTCGGGTTCCTGGTGGACGGCGACTGGTACGTCCCCGAGGATGCGCCGGGACGGGTGTCGGACGACTTCGGCCGGGCCAACGCCACCCTCGTAGTTCCCAGGCGGTGACGGAACGGCCGGATGAGTCGTCTATAGAATGAGGCGGTGAATGCGATGCGTACGATTCTGATCCTGATTATTTGGCTGGCGTTCCCGGCCGGCCTGGCCGCACAAGAGGCCAGGCTGGACCGCGTGCGCGAGCGGCTTCCCGCCGAGACGGTGAACCGGATCGAGGTGATTTTGGCGGAGGCGCGCTCCGCCGACATCCCCACCGATCCCCTGCTGGACAAGGCGCTGGAGGGCGCGGCGAAAGGCGTTCCGGCCGAGCGCATCGTGGCCGCGCTCTCGGCTTACACCGCGCTGCTGATCGAGGCACGCGGGCTGGTCGGCCCCGAGCGTGACATCGGCGAGCTTGTCGCCGCGACGGACGCGGTCCGCCGGGGCGTTTCCGAAGCGGCGATCGCCTCCCTGGCGAACGAGCACGAGGGAGATATCTCGGTCCCGTTGGTGGTGCTCGGCGACCTGGTGGCGGTCGAGGTTCCGGTAGATCGGGCGCGCCAGGTCGTAAAGGATGCGCTCGCCCGGGGGGCAAGTCCGGATGAGCTGCTGGCCATCCCCGCCGCGGTGCGTGGCCTGGTCCGTCAGGGGCGTACGCCGGAGGATGCGGCGACGGCGGTGGGCATCGCCTTCTTACAGGGAGGGCTGCCTGGCCTGATCGAGATCGCCGGCCCGTTGCTCGAGCCGCCAATCGGGTCGCCGGTGCCGCCGGGTGCGGGTCCGCCGGTCGAGGCCGGGTCGAAAAAACGTCCCGGGGGAGGCGCCCTCGATGATCGCTTCTAGGCACATACTATCTTCGGTCTGACCCGAGGCTCAGTACTTCCCCGTCGCTCAGTACTTCCCCGTCGCTCAGTACTTCCCCGTCGCCAGTAGCGCACTCCCCCGTCGAAAGCAGAACCCTCCCCCGTGGCAAATGGCACGCTTCCTCTCACAAGTGGCAGCTTCCCCGCCGCAATCCGAAGGAGCTGGAAATGAGAGAGCAATTCATGCGTTGGACACGCGGAGTCTTGGCAGGTGTCGTGGTGGCCCTGGCGTCGGTCGCGGCAGGTGCGTGCGGCGGCGATGGCGGCACCGAGCCCACGGGACTCCAGCCCGACATCCTTATCGTAGGCGCCGACAGCGGCAATGCGGGGACGCAGGTCGAGATCGCCGGGTCGAACTTCGAGCAGGGCGCCTCGGTCGACTTCGGGACCTGGGCGGTGGACTCTCTCGTGTTCGTCGATGCCACCACGATCCTCGCCTTCGCGCCCGACAGCCTGGCGCGTGACTCGGTCTACGATGTCCAGGTCACCAACCCCGGCGGCAAGTTCGACGTGCTGGCCGACGCCTTCAAAGCCGTCGCGCCGGCGCTTCAGGTCGTGAACGGGGTGTCCAAGCCGAGCGGCAACGCCGGCAGCACGGTCATCCTGGAGGGCAAGTCGTTCGGCGACCTGCTGGGCCGCGGTACCGTGTACTTCAGCGACGCCGCCGGCCAGCCCGTAGCGGCGGCGATCGCGCTCCCCGAGAACTGGACCAACGAGTTCATCGTGACCACGGTCCCGACCGACGCCGAGACCGGGCCGGTCTGGATCGAGACACTGACGGGGTCCACCGACTCCATCGAGTTCACGCTGCTCCAGTCCGCCACCTTCAGCCCGTCGCTGATCAACTGGACGTCGACCCAGGCACTGCCGGACTCCTCGCAGGGGCACGGCTCCGTCTTCCTGGCGATCGAGGGCGGTGCCGGGGCCGGCAACCTGATCTACGTGACGGGCGGCGCCGACGGCTCGCTGAGCCTGAGCACGGACGTGGCCTACGCGGAGATCGATGCGGGCGGCCAGCTGGGCGCGTATACCGGCGCCACCGCGCTAACCGCGCCGCGCGCCTTCCACGGCGCGGCCCTCGCCACGCCGTTCAACGCGCTGATCGATACGGCGGTGGCGGGCCACCTCTACGTGGTCGGCGGCGTCGATGGGACGGGCGCGCCGACTTCCACCGTCTACACGGCGGCGGTGAGCAAGGATCGATCGGTGGGCGCCTGGTCCACGACCACATCGTTGCCGGTGCCGCTGCACTCGATGGGCGTGGTGGTGTTCCGGTCGTGGCTGTACTTGGCCGGCGGCGCCACGACCGCGGACGATCCGGTGGCCGACGTCTACCGCGCGCGCATCAACGAGGACGGGACGCTGGGCAGCTGGGAGAGCCAGCCTGCGCTGCCCTATCCGCGCGCCCACGCGCCGCTGGTCCAGTTCGCCGGCGTGCTCTACATGTTCGGCGGCGATTCCGCCGCGGTCGCCCCCGGCGACAACACGGTCACCGGCACGACGGTCGGCCAGATCTACTATCACCCGCTCGACCTGAGGACGGGCGTGCTGAAGAACGCGTCCTGGACGCTCAACCCGAACGAGATGATCAAGGCCGTCTCGAAACATTCGGTCGTCGCGGCGGGCGGCACGGTCCTGGTGAGCGGTGGCCTCTACAGCGGCGCGAGCAACTCGTCCACCGAGCACCAGTACGCCTCGATCAACCCGGACGGCACGATCGAGAGCTTCAACGGTGCCACCGGCTCGCAGACCATCGCGGGCGCCGGCGGCGCCGGCGGCGTCCCCTTCTTCAACCACGCCGCCATCACCTACGTCGATGCCTCGGGCGTGGCCCACGTCGTGATCGTCGGCGGCAACGACGTCACCGACGCGACCAGCCCGGTGCCCGACACGTACTACTACTGATCCTGCCGATTGGCCCAAAACGAGCAGCGTCCCGGACATTTGTCCGGGGCGCGTCGCTTGTCTTCCGCCAACCGCGAGTCAATCCATGCCCGGGTCCCGGGCCTCGAATCGGCCGCTCTCCCGGATATCCACCCGATAGCCCTCCAGCTCGGACGGGATTCGGTCCGAGAGCTCCGGTGTCTTCTTTGCCACGAAGACGACGATGCAGAGGTCGTCGTCGCACTTGCCGAGCCCGGTCCCGACGACGCCCGGGATCGACATCAAGCTGTCGCTGTGCGCCTCCTGCACGTCCGCGATTGGCCTCTGTTGTGTCACCTGTTCCTCCTCCGCCTGCTCGCCCCGTTCGGGCCCGGGCCCCCCGCAGACGGCCAGGCCAAGGACGAGTCCCAGAGTCAT
>JABAHQ010001664.1_pt4 | contig 20200 bp, 19 predicted proteins | sample 7062091 | NCBI WGS metagenome assembly JABAHQ01 (sample SAMN14534359, study PRJNA622989) | marine sediment metagenome | biome: marine biome [ENVO:00000428]; feature: marine pelagic biome [ENVO:01000023]; material: deep marine sediment [ENVO:00002113] | place: India: Gulf of Kutch | collected...
GAATACGGCTTAAAAGAGGGCGATCTCGGTACGGTTGTTCTCGCACACCGTAATGCTGAAGGATATGAGGTCGAATTTGTCGCCCTGGACGGAGAAACCGTGGCGGTGGTCTCGCTTCCGGCATCTCAAGTTCGACCCATTGGTGACCGGGAAATTGCCCATGCTCGCAAGGTCAGAGCGGCATGACTGTCTCCCCGGAGGAAGTACAGAACAAATTGGCCACGTTCATGGAATTTTATCTGGAGGCGCGATATCCCGAGGAGCAAAAACAGTTCTACAAAAAATGCACAAAGGCTTTTACGAAGCAGAACTTGAATGAAATTAAGAAGGTGTTTAGATGGCTGCAAGAGAAATTATAGAAATGCTGAGAGAGTTCCAGAAGGCTCTTGAGGAAGAAGGAATTCGAGTTACAAAGATTGTCCTCTACGGCTCTCAAATCAGTGGTGAATTCCATCCAGACAGCGATATTGATGTGGCCGTGGTCTCCCCAGATTTTGGCAAAGATCGTTTTGAGGAAGGCGCAAAGCTTTTTCAGATAGCCTGCCGAATTGTCCCCCGAATAGAACCTGTTCCGATTTCCTTAGACGCATACGACAAAGATACCTGGATTCCACTCATTTACGAGATCAAAGAAAAAGGCCTGGAGCTGGAAAGATTAGGCAGCATGAGCTTTGAAGATTAAACCTTCCGAAACTTCGGGAGAATTTGCCTATCTCATCCCCACCAACGACACCAACGAGGAGCTGCTCATCGCACGCGATACCGTGCGGGTGATAACCGACACGCCCGGAGGTGGTAAGGTGAATTATCGAGGAAGGAATTGCTGTTGGTGAATACCAGATTGAGTTTCCCTTTGTTTTGATTCCACTTCCGCATAGCAGGTGCTTACAGCAATCTTGCGCGTTGCCACCCAGGCTTTTCACTTGCGTTTGCCAGCATTTTTTGATATTTTTTAAAACGAGCTTTCCGGAGTAATCTTAGCGTTTATCCTGCGTTGATTGAAAGTTTCTTCGCGCTATTTCCTTGGCGGGAAGCTACATCTCATTATTGAACAAATTGGACACCCTATGCCCAAAGATAACACAATAGTTTGGAACCACCCTGGTGGAAAACTAAGAGAATTGGGTGCTGAGAGTCTTACTGACGAAGAACTCCTATCTATTATGATCTCCTCAGGTATCAAGGGCAAACCAGCCGAGAAAATTGCCGAAGAAATCCTTGAACGATTTGGTTCGCTTCAAGGGTTGGCGAATCAGCCACTTGAGAAGCTGCTGGAAATCAAGGGACTGTCTGATGTGAAAATCATTCGCATTGCGGCGGCTTTTGAATTAGCGCACCGCTTGATAAGAAAGTAGTGAATAGAGTATTAAGTTGGAGGCAATCATGATTCCCATTGATTTTGATGTCATTGTTTTCAAGGAAGATAATACTTATGTTGCTTATTGTCCTGAATTCGATATTTCCAGTTGCGGGAATAATGTTGAACATGCCAAGGAGATGCTTAAAACCGCGGTAAGACTATTTATTGAAGAGGCCGAAAAACTGGGAACACTTGAAGATATTCTCGAAGAGGCCAAATACATCAAAGACAAATCCGGTCGCTGGTTACCGCCCAGGCTAGTTGCAACAGAATTTGTAAGTATCTAGTAAAATGCCTAAAATTAAACCTATTTCTGCACGTAGACTGCGAAAAGTATTTGAGAAAGCGGGCTTTAAGTGTGCAAGGATTGAAGGCGATTATTTTGTATATACTAAAGAAGGAGTCCCAAGACCGGTTGTAATACCTAACTGGAAGGAAGTGCCTGTCTTTATCATAAAAAACAATTTGAGAACGGCAGGAATAACGAGAGAAGAGTATTTTTCTTTGCTCAAGTGAACCTAACATGCCAAACAAAAAATCCAAACTCACCGAAAAAGCAACCCGCATTCCCGATACCCGCCAAACCCAAGGGCCAAGGACATTCAGGAGTATCTCAGGAATGTGGCCCATGCAAGCACGTGGTCTTTGGGGGCCTCGCCATATCGTCGAAAAAGTTGTCGAACTTCTCATACCGCAATTCGAAGCAGGTAATGAAGCTCACCAACAACTTGCAAAATTGGGAATGCAGTGCAGCACCAAAGTGGAGAATTGGCAGGCAAGCGGCGGCCCCGGAAAAACTAAGCATCGGTAAATTGCGGGGCATGGTGCGGAAGATGTTGAAGGAAGAGTTGAGGGAGATTAACGGGTTGGTTGAGAAGATTTTGGGGTGAAAGGTAGACAAACCTTACGAAGGTTCCGAACCTTCGGAAGGTTGCCTAAGCAATTAATCTGCAATTCAATTTGACTTTGCAAATCCCTTTTTTAAATTTTATTAATGTAGATTAGATTAGAATCAAGATGGAACGAAATGAGCTTCAGGAACTTCATTACATTTCCCCAATAAGGAACGTTCCATCAATTATGAAGCTCGGCATTCTATCAAATAAAGGTGCTAAAAAGGTACAACATAATTCTGTGGCGATGCAAGCGATTCAAGAACGTCGCGCTAAGAAAAAGGTGCCGAGAGGGCGTCCACTTCATGAGTATGTGAACCTTTATATCTGTGCAAGAAATAAAATGCTTTATAAAGTCAAGGGAAGGCATCTCGAACTTTGTGTGCTTTGTGTTAATCCTGACATTTTAGATCTACCAGGTGTTGTAGTAACGGATCGAAATGCTTCAAGTGATTATGCCCGTTTCGCACCAGCGCCTATTGGACTGCAACTTGTTGATTATGATCTTGTTTTTGCAGAATATTGGACCCATCCTGGAAACCAGATAAGAGAGTGGGAACATGGATCTATTAAGTGCGCTGAGGTTCTGGTCCCAGATCAAGTAGAACCAAAATTTATTACAAAAGCTTACGTATCGTGCTCAGAAGCTCAACAAGCATTTTTGACTTCAGAGGTAGAAATCCCAGTGTCAATAAATGCACACCTATTTTTTCTGTAGAAAGGAGGGAAGTTTCATGGTAAAAATAATAGAAAGTGGGAACTTGTTTGAATCTAAAGCGCAAACCCTGGTTAACACCGTCAACTGTGTTGGAATTATGGGTAAAGGAATTGCACTGGAATTTAAGAAACGTTTTTCCGAAATGTACAAAGACTACCTGGTCAGGTGTCAGCGTAAAGAAGTGAAATTAGGCAAGCCTTATTTATATAAGTCCCTTACTCCACCCTGGATTTTGAACTTTCCAACAAAAGAACATTGGCGTTCTGTATCTCGCATTGATGACATCATCAAAGGTTTAGAATATTTGCATCAAAATTATAAAAAATGGGGTATCACTTCATTGGCCGTACCGCCATTGGGGTGTGGGAGCGGTCAATTGGAATGGCGGATTGTGGGTCCAACTTTATATCGTTATCTAACGCAGTTGGATATTCCGGTCGAACTCTATGCGCCATACGGCACACCTCATGAAGAATTACAGCCAGAGTTTCTCGCAAAAGAGCCTATGGCTGTCCCGAAGCGTCGGGATGAAAAAGCCTCGATGCCCAATCCAGAAGGGATCAAACCGGCCTGGGTTGCCTTGGTTGAAATACTAAACCGTTTAGAACAAGAACCCTATCACTGGCCTGTCGGTCGAACCATATTTCAAAAAATTGCTTATGTTGCGACTTTGCAAGGTTTGCCCACCGGTTTACAATATCAAAAAGGCAGCTTTGGTCCCTTTTCCTCAGAAGTCAAAAAATTGATTACCAGGTTGGTCAATAACGGTTTGATCTATGAACAACGATCAGGCAATATGTTTGCGGTTAAAGTTGGACGAACGTTTAAGGATGCTCGTAAGCTCTACCTCAGTGAAATCAAGCAGTGGGAGCCAAAGATCGAGAAGATAACCGATTTGTTTATGCGTTTGCGAACGGATCAATCAGAGGTAGTAGCCACAGTTCTGTTTGCAGCTAATAAGTTAATAGATGCAAAAAAAGAACAACCTACCGAGTTAGAAATTCTGCAAGAGGTAATGAAATGGAAACAAAGACGCCGTCCATCTCTTGATGAGGGGGAAGTGGCTTACACTATCCGCAATTTAGCTGCGTTAAATTGGTTGAAGGTGAAGCCCAGTGCTGACTTGCCCATACCAGAGGAGTCGTTAATTGATGTTTGATCTGTTGACATCGGTAAATTGCGGGGCATGGTGCGGGAGATGTTGAAGGAGGAATTGCGGGAGATTGATGGGTTGGTGGAGGGGATTCTGGCGTGAAAAATAGTTAACCTTGGGACGGTTTTGAACTCCTGGGAGGTTGTCCATCTTTCTTTTGTTAAAGAAAATTTTCTTGAATTAATTTATTTGTTTGTATATATTTAGATGAAACTGAAGTCAGGCAAGACTATAGTTTAAACGCAAGCGTCCCACCTGTAACGGAACAGAGAATGGATTCTACCAAATCCCGCTCGAATATGACGGCCACGATGAATGCGATCCAGCCCGGGAAATGATTGACTGATCTTGATCCCTATTTCTGCCTTGCCTTGAAACAAACACATAACTCCGGAGAGTTTCGTACAGTTTGTTTACGACATATTGAGTTCTCATAAAATTTGAGTGAAACCATCCTGAACTCAACAATCTGTTCAGCGATTCGTTCGCATAAAGTAATTCGTTTTTATTTATTATGATAGTGGTTACCGAACTGCCGAACCATTTTTATGGTGCAAGTAAAGACGGTAATGATTTGCTGCGAGCATTTCAAACCGGTGGATATAGTGATTCCGGCAATCCTTAAGTGGAAACTTTTTTATGTGGATAAAATGTCGAGCATTACAATTTCGTTCTTCGCTTGAAATCAGGTGCTCTGGTACGACCCAACTATGTATGAAATCCTTAACGAACGGATATACTAATGTGCCGTCAATGGGTTGAAGTTGCTGGGTGATAAACATGAATGGAAAATTAACATGTATTTATCAAACATAAAACTCTGGAATTTCAGAAAATTTGGTTCAACATCCGATTTTGATATTAAAAAACCGGATTTGGATTTGAATTTCAAGGAAGGTTTAAACGTTCTGATTGGGGAAAACGATAGCGGTAAGTCTGCTATTATTGACGCAATAAAGCTTTTACTAAGAACACACAGTTACGAATGGGTACGAGTAACAGATGAAGATTTCTTCCAAGAAGCAGAAAGATTTAGAATTGAAATTCAATTTAACGACTTAGCAGATGAAGAAGCTAAAAATTTCACAGAATGGCTTGGGTGGACTGGCGAAGGTGAAGAAGCTAAACCTTACTTACGTCTAATCTATGATGTTACAAAAAAAGATGGCAAAATATTTCCCTCCGATGTTCATGCTGGTGTTGACGATGAAGGTTATCAATTAACGGCTGAAGCGAGAGAATATTTAAAAGTTACCTATCTGAAACCATTAAGAGATGCCAAAGCAGAATTCATACCCAAAAGAAATTCCAGAATTTCTCAGATATTGCAAGGCCACGAAGCCTTTAAGGGAGATGAAGAATCGCATCATCTTGTAAAATTATTTAAGCGCTTTAATTTATCAATCGAAAAATACTTTGAAGCTAAACAACCNNACCTAAAAATGATGGAAGCGGCAATTTCGAAGATATCAAGGATGAAAAAGGAAAAGAACTTAAGGAGCAAATAGATGAATTTCTACACAAGCTTTACGAAAAAACAAAGAATTCTATATTCTCAGTATCAGAAGGAAAATTAAAAAATATTCTTGAGAAGCTGGAATTGTCAATTGCAAACGAGGTAAACCCTGGATTGGGAACACTAAATCGCCTCTTCATGGCATCCGAACTACTTCATTTAGAAAAGCCAGATTGGAACGGTTTGCGATTAGGTTTGATTGAGGAATTAGAAGCACATCTTCACCCACAAGCTCAGATGCAAATAGTAGAAGCTTTGCAGGAGGAAGAGGACATACAACTAATTTTAACAACGCACAGTCCAAATCTTGCGTCAAAAGTAAAACTTGAAAATCTTATTATTTGTAATAACAATAATGCTTTTCCTATGGGGCAGAAATACACAAAATTGAAAAGCACTGATTATTCCTTTCTGGAAAGATTCTTAGATACAACAAAAGCAAACCTGTTTTTTGCAAGGGGTGTAATACTGGTTGAAGGTTGGGCAGAAGAGATACTTCTCCCTTCTTTAGCCCAAAAAGCGGGATTCAACTTAACGGAAAAAGGTGTTTCTATTGTTAATGTAGGGAGTACGGCTTTTTTAAGATATTCAAAGATATTTCAAAGAAAATACGAACAAGAGATTAATGGGGTGAAAATTAAATTTGAAAAAGATAAGAATGATTTTAAAATGTTCAGAGATAATTCTGAAATAGAGGAAGATTCAATAACCAAAAAGAACGAAAAAGGATATATGGAATGGGTAAAGGAAAACTATACAGAATTGAATATACCTGTAGCGATAATTACCGATTTAGATGTAAAACCAGAGGATGAAAATATTGTAGAAAATGGCCAAACAAAAAAAGACTTAATAACTGAAAAGAAAAAGATAAAATATGAAGGGCAGAAAGTAAAAACATTTGTCTCTCCGCATTGGACACTGGAGTACTGTTTAGGGTTATCTAAAACATTAGCTTCTCACTTGTTTGAAGCAGTAAAAAATTCTGTTATCGAGATGAGAAATGATGGAAAAAGCATTAGTGAGATTACGGAAGATTTTACATCAAAGTTTGCTGGCAAAAATTATGAAGAAATCGCTTTTGAAATATATAACGATATTATTTTGAACAAAAAAATATCCAAGTCAATAATTTCACAACAACTTGCGCATATTATTGATGAGGATTTAAAAAAGAAGCCGCCTGAAATTGCAGTGAATGAAAATGATGAATCTATAAAATATTTGGTTGACGCAATTAAGTATGCCTGCAGTTATTAATATAACCAATAAAGATATCGCTTATGCTGAACATATCCTTTTAAAAGAAGATCAGCATTTCGATACTGAACGAAAAGATTTTATTAAAAACGTTCAAACAATTGATTTACAGGCCGTACCTGGCAGTGGGAAGACAACCGCTTTATTGGCAAAATTATTAATTCTTGAAAAACATCTTCCTTTCGATAATAATTCAGGGATTTTGGTCATTTCCCACACCAATGCAGCCATTGATGAAATCAAAAAGAGGATTGGAAAATATTGCCCCAAGTTATTTAATTATCCAAATTTTGTAGGTACGATACAAAGCTTTGTTGATAATTTTTTAGCAATCCCTTATTACCTTAATCGCTACAAAAAGAAGGTATATAGAATTGATGATGAAATTTATAACGAAAAGGTAGAAAAAATTTTCGGTTGGAGTATTAGTGGATTTACCCATCAGGAACAAAAGAATGCCCGATACTTCTTGATGGGCAAGAATTATAAAACTTCATTCCGGTTTGGTTTGGAAAATGGTATTTTGGTTTTACTCGATGAAATCAATGGCAATAAATTGAAAATACAAAGACCCAAATCTAAAGACTGGTCTGAAAATGAGAAAAGGAAAATAGAAAAGTGGTTGATTGACTTTAAAGTTAGAATATTGAAAGATTTTGCAGTATTGCATTTTGATGATGCATATTTTCTGGCAAACTGCTATCTAAATAAATTTCCGCACATAAAAAAGCTATTGCAAAAAAGATTTCCCTTTGTTTTTGTTGACGAAATGCAGGATATGGATAAACATCAGTACGATTTGCTCGAAGAGATATTTTTTGATGGAGGCAATAGTCTTTCAAACTATCAAAGAATCGGAGACAAAAACCAGGCAATATTTAATGGGAATGCAAAGCTCGATAATATTTGGCAGGCCAGGGATACTATTTTAAAATTAAAAGGAAGTTACCGTCTAACAAACGAAGTCGCAAATATAGTTAAATATTTTGGATTAGAGTTTATAGATATTGAAGGAAGATTTTCAAATCCTGTTGGAACCAATATTAAACCACATGTTTTTGTTTTTGATGATAATACCATAAGAAATGTTATTCCGGAGTTTGCGAAATTAGTTAATAAATTATTAGCAGAAAAAAAATTACAAGACAATCCTCAAAACTCTTATAAAGCTATAGCCTGGAGAAAAGAAAAGCTTGATAATGGAAAAATAGGCCTTCAAAATTAAAAGAAGATTATGCCTGCCTCGAAAGTTACCTTTTTCATCATGACAAAAATAAAAAAACATTAGAATCAGTTAGGAAAAACATATTAAATGCTTTAATTCGAATCTTAAGATATGAGGATATACTTGATGACAATAACCGAAATTATACTAAGAAAAAGCTACTGTCTTTCTTGAAAGAGAATAATGAAAAACAATATGAAAAATTGAAACTCTTGCTCTATCAATGGAGCATCAATGTCATCAAAGGCAATAAGAATAATGTTTATCCTGATTTAAAAAGCTATATAACTGAATTCTTGGATATCTTTGGGAAATCAATTCAAAAAAGTCAGTCATTCATCGAGACTCCCGCGAATAATGAACAAATCATAATTAAACCTACAAAATTGAAAAATGATAATATTTATGAAAAAGATGGGACAAAAATAGAAGTTACAACAATTCATGCTGCAAAGGGGCAGACACATACTGGAACATTATATTTAGAAACATTTTATCAGCGAAAGTATGAATCCAACAGATTGCTGGAGCAATTTAAAGGTAATATAATAGTTTTAATAATGCAGGAACATATGATAAGCAATTAACAAAAATGGCCTATGTGGGGCTTTCAAGACCAACTCACTTATTATGTTTGGCAATTCATAAAGACAGATTTAACGAAGATGATTTTAAGGATAAATGGGAAATGATTGATATAACCCAAACCGCTTCCGCCGTTTTGGCTCCAGTTGCAAAAGATCGGTAGGTTTTATAAAATAAGATAATGCCAACACATAACAAATCGTTGTATCGTCAATGACGAAGGAAGCAAAAACCTAAAAGAAGATAAGTCTTCTCTTCAATGATTTTGTATTTTGAAGTAGAATTATCTTACTTAACTGTTTGCTATGTCCTTCCCCCTCTTCGACAAAGCCTCCCAAGCCGGTGTTTTGGACACCGGCAACGCCCTGATCGTGGCGCCCACGGCCACCGGCAAAAGCTACATTGGCCGCCGCATTTTGCGCTCGGCGGTTGAGCGGCGCGAACGTGGCGTGCAGGTCTACCTGGTGCCTTACCGGGCGCTGGCCACCGAGATGGACCATTCTTTCAAGAAGGAACTGGAGAAGTCTGGAATAGAGGCAACCGTTCGGGTTGCGACGGGGGATTACAGCGATCCCGTCTATCCGCAGGAAACCGACATCTTAATCTCCACCTACGAACGGTTTGGGGCGCTGCTGCGGTTGCCAGATTTGAAGCTGGGGCGCGTGGTCATCGACGAAGTCCACCTCATTGCTGACCCCACCCGCGGGCCGCACCTGGAAGGACTGATCGCCCGCTTGAAATTCGGCAAACCGCCCGAATCCCTGTGCGCGCTTTCCGCCGTGGTCTCCAATTCCCAGGAATTGGCCGACTGGCTTAACGTTCCCCTCATCGTCGGAGACGCTTCCGACCGCGCAGTAAAGGTGGAATTGGGTTGTGACGTTACCGCCAGCATCGATGACAAATTGCAAATCGTGTTGCGAGAGGTTCTAACCCAAGGCGAACAAGCCATTGTTTTCTGTCGCTCCAAAGCCGCCACACAGAAGCTGACCCGGGACCTACGGCCAGTTTTTGCGGAATATCTAAGCGAGCATGGGGTCGCGGCGCTTAAGCAAATCGCCCGGGAAATGGCCGAGGATCCCGAAGAGGCCGAGGACTTACTCGAGCTACTGCCGGGCGGCATTGCTTTTCACCATGCCGGGCTGTCCCGCGACTCCCGCCGCGCCGTGGAGACCGCATTTCGAGAAGGGCACTTGAAGGCCATCGCCTGCACACCCACGCTTGCCGCCGGCGTCAACCTGCCGGCGGGTCTGGTGGCGGTGCGAGACGTGTTCCGCACGGAATTTATTCGTGGGTATCCAAAGCGTGTGCTGCTCTCCACGGGCGAGCTTCTCAACATGCTGGGACGCGCCGGCAGGCCGGGTCAGGTAGAGAAGGGACGCGGACTGGCGCTTATTGAAGAGGACGCGCTCAGCCCGGAGGAAATAGAGGATTTGCAGTCGGCTATCCAGGCGGGCAAGGGCAACCCGGTGACAAGCCGTCTGCCCGATTCTTTCGATGCGCTCATGCGCTTACTGCTGGCGGTTATTGCGGACCGCGGGGAAGTGACGTTAGCGGACCTCAGACGCGCGCTGCGGGAAACGCTGTGGTATCATGAAAACCCGTCTGAGATAGAATTTGACCGGCCGTTTCAGGAAGACATCATGGAAGATATTCCTGCCTTTGCCAGGGTTGATTCCAATATCACTCTCGAAGAAGCGCATGCGGTAGCAGATGGGGTGGACGGTGTGATTCACTCCTCCAAAAGGTACAATTTTTCTCTCCGCTTCAGTGGCCTGGACTGCACCTGCCCGGCGCGATCAAAATGGCGCAGGCGTGACGTCTGCAAGCATCTGGCCTTTGTGATCGATTATTTGCTGTTTGAATCCGGTGTGGCGCCCGAGCTGCGCAACCGCGCCATTTATGCCGCCGCGCATTATTTTCGAAAGACCCTCGATCTCGGCACCAAGATTCAGGAAGCGGTAAAACTGTTGCATGTATGGAATCTTATCGAGTCTATCCCGGCAGGCTACCGCGTGACGCCTGTGGGTGGGCTGGCGGCAAACTCCAGCCTGGATTTGCTTTTGATGCGTACGGCACAGGACCGAATCCGCGAGTTTCACGGAGCGCCGGACATTAAAGACATCGCAGAGTGGGTCATCAGCGATTATTTTGCCGACGAGAACAAACGAAACAAATGGCTCAAGGCAATTGTTCCCTGGATTCAGGGAGGGAACATCAAAAAGATTTCTCTGCCGGAAAAATACCGCGGAAACTTCGAACGTGAGTTGGAAAACCTGGGACAGCTTGCCGTTTTGTACGGAGAGATCGCCAGGAGCCTGGGGAAACAGAAAATAGCTGAAATATGCCGCAAGGCGCGCGGGTGTATCCAATATGGCGTCTCCCCCGAGTTGATTCCGTTGATTTCGTTGCGCATCCCCGGACTGGGACGCGCTCGCTGCCGTTTTCTATACCGGGAGCGCAATATCCGAAGCCTCGAGGAACTGGCCCACGCCAGGCCGGAAGAGCTTACAGGCCCCACCTGTCCGCATCGTTTGACCTGGCAATGGGTACAACGGGCGCAAACTATGTGGAAGTCTCGGCATAAGGTTCTCAGGGCACCAATGGAGAAGCGCGACAAAGAGATTGATGATTTTCTTGCACGGTTTCGGATGGATCAGCTCTCTTTATTTGGCAAACATGGTGTCTTGGATCAGGGAACGCCTCCGACCCGGGCGCCATCGGTAGAACCCCAACCGCCAAAACAGGTTGATGCTGCTCATAAGCAGATCCGTGAGGAAATCGCCCCGGAGAGTGGGCGAATTGCTGAAAGCGAATCAGATAGACCTATTAGAGCTCTCCTGCTGATTATTGCTCCAAACAGGGAAGCGTGTGGCAACATATTTAAAGCCGTGTTTGGTGGGCGCGCAGGCCCTTTTTCTTATTCAAAATTGCAAATGTCATGTATCTATTGCGGTCGATTGAAATTTAAAAATGATATGACTATCAATTTGTTGGGACTGCCGGCGGGCCAAAATCTCGCTTGTGCCCTCAAGGCGTTGGCAACCAAAACGAACGGCTTTAGCTTGGTTGTTGATCTGAATGAATCGAGTAGTTGGGGTTATGCAAAATATTTGTTAAAGGAATTACGGAATTTGTTTGGAACCCCTTATTTTCTGACCGCGCTTGGAAATGGGCAACAAACCGACCACTTAATCCCTGAGCTAAAGCGCGCACTTTCACTGCAAGATTCCGAACGGCTTTTTGTATTAAATGACTTCCAGCCGGCAAGCGTGAAGAATATGATAAATCAATTTTGTAGCTTGATAGGCTAACATCATGAAGCCAACTCCAACCCAACTTGAAGCCATCGCATGTTCTAGCGAGGCTTACCAGATCCTGGCCTGTGCTGGCTCGGGCAAAACCGAGGTGCTGGCGCGCCGGGTGGTCAGGTTCCTCAGGCAGGGCGTCGATGCCGAGTCCATCGTTGCGTTTACCTTCACGGAAAAAGCCGCAAAGGAGCTAAGAGATCGGATTGAAAGCCGGGCCGTGGAAGCAGACCCATGCTTTCGCTCGATGCCGCCCTGCTCCGCCGGTTTGTATGTGGGCACCATTCATAGTTATTGCTTACGCCTTTTGCAACAATTTGGGGGTCTCTACGAAGTCTTTGATCCGCTTGCGGAAGAACAGGAATGGGCGCTGCTGCATCGCTTTGCCAGGCGGCTCGGTCTGGTGCAGTTGTTTTCAGAAGCCTGGCCCGGGCAACCGGTTTCCGTCAGGCGGGCGGTGGAGGTCTTTCGCGACAGCCTTGCGGTGGTTTATAATGAGCGCATTCCTCGCGCCGTTTTAGGACAGCGCGCTCCCGCATTCGCTGCCATCGTCGAGCGCTATGAAGACCTGTTGTACAAAATGCGACTGTTGTCGTTCGACCAGATGGTAGAACGGGCGTGTGCGGAACTCTCTCCCGGAACCAGAATCTGGAACAGCTTGAAGGGGCAAATTCGGTGCGTGCTTGTCGATGAATATCAGGATTTAAACCGGGCACAGGCTGAGCTGGTGCAGAAGCTGGTCGCTCTCGGCGCAGGGGTTACCGTGGTCGGCGATGACGATCAGGCGATTTACCAGTGGCGAGGCGGCGATGTGTCCCTGTTTTTGGATTTCCCAAAACAGTACACCGCAGTGCACCGCCACGACCTGGCGGAAAACCACCGCAGTGTTGAACCCATCGTCAACCTTTCCAACTCGTTTACACAAACCATTCGTCAGCGGGTGTCCAAGTCCATGATTCCTCAGCGAAGGTCTCAAGCTTCCGCCATCGAGCTCCTCAACGCCGGCACCGCTGAGCAGGAAGCCGAAGTCATTGTGCAAAGGATTCGAGCGATTTTGCAAAACGGCCACAAGCCCTCGGACATTGCGGTGCTTTACCGTTCGGTGCGCACCTCCTCCGGATCAGTGGTAAAAGCCTTGCGGAAAGCAGGTATTCCCCTGGCGCTTGTGGGAAAACTCTCTCTGTTGGACAAACCGGAAATGGCGTTGTTAGCTCGCGTATTTGTCTGGTGGGCCGGTGGTTGCTGGCGCCCGGATGAAGTGCAAGAAGTTGTCACCGATGAAACATTGGCGCACGATATTTCTGACTTAACGGGTGCGGCTGAGGGAAAGGCGAAGCAGACTGTCGGTCAACTAAGAAAAATAGGGACGCATCTCACCGAAGAAGGTATAAGTGATCTAATTGAGGTCTATATGGAAATGCTCCGGGTTATTGGTTTGCCGGTAGCGGGCCCGGAGTGCAAGAGGCAGGAACAGGGGCTGGGGCAATTTTCCCGCCTCCTGGGTGAGTTTGCGCACGGTCAGCGGCGGGCCGCGCCGGTAGATTTTTTCCAACATCTTGAGCCGGCTTCTGTAGATGAAAAAGAAGAGGACGAGGCCCTCGTGTCTGCGGAATCTGAAACGGCGGACGCCTCGCGCACGCGTCTCGGCAAGAGCCCCGGCGAGATCTTCTTGACCCGGTTGCGAGTCTTCCTGGAAACTTATGCCTCGCACGCGGCCGAGGAATCTCCGGAAAGACCCATACTTGACCGTGATGCCGTCAATATCATGACGATTCACCAGGCGAAAGGGTTGGAGTTTCCGGTCGTGTTTATGCCTTCGCTGGTGCAGCGCCGATTTCCTTCGACGAGAACCGGTATGGAAAAACCGTGGTACCTCCCCGAGGAACTATTTCAAAAGGATCGCTACCAGGGCTCATTAGAGGATGAACGCAGGCTGTTCTATGTGGGCATGACTCGGGCCAGAGATTTGCTCGTGCTAAGCTTTTTTACTCAATATAGCAATTCTCCTGCCCAATATTCTCAATTCATTAAAGATTTAATACAAGGTGAATATAAACATCTCTTAAAGCCTATATTAACTTGTCGTCCCACTATCTGGAGCAAGCTTAATCAGAACGATGAGACACTCGAAACAGATTTCGGTCAACTTCTGACTTTTAGCGAATGCTCCTATAAATATTATTATCGCTATATTTGTGGTTTTGTCTCCCCTATCAATCCAGCCCTGGGTTACGGTAAGATGTTACATCACGTAATTGCAGAACTCGCCCGGCGTTGTAAGGACGGGCGACCGCCGTCCAGTGATGAATTGGATGAAATTCTACGTCGGGACTTTTACTTACCTTTTGCAGGACCAATCCCGTTTAAATCGCTCTACGATGCTGCGCATCGAAGACTGCAAAAATTCGTGCAAGAACATGGAAGCGTGTTGGCCCGCACAATAGAACCAGAGTTTCGCTTTGAAATGTCCTTTGCCAATGCTCGAGTACGAGGCCGTATTGACTTACTGGTTCAGGCAGATGATGGGAGTGCCCGCGACGTCGAAATTCTGGATTTCAAAACTGCTGAAAAGAGGCCGCCGACGGAGCAACATCAAAACCAATTGCGTCTCTATGCTGAGGCGGTCAGATTCCTAGGAATGAATCCCGTCAAACTTATCATTCATGATCTGGATTCTGAGAAAGGAGAGCATTTTCTTGTAGAAGAAAATGAATCCGAGAGAGATGTATTTCGCGAAAAAATGCACTGCTGGTTGAGGGATATCAGAGAAGGGAATTTTGATCGGAAAAGGGAAGACGGCTTCTGTGAAAATTGCGATTTTATGGGTCTTTGTCGATTATACCCACTTTCACGCTAAAACCCTCACGTCACGATATAGAAAAATAAAGCATCCGCCGGGAAAAATGAGCCAACCGCAAAAAGAAAAGCCAGAACCGTAAGCAAAATTCACAAAACCGCCCCTATCAAGCCTAAAACCGCACCAAAAAATTACCCAACCGCTTAGCCCAATCCTCCAACCGCAGTAAAAAACAACCAAACCGCCAAGAAAAATGATATAACCGCATAAAAAAATCCTAAAGACGCGTGCAGGAATGAGGCAACCGCACCGATAAATCATGGAAACGCTCGTTTTAACTAACATCGGAGGTTGTTATGCCAAATTCCATCGACGCGCGGTTGGTGGCAGCACAGGTTGCCATCGATAATGCGCTTTCCAACCCGGATGTGCAATCCTATTTATCGGTGTACGGCTATGATGCCGACAAAATCGGTGCAGGAAAAGCACTGTACGATAACGCTCAGCAGTTGCACCAACAACAGGTGAAAGAATACGGCGATCAATTCGCCGCCAGCGACGCCTTGAAGTCCACCTGGGAACAGGCTAAGGCAGAGTACATGCGCTTTGTCAAGATCGCCAGGGTTGCCTTAAAATCGGAGCGGGCGGCGTTCCAAAAACTGGCTCTGAACGGGGATCGTAAGCAGTCCCTCTCGGGCTGGCTGAGTCAGGCCAAGCAATTCTACATCAACGCACTGGCCGATGCGGACATCCTCACTAAGTTGGGCCAGTTTGGCATTACTCAAGAAAAACTACAAGCGGGTACAAAGCTGGTAGAAGATACGGAAGCGGCCAATGTCGCCCAGGAGAAAGAAAAAGGCGAAGCCCAACAAGCCACCCTGGAACGCGACCAGGCCCTCGACCAACTGGATGAATGGATGAGCGACTTCACCGCCATCGCCCGCATTGCCCTGGAAGAAAAGCCACAACTGCTGGAGAATTTGGGCATTGTGGAGCCGTCCTAGTGGGCCAAACTATTGAGGATAATTGTAAAGCCCCTGGCTTTTTGAAGCCTGGGGCTTTTTTGTTTGTCATTTTTTTCTTGATTTTACAGAATTATAGAGTATTTTGAAATCGTCATTCTTATTAGCCAATCTAAATAGAAGTATCATGGTTAAAGAATTGGACAATGTTGTGTTAGTAGCCGACCTTCCCGAATACGGCTTAAAAGAGGGCGACATCGGTACGGTCGTTCTCGTACACCGCAACGTTGAAGGATACGAGGTCGAATTTATCGCGCTGGACGGAGAAACCGTGGCGGTGGTCTTGCTTCTGGCGTCATCGCACCCAACACTCAGAGCAATCATCCAACCGCAGTAAAAATGAGACCGAGTCCACAAAAACGATGAAATGGACTTGACATTAGCCAGAATTTTGGCTACTTTTACAGCTAACAAAATGAGTATAAGGAGAATGAAGTATGAAATTAAGTAAATCGCTTCTGCCCGTGAGCGAACTGAGACACAATGCCAACAAGGTGGTGAACGAGCTCAAAGGGACACTTGTCATCACCCAGAACGGTAAAGCCAAGGCTGTGCTGCAGGACGTCGAAACCTATGAACAGACACAGGAAGCCTTAGCTTTATTAAAGGTCATGGAACTAGGTCGACGACAGGTGAAAGCGGGTAAGGTGAAGGAGATGGAAGCAGCCTTCGGCGAGCTGGGTCGAAAGATCAAAGTATATAAGGAAAAAGCGGAAAGCAAGGATAATGACCTATGAGGTCGTATTTACCGACGACGCCTGCCAGGATCTGTTTGACATCTACACCTACGTTGCCAATGAAGACTCCATCAGCAATGCCGACAAGCTCATCGAGGTCGTGAAAGATGCTTGCAAGCGATTGTCCCAATTACCCAATCGCGGGCACGTGCCGCATGAATTTGCGCTGCTTAACGTCTCTGATTATCTGGAGATCCATTGCAAGGAATATCGCATAATCTATGAAGTCGTCGGCAAAACCGTGTACATTTACTGCATTGTTCACATGAAAAGAGACATTCTGGATTTGCTCAAACAGAGACTGTTGAGAACGACCGACTAACAAGCTGCGCTTCCAACAACGATAAGACTGAACTCTAATTCCGTCTCCAGCTTCCCCATATGTAAATTAATTCGTTAACGTCACTCATAAATACATGACAGCCATTTCAAATCGCCTGCGGTTTTCATGACTTCCAAAAACATGTTTATCGGTTGTGCCGGTTGGCAGCTTCCCAAGGACATCCAAAATGAGTTTCCCGCTGAGGGAACCCACCTACAACGTTACGCAAAGCGTTTCCCGGCGGTGGAAATCAACTCAACCTTTCGCAAATCGCATCGCCCGTCGACCTATTCAAAATGGGCAGATTCTGTCCCGGATGATTTTAAATTCGCCGTCAAAATCCCCAGGAAGATCTCTCACGACACAAAGCTGTCAGAAATCGAGCCTGTACATGATTTTCTTGCAGAAATCGCTGAACTCGGAGACAAAATGGGACCGCTGTTGCTGCAGCTTCCACCCACTCTGGCATTTGAGAAAACCGTCGCAGACGATTTCTTTGGTGCATTTCGGAAGGCCTTTGATGGTCAGATCGTCTGTGAACCTCGTCACGAGAGCTGGTTCTTCAAAAGCGTCGATCAGATGTTAGCTGCCCATCAGGTGGCGCGAGTCGCTGCCGATCCCGCTCCGGTTGATTCCGGTGACGAACCCGGCGGATGGCAGGGAGTTGTGTATTATCGGCTGCATGGCTCGCCGAGGAAATATTACTCCGCCTATTCCGAGCAAGCACTAAAAAAGTTTGCCGATGCCATTACGAAAAGCGCGGAATCCGCTGAAACCTGGTGTCTTTTTGATAATACGGCTGCGGGGGCCGGAACCGGAAATGCGCTTGCCTTGCTGGAAATGAGTCGGGAGGATTAACCTGTGTTTAGTTTCAGGTAAGAGGACTATTTTACCGTGACGGTCATAAGAAGGATGTCGTCTTTTATTTTGCTGTTATTGGAATTCAGCATGTATTCGATCAGGGTACGGTTGAACTCCGTGCTGCGAAGTGAATAATGACTTTTTGTGAAATTTCTCACTCCCTGTGTTCCTAAAATGCACCCGTTTTTGTCCTCACTTTCTATCAAACCATCCGAGTAAAGAAGGATTTTATCGCCGGAATTTATTTGCATTTGGTCTGTTGAGCACGGCACGGGCAACGGATCCTCGAAGCCAAGAAACGTGGTCTCGGATCTTAGTAGTTCGATTTGTCCGCTCCGATTGTGAAAGAAAATAATAGGAGGTTGAGCCGCACTGGCAAATCTCATCGTGCGATCTTTGAAGTCAAAAATCACGGCGCAAAACGTGGCATACATGCCTGTATCAGCCAATTTTTGAACGAGGAATGTGTTCAGCAGATTTATGGCGTGACACGGCGATTTATACTGCATGGCGTGTGCGAACACAAATGTGTTGATGCGGGAGGCATACAGCGCGGATGCGATATTGTGGCCCGTTACATCACAGGCGCTTACGAAAAGTTTCTTTTTGTTGAGGGGGAGGATACTGCAAAAGTCGCCGCCGATTTTGCCTTTTGGCTTTACGGTGACGGCGATCTCGACGAACTCGTCGGAGTAATCCTCTGGCAGGAAGCTGTAATGCACTTTGGAAGCAACATCTACGACTTCTTGATCCATAAAATTTTTACCGGTAATTCCGAAGGCTTAGCGTGAATAGAATAAGTTCGATGTGTGTTAGTATATAACTATCAACGACATAGCGCGGATAAAGATTCCCATTATTCATACATCAATTTGAATTTTTGGATCAGATGGTGGGAAAAATCAGCCGTGAATACGTGAAACTCGGAGTCGACTGCGACATTGGTGGGGGAAAGATTTTGCCTTGCCATTTGTTGCTTTCATGGTTTAAGCAATCGGAATTTTTGGATTCGGTCATTGCCGAAATCCACCACAAAAATCTCGCCTGCCGAATTGACCGCCACATCGGTGGGGCTATCAAATTGACCTTCACCGGAACCCTTTGAACCAAAATGATGCAGATACTTCCCCTCAGCGTCGAAAATCTGTATTCGGTGATTGTAAAAGTCCGCCGCGTAAATGCGGCCTTCGGCATCCTGCACCACTGCATTGGCCACGTCGAATTGGCCAGGCTTTGAACCTTTGCTGCCCCAGGACTGCAGGGGCTTGCCTGCCGCACTGAATTTCTGGATGCGATGATTGTAGGCGTCCGCGACCAGAATGTTGCCCTTGGCGACCACGTCGACATCAGTGGGATAGTACAGTTGCCCGAAATCGTGGCCCTCACTGCCGAATGGGCGAATGAAAGCGCCGCTGCTGTCGAAGACCTGAATGCGGTGGTTGAAGAAGTCGGCGACCAGGACGTTGCCCTCGCGGTCGAAGCTCACACCCGCGGGCGCATCGAATTGGCCTTGGCCTTTGCCGGTTTTGCCCCAGGCAAATCGGTAATTTCCTTCGAGGTCCAACACCTGCACCCGATCGTTACCGTATTCTGGCACGTAAATCAAATCTTGGCTGTTGATGGCTAAATGCATGGGACGGTCAAATTCCCCCGGTGCACGACCCCGCTTGCCCCATTCCTTTAAAAACGTTCCGTCCGATGTAAATTTTTGCACACGGTTGTTACCGGCGTCGGTGACGTAAATATGTCTTTCCGTATCAAGAGCAACACCAATGGGTTCCTTAAACTGCCCCGGCTCCGAACCCGAACCACCCCACTGGGTCACAAACGCCACTTCAAGGGCAGGGTCCTCTTCGCCGCACCCAAGAAAACTGAGCCCTATAACTAGCAAAGATACTTTCAGCGGCATCCAAATTTGTAATTTCATGGCACCACCGCAAATTCTTCAACGGTTAAGGTGTAGGGATGCGCGTGGTGTCCTTCCGGGGTCTCTTTGCGGAGGCGACCCGTGATGCGAACTGGCGTGTCGGCCCCCGCTAATTTCGATTGCAGTTTCTTCAGTGCTTCATTTTCTTTAAGAATGAATTTGGTTTCAGATTCAGGCACTGTAAGAACAGGCGTGCCGTCGCTTTGATCCACTTGGCCTGAAACCGTTGCGGTGATTTCTCGCGGCGTGAAACCTGCATCCGCAACGACCGCTTCGAGTCTCTCGACCGCAATGGATTTCCCCTGTTTGTTTTGGAGTGCGGCGATCCCTTTGCCTACGTTGATGCGCACGTTTGCCACGCCCTCCACATCTTTAAGCTTCTTCTCCAAACCGTAGGCACAGAAGGGACACGCCAGACCGTCGACGCGGATTTTAATTTGTTCTACTTGCGCCTGCATGGGAGTCAAAAATGCGAGGCTGGAAATTAAGAGCAATGTAAAAATTATGCCGGTGTTTTTC
>JABAHQ010000555.1_pt7 | contig 20166 bp, 14 predicted proteins | sample 7062091 | NCBI WGS metagenome assembly JABAHQ01 (sample SAMN14534359, study PRJNA622989) | marine sediment metagenome | biome: marine biome [ENVO:00000428]; feature: marine pelagic biome [ENVO:01000023]; material: deep marine sediment [ENVO:00002113] | place: India: Gulf of Kutch | collected...
GCCCGATCCATTCATCCGCCGCGGCTCGTGGCGATCTCGTCTATTTCGGCGATCGGTCGAACGCGTTCTACGCCCTCGACCGTCGCGACGGGCGCTTGCGCTGGAAGGTGGAGACGGGAAGCGACCACCCATGGGCCTGGGGGGACGAGGGATGGGACTACATCACGTCGTCGCCCGTTGTCGCGGGAGACCAGGTGATCGTCGGGTCGGGCGACGGCAACGTCTACGCCTTCGATGCGGAGACGGGCGCGGAACGCTGGCGCGTGGCTACGGGCGGTCGGGTCCGATCATCGGCCGCCGTGGCCGACGGCAACGCCTATGTGGGCAGCGCCGACGGCTTCCTCTACGCCATCGACCTCGAGAGCGGCGAAACGCGCTGGCGCTTCGCCACCGAGGGTGTCGATCTGAGCTCCGCCGAGTTCGGCTTCGACCGCAAGACGATCCAGTCGTCACCTGCCGTGGCCGACGGGACGGTCCTGTTCGGGTCCCGGGATGGGAAGTTTTACGCCGTCGATGTCGCGTCGGGCGAGCTTCGCTGGCGCTACGACAACGGGATGCCCTGGGTGGTGTCCTCTCCGGCCGTCTTCGACAGTATGGCCATCGTCGGCTCGTCCGACGGTCTCTATGTACACGCCCTCAGCCTGGCGACGGGCGCCGAGGTCTGGCGGTTCGTCACGGGCAACCGGGTCTTCGCGTCGCCCGCACTGGCCAGCGACATCGCCTATGTGGGCAACCATGCCGGCCGCTTCCTGGCCCTCGATGCCGATAGCGGTGCTCTGAGCTGGGAGCTCAGGCTGAACGCCGCCATCACCTCCTCCGCTGTCGTCGCCAGCGGCCGCATCTACGTCGGCTGCGACGACGGCGGCGTCTACGCGGTACGGCTCGAGGCCGGGCCGCCGCCACGGCGCGCCGTGTACTGGGACGAAGAGCGGGAGGGGTGGAACACCCTGGCCGGACACGAGCGGGTCCGCGATTACTTCGGTTCTTTCGGCTACGAGGTCGTGGACCGGTTCCAACTGTCGAGCTTCATGCAGGCATCCATAGAGGACGGAGCGCCCAGCGTGATCGTATTCGCCATGGACGATTTGCCGGCCACGGTCGCCCCGCTGCCGTCGGATACCGTCCTCGCCAGGCGGTACCTGGATGCCGGGGGCAAGATCGTCTGGCTGGGCCTGCCGCCGCTCATGGTGGCCCGCAACGCCGAGGGTCGGATCACGGGTGTCGATCGCGGACGGCCGGCGGCCCTGCTCGACATCGATCTCGACGGCTACAACGTGGATCGGTACGGCGCGTTCCCGACCCACGAGGGCCGACGCTGGGGGCTCGCCGACTGGTGGGTCGGCGTCTCGGGGATCGAGGCCCCGGGCGTGACGACCGTGCTGGCGCTGGATGAGAAGGGCGACGCCTCCGCCTGGGTGAAGGCCTACGGCGGACCGCCGGGCTCCGGGTTCGTCTTCGTCTGGGGCACCTTCGAGCCGCTGCCCAGGGATCGCTACGAGGGAGTGCGGCGCGTCGCCGAATACGGAATCGGCATCGCTGCCGACCACAGATGAACGGTTTGCTGTGTGCGGTGCGTCGGTATGCAGTACACCGCACACCGAAGCCATTTGAACCCTCAGACCAGGTGACCTTTCCCCATGATCAGTCTCTGGCAGGACCTGCGCTACAGCGTCCGGATGCTTCGCCGAAGCCCGGGCTTCACCGCGACGGCGGTTCTCACACTCGCCCTCGGCATCGGGGCGACCAGCGCGATCTTCTCGGTGGTCAACGGCGTCATGCTGCGGCCGTTCCCGTACCGCGAGCCCGATCGGTTGGTGGTGGTTTGGGAGCAGAACCTGGAGCGCGGCCTGCCGTACATGTACGCCGCGCCGCCGAACTACGCCGACTGGCGCGGCTCGAACAGCGTGTTCGACGATATGGGCGCGTTCGCCTGGACACGGCTCGTCTTCGAGGCAGACGGCACCCCGCAGCTCGTCCGCGGCGCCGAGGTCACCGCGAGCATGTTCGATGTGGTCGGGGCCACGCCGCGGATCGGCCGGAGCTTCACGGCGGCGGACGATCGGCCGGACGCCGATCCCGTAATCATCCTCAGCCACGCGATGTGGGAGAATCGCTTCGGCGCCGATCCGGAGATCATCGGGCGATCGATCCGACTGGGCGGTACGAATTACAGTGTGATCGGCGTCATGCCCCCCGATTTCGAGTTTCCGCCGCCCATCGTGCTGGAAGGTGCGATCCCCACCGAGCCGACGGAATTCTGGATACCGTTCGCCATGGAGATGGCGGGTGGCAACCGGGGCGCTCATTTCATGAACGTCATCGCCCGGCTCGAGCCCGGTGTGGAGCTGGCGGAGGCGGAGGCCGAGCTGAGCACCATCGCCCGCCGCCTGCAGCAAGAGTACCCGTCGAGCAACGCCGGTTGGGACGTCGTGCTGACGCCCTTCGACCATCAGGTTCTGGGCGACGCCCGCATCCAGCTGCTGATCCTCCTGGGCGCCGTCGGCCTGGTGCTGCTGATCGCCTGCGTCAACGTCGCCAACCTTCTGCTCGCCCGAGGCACGACCCGGGTCCGGGAGTTCGCGCTGCGTGCCTCGCTGGGGGCCGAACGGGGCCGTCTCGTGCGCCAGCTGCTCACCGAGAGCATCGGCCTGTCGGCCATCGCCGGCATCGCCGGTCTGATCATCGCCGTCTTCGGCGCCCGCTTGCTGGTCCAGCTGGCGCCGCAAGACATCCCGCGGCTCCACGAAGTCGGACTCGATAGTCGGGTCCTCGCCTTCACGCTGATCGTCTCGATCCTCACCGGTGTCCTGTTCGGGCTGGCGCCCGCCTTCCAGGGCATCACCGAGAACCTGAGCGAACGGTTGCGCGAGGGCGGTCGCGGCCAGGCAGGTGGCGGCGCCGGCTCCCGCTTGCGCTCGGGTCTGGTGGTCGCCGAGGTGGCGCTCTCGCTGGTGCTGCTGGTCGGCGCCGGCCTGCTGCTCGAGAGTTTCGTCAACCTGCGGGGTGTGGAGACCGGGTTCGAGGCTATGGACCGGGTCACGATGCGGGTCACGCTCCCCAGTTCACGCTACGAGGATCGGGCGAGCCTGATCACTGCCTACGGGGAGTTGGAGGAGCGCCTCAACGCCGCGCCGGGGATCGCGGCCGCCGGGTTCGTCTCGGAGGTCCCGCTCGCCGCGGACCGGGGCGGCACGTCGTTTCTGAAGGAAGGCGAATCAGACATCCCGGAAGGTGAGAACCGGACGGTCAACTTCGCGGTGGTCACGCCCACCTACTTCCAGGCGATGGGGGTGCCGCTCCGACAGGGCCGCGGGTTCACCGCCGCCGACGGTCCCGACGCGGAGCCGGTGGTGGTGGTCAACGATGCCTTCGTCCGCCAGCATTTCGCCGGCGTGGACCCCATCGGTCGGCGCATCGGCTTCCCCGGCCGGTGGTTCCGGATCGTCGGCGTGGTCACCGGCGTCCGGCATGCCAGTCTGCGGGACGATCCCAACCCCAGCATCTACGTGGCCTACGCCCAGTTCCCACAGTCTCGCAGCATGTCGCTGGTCGTCTCCAGCGACGTGCGGCCGGACGCGGCCCTCGGCGCCGCGCGCGCGGCGATTCACGAGTACGATTCGGCCGTGCCCATCTACGACGTCATGACGATGGAGCAGGTGCTGGGCGAGTCGCTCGCCCGTGCACGCTTCTCCACCTGGCTCATGGCCCTGTTCGCGCTCATCGCGCTCGTTCTCGCCGCCGTGGGGATCTACGGCGTCATCGCCTACGCGGTCAGCCGCCGGACCCAGGAGATCGGCGTCCGGGTCGCCATCGGTGCCCGGGCCGCCGACGTGCTGAGGCTCGTGCTGGGGCAGGGGATGCGGCTGGCGGCGCTGGGCATCGTCGTCGGCGTTCTGGTCGCGGTGGCGCTGGCCCGGGTCCTTCAGAGCCAGCTGTACGGTGTGGGGGCCGCCGACCCGCTCGTCCTGGCGGCGGTGATCGTGATACTGAGCGGGATCGCCGCGCTCGCCTGCTACGTGCCGGCCCGGCGCGCCACCCGGGTGAACCCGGTGGAGGCGCTGCGGCACGAATAACAGTAGGCAGTGTGCGGTGCGTCGGTCTGCAGTTCTTCACTGCACACCGACGCACCGCACACTGCCTACCGACTAGCGAGTCCGCCGGCGGTCTCCCCGCCGTCGATCACGTAGACCTGGCCGGTGATGTACGCGGCGTCGTCGGAGGCCAGGAAGGCGAACAGCGCCGCCACCTCCTCGGGCCGGCCGTGTCGGCCCAGCGGGATCTTGCGGTTGACCTCCTCGATCATCTCGGGCGTGTACTCGGCCTCCTGCATCGGCGTCAGGATGTAGCCCGGGCAGACGGCGTTCACCCGGACCCTGGGCGCCAGCTCCAGCGCCATCGACCGCGTCAGCTCGACGACCCCGGCCTTCGACGCGTTGTAGTCCGCGTAGTGGCGATAGCCGACCAGCGCGTTGGTCGAGCCCATGTTCAATATCACGCCGCCGCCGCCGGCCAGCATGCGGCGCGCCGCCGCCTGCGCCACGTAGAAGACGCCGTTCAGGTTGACGTCGATCACCCGCTGCCACTCGGCTGGCGTGATGTCCAGCAGGTCGTGCCGGATGCTGATCCCCGCGTTGTTGATCAGCACGTCGAGGGAATCGAGGAGCCCGTCGACCTCGTCGAAGGCCTTCGCCACCTCCGTGGGGTTCGCGACGTCCGCCCGGACGACTCCGGCCAGACCGGCCAGCTCGGCCTGCACTCGCTTCAGACCGGCGGCGTCCTTGTCCAGCACGGCGACCCGGGCACCTTCATCGACGAACCGTCGGGCCGTGGCCGCCCCGATCCCGCTGGCACCGCCGGTGATCAATACCTGCCTGTCTTGCAGCCTTCCCATGGGACTCGCTCCTCAGCCGTAGCCGGCCAGGCCGCCGCCGTCCACGACCAGCGCGACGCCCGTGATCGCCGCCGCACCATCGCCCGCCAGGTAGAGCGCGGCCTCCGCCACGTCGGCCGGCCGGATGACCCGGCCCAGCGGCCGTTTCGCTGACTCCGCCAGCAACTCGTCGATCGGCACGCCCAGCTCCGCCGCCTCGGCTCGCAGCATGGCCGTGTCGGTGTCGCCCGGACAGAGGCAGTTGACCCGGATCGCCGGGCCGTGGTCCAGCGCCATCGCCCGGGTCAGGTTCACGGCCGCNNGCCACGTTGATGATCGATCCGCCACCGCCCCCTGTCATGACCGGGATCGCGTGTCTCGACATCAGATAGATCGATTTCGCGTTCACTGCCATCACCCGGTCCCAATCCGCCTCATCCAGTTCGGTGACCGAAGCCCGGCTGATGATGCCGGCGTTGTTGACCAGGACATCCAGTGCGCCGAACGCGTCGACCGTACGCTCGACCGCGCGCCGGCAGTCCTCGTCCCGGCTCACGTCGCCGGCCACGAACAGCGCCCGGCCGCCGGCGCCGGTGATCTCTCGCACGATCGCCGTGCCAGCCGCCTCGTCTATGTCGACCACGACGACCGCGGCCCCGGCCCGGGAGAAAGCTCGCGCGATCGCGGCGCCGATCCCAGCGCCGCCGCCGGTCACCAGGGCGACCTTGTCCTGCAACGCCGGACCGCCGCGCGCCTGGCTAGTTTTCGACATCGAGGATCGCTTTCTTCACCGCGTCCAGGGTGAACGACACGTCGGCTTCGGTATGTGCCGCCGATGTCACCGAGTGGAGTGCCGCCGACGGTGACAGGTACACCCCGTGCCTGAACAGCGCGTGGGCGAACCGTCGAAACTTCTCGCGGTCCACGTGCTCGCAGAACTCACGGTAGTCGTGGATCTCGTCCCGCTCGGTGAACATGATCTGGAACATCGGGCCCACCGCCTGCACGATCGCCTCCGTGCCCGTCACCTTCAGCACCTCGCGGATCCCGTCGGTCAGCATCTCGCCCAGCGTCCAGGTGTGACGGAAGAAGTCGTCGTCTTCCCCGGCCTCCCGCAGGAAGGCTCGCGACGCGTATAGCCCCACCCGCGACGCGTTCTGCGTCCCGTAGTGAAGCACGCCGCCCCAGGCCAGCGCCTCCATGATCTCGGCCTTGCCCGCGAATGCCGCCACCGGCAGCCCGGCCCCCAGCGCCTTGCCGAATATCGAGATGTCCGGGTCGAGATTGTAGTACTGCTGGGCGCCGCCCGGCGCGATGCGGAAGCCGGTCACCGTCTCGTCGACGATCAGCAGTATACCGTCGTCCCGGGCCAGCTGCTGCACGGCGCCCAGGTAGGTCCGCTCGGGCGGGATCACACCCATATTCGCCATGATCGGCTCGCAGATGATCGCCGCGATCTGGCCGCGGTGCGTCTCCAGCGCCCGCTCCAGCGCGGGCAGATCGTTCCACGGCACCACGACCGTGTCCTCGAGCGCCCGCCGGTTGAGCCCAGAGCTCTCGGCGATCTTGATCGGATCGTTCCGGTGGCCCAGCGACACGGGATCGTGCGGGTGCGCGTTAACCAGGAAGTCGTCGTGCCAGCCGTGGTAGTGGCCTTCGAACTTCACGAACTTGGGCCGGCCGCTGTAGCCGCGGGCGAGCCGTATCGCGGCCATCGCCGCCTCGGTCCCCGTATTGGCGAACCGCACCTTCTCGGCGCTGGGCACCAGCTGGCAGATGAGCTCCGCGACCTGGATCTCTGTCTCGGTGGCGGCGGCCACCAGCGTGCCGCGCGGTGCGCCGACGTTCAGGGCATGAACGATACGTGGATGGGCATGGCCCAGCGGCAGCGCGCCGTACCCCATCATCCAGTCCACGTACTTGTTCCCGTCCACATCGTAGAGGTGCCCGCCCTCACCCCGCTCGATGAAGATCGGGTAGTCGCCGTAGTTGGCCGGCCCACGTGACGGCGAGCTGCCGCCCTCGACCAGCACGCCCTCGGCGCGCTGGAACAGGTCGCGCGATTTCTCCGTGCTGTAGTTCATCCGTTCTCTCTCTCGATCGATGCGCCGTGTCGTCTTGCGTACTCACCCAGCCGTGCCAACAACTCTTCGGCGCGCGCCTCCGTTTCCGACGGCGACAGCCGCCGGCAATCGTAGCCCAGCTCCTCGCCCAGCACGGCGGCGCTCTCCTCACGGAAGACCACCGTGCCGTCCGTCTCGATCCCCTCGATGCCGTCGTAGCGGTGCGACCGTTCGTTGATCTCGACCGCCTCCTCCAGGCCGAGGCCGGGGATCGGCGCCGGTCGTACACCGCTCCGGTCGGCGAGCACCGGATAGCCGCCGGGCAGGCCGCCTGGCGCCGGCGCGTGGAGCCTCGTCTCCCCCTCGCGGCACAGGGCCCGCATCAGGGGGATCGCCGAGGCCGCCGTCAGGAAATGGATGGCGGGCCCGGGCGGCAATGGGTACGGCGCGAACAGCAGCGCGTCTCCGTCCACCTGGGCCGTCACGTCCCGTCCCTGATGTTCGATGCTCAAAAAATAAGGCGGCCGTTCGGCCCGCTCTCCAAAGACCGCCGGTTGCAGCGCGTGGTGCGCCACCAGCGTGACCCGGACTTCGCGACTATCGACGCCCAGCCGAAGGGCGGCGTGTGCCTGGACCTTGGGAACCACTTCGGCGACGTTGCCGATGCCGCAGGTCGGCGCCAGGTCCCGCTTCGCCAACACGGCGTTCACCACGTCGGGGAAGGGCGCTGTCAGCGTGTGGCCGGCATAACCGGCCTCTCTCACCGCTGCCATGAGCTTCATGCTTAGAGACAGGTGGAGCGGCAGCCAAGGGCCGAAGCCGGCTCGCGCCAGCCGGGTAGCCTGCGGCGCCGGCAGCAGCCCCGGCAGCCACCAGGTCAGCCGCGACGCGGTCGAGAGTATCAGGTTCGGTTCGAGCCTGTCGACGAGTTCGGCCGTGGCATCGCGGTCGTCCAGGTCGAGCGGTTCGAATTCGATCCGGGGCGCGCCTCCCGCGCCCCCCGCGCCCCCCGCGCCCCCCGCGCCCCCCTGGGCCAGCGCGCCGAGCCGAGCGAGGTTGCAGCGGGCTTCACCACGGGCCGCGTTGCGGGAAGCGGCGACGATCCGGCCGGGCCACGCCTGTCGTGCCAGGAGCTCCAACAGGACGGTCCCCAGGCTACCGACCCCGATCAGCAGCAGCGTGGCAGGGAACACTCGAGAGTTGGGCGTTGGGCGCTGAGCACTGAGCAATGAATTTGAACGCTGGAAACTGACAATTGTACCGTCCGGAAGTTCCGGACGCGGAACCGTATCCTGCGCCCAGCGAACGCGCCCCGCAAGCTCGCCTCCCGCCTTGTCGTGTGTCGCGCTCGATGTCAAGTTCAACCGTCCTCATCTTCAGCCAGCTCAACGGGAGATAGCCCATGATCCTGACTCGACGCGGCATGCTGAAGTTGTCCGCCGGCGCCGGGGCCGCGCTGGTTCTCGGTCCGGTTCCCACGTTCGTCCAGGGCGATCTGATCGAGCGCCCCATCCCCTCGACGGGCGAGCTGGTTCCGGCCGTCGGCCTGGGAACCGCGCGTACGTTCAACGCGGGCGCGTCGGAGTCGGAGCTGGCACCGCTGCGCGAGGTGCTGGCGGTCTTCGTCGAGATGGGTGGCAAGGTCCTGGACACCGCCCCGGCCTACCGCAAGTCCGAGACCGTCTCCGGCATCCTGGCGGAGCAGCTCGGCGTCACCGACCGGCTCTTCATGGCCACCAAGGTGGCGGCTCGGGACCGCGAGCGCGGGATCGCACAGATGGAGAATTCGTTCGATCTGCTGAAGCGCGACGTCATGGACCTGATGCAGGTCCACAACCTCCGCGGCTGGGCTACGCTGCTGCCGCTGTTGCGTGAGTGGAAAGCGGCCGGCCGGATCCGCTACATCGGGATCACCACGTCGCGTTCGAGCCAGTACGACGACTTCGAGGCGGTGATGCGGCAGGAAGAGCTCGATTTCATCCAGGTCAACTACTCGGTCGGGGAGCCTCTGGCGGACGAGCGCATCCTGCCGCTGGCCATCGACCGCGGTATGGCGGTGCTGGTCAACGAGCCGTACAACCGGGGCCGGCTATTCGATGCGGTTCGGGGCGTCGATCTGCCCGAGTGGGCAGCCGAGTTCGACGCCGACAGCTGGGGCCAGATCTTCCTCAAGTGGATCATCGGCCATCCGGCCGTCACCTGTCCCATCCCCGCCACCACCCAGGCGCGCCACGCCCGGGACAACATGGGTGCCGCGTACGGGCGGCTGCCCGACGCGGCGATGCGGCGGAGGATAGCGTCGTTCTTCGCGGGGTTGTAACGGCCACGAATGTCCAACATCAAGGGTTCAACGCTCAATTCGATTGCTCAATGCTCACATCCAACTTCCAATTGTCAGTTGCCGGAACCACTTGATGATTGATAATTGATCGTGACCATTGAGCAATCGACTTGATAATTGATCATCGATCATTGACCATTCGCGCCTTTCCTCGCCAGAAGAGGTACGTCGGCACCCCCGTCGCCAGCAGCACCATCCCCAGCCCGGTGCGCACCGGGTTCGACCCGATCACGCTGGCCACGATCCAGATCGATGCCAGCACGAAGGTTCCCGGCAGCCACGGGTAGCCCGGCGACCGGAACGTGCCTGCCGGCCGCCGGGCCAGCGGGTACTTCCTTCGAAAGACGAAGACGGCCCCCGCCGCCAGTCCGAAGAAGATCCAGTCGGCGAACACCACGTAATCGACCAGCTGGGCGTACGTTCCTGTCAGGGCCAGCGCGATCGCCCAGACCGTCTGCAAGACGATCGCCAGCGATGGCGTCTGGAAACGCGGATGCAGTCGTGCCACACCGCGAAAGAACACGCCGTCCGCCGCCATCGCGTAGTAGACCCGGGTGGGCGCCAGCATGGTCAGGTCGAGGAACCCGAATGTCGAGACGGCGATGGTCAGCGCGATCAGTCTGTCGCCGGCGCTGCCCAGCAGCGCGTTCACCGTGTCCGCCGCCGGCGTCATCGTGCCCGCCAGACCGCGGTGGCCCAACGTGTCCAGGTAGACGAAGTTGACCAGAGCGTAGACCGTCACCACCACCGCGGTGCCCGCGATCGCGGCGATCGGTATGTCGCGCTGCGGCTCGCGGATCTCCTCAGCCACGTAGTTCACGTTCTGCCAGCCGCCGTACGAGAACATGATCGGGACCAGTGCCGCGCCGAACGCGATCAGCAGGCTCGGTGAGCCCGTCGGTGCCCCCGGCGTCCCTGTCGACCCTGGCCCCGCCGCCGGCGCGTCGACCGGCAGGATCAGTCCGGCGCCGATCAGCAGGACCAGCGCCAGCGTCTTCAGGATTACGAAGACGTTGAGCGTCCGGCTGCCCGGCTTCACGCCCAGGTAGTTGATTGTTGCCACGACGGCGATGGCGGCGATCGCGAGTGGCAGTGCCGGAGCATCCGGACGGCCGACGAAGCGCAGCGCGTACTCGGCGAAGGTGATGGCCACCGCCGCTATGGCGCCGCACTCGATCATCAGCAGCAGCGCCCAACCGTAGAGGAAGCCGGCGAACGGGTGGTACGCGTCACGCAGGTAGGCGTAATGGCCGCCCGCCTTCGGGAAGAGCGAGCCCAGCTCGGCGAACGCGAACGCGCCTGCCAGCGCGATGGCTCCGCCCGCCAGCCAGCCCACCAGTACGAGGCCCGGCGTATCCAGCCGCTGGGCCACGATGTACGGGTTGATGAAGATGCCCGCTCCGATGATGCCGCCGATCACCACCATGGTGGCGTCGAACGGGCCGAGCGCGCGCCGGAAGCTCATCGCGCCGATCCCGGCGCGCTAGGGGTAGAGAACCAGTTCACGTTCGGCCAGCGGGATCGGGTAGGCGGTGATCCAGACTTCGGGCTCCAGCTCGATGCCGCCGCCCTCCAGCGCCAGCACGGCCGCTTCGATCTCCGCCCCGACCATCTCCGGCGTGACCGGCACGTAGTAGGTGTAATTCGCATCGACGGCCTGCACCGGGTGTGCCCAGGTGTTCCTCGGATACGAAGGGGCGCGATCGGGCGCTCCCACCAGACCGCCGTTCACCCGGATGGTAGCGAACGCCTTCTCCGCCCCGTGCACGCCGTTGACCGCGATCGCCAGGTAGCTGCCGGGCGCCGCTTCCTCCAGCACGAAGTTGGCCGACCAGGCGGCGATCGCCGGCGCCTTCTCGTAGGGGCCGAACAGGTTGGAGGCGCGCCATCCGATCCGCTCCAGGCGGCGACCGGCCCGGTACCCCTCGATCTCGGTCACCCGCTCGGGACCGCCGTCGATGCGCAGGTAGCGATAGGTGCGGCCGGGCGGCAGATCGACGGGGAACCGGCGGCCCGCGATCGAATCGTCGATCGACCGCGCCGACAGCTCGGAGATGCGCCCCGAGGTCCACGTCCTCAGATCTGCCGACGCTTCCACCGCTATGCGCCGCTCGCTCACGCGCCGCCCGAACTCCGGGCTGTCCAGCGTGCGGATCAGGACGCGGTCCACCAGAATCGGCGAGCCGAAATCGACGCGCAGCACGCCACCGTCGATCCGCAGGTCACGACCCGAGCTCCAGACGTCCATGTAGGTGGTCGAATCGCTGTCGAAGACGAACCGGTCCCACGCGCCACGCGCGATGAACTGGGTCTGGCCGAAGAACGCGTCGCGCGCCGCCGCTACAGCCTCGATGTTCGTCGGCCCGGACCGCTCCAGCGAACGCACTTCCAGCGCGTTGTTGTCCGCGGCGTAGACCGTCGCCTCGTAGAGCGCCTCGGCGTCCGCCGGCACCTGCACGCGTTCCGGCTCGGCCAGTTTGCGGTGCCATGCGCGTTCGAGCGGTGCCCCCGGGAAGACAACCTCCACAGTATCCCCAAAGGCGAGGTCGTCGAGCGGCTGGCCGTCCAGCTCGGCGTGGCGGAACCGCCGGCCACCGGGATCGAGCTGGATCGCCACCGTGTCTCCCGGCTGGCCCAGCAGCTTCAGCGCGACCGTACCGCCGAGCTCGTCCCGGAGCACATGAAAATCGGTGCCGCGGATCCCGACGCCCACGATCGGTTCCCCGGTGACCAGCAGCAGGTAAGCCCGAAAGGGAAGGACTTCGACCGTGACGCTGTCGCCCGGCTCGAACCGGCCCAGTATTCGCTCCGTCGGATGCAGGCTCCAGGCGTGCAGAAATTCGTTCCCGGCCAGTCCGAGCGATTCGTCGAGCTTTACCGTGTACGCCACCGGCTGCCAGCTCAGGTTGCGAAGGGTGACCAGCCGGGTCGTCGCGTCGCCGCGCGAGACCGCGTCGGGTCCATACCTTTCCGCCGGAAGCACGGCCCCGTTCACCAGGATGTCCCGATACTCGCGATGCAAGGTGAATATCCGGGCCAGCCGGTGAAATTCGTCGTCCCGCAGCAGCCAGGGATTGCCGTACAGCTCGGGCGCCGGGATCGGCGTGCGGTTGAACGCCTGCAGCACCAGGTCGTCCGCCCAGAAATCCAGGCTCGACGACAGGGAGACGCCGCGGCCCGCCGTCTGGCGTGTCAGGCCCCGCGGCGGACCCCGCCGTAGCGCGGCGGCCCGGTGATGCGGTGCCGTGACATCGTTTGTCATGAAGACGTCGATGTAAGTCTCCGCCAGCGGCTCCCGCTGCGTTCCGCTGAAGCTCTCCCGTCCCGTCCACCAGCCCAACCGGATCCCCAGTGACCGCGCCCGCTCGTAGATCGGATCGAAGCCGTTCGGGAACCGGTTTCGGAACGGCCGCGGTTCCCGACCCTCGCCGGAGATCGGTCCGTCGGCGTTGCCGAAGAGGGCGTAGACGTCGAGCTGCATGCCATATGCCCTCTGTAGCCACCCGAAGAATTCCAGGTTGGTGAGCGTTTGCTCGGCCGTCGCCCCTTCCTTCGTGTTGTTGAGCCACGAGATGTAACCGGACAGCGGCCGGGCGCTTTCATCGATGCCGGTGATCGTGTCCTGCATCTCGATTTGGGCCAGGAGCTCCGGGCCGCCCAGGTCGAGGGGGAGGAGAACCGTGATCAACACCACGTTTGTTAGCCGCATGGTCGACCGATTATCGTTTCATGTTTGTACGCCCGAACACCCGAACGTGCCACGGACGGATAAATTTGGCAACGCGATCGTCCCCGCTGCCTTCCTGAGTTCACACCCACCGGGTGAAAACTGAATTTGAGCGATGATTGACATCGCGTCCGCACGGCCTTACGCTGTACGTGTTCTCAAGAGAAATGCGACGAGGAATGAACGGCGATGCTGTCAACGCAGATCGCCCTTTTTGGTGTTAACCACGCTCAAGCAAGGGAGGGCTCATGTTGCCCCGAACACTGTTAGGGTTTTGCCTCTGCGCCGGACTGGCTGTCGGCGCCTGGGGCTGCCAGCCTCAGGAAGGCGGCGAGGCGATGGAGGAAGAAGGCGAGGAGATGATGGAGGAAGAGGGCGGCGAGATGATGGGTCAGGTGGAGATGCCCGACACGACGGGCGCCGCCCTCTGGTCGCACCTCGAGTCCGTCGACTATCGAGCCAACTGGGAGCTCTGGCCCGGCAAGGGCGAACTGTACCAGGGCCAGGAGCCCCACGGCGCGCTGCTGACCACGTACCTGAACTCGGAAGCCCACGAGGCGCTGACGGGGATGGCCGCGTCGATGCCGGCCGGCGCGATCATCGTCAAGGAGAACTACATGCCGGACAGCACGCTGGCGGCGACGACGGTGATGTACAAGGTCGACGGCTACGATCCGGACAACAATAATTGGTTCTGGCTCAAGCGTCTGGCCGACGGCACCATCGAGGTCGAGGGCCGTGGCACCGGCTGCATCAGCTGCCACAGCGCCCAGGCGGACAACGACTACATTTACACCGGCTCGCTGGGCGGCGGCGGTATGTAACAGGAGCTGAATAAGGCTCCACGAAGGACCCAGAAGAGAGCGCTCCTCGCCAACTTCGGCGTGGAGCGCCCTCTTTTTTCATGCGAGCTGGACGTTCGATGTTGGACGTTCAGTCGCCGCCGCCCTTGTGAACGCCCCCGACCGGATGCTATCCTGGACCGGCATCTGCACACCCCTACACCATCTGATTATGGACGAGCCCATCCGACGACACCACTGGATCGTCAGGGTCACCCACTGGGCCACGTTCATCCTGATATTCGCGATGGCGTCCAGTGGGTTGCAGATCTACCGCGCCTACCCCCGGTTCGGCGAGCGGGGCGGACCGTACTTCCCGAACCTGTTCCATAACACTGCCTTCCCGGAATGGATGCGGCTCGGTGGCTGGCTGGCTGGCGGCATCAACTGGCACTTCTTCTTCATGTGGCCGCTCATCGGGTTCGGCCTGCTCTATATCGGCTACATGATCGTGTCCGGCGAGTGGAAGAAGCTGGCCTTTGGACCGCGGGACGTGAAGCCGGCGCTCGAGATGATGAAGTACTACCTGCGGATCCGGAAAGACCATCCGCCGCAGGGCAAGCACAACGCGCTGCAAAAGGGCGCTTACACGGGCGCCGTGCTGCTCGGCGTCCTGTCGGTGCTGACCGGGCTGGCCATCTACAAGCCGGTCCAGCTCGCCTGGCTGACCGCCGCGTTCGGCGGCTTCCAGGCCGCCCGCTACTGGCATTTCTGGGCCGTCTGGCTGTTCGTCGCCTTCACGATCGTCCACGTGGTCATGGTGTTCGCCGTGGACCCGCCGTCGCTCCGCGCCATGGTCACCGGCCGCTACAGAGGGAGGTTTCCCAGCGATGAGCCGTAACGTCGGTCGACGCAGCTTCATCGTCACCGCCGCCGCCGCCTTCGCCGCCGCCTGCGGCTGGGACGGCGGACGCACGTTCCGGCCCGTGCTGAGCGGCGTCAGCCGCTTCAACGATTGGGTCAGCGCGCGCATCTTCTCGTCCACGCGCCGCGCGCCCAAGTACGATCCGTCGGAGCGTTCCCGCAGCTTCCCGGCCTATCACATCAGCGCCATGACGCCCACCGTCGATGACATCGCCGCCTGGCGGCTGGAGGTCGGCGGCCTGGTCCGCACGCCGCTGTCGCTGTCGCTGGATGAGATCCGCGCCATGGAGAGCGTGACCTACACGGTGAAGCACCACTGCGTGGAGGGGTGGTCGGCCATCGCCACTTGGACCGGGACGCCGTTCCGGGCCGTCGCCGAGCGGGCCGGCGTGCTGCCCGAGGCGCGCTACGTCCGCTTCGATACGTTCGACCGGAACTACTACAACGGTTGGGACCTCGACTCCGCCTACCATCCCGAGACGATCCTCGCCTACGGCTTCAACGGCCAGGACCTGCGCCCGGACCACGGCGCCCCGCTCCGGCTCTACGCGCCGCACAAGCTTGGCTACAAGCTCACCAAATACCTGACCCGGGTCACCTTCACCGACGAGCGGCCGGGCGGCTATTGGGAGGACCAGGGCTACCCCTGGTTCGCCGGCGTATGAGGGCTGGCCTCATCCTTCCCGTGTGCCTGTTGCTCGCCGCCGCCTGCGGCCGCGAGCGCGACATGCCGGAGCGGGTCGAGATGCCGGACAGCACCGAGGTCATGCGCGCCCTTCAGAACGAGGCCGCGATGGACTCGATGCTCGACACGATCCCCGGCGGCGAGATGGCCCGCGGCGACTCGGCCATGGCGGCCGAGTTGCTCAAGAAGAAGATGTGACCCGCTCGGCGTCACGCCCCCACGCCAGTCGAATCAACCGCTCGCAAATACCCGGCGCTCTCCCTTTCAGCGCTCGACGTCGGCCCACCACAGCCCCAATGCAACCCTGAGAGCTCGGAGACTGTCCAATCTACTCGACGGATGTTCGCGAACGGCCTGTACGACACCGAGACAGGGAAGACCGGAGGCCCCAGCCATGCACGGCATCCTGCAGGATCTGCGTTTCGCCTTTCGGACCTTGCGTAAGACCCCGGGTTACACCGCGGTCGCCCTGATCACACTCGCCCTCGGCATCGGCGCCAACACCGCGATCTTCAGCCTCGTCCAGGGGGTTCTCCTCAGACCGCTCCCGTATCCGGACGCCGACCGGCTCGTACGGATCTGGGAAATCAGCAGCGACGGCCACGTGATGCAGGGCGCCTGGCGGAACTTCACCGATTGGCGCGAGCACGCCGAGAGCCTCGACGGTCTCACCGCGCACGGCGCCGGCGGCACGTCCACCGTTCTCGGCACGGGACGGCCGCTTCGGGTCGGCGTGACCAACGTCAGCGAAGGGTTCTTTCGTACGATCGGTGTCCAACCCGCGCGCGGTCGCGCCATGCTGCCCGAGGAACACCGGTTGGGCGCCGATCCGGCGGTCGTCGTCAGCGATGCGTTCTGGCGCACCCATCTGGGCGCCGATCCCGACCTGGAGTCCCGGCGCCTCGGCGTGTCGGGGTTCGACGTTCGGATCGTCGGTGTGATGCCGCCGGGCTTCGACTACCCGGGCGACATCGACATCTGGTACCCGACCGAGCTCAACGAGCAGACCGACTCGCGCAGCGCTCACAACTACGCCGTAGTGGGTCGGTTGAAGGACGATGTTTCGATCGAGCAGGCCGATGCCGAGCTGGACGCGCTCACCGCCGCCTTCCTCGACGAGGATCCATCGGTGAGGAACGAGACCTGGTTCGAGGGTTTCTTCCCGGTCGAGGTTCGACTGATGCCGTTGCGAGACTATCTGGTCGGCGGCACGCGGCGGCCGCTGCTGATCTTGCTGGGCGCCTCCGGCTTGCTGCTGCTCATCGCCTGTACGAACCTGGCCAGTGCCACCCTCGCGCGCGGCACGACACGGGAGCGTGAGCTCGCGGTCCGCCTCTCCCTCGGCGCCGGACGCGGCCGGGTGATCCGGCAACTCTACACCGAGAGCCTGGCCCTCGCCCTGGCGGGTGCCGCCCTCGGGGTGGGTCTCGCATTCGCCGTCGTCCGCACCCTGCCGACTCTTGCTCCGGATGTGCTGCCGCGCATGGACGCGATCGGTCTGAACCCGGCCGTCCTGGCGTTCACCGTCGCCGTGGCTCTGGCGACCGCCGTGCTGTTCGGCCTCTTGCCGGCGCTGCGGCTGTCCCGGGACGACCTGGCCACCAGCCTGCGTAGCGGTGGAGCCCGGGGCGGCACCGAACGAGCCCAGCGACCCGTCTGGCGCTGGCTGGTGGCCTCCGAGATCGCCCTCGCCATCGTGTTGCTGGTCGGCTGCGGCCTGCTGATCCGTAGCTTCTATACCGTGCTCCAGGTGCGGCCCGGCTTCCGCACCGAGGGCGTGCTGACCGCGACCGTCAATCCGCCGGAGACGAAATATCCGGACGGCGCTGCCCGGCGCGTCTATTACGACGAGCTGCTGCGCGACCTGGAATCGCTGCCCGGTGTCGCCCGGGTGGGCCTCGTGGCCCGGACGCCCCTGACCGGGATCTCGAACGGGGACGTCGCGGTTCGGGGTGGTCCGCAGGAGTCGTTGACCATCGATTATCAGTTGGTGAGCGCCGGATACTTCGGCGCGATGGACATTCCGCTCATCCGCGGCCGCCTGTTCGATGAGCGGGATCGCGAGGCCGGCGAGCACGTGGTCGTCGTGAGCCAGTCTCTCGCCCGAGCGGCATGGCCCGGTGACGACGCGATCGGCAAACAGATCACCGGGGGCGGCATGGACGACTACTGGGACCAGGAGAAGTGGGCGACGGTGGTCGGCGTCGTCGGCGATGTGCACCAGCGTAACCTGACCGAGCCGCCCCGGCCGACCCTGTACTTCTCGTACCGGCAGCGGCCGTACCGATCGTGGTCGATGACCGCCACGATCCGGCCCGAGGACGGCTCGGCCAGCGCCCTTTCTCCGACCGTGCGCCAGGCGGTGAACCGCATCGATCCTGAGGTGCCGGTCACCTTCGCGACGATCGAGGCCCGGGTCTCACGCGCCGTCGCCGACCGGCGCTTCACGATGCTGGTGCTCGGCATCTTCGGCGGCGTCGCCGTCATCCTGGCCAGCGTCGGTATCTACGGTGTCGTGGCCTATACGGTCGCCCGGCGGACCCGCGAGATCGGGATACGGGTCGCGCTGGGCGCGGAGCCGATCTCGGTCCGCCGTTTGATGCAGCGCGACTCGCTCGTCGCCGCCGTGATCGGCGGCTTGGCCGGGATCGGCCTCGCCGCGGCCTTGACCCGGGTGATGCGGAGCCTGCTGTTCGAGGTGAGCCCGACTGATCCGCTCACCTTCGTTGGCGTCGTTGTGACCGTCGGCGGTGTAGCCTGGCTGGCGAGCTTCGTGCCGTCGCTTCGCAGCACGCGGGTGGACCCGATCGAAGCGATTCGGGTCGAGTGACCGGGATGTGCTCGGTACAGGCCTCCCTTACCGGATAGTCTGTCCGGGTCCAGCGCCTCGTTCAGCAGCGGGCCGTCGGCGTCCCAGGCCGTGCGGCATGTCGTCTTTCCAACCCTGAACATGCCGTGGTCATCTAAGCGCGTGAACCTCTTGGGGGCTCAGCTGAGACCATCCGAGATGGAGAGCGATGATGCGTCCACTGCCACGTCCCCTCGTGTTGTGGGGAGTCGCGATTCTTACGGCTGGTTGTCCGTCAGCTGAAGATGCCGCGCGCGCCGATGGCGAGACCCAGGTGCTCGTCGTCGCTACCGTACACGGCCAGCACCGGCGCAACCCGAACTACACGTATGAAGACGTCGTTCGAATCCTCGACACATACGATCCCGACCTCGTCTGCGTGGAGATCCGCCCCCAGGATTTCCGCAGAGAGCCGTACCTGAAAGAGATGATGCTGGCGACCGTTTGGGGCATCGCGAACGGGCGGGAGGTGTGCGGGTTCGATTGGTACGAGGGAACGGCGCGCGCGGCGCGTGCCCGGTTGGAAGAGCAGCCGGAGTACATCGAGAAGGCGCGCGTCCTGGACAGCCTCGTGGCGACAAACCCGATCATGCGGTCGTTCGACGATCGCTATGGCGACTTTTGGAGAGGAGAATTCGGCTACGATTTCTACAACGGGCGTGAGTACAACCGCTACATCGAAGAGAGTTACCGCCTTTCTCTGGCCGTATACGGAGACAGCCCGATCAATCTGCACTACGAGCTGCGCAACCGGCGCATGATGGACCTGGCGTGGGACGTGATCCGCCAGCATCGCGGGAGCAAGGTGGCGCTGCTCACCGGCGCCGAGCACAAACACTATTTCGATCGGGACTTGGCGGCACGCGAGAACATCGCCGTCGTCCAGCTGGAAGACTTCCTGCCGCTCGCCCGGCGCCCGTTGGATCCGGCGGTCGCCGCGTTTCTCCTGGAGGATGACGATCTCCCCTACTACGAGGTCGGCTTCCCCGCGGACACCAACCGTTACTACTGGGGCAAGCTGACCACCCTGCTACACGGGCCGGACATGGACTGGCGGCCCGATATCATCCCGGCCGGGAACATCGACATCGCCGGGAAAGTCCTCGCCCGCTGGCGCGCCTCGCAGCCGCCGTCGCACCGGATGATGTTCGACGAGGCGTGGTATCGGTTCCTGAGCGACGATTGCGATGCCGCGGTGGAGCGGCTGAACAACCTGGCCCAGGCGGTGGAGAGCGGTGCGGTCGAGGATCCGTTCGTGCGGGTGTACACGTACCGCAATCTCGGGCTCTGCTACGACCTGCTGGGGGAACGGCAAGACGCGCTGCGGTCCTACGCGCGTGCCAGAGCGCTCATGCGCGGCACGCGCATGGAACGAAATGCCGATCTCGCTCTGCGAGACTACGAGACCGTACCGTACCGGCGTGGAAGCACTGCGGATCGCTGAGCGCCTGGATCGGACCGCTACGAAGGGTGCCGCTTCGCTGCCGGATTGTTTCGGGTTGAGCTCCCACGACTGAGCTGAAGTTGCTGGTCTTCGTGACCGCCCTCACTCCGCCAGCGGCCGGAAGCGGATCGCCTGGCCGCCGCCCGGCGCCAGCCGCAGCTCGAGCCGCGTCTCGCGGTCGACGAGCGTTTCGGAGATCTCCAGCGCCTGCGGGTTCCGCGCCCAGTGGGCGTTTGGCGCGTCGGCGTAGATCTCTGCCACGTACGTGCGGCCGGGCTCGAGGAAGGAGAGCTCAACCTCCAGCGTGCGGCCGTCCTCGTCGGTGACGGCGCCCAGGTACCAGTCGTCACTGTTACGGTCGCGGCGCACGATCGTCACGTAGTCTCCGATCTCACCGTTCAGGACCCGCGTCTCCGACCAGTCGACCGGCACGTCGATGATGAACCCGAGCGCCGGCTCGTCCGCGTAGTTTTCCGGCAGGT
>JABAHQ010000288.1_pt8 | contig 20158 bp, 29 predicted proteins | sample 7062091 | NCBI WGS metagenome assembly JABAHQ01 (sample SAMN14534359, study PRJNA622989) | marine sediment metagenome | biome: marine biome [ENVO:00000428]; feature: marine pelagic biome [ENVO:01000023]; material: deep marine sediment [ENVO:00002113] | place: India: Gulf of Kutch | collected...
TCGAAATTGATGAAAATCTGGATGTGATCTTTTAATATCTTTGCTGCATACGTCAACGCATCATCCGGCGTCATACTGCCGTCTGTTTGTACCTCCAGCAAAAGCTTTTCATAATCGGTCCTGTCTCCCAATCGGGTATTCTCCACATGGTAAGAAACATTCTTGATTGGAGTATAAATTGCATCAATAGGAACGGCACCGATTGGCTGATCAGCTTGCTTATTCTGTTCCGCTGGTACATAGCCATGACCACGCGTGATTCGCAATTCCATCTCGAACTCTGCGTCATCGTTCATTGTCGCAATATGATGATCCGGATTGAGCACCTCAAACTCGGTGGACCCATTCTGTATATCACCTGCTTTGAATTCGCCCGGTCCTTTCAAATGAACCACGACTTTATCCGGTCGCTTATCCAGCAGCTTAAAACGAACTTCCTTCAAGTTCAAGATCACCTCTGCGACGTCTTCTACTACGCCGGGAATTGTCGAGAGTTCATGCAGTACGCTGTCAACACGTATCATGCTAATTGCAGCGCCGGACAGAGAAGAAAGCAGGACTCTGCGTAAAGCATTTCCAATTGTGACGCCAAACCCTCTTTCGAGCGGTTGAAGAATGAACTTCCCATACGTACTCGTGTAGGTAGCTTCATCCAATTCAATGCTTTCTGGCATTTGCAAATTAGGCCAATTCATATACGAGACTTCTCCAATTAGATTATTTTGAATACAATTCTACAATTAATGATTCATTCGCCTCCAAGGGGATGTCTGCCCTTGACGGGATATTCAACAAACTGCCTTTCATGCCTGCCTTATCTAAGTCTAGCCACGGCATCAGCTTGCCGTCTCGCATCCTCTTCAGAGAGGCATGAATGGCTTCCAGTTTTTTGCTCTTTTCCTTTACTCGAACCACATCGCCTGCGTTTAGAGTATAGGACGGGATGTTAACAACCCTGTCATTCACATAGAAATGACGGTGAAGAACAAGCTGCCTTGCAGCTTTACGGGACGGTGCGAATCCTAATCGATAGATGACATTATCCAATCGACGTTCCAACAGTTGCAACAGAATTTCGCTTGTAATTCCTTTTTGGCGTTCCGCATTCGCAAACGTCTTATGGAATTGTCTTTCCAGTAAGCCGTAAATTCTTTTTACTTTCTGTTTTTCCCGCAACTGAATCTGGTACTCTGATTTTTTAAACCGTCGAGCTGTCCCGTGCTGACCCGGGGGATAAGTCCTTTTCTCCACAGGACATTTTGGAGACATACATTTCGAGCCCTTCAGAAAGAGTTTTTGCTCTTCCCGTCTACAGAGTTTACAAACTGGTCCAACGTATCTTGCCATATAGCCGTGAAACCTCCAAATACGTAAGTTTTACACTCTTCTTCTCTTGGGTGGACGGCAACCATTGTGGGGAATCGGCGTCACATCCTTAATCGCCGTAATTTCCAAACCAGTAGCCTGCAATGACCTTACAGCAGACTCTCTACCTGCTCCCGGCCCCTTAATTAGCACCTCCACTCGCTGCAGTCCTAATTCAATAGCTTCTTTTGCCGCCGCCTCGGCCGACATTTGTGCTGCAAACGGCGTGCTCTTTCTTGAACCCTTAAAACCTATCTTACCCGCTGAAGCCCAAGATATCACATTTCCATATTGATCGGCCAATGTGACGATGGTATTATTAAACGTAGCTTTTATATGAGCGACGCCGTTTGCTTCGACCTTCTCTTTCTTTCTAATTCTTTGTCTTTTTGCTTGCGCCATTTAGAATTATCCCTGTTTTCGACTCTTCTTATCTCAGATTATTATCTTCCGCGTCCTACTGCCGTCCTTTTACCTCGCCTTGTGCGAGCATTTGTGTGCGTACGCTGTCCTCGAACCGGCAATCCCTTCCGATGTCGTAATCCACGGTAACATCCAATATCCATGAGCCTCTTGACATTCATGGTTACTTCAGTGCGTAGCGCACCCTCGACTTTATAGTCTTTTGTGATAATGTCTCGGATTTTAGCAACGTCATCGTTGGACAGATCCTTAACTCGAATATCCGGGTTTACCCCAGTATCCTTGAGAATTTTTCTTGAGCTCGAAGGACCAATTCCGTAAATATATGTTAAGCCAACCTCAACACGTTTTTCTTTCGGTAGGTCAACTCCTGCTATTCTAGCCACGATATACCTCCATTATTTTCACTCATCCAACCTCATCTTAACCTTGACGCTGTTTATGCCTCGGGTTCGAGCAGATGACATAGAGTCGGCCTTTTCTGCGAATGATTTTGCAGTTGTCGCATATACGCTTTAAAGAAGATCTAACTTTCATGCTGCTCCTTACTTGTATCGGTAGACGATTCTACCCCTGCTCAAATCATATGGAGAAAGTTCCAGGCTCACTTTATCGCCCGGTAGAATCTTGATAAAATGCATCCTCATCTTGCCAGAGATATGAGCTAGCACTTGATGGCCGTTCTCCAACTCCACCCTAAAGGTGGCATTTGGCAGGGTCTCAATAATCGTTCCGTCTACCTTTATCGGTTCTTCTTTAGCCATAGAGCGTTAGTTCACTATAGTTGTTAATATGTCCGGCCAATCCTGGGTGATCACAGCCGTATGTTCAAAATGTGCAGAAGGCAAACCATCTTTTGTGATAACGGTCCAGTTATCCGATCTTGTGTTTACCTTGTGGGTTCCCAAATTCACCATAGGTTCAATTGCCAAAACCATCCCCGGCCTCAATCTCGGGCCAGAGTTTGGTGCTCCATAATTGGGGATCTGCGGATCCTCGTGCAATTTTCTACCTATTCCGTGGCCCACAAGGTCTCTCACAACGGAGAATCCAGCTCCCTCAACAATGTTTTGAATCGTATTAGAAATATCTGACAAACGTTTTCCAGCTTTTGCCTGTTTTACACCCTCGTTTAAGGCATTGAGCGTCACCTTCATCAAGCGTTTTTTTTCTGGAGAAATCTCCCCTACTGCATAAGTATTCGCACTGTCTCCAAAAAAGCCTTCGCACTCAACACCAATGTCGACACTTACAATCTCACCCTCTCTGAGGATTCGCTTTCCCGGAATCCCGTGCACGACTTCGTCTTCAACAGAGATACAAGAACTCGCCGGGAAACCGTTATAGCCCTTAAATGCAGGCCGAGCCCCCTTTGAAGTGATATATTTTTCCACCTCTTTATCGATAACGCCTGTCTCAACTCCGGGCCTGATCATGTCGCGCACAATTTCAAACGCTTCGACAACAATTTTACAACTGTTTCGAATCAATTCAATTTCGCGCTTGCTACGTATGTGTATCATTAGCCAATATCAAATCAACAGCGCTCAGGCTCGTCAAAACCGTCTTCTGCCCTTTATCTTACCCCCACCTTTCATAAAGCCATCATAGTGTCGCATCAGTAAATGCGACTCCAGTTGTTGGAGTGTATCCAGGGCAACACCGACGATGATCAAAAGCGATGTTCCCCCGTAGAAAGAAGCAAAATTAAATCCTACATTAACGAATCGAGTAATAATATACGGGAATACCGCTATTACGGCCAGACAAATAGAGCCCGGTAGCGTAATCCGGGTCAAAATATTATCAATGAATTCGGCCGTTCTTTTTCCAGGCCTTACGCCAGGTATAAAACCGCCGTACTTTTTCATATTATCTGCCACATCCACAGGATTGAATGCAATCGCCGTGTAAAAGTATGTGAAAAATATAATCAATATTCCATAGATAATCCAATATCCAATGGATTGAAAATCAAAGAATCGTGCGATTGAGTTCATCAATTCGCTGTTCGGGAAAAAAGTCAGGGCCGTTTGTGGCACAAACATAATCGACTGCGCAAAAATAATAGGCATAACGCCAGCAGTGTTGACTCGCAATGGAATGTGCGTACTTTGTCCTCCGTAAACCTTTCTCCCGACAACCCTCTTTGCATATTGGACTGGAATCTTTCGTGTCCCCTGAGTCAAAGCGACAACGGCCGCAATAGTAAGCACCATCAAACCAAGTAAGAAAACTTCCGTTAGTAACGCACGATTTCCAGCGCTGATTTGCTGATATTCATCCAAAACCGCATTGGGAAAGGTAGCAATGATACCGATAAAGATGATGAGTGAAATTCCGTTTCCAATCCCTCGTTCCGTTATCTGTTCACCAAGCCACATGATAAGAATGGTCCCGGCGCCAAGCGTGATCATCGTTAACAATCTGAAAGACCATCCAGGATTTAGAACGATTTGCAAATTGGCAGTGGTTTGGCTTTCCAGAAAGATGCTGACGCCGTAAGCCTGCATCACAGAAATCAACACTGTACCGTAGCGCGTATATTGTGTGATCTTTTTGCGACCCTCTTCCCCTTCTTTCTGAAGTTTTTGAAAATAAGGGACGACCGCACCGAGCAACTGAATGATGATAGAGGCCGAGATGTAAGGCATAATGCCGAGAGCAAAAACCGTTGCTCGACGGAAATTCCCTCCGGCAAACAAGTCATAAAAACTCAGCAAGCCGCGGCCTTGTGTCGCTTGTTCAAAAAATTCAACCAATGCTTGACCGTTGATGCCGGGGATGGGAATGTGTCCCCCAATTCGATAGACGACCAGAATCAGCAAAGTAAAGATGATTCTTTGCTTCAACTCGGGGATCTTGAAGACACTTTGAAAACTACGCATCATAGAACGGTTACTTTGCCCCCTGCTTTTTCGATTTTTTCTTTAGCCGAAGCACTAAAAGCGTGCGCCGATACGTTAAGCGCCTTTTTCACTTCTCCGTCGCCCAAAATCTTCACCGATACATCTTTTTTGCGTATCTTTCTCGACTTATAAAGAACATCGGGAGTTATCTCATCGACCTTATCAATTTTTTCCAAGTCACGGAGGTTCACGATTTGAACCTCCTTTTTGAAGATGTTTGTGAAACCACGCTTTGGAACCCGTCTTTGCAGCGGCATCTGCCCTCCCTCAAACCATGGACGTCGCTTAGATCCTGCCCGGGATCTCTGACCTTTGTGCCCCCTGCCTGCCGTACCGCCGTAACCAGAGCCTTCTCCTCGTCCGATTCTCTTTTTAGATTTTTTCGAACCTGTCGGTTTCTTTAGCGAACCTAAATTCATTCTTTTTACTCTCAACCTAATTACGATTCTTCAACATTCACCAGATGATTGACCTTATTAATCATGCCCCGAATTTGAGCCGTATCATTATGTGTCACCGTGTGATGTAGTCTCTTCAGCCCCAACGCCTTAATGGTCTTTCTCTGTTTTGGCGTCCGTCCGATTGTGCTTCTGGTTTGCGTGATTTTGATCTGTTTCTTTTTGGCCATCTCTATTCAATCGTAGTTTTGTTGAACACTTCGCCTATTGACAACCCGCGTTTTCTTGCCACCACCGAAAGATCTAACAAATTAGACAAGGCCTCCATCGTAGCCTTCACGACATTATGCGGATTCGAAGATCCGAGTGTTTTTGTCAAAATGTCTTGAATGCCTGCTGCCTCAACAATGGCACGAACTGCACCTCCGGCAATGACGCCGGTTCCAGGGGATGCGGGTTTTAGAAAAACCCTTCCGGCCCCAAACTTACCTTGCATTGCGTGAGGAATGGTTCCATTAACCAGTGGAACCCGAATCAGGTTCTTTTTGGCGTTCTCCGCCCCCTTTGAAATAGCACTCGTCACTTCATTGGCTTTACCCAATCCAACACCCACGTGTCCGTTCCCATCGCCCACCACGACAATCGCATTAAAACTAAACCTGCGCCCTCCTTTTACAACCTTGGCCACTCGGTTTATGTGAATGACTCTTTCTTTTAAATCTAATTCGCTTGGACTAATTTTTAGAATGTTTTTCAACTACGCACCCCAAATCAATATCAAAATTTCAAGCCATTTTCGCGGGCACCTTCAGCAACGGCGCGTATTCGGCCATGATACAAGTAACCGCTACGATCAAAGACAACTTTCTTGATTTTCATCTTAGCAGCCTTTTCGGCAATTGCTTTGCCGACAAATTTAGCTGCTTCAGCCTTACCCTTCGCTTTTGCAACCTCGTCTCTTAATTCCGGAGAAAGTGTCGATGCCCCTGTAAGGGTTCGGTTTTGCACATCATCTATCAACTGTGCATATATGTTACTTTGACTGCGAAAAACCACAAGCCTGGGTCTGTCCGCAGTCCCTGAGATGCGTTTTCGAATGTGTCCCTTCTTACGATTCCGTTTGGCCCTTTTTATCTTATGTTTATCTCTCATGGTTATGGCTTTAGAATTTACAATACACTATGCGGCAGTCTTGCCGGCCTTTCTTCGTATATGCTCACCGATATACTTAATGCCCTTGCCTTTGTATGGTTCCGGAGGTCTGAAAGAACGTATCTTTGCAGTCACTCTCCCAACCAGCTCCTTATCGATCCCACTTATACCAATATTTGTAGGATTCTCAACTGTTATCGCAATCCCCTCGGGCGGCACAAAAACGATCGGATGAGAATAGCCCAACTGCAAAACCAAACGATCGTTCTTGAGCTCAGCACGATATCCTACTCCCACAATCTCCAGTTTTCTTTCGAATCCATTGGTCACACCCTCGACCATATTGTTCAGCAATGTTCTGTAGAGCCCGTGAAGCGATTTGTACAACTTGCTATTGTTTGGACGTGAAACCAGCAGTTGATTGTCTTTATTGGTTATCTTTATGGCCGGGTTAACTTCCCTATTCAAGCTGCCTTTGGGGCCTTTTATTTGAACGGTCGAATTCTTTATGTTAACCACTACACCTTCAGGTAAATCAATCGGTTTTTTTCCTACACGTGACACTTAAAGCTCCTTTATGAACAGTCTTTACCAGACATAACAGACGACTTCTCCCCCCACCTTCAATTTCCTTGCATCTCTATCCGAAATAACCCCTTTTGGAGTCGAAAGGATGGCGATTCCAAGATTATTGTACACTCTCGGAATGTTTTTGCTATTGACATATCTTCTCAAACCCGGAGAGCTTACGCGTTTGATACCAGTAATGATGCTATCTCCTTCACTATCGTACTTCAAATAGATCCGAATCAGTCCGCTCTGTTTATCATCGATCAGCAAATAGTTGTTAATGTATCCATACTCTTTCAGAATTTTGGTCATCTGCTTCTTAACATTAGATGCCGGCACATCGACCTTAGTGTGCTTCGCTTGAGCGGCGTTCCTAATTCTCGTTAAATAGTCAGCGATTGTATCTGTCATACTCATCTTGCAATCCTTTGAGGCTTTACCAGCTTGCTTTAGTTACACCAGGGATTTTACCCTCTGAAGCTAGCTGACGGAAACAAATTCTACACAAACCAAATTTACGTAGATAGCCCCGTGCTCTGCCACACTGCTGACACCTGTTGTATTTCCTTACCTTGAACCGGGGTTCTTTTTGTTGTTTTTCAATAAGTGCTTTTCTTGCCAAAATTCTACCTCTTTTCTTTAGCCTGAGCTTTTTCTTCTAAAAGGCATCCCAAAAGCGCGCAACAGCTCGTATGACTCCTCGTCGGAACTCGCTGTTGTCACAATAGAAACGTCCATTCCACGGATGCGATCGACTCTATCATAATCAATCTCGGGAAAGATGATTTGTTCGCGAATTCCCAGCGAGTAGTTGCCACGCCCATCAAACGAACGGTCGGATAACCCCCTGAAATCCCGAATCCTTGGTATGCCAACATTGATCAAGCGCTCCAGGAATTCGTACATCTTCCAATGACGTAACGTTACTTTACAACCGATTTTATTTCCTGCGCGCAGCTTAAAATTTGAAATTGATTTTTTAGCAGAGGTGATTGTCGGTGTCTGCCCTGCTATCACCGTCAAATCTTCGACGGCCCGATCCAGAAGCTTGGAATCTTGAAGCGCATCTCCCACCCCCATATTGATGACAATTTTTTCGAGTCGAGGCACCTCCATCACGTTTTTGTAACCAAAAAGCTCTGTCAAGCTCGGAATAATATTTTTCCGATAATCTTGTAGCAATCGAGGTATATATTCAGCCATTGTACTTCGTCTTATCTTCTTAAATCCGGTTCATTGAATTAAGCTGCGGCTTGAATCATTTCACCACAATTCTTACAGACTTTTGCTTTTCGCCGCGATGTCTTACTTNNGTACGAGTCGGAGTATCACACTTTGGGCAAATAACCATGACGTTTGATGCGTCAATTGCTGCCTCTTTCTTGATTATCCCACCTTGAGGCAAGCTCTGTGAGGGGCGCATGTGCCTATTTATAAAATTGACACCTTCCACAATGACTCTATTTTGTTCAGGAAACACCTTAAGAACTCGCCCCTTCTTACCTCGATATTCGCCCGAAATAACCAAAACTTGTTCGTCACGTCTGACATTCATTTTTTCTTCCGCTCCGATTCTTACAGTACTTCTGGGGCCAATGACACAATCTTCATGAATTGTTTTTCCCGAAGCTCTCTTGCAACAGGACCGAAAATACGTGTCCCCCTAGGTTCCTTTTGATCGGTAATCAGCACAGCAGCATTTTCATCAAATCGAATGTATGAACCGTCATATCTTCGGACTTCCTTCTTCGTTCGAACGATAACCGCTTTGCTTACGTCACCCTTCTTAACCCCGCTTCCGGGAATTGCAGATTTAATCGAGACCACAATCTCATCCCCGATACCAGCATATTTCTTCCGCGTTCCACCCGTAACTAAAATGCACATTACCCGCTTTGCACCTGTATTATCCGCAATAGCTAATCTCGAGTACTGTCGTATCATGCTTAGGTCTTTCTCTCTGAAGTTACTTCACTTTTTCTACAATTTCGATTAAGCGCCAACGTTTTGTCTTGCTCAACGGCCTGGTTTCCATTATCCTTACAAGATCGCCCACTTCACATTGGTTCTGGTCGTCATGCGCCATGAACTTCGAGGTTTTTCTGAAATATTTCCTGTAGAGTGGATGCTTCACACGTCTCTCCACAGACACCACAATACTTTTGTTCATGTTGTTAGAAACAACCTTGCCGATTTTTGTCTTACGTATGCTTCTACTTTCCATTGCGCTTTTTCCTAACTCTCTCTTGCTCATTCTTCTTCCGTTCGGATGCCCAATTCAAACTCACGTAATGCGGTTTTGAAGCGGGCAATATCTCTCTTAACCTCTTTCACTCGCAAAGGATTCTCCAGTTGGTGCATAGCATGTTGAAACCGGAGATTGTACAGCTCTTCCAATGAATCGGCAAGTCGAATCTCAATTTCTGATTGGGTCAATTCTCTTAATTCGTAAGCCTTCATCCACTATTCTCCGTATTCAGCCTGGCTAACAAATTTGGTGTGAAGCGGTAGCTTATGAGACGCGAGCCTAAGAGCTTCACGGGCCAATTCCTCGGGAACTCCACCAAGTTCAAACAGAATTCTACCAGGCTTTACCACGGCCACCCAATACTCCGGGGAGCCCTTGCCTTTACCCATTCGAGTTTCGGCGGGCTTCTGAGTCACGGGCTTGTCTGGAAAAACCCGAATCCAAACCTTCCCTCCCCTCTTTATATGCCGTGTCATCGCAATTCTTGCAGCCTCGATTTGCCTTGCCGTTACCCAGCCGGGGTCCATAGACTTCAGACCAAACTGACCAAAAGCTAACTTGGCACCCCGTGCAGCCTTTCCCTTCATGCGACCACGCTGTTGTTTACGATATTTTACACGTTTAGGCATTAACATTGTCTAAACTCCCTGCGTTCCCAGTATCTCGCCCTTACATATCCAAACCTTTATTCCAATCGAACCATACTGTGTTCGCGCGGTAATTCCCGCATAATCAATATCTGCACGCAACGTATGCAATGGAATCCGGCCATCCCTGTAAGTTTCTCTCCTCGCCATCTCGGCTCCACCCAATCTACCGGCACATGAAATGCGAACACCCTCCGCACCCATACGCATGGTGGCCATTAACGCCCTTTTCATAACTCGTCTAAACGAAATCTTTGCCTCAAGCTGGCGAGCGACATTCTCTCCAACCAGATAAGCATCTAATTCAGGCTTCTTAACCTCGTTGACATTCAGTTGAATCTCTTTCTCGGTGATTCTCTGAAGTTCTTCTTTTAATTTATCGACCTCTGCCCCTTTTCTGCCAATGACAATTCCTGGTCTCGCTGTATGCACGGTTAACGTGATCCTCTGGGGAGTTCTCTCAATATGAATTTGGGAAATGCCTGCATTTTGAAGTCGCCGCCGGATATACTTTCGCAGCATGAGATCTTCTTTTAATTTCTTGGAAAAGTCCCGCTCGTCATACCAATTGGACTCCCAGTCTCTAATGACTCCTAAGCGAAAACCAACAGGATTTGTCTTTTGACCCAAAATTCCTCCGATTTTAAAGATTTCAAATTTATGATTCCGCAACCACAATCGTTATGTGGCATGTTGGCCTACGCATTCTCATGGCCCTGCCCATTGAAGCTGCACGAAATCTGCGAAATGTAAAACCCTGATCGACTCGCGCTTCCTTGATGATCAAAGTTTCGGGATCGACCTTCGATGCTCCCTCATTATTTAACATATTCGCCACTGCCGACCTCAAAGTCTTTTCAACTGGCAGAGTTGCTGATTTTTGAGTATAATGTAAAATATTCAAGGCCTCGTCAACGTGAGCCCCTCTAATTAAATCAACCACTTGCCTCACTTTTCTGGGCGATTTTCGAACGTATTTTGCAACTGCGCGTGCTTCCATAATCCAGTTTCGGTTTTTTATTTAATCTTCATAGCTTTCTCCGCACCTCTTCCACCGTGGCCCTTGAAGATCCGCGTTGGAGCAAATTCACCAAGCTTATGCCCGACCATGTTTTCGGAAATGAACACCGGAATGAACTTGTTGCCATTGTGTATCGCCAATGTATGCCCCACAAACTCTGGCGTAATCGTTGAACGCCTTGCCCAAGTTTTTAACACCTTTTTCTGATTGGTCCTGTTGAGTTCCTGAATCCTCCGCTGAAGTCTTTCATCAACATAAGGGCCTTTTTTTATTGATCTGGGCATAAACCTTCCTCTATTTTACTTTCTTCTGCTCACAATGTAATCATCAGATTTTTTCTTCCTCCTCGTGATGCCACCCTTCGCAGGTTTCCCCCACGGAGAACTAGGATGTCTCCCCCCTGAGCTTTTTCCTTCTCCGCCACCCATAGGATGATCGATGGGGTTCATCGCAACGCCACGCACATGAGGCCTTCTGCCAAACCATCTAGCACGTCCGGCCTTACCCCTGGAAACGTTCTCATGATCTACGTTCCCAACCTGACCAATCGTTGCACGACATTCCTGTCTAACTATTCTTACTTCACCAGACGGTAACTTCAATTGCGCAAACTTGCCCTCTTTAGCAACCAATTGAGCATAAGTGCCCGCCCCCCTTGCTAACTGGCCACCCTTTTTCTCAACTAATTCAACATTATGAACCAGTGTACCCAAGGGAATCCTCCGTAAAGGCATGGCGTTGCCAACCCGAATCTCCGCAATTTCTCCTGACATAAGTTTGTCGCCAACCTTCAGACCAAGTGGCGCAACAATATACTTTTTTTCGCCATCCTCATAATGAAGCAAAGCAATATTTGCCGAACGATTCGGATCGTACTCTATTGACGCAACCTTCGCCGGAACTCCGTCTTTTGTTCTCTTATAATCTATTAGACGGTACGAGCGTTTATGCCCGCCCCCTCGATAACGGGTCGTCGTGTGACCATGATTATTGCGCCCACCGCGCTTCTTAAGCGGCCGCAAAAGTGACTTTTCGGGACGAGTTCTTGTAATCTCTTCAAAACTCAAACCCGTACTGGACCTAGACCCTGGTGTAATCGGTTTGTAATTCTTCAAAGCCATGGAAACTCCTCTAACCTACTGCTCCTGGAACAAATCGATTGAATAGCCCTCTCTCAGCGTCACGATTGCCTTTTTCCAATCCGCACGCTTCCCTCGAGTTATCCCCTTTCGGGTATTCATGCTTTTGCTTTTACCCTCAACATTGATGATATTAACGCTGTCAACCAGTACATTGAATTTATTCTCGACTGCCTTTTTCACCTCAATTTTGTTTGCGTTCCGCGCAATTTTAAACGCGTATTTTGCATGGTCTTCCTGCAATCGGAGCATCTTTTCTGTCAAGAGTGGTTTTATCAACAAAGCTTCATTATTCATCTCTTAAACGCCCCAGATATTGTGTCGATAGCACTTTTCTGAATAACCAAGCGCTTACAATTTAACAGGTCATATGTCGACTCAGTAGAAGCCACTCTAATTTCTAAATTAGGTATGTTTCGCCCGGCTCTCAATACAACCGGATCATGTTCGGAAAGCAGCAAAAGCGTTTTCTCCTTTTCAATGCCCAAAGACTTGAGAATAGAAAAGATCTCTCTGGTCTTTCCATTCTCCAGCTTGAAGTCTTCGACTACGGTAATTTGGTCATTCTTGGCCTTTTCCGCATAAACAGACAGGCGAGCTAAAGTTTTTACTTTCTTTGGTAGCTTCACTGAATAATCACGCGGTTGAGGTCCAAAGACTCTTCCGCCACCCACCCAAAGAGGGGAACGGATCGTGCCCGCTCGCGCTACACCCCTGCCTTTTTGTCGCCAGGGCTTTCTTCCACCACCTCTCACCATAGATCTCGTTTTCGTGCTCGCTGTACCCTGTCGAGAGTTTGCGTTGTAAGCCTTTACAGCCAGGTACACGGCATGAGGATTAGGTTCCACTCCAAAGACATGTTTGGGTAAAGTCACCTTATTGCCCGAGCTTCTACCGTTAATTTTGTAGATTGTGCTTTGCATACAGAGATCAACTTAGGCTTTTCTTATTAACAAAAGACCGTTATTTGGACCCGGAACCGGACCCTCTATCATAATAATGTTCTTCTCAGAAAAGACTTTTACCACTCTCTTGTTCTTAAGCGTAATTCTTTCATTTCCCATCCGACCAGGCATGCGAACGCCCTTAAAAACACGAGACGGAGACGAAGACTGACCGATGGAGCCAGGCGCTCTCAAGCGGTCGCTTTGTCCGTGTGTTTTCGGGCCACCACCAAAACCATGACGTTTCACCACCCCCTGAAATCCCTTGCCTTTTGACCAACCCACCACATCAACAGAATCGCCAACTTCAAAGATGCCAACCGTCAATTCATCTCCGAGTTTAAGCGAGTCAGCTTCAGATATCCGAAATTCTTTGACAACCCCTTTAGGTTTAGAATTAGCTTTGGCAAAATGTCCCAACTGCGGTTTGGTCAGGTTTTTTTTGCGCTTTTCCTCAAAACCCAGTTGAACAGCGCTGTAGCCGTCGGTCTCTTCGGTTTTGACTTGAGTGACTGAGCATGGGCCTGCCTGAATCATAGTCACGGCTACATTTCGCCCGTTGTCATCGAAAACCCGACTCATTCCCAATTTTCTACCAATCAGACCGCTCATTATCGATTCATCCTTACTTTACACTTTGATTTCAACATCAACCCCAGCCGGTAATTCCAGCTTCATTAATGCATCAACGGTTTTGGGCGTTGAGTTCAGAATATCGATCAACCGCTTATGGATTCGAGTTTCAAACTGCTCACGTGCTTTCTTATCGACGTGCGGCGAACGCAAGACCGTATAAAGCGAACGCTTTGTCGGCAACGGTACGGGTCCCGAAATGGCTGCGCCCGTTGCTTTCGCAGTTCGGATAATCTTATCCGTCGACTTATCGATCAGTCTGTGATCGTACGCCCTTAATTTAATTCGTATCTTCTGACCTACCACGAAAAATAATCTCCGTGTGTTATGCTTCAACCGGGGTTTGAAATCGATCTATTCAAGGATTTTAGTGACCACACCGGCACCGACCGTACGGCCACCTTCACGAACCGCGAAACGTAAGCCTTCTTCCATAGCGATTGGGACAATGAGCTCTACTTCCATATTGACGTTGTCCCCTGGCATCACCATTTCAACACCGGACTCAAGTTTCAACTCACCGGTCACATCTGTGGTTCGGAAATAGAATTGCGGCCGATAACCGTTGAAGAACGGCGTGTGACGTCCACCCTCTTCTTTCGTCAAGACGTAAACTTCTCCCTTAAACTTGGTGTGAGGTGTAATGGAGCCTGGAGCGGCGACAACCATACCTCGTTCAAGCTCTTCCTTGTCTACACCTCGCAACAAAACACCGATGTTATCGCCGGCCTCGCCGTAATCCAACAATTTACGAAACATTTCAACGCCTGTGACCACGCTTTTTCTTTTGGCACCTAATCCCACAATCTCGACTTCGTCACCAGTCTTGATTTTGCCTCTCTCAACTCGGCCGGTACCAACCGTACCGCGCCCTGTGATGCTAAACACATCTTCAACAGGCATGAGAAAAGGTTTATCGACATCGCGCTGTGGCGTTGGCACGTATTCGTCAACCGCATCCATCAATTCAAAAATACACTTGGTTTTGTCTCCGTCGTCGGGATTAGACAAAGCCTCTAAGGCGCTGCCCTTAATAATCGGAATGTCATCCCCAGGAAATTCATATTGACTGAGCAATTCACGCAACTCCAACTCAACCAATTCCAACAACTCCGGGTCATCGACCATATCCACTTTATTAAGAAAGACCACGATATAAGGCACACCTACCTGACGCGCCAGCAAAATATGCTCTCTGGTTTGAGGCATCGGACCATCGGCGGCGCTTACAACGAGAATGGCGCCATCCATCTGAGCGGCACCGGTGATCATGTTCTTGACATAGTCAGCGTGTCCGGGACAATCAACATGAGCATAATGACGCTTGTCTGTTTCGTATTCAACGTGGGCAGTTGCGATGGTAATCCCTCGTGCTTTTTCTTCTGGCGCATTATCAATGGACTCGAAGCTCATGTAATCCGCCAAACCTTTCTTATTCAGAAGAAGCGTAACAGCCGAAGTCAAGGTCGTTTTACCGTGATCCACGTGACCTATGGTGCCGATATTTACGTGCGGCTTTTTTCGTTCAAATTTCTGCTTCGACATGATTATTCCTCCACGTTTAAGAAATTGTAGGTTCGAAAAGTATTCGTCTGTTTTAAAAAAGTTTTAGTTTCTACTACTATATGCTAACATTTAAGACACGCCAACTTTCTCTAGAATTTTCTCAGATACGGATTCCGGCGCTATCTCATATTGAGAGAACTGCATTGTAAAAATGGCCCGGCCCTGAGTTAATGATCGCAAAGAAGTCGCATAACCGAAAGTTTCACTCAATGGTACCGCGGCAGACACAACTTGTGCATCTTTCCGTGGCGCAATCCCCTTAATCTTTCCTCGGCGGCCATTCAGATCCCCCATCACTTCGCCCAAGTACTCTTCTGGAACGATAACTTCGAGATCCATGATCGGCTCCATGAGAACAGGATCGGCCTTCATCGCACCATTCCGAAAGGCCATCGAGCCTGCAATTTTGAACGCCATTTCTGATGAATCGACTTCATGATAGGAGCCGTCGACCAACCTGACTTTCACATCAATGACCGGGTAACCTGCGACTACACCATTCGACATCGCTTCCTTTATTCCGTCGGCAACCGGGTTGATGAATTCCCTGGGAATGGTGCCGCCGACGATCTTGTTTTCAAACTCAAACCCCTTGCCCTTTTCAGCAGGCTCCATTTCGACCACCACATGTCCATATTGACCTCTACCGCCACTCTGTCTGATGAATTTCCCTTCGGCCTGAACCTTTGCTGTGATAGCTTCTTTGTAAGCAACTTGAGGTCTTCCTACATTCGCTCCAACCTTAAACTCCCGCAACAAACGGTCAACCAAAATATCTAAATGCAACTCTCCCATACCATAAATAATGGTCTGGTCTGTCTCAGGATCGGTTTTCACTCGAAATGTTGGATCCTCTTCTGCCAGCTTATTTAATGATTGAGATAGTTTCTCCTGATCGGCTTTTGTCTTAGGCTCAATGGCTACTGCGATCACCGGCTCCGGAAAATGCATAGCCTCCAAAACGATTGGCTTGTTTTCTGCACATAACGTATCCCCAGTCTTGGTCTCCTTAAGACCAACTGCCGCAACAATATCACCGGCTTGCACTTCCGGAATATCCTCTCTCTTATTGGCGGACATCAACAAAACTCGTCCCAGGCGCTCTCGCTTCTTCGAAATTGAATTGTAAATATAGCTGCCGGCTTTAGCTATACCAGAATACACACGGAAATAAGTCAGCCTCCCAACATACGGGTCGGACATTATTTTAAAAGCAAGCGCTGAGAACGGTTCGTCTAGGCTGGGTTTTCTGGAAATCGGCTCTTCAGTTTTCGGGTGATGCCCAACTATTTCCGGCATATCGATAGGTGCCGGGAGATAATTGACAACCGCATCCAACAGCCTCTGAATGCCCTTATTTTTAAACGCAGAACCCAACAATACAGGTGTTATGCTAACATTGATTGTGGCCTTTCTAATCGCCCGAATAATGTCAGCTTCATCAATCTCATGCCCCTCAAGATATTTTTCTAACAGTGTATCGTCGTACTCGGAAATTGACTCCAACAAATGAGTGCGATACTCGGAAGCCTTCTCCTCCAGATCGTGCGGAATTTCAATCTCATCCCACGTCGCACCCAAACTGTCTTCGTGATAAATTACCGCCTTCATGCCGACCAGATCGACCAAGCCCGTAAACATATCGCCTTCCCCAATGGGTATCTGGACCGGAACAACATTGGCACCTAATCGCTCTTTGACCATCTCAACGGCACCATAAAAATCAGCCCCCACACGATCCATTTTATTAATAAAGGCAATTCTTGGAACGCGATATTTATCTGCTTGACGCCATACGGTTTCCGATTGAGGCTCCACACCACCAACTGCACAAAACAACGCAATAGAGCCGTCTAACACTCTCAGCGATCTTTCTACCTCTACAGTAAAATCGACGTGACCAGGCGTATCAATGATGTTGATACGATGTCCCTTCCAAGGACATGAGATTGCCGCAGAAGTGATTGTAATTCCGCGTTCCTTCTCCTGATCCATCCAATCCATCGTTGCAGCCCCATCGTGCACCTCACCCATCCGATGAATCTTTCCTGCGTAGAACAAAATTCGTTCGGTCGTTGTCGTCTTGCCCGCGTCAATGTGGGCCATAATACCGATGTTTCTAAGCTTATCTAGACGAAGATCTTTAGCCATGATTAATCAACTACCTTAAACTTCTCTAACCTATATAGCATGAAAAAGGGAAGGCCAAAAACAAAGCTTCCCTAAATGATATTGAATTTGTTTTAATCTAAGTTGTAAGCTGGCATGCTACCAGCGGAAGTGAGCGAAGGCTTTGTTTGCCTCCGCCATTTTATGCGTATCTTCTTTCTTCTTTATCGAATTTCCCTGATTATTTGATGCATCAATCAATTCTTCTGCAAGTTTTTCTGCCATCGACTTTCCTGAACGCGCCTTAGCGTATCCAATAATCCACCTCAAAGCAAGCGCCTGCTTACGATTAGAACGCACTTCAACCGGCACCTGGTAGGTGGCCCCACCCACACGACGCGATCTAACCTCAAGAACGGGCTTCACATTCTCGACGGCCTTTTCAAAGATCTCCAACCCGTTCTTTTTGGTTCTTTCTTCAATAATATCAAGCGCTGAATAGAGAATCTTCTCCGCGATGCTTTTCCCCCCGTTTAGCATCAAACCATTCACAAACTTGGTCACCAGAATTCTGTTATACTTCGGATCTGGTAAAACCTCCCTTTGTTCAGCACGCTTTCTTCTAGACATGACGATCTATTCGTTCATTAACTTTTTCGTTTGGTACCATACTTAGAACGGCCTTGGTTTCGGTCTTCAACACCACTTGTGTCATACACACCTCGCACAATATGATATCGAACACCCGGTAAATCCTTGACTCGTCCACCTCTGATCAGAACGATCGAATGCTCCTGAAGATTGTGCCCTTCACCGGGTATGTAGGCCGTGACCTCAAATCCATTGGTTAGCCTGACTCTGGCAACCTTTCTCAAAGCGGAGTTTGGTTTTTTCGGCGTAGTGGTATAGACTCTCGTACAAACTCCCCGTCTTTGCGGTGAACTCGTCAAAGCAGGAGCTGTCATTTTTTTCGAAACCTTTTTTCTACCGCTTCTAATTAACTGATTTATTGTTGGCAAACCAAAAACTCCGTAAAAATTCACAGACTTACAAGATAACCATGAAAAATTAAAAAAGCAATAAAATTTTATAACTTTTTAAGAAAAATCATCCGATTCAAACGGATGGCTTATCCAACGGCTGCCTGATATTCATCCTCTTCGATGCCCTCAACCTCAGGCTCTTCTGTTGTTTCCATTTTGGACGAAACATATAGCGTTTTGTATTTACCCAGACCCGTACCGGCAGGAATCAGGTGTCCCATTATGACATTTTCTTTCAACCCGAGAAGGTTGTCCACCTTACCTTCTATGCTGGCGTCGGTCAAGACGCGTGTCGTCTCCTGAAATGAAGCAGCCGAAATGAAGCTCTCTGTGGTCAAAGAGGCCTTGGTGATGCCAAGCAGCATGGGCAAAAATGTTGCTGGTTGACTTGGTCTCGACGAGGCCGGCGTCTTACCGGCATCTTTCAGTTTTTCATTCTGCTTATCAAGTTCCTCTTTGTCGACCAATTCGCCCTCTTCAAACTTCGAATCACCGCTATCCGTTACGACAATTTTGTTGCGGATTTTTTCATTCTCTTCCATGAATGTGATTTTCTCTACCTGATCGCCTTCGAGGTAAATCGTATCTCCAGGATCTTCGATCTTGACTTTCTGAAGCATCTGGCGTACAATCACCTCAATATGCTTATCATTAATTCGAACGCCCTGGAGTCTGTAAACCTCCTGAATTTCGTTAACCAAGTATTCCTGAACCTTATTGGGCCCCATGATATTCAGGATGTCTTCCGGCGCCACGCTACCTTCACACAGTTTTTCACCTGCCTGGACATAGTCACCTTCATGAACAAGCACGTGTTTTCCATAAGGAATCAAGTAGCTTTTTTCTTCTTCGCCATCCTTCGATGTCACAGTTATCTTACGGATACCGCGTCGAATCTCACCGAAGTGAACCATGCCATCAATCTCGCTGACAATTGCTGGCTCTTTAGGTTTTCGAGCTTCAAACAGTTCCGCTACTCGTGGCAGACCACCGGTGATGTCACGCGTTTTAGCAATTTCTCGCGGAATCTTGGCCAGAACTTCTCCCGCCTTCACCTCTTGTTCATCCTGAACCTGAAGCAGCGCACGAGTTGGCAGGATGTAATTGCTCAGCTTTTCACCCTTTTTATTGACTATATGAAGTTGTGGATTGAGATTTCGATTTCGAGTCTCTATAATCACGCGTTGTTTCAGGCCAGTGGTCTCGTCAAGTTCTTCCCTGAAGGTTACTTTGTCCTTCAAATCCACATATTTTATGACTCCATCGTGGTTCGATAAAATGCTTGTGGTATAAGGATCCCACTGGAAGACCACATCGCCCTTTTCAATGATTTGTCCCTCGCTCACCACAATTTGAGCTCCATACGGAACCACATATTGAGAGGAAACGCGGTTGTTATCGTCGATAATTTTCAATTTGCCATTTCTGCCAACTGCAACGACTGAGTCATCTGGCTGACTTACGGACTTGAGGTTCTCGAATTTCACCTTCCCCTCTTGCTTGGCGGCCACCTGTGACTGAGCCGCAATTCGAGATGCGGTACCACCAATATGAAATGTCCGTAAGGTCAGCTGCGTACCCGGTTCGCCAATGGATTGCGCGGCCATGACACCGACCGCTTCTCCAATATCAACCAACTTGCCTGTCGCCATGTTACGGCCGTAACAAGCAGCACAGACTCCGCGTTTTGCTTCGCAAGTTAACACGGATCGAATGCGGACTGTTTCAATGCCGCTATTCGAAATTTTGTCGGCCATATCTTCGTCGATGAGCGTTCCAGCTTCGACAATCTCATCTTGAGTTTCAGGATCAAATACATCTTCAGCCCCAACTCTTCCAAGTATCCTGTCGCGTAGCGGCTCAATTATTTCTTCACCTTCTTTTAGGTCACCAATGCGAATACCCAGAATTGTGTTACAGTCCTCTTCGGTAATGATCACATCTTGGGCCACATCCACAAGTCTTCTTGTAAGATAGCCTGCATCAGCGGT
>JABAHQ010002289.1_pt1 | contig 20128 bp, 18 predicted proteins | sample 7062091 | NCBI WGS metagenome assembly JABAHQ01 (sample SAMN14534359, study PRJNA622989) | marine sediment metagenome | biome: marine biome [ENVO:00000428]; feature: marine pelagic biome [ENVO:01000023]; material: deep marine sediment [ENVO:00002113] | place: India: Gulf of Kutch | collected...
GCCCTTGACCTTGTCATATTTCGCCTTGATCTCCTTTTCCTCATCCGTTTTCGGGTCTTCGGGATAGTCGGGCAAATCGTAACCCTGGGACCGCAATTCCTTGACGGCCGCCTGGATCTGAGGAATGGACGCGCTGATATTGGGAAGCTTGATGATATTGGCATCCGGCGTCATTACCATTTCCCCCAGCAGAGCCAGATCGTCCGGTTGCTGCTGATCCGGTTTCAACCGGTCGGGAAACTGAGAAATAATGCGTCCGGCAAGCGAAATATCCTTGGTGCCTACATTAATATCGGCCACCTTTGCAATGGACTGAATGATTGGAAGAAAAGAGCCGCTGGCCAGTTCAGGTGCTTCATCAACTTTGGTGTAAATAATATCTAATTGTTCTGCCATTATTCATTCCCCATAAAATTTTTCTTAAAAAATCACCTTTTACAAAAAAGGCTCTTAAATTAATGAACGTTTTTTGGTTATTCAACGAATTTGAACTCTGTCAGGCGGGAAAATACTAATCCGGTCCGCCCCTCCGTAGAACCGAAATCAGGTCCTCCTGGGGGACGGTAAACAGAGATTGTCTTTAAAAAATGCGGTTAATATATCGCAGGTTAGAGCAAAATTCATCAAATAGTTGAAGAGTTCTTCATTTTTATGGCCTGATTTTGGATTAAATGAAGAATTTCATTAGAAAAAAAGAATTTACCTCCATTGGGTTATCCTCCCGCAGGCCTTCAACCTCTCCTGAGGTTCACTTTGAAAGACCTAACAGGCTTAAAAAATAGAATCTCTGCGCGCCGGTTTTCGAACGGGTTCCCATCCGAACACACCTTTTTAGAAGAAGACTTTGGCTTGAATATAGAAGTAAAGGGAATTCCCCTCCCGGGGAGATTGTGGAACGGTTTTCTGATAATCGCCTTCAATGAGGTACGCGACCGCGCTTTCCATGTGGAGGTTGGAATGCGCTCTCCATTGTCCCCGCAATACCCATTGATGTCCCAGAAAGGTTTTGGAATTTCCACTGATGTCGCGCAGTCTCGAAGCGCCCGACCAAAAATCGGTCGACGATACCAGCCAATAGGCCCGGTATGATAAATAGGCCATCAGGTTTTCAGCCGGGTGGACGACCAGCCGTGCGCCCGGGGAACTCAAGTTACTCCGCGTAAAGGCCGTGTGAATACTTGTCGGCCCGAATTCAGCGACATTGGGTCCGAAGGGATTTTCGTATCTTTCACTGGTATTGTCGTTGGGGTCGCGGTCACCACTGGCAAAATCGTATTCAAAGAAAAAACGCGGGGACCAAAATGTATTGAATGAATAGCCCGTTTCAAAATGATGAAAATGGGCCAGGTGATCCAGATCGCGGGTGTCGCTCGCCGCCGGAGTCGCGCGGGAGGTTCCCAATTGAAGTACCGATTGCAGTTCAAAATCGAATTTTCCCTTTTGCGCGGGACGGTACAGGCGAATACTCGGAATGTACAATTGACGGTTCCGCGAGGCGAAGTCCGAACTGTCCCTCTCGTGCAATCCCACCAGAATAAATTCTCCTTTATTGCCCCAGGGGATACCGGGCGGGGCGTAACTGATGCCCCAAAGAATCTGGTCAAAGGATTCCTTATCTATCCTGGCTTCATTATCAAGCAGGCTGCCGAAGTCCTGCGGCCGGCGGCGGACCGGCATGGTAAAAAACATATGCATTCGATTGCCGTCCTCCGCCTTCCATTTCCATTCCAAACCGGTAAACGACTCGATAACGCTTCGAAACCGGTTACGGGCGACGATGCGGCGTTTTCCAAAATCAAAGGTCAGGCGCCCGCCCCGCAATTCACTGATACTTTCTTTGGAAAACAAATCGCGAAGGGTCCAGGCGAAGTTAGCTTCCAGCAGTTCGGCGGTATTCACGATGGAATGATTGATTCGTGTACCTTCATCGGCGAAATCGGCGGCGCGGCTGTCTTGCAGTTCACCTTTAATCTTGAAATCTTTATGGAAACGATATTCAACCTGCAACAGACTGCGCATCACCCATATCTGGTCACTGCCGGTGGTGTTGGCCCGGAACTGGCTGTTCAGGGTTTCATAGCGCGAAAAGTGTTCCCCGGAAATGGAGAACGCCTCCGGCAATCCGAGGGTCTCGTTGAGGGTCCAGCGATCCGCCTCCGCCGCCCAAACCCAACCGCCGGATAAGACAAAAAAAACACAGGCCGTCAGCAGAACCGTGCAGACATGAAGCCTCCGGAGGTTGGCTTTCCCGCTTCTTTTAAGATTCCCAAAATTCAATTATTTTCTCCAACGACAAGGCGTTATATATATCAAAATATAGCGCTTACGTCAAAACAATTGCAGGATTTGGCACGACATGGGCCTTTTATTAAAAGGAGAGCTTCAACCAGGTTAGAAGTCAACAGAAAAGCTTACTGGATTTTTCGATTTGGAAAGGAGGTTACCCTGGTGCAGGGGAAGGCCAACGCCCTGAATACAGGAGCGGCGCCTTAATCATCCTTACATGGGGTGGAGGCAGGCTGTTCTTTAGCTTGCCGGCGCGCGGTGCCCGGCCGATACCGAACCGTTTTTTGAAGGCTTTGCGAAAAGACACCGTGCTGGTCTCGATCATGGCGGTGAACAATGAAATCGGAACCATCAATCCCATCAGTGAACTCGGTGCCATTTGCAAACAGGCCGATGTCCCCTTCATGGTGGACGGCGCCCAGGGATGCGGCAAGGTTCCCGTTAGCCTCAGGCCTGTCCAGACGGAGCCGAGAGCGAATTCAGGTATCCGCCGGGAATGTTCGAAAATCAAATCTCTGGGTGCGGTGGTTTATTTTTCAGGTATTCCAAATTTTTGTGATACTTCATCCAAAACTCAGTTATATCAATACCCGTTCGAGGTCCTTTTTTTGGCATACCAAAACCCGTTCCCGGCGCTCGGCGGAATAAACCCGGTTTCCAGCCCAATTGCCCTTTTGTGATTGACATAAAGGGGGTTGGCAATTCAACTAAAAGAAGGCGAGGGTTTCTCCTGATCATCCATAAATTCAGGGAATTTTCGTATGGCCACACTCTTTTGGGCTCATTTCCCGACTTCCCCCAGTTCCCATTGATAAATTTACCAAGCGGGCCATGAAAGGAATTCCATAATTCATGTTTAAGTGTTTCAAATGGTTAAAACTCACCCTCATTTTTTTCACTGCGCTCCATTTTGGGTTTCCTGACGGGGCCTGGAGTCAAACAGAAAATAAGAAGACCCAGAAGGTTTATACCGTAGGCGTGGTTCCCCAGTTCGACGTATTGCATCTGAACCAGATCTGGCAACCCATCATAAAGGAGATCAGGCAGCGGACGGGAATCCGGCTGGTCCTGCGGGGGTCCTCAACCATTCCGGCTTTCGAAAGGGAATTTGTTTTAGGCAAATTCGATTTCGCATATATGAACCCCTATCATGTCCTGATCGCCAACCGGGATCAGGGATATATCCCGCTGGTCAGGGATCACAAATCTACGCTGTATGGCATCCTGGTAGTCAAAAAGGACAGCCCGATTGAATCGGTCAAAGAACTGACCGGGAAAAAGGTGGCGTTTCCCGCTCCGAATGCCATGGGAGCCTCATTAATGATCCGGGCGGCTCTTCACGATAAATTCCAGATTCAAATTGAACCCCAATATGTCCAAACTCATTCCTCGGTCTATTTAAATGTCGCCTTGGAAGAAGCGGTGGCTGGAGGCGGGGTGCAGAAAACTCTCAATCAGCAAACCCCTCCCATTCAGGAGAGCCTGAGAGTTTTGTACAGAACGGTCGATGTAAAATCTCATCCTTTTGTTGTTCATCCGCGCGTCGATTTGGAAGTCCGGGAAAAGGTTCTGAACGCTTTCCTTGAAATGGGTCGAACTCCAGAGGGCAAGGCCAAACTCAGCAGAATTCCCATTCAGGAAATAGGGATTGCTTCTTTAAAGGATTATTCTCCTTTAAGGAAAATGAATCTTGATAGATTCTATATTCACCAATAATCGATATGGGTCTGAGGTCGAAAATTTTAATTCCTTTTCTGGGAGCCCTGATCCTGTGGTTTGCCATTCTCCATTTCGTGTGGGCTCCGCGAATGCTCGATCGCGAGCGATCCAATATCCTGCTGCGTGAGCGGTCCATCCTCAAGGCCCTGGAACCGGCGGTCATCCAGCCTTATCTTTTGGGAGATTATGCAGCCCTGCACGCCACTCTGAATCATAACAGGAAAACTCATCTTCACTGGGTCTATCTGACCTTTAAAAATAACGATGGAAAACTGTTTTATCCACTGTCCGCCCCTCCGGCGCCTGCCGGCGATCATTTGATTACTGTTTCAAATTCCCTGGATTGGGGGGAAGAGAAAATCGGAAACATTACCCTCATTGTCCGTTGGGACAAAGAAAAGACTCTCCAAATGGACCAGATTCGATCTATAGAATTTCTGGCGCTCGTGTTGTTTGGGGGAATTCTTACGGCGGGGGCTTTGTGGCAAACCCTCTGGATTCGCCAACCCATTTTAAAACTTCAGGATGCCGCACAAAAGCTGGCTAAAAATGATTTCGAGGCCGACCTTCCAAAAACAGGAAATGACGAATTGGGGCAACTGACGTCTGCCTTTAATAAAATGCGTAACGACATATTATTGGCTCAGGAAAATTTAAAAAAAGCGATCCAGGAAGCGGAACTCAAAAAAAGGGAAGCGGAAAAGGCGAACCGGGCCAAATCGGAATTTCTATCCAGAATGAGCCACGAGCTGAGAACCCCTTTAAACGCTGTCCTGGGATTTGCCCAAATTCTGGAAATTGAAACCCGGAAAAAACAGGATACCAGCCAGAGGGCGAGCATCCAGCAAATCCTCAATGGAGGAAAACATTTACTGGAACTGGTCAACGAGATTCTGGATTTAGCCCGCATCGAATCCGGAAAATATGAATTCTCACAAGAGGAGGTCGCCCTTGATCCCGCCATCGAAGATGTCGTCATTCAATTAAAACCCTTAAGCGACAATTATGACGTTCAGGTAACGTACAGCAATCCGGAGGGCTACAATCCGATAATCTTAATGGATCCCATGCGTTTTAAACAATCCCTGATCAATTTGATCTCCAACGCCATCAAGTACAATAAGCCTGGAGGGCAGGTCAATGTCCTGCTGGAAATCAAAAACTCTCAAGCGGTTAACATAAAAGTCATCGATACCGGAAAGGGTATTTCGCAGGAAAACCTCAAGTATATTTTCGAACCTTTTGAAAGGCTGAACTATGGAGTCGAATCGATAGAAGGTACCGGAATCGGGCTAACCATCACCAAGCAACTGGTGGAAAAAATGAACGGAACCCTTGAAGTGGAAAGCGAATTAGGAAAGGGCAGTTGCTTCACCCTCACCTTTCCGGTTCTGCAAATGAATGATGAAAACTTTGAAACCCAGCTCAACTCCCCTGACAGGGGACACAATCCACAATCCTGCCCTAAAAACAACCCATAAATACCGGGATTGTTCACCTGTTGGCAGACCGATCCTGAACCATCCCAATGATCCGCCTTTAGTCTCTGAAATGGGGCTCCGCCGGCCCCCAGTCCTGCGGAACGGTTTCCTCGAAAGCTCTGCCCAGGACTTCTCAACAAGTCCGGTCCTGAAAATCCCTGGAAGTCATGCCATAGGTTCTGGCATAATCCCGGCCGGCCAGTGCCCGGGTGAATTCCAGCGCCGTATTCCGAAAATCGTAGGGTTTCTCATGCGCCATTTGGAATCCCTTTCAAAACATTCGGCAACGGCTTCGGGTCAACCCCGTCCATCCCGGTGACCTATATTGAAAAAAACCACATCCACCGGGAATGTTCGTTAACCCAAAAAAAATCGAACATATTATTCTCCGCGCTCAAGGAGAAAAATCGCGGGACCCCCTGGCTCCCATCCCCTATCACCACTTTAACCACGTATATTCGGGTCGAAGAACCGGGCGGGGGAAATAAAAAATGTCCGACTTCAACCGATTTGAACGGAACGGTTTCCAGTTTCTTCAATTCGATCTGTAAATTCTCCGCTTCTTTTTTTGCCTTCCGGCCATTTTCACTTTCCTTAAACCGTTCTATCCGAGAAAGCGTTATTTCTTCTTTCAAGTGCCTTCGAATCCATTTTTCAGCCTCTTTCGCACTCAGAGACGGGGCCAGAAGATTAGGTAAATAAAACAGACCCGCCAGCATGAAGAGGCCCAGGAGACCGGACAAAACAACCTTTCTCCGCCTGGAATTGAAATAGAGCTTAATACGCATCGGCCTTACAGGTTTAAGGGGGCGAGAATTTCATGCTACAGTTAAATGGCCATCCAAAGGATATGCCTTCTACCCCTTTCATTTGGATTCCTTTCATATCCTTCATACATTCAGGGTAAAAGCACCCAACAAAATTCCCAAACGGAAATTACCAAGCCCCTTCAAACAAAGGGAATTCCAATAATCGAGGATAGAGGCCGGGAAGGAAATTGAGCGGTGGGCTATCAAAGGGGGGTATCGGAGATTTTCCATCACCCTGCACAAGGGGAACCCGCTCCGATCCCCATTCAAATCATCACCGCCGGATCTAAAAAGAGACGCGCCGGCTCCGACGGGCCCGGATAGGCCTTATACATACGCAAGCCGATCGACGCTACCGGTCTTCCTTCAACAAGCGATACGATGTTAAAAAGAAATTAAGGCCTCTGGCTAAGCCATAACCTTGAACAGCCGATCAACCTGAGATTCGATTAACGGCGTATACGGTTCCTTGACCTTCATCCTTCCTGCTTCAGCGACTTCATATCGAGGACAAAGCGGTACTTCACATCTCCATCCAGCATCCGGCTGTACGCCTCGTTAATCTTTTGAACCGGTATCAGCTCAATGTCCGAGGCAATCCCCCGCTCAGCGCAGAAATCCAGCATTTCCTGAGTTTCCGCGATGCCGCCGATTAGCGAACCCGCCAGCGACCTCCTCCCAAGCAACATGTTAAAAACCGTTGGCGCGGGGTGCGGGTGTTCTGGAGCACCGACCAGCACCAATGTTCCGTCCCGCTTCAACAGAGAAATATAAGGATCAAGATTGTGCGAAGCGGCAACCGTGCTCACGATCAGGTCAAAGCTGCGAGCATGGGCCTGCATTTCATCCTCGTTCTTCGAAAGGACCACTCCATCGGCACCGAGCCGCTTTCCGTCTTCCGCCTTGGAGGCAGATCGGGTAAAGAGCACCGTCTCCGCCCCCAACGCATGAGAGAACTTGACCCCCATATGGCCCAGGCCGCCCAAACCGACAATACCGACCTTCTTTCCCGCTCCCGCCTCCCAATGCCGCAGCGGCGAGTACAGGGTGATGCCGGCACATAGCAGCGGAGCCGCAGAGGCAGGATCAAGATTTTCCGGTACGCGCAGGACGAAACGCTCGTCTACCACAATTTTTTCAGAATAACCGCCGTAGGTGACTGGAGCCGTTCCGTGCGGATCTGGAGAATTGTAGGTGAAAACCGTGCTTCCCACATCGCAAAATTGTTCAAGGCTCTCTTTACAATTTGGGCATTCTCCGCAGGAGTCCACCATACAGCCTACAGCTGCAAGATCACCTTCTTTGAAAGCACGGACCCCGTTTCCGGTTTTGCTGACTCTTCCCACTATTTCATGCCCGGGCACGCAGGGGTACACGGTGGGCCAGACCTCCCACTCATTTCTCGCGGTGTGAAGGTCGGAATGACATACGCCGCAGTATTGAATCTCAATCTCAACGTCAGCCGGGCCGACTTCGCGGCGTTCAATGGAAGCGGCAGACAGCGCGTCTTTTGCTGAAGGGGCGGAAAAGGCTCGAACGGATGCCATAGCTGGGTCTCCTTTAAATTTAAGCAACTCAACTCCATCTTAACTCGCTGGAGCGTCAATCACTGTTGATTGCTTTTCAATTGTATACTTTATGAAGGGAGTGATTATTTTCTCTTGCCTGATCACCTTTGGTATCCAATATATTCACAAGTTCCCCGGGTTGGAAGGTGCCATTCAAAACACTTTGGCTGTATTCACCCAAGTATTTGAACAGGCCCAAAGAGATATATTTATTAAATGGCCTTCGGATCCCAACGCGATGGCCCTGATGTTTTGCTTTCTTCCAGAGGTCTCAACTTCCGGCAAGCTCCCCAAAGCCTTTGGCAAAATGGGGAAAGCCCTGTTGGAAATGTCGAAGCCCTGATAAACCTTCCTAATTATGGCATTTCTTTAATTACCGGCTGCCATTTTTTGCAAAATCCAGAATGGGTTTAATAATTTTGGAATCTTCGTTAAATCTCTTGTTTTCAGCCTTTTCAGAAAACCACGGGTAAAAAGGAGCATCCCGCGCGCCTGGATTGACCTTCCTAATGAACTACCCCACCAGAGCATACATTAAAAAAATTAATAATAATTGTTGACTTATTTGCTAAAAGCAAATATTGTTAAAAAGTGAATAATTAGTCCAATTTGATAGATAATCTCCTGCGTAGTTTGCGGCCAAGCGGACATGCGCCACAACCCCTTATAAAATAAACTTTTATGGGGTGCTTGCGGATCTTCCAAATGAGCGTTTAATTCTAAGAATCGGTTTTAGTATTTTTTATTATAAAACACTTAACGAATTCATTGGTTTAATAGAAAAAAACAAATCGAGGTCTGATCATGTCTTGGCTCAATTACCATCACCTGTATTACTTTCAAACCATTGCCCATGAGGGCAGCATTTCCAAAGCCTCCCAAAAATTACGGCTGGGCCAGCCGACCTTGAGTACTCAGCTGAAGCTTCTGGAGGAATCCCTGCGCATCGATCTGTTTGAGCGGAAAAATAAAAAGCTGATCCTGACGGAGGAAGGGAAAATGGTATTGGAGTACGCCAACGAGATCTTTGCCATGGGGGACGAACTGCAGGAAGTCGTTCGTAATGGGACGTTCCACAAACGGACTCATCTACACATCGGGGTACTGGAAAGCCTTCCCAAGCGCCTGATCCATCAATTGGTGAATTTTGCCCGGGGCAACCGCAACTGTTCCATTACCGTTCTGGAAGGAGGCGGGGATTTTCTTTTCAGAGAACTGGCCGCCCACAGGATCGATCTGGTTTTGACCAATTATCCTCCCACGGTGGACAAGCAGGGGCAGTTCGATTCCCAACTGCTGGCCAGTGTTCCTATTTCCATTTTTGGTACTGCGCAATACCGAAACCTGAAAGCCAATTTTCCGGAATCGCTGAACAATCAGCCCTTCATCCTGCCCACGCTTCACAGCAAATTGCGCCATGACCTGGATCATTACTTCCGCGCCCATAAAATTACCGTGGATATCGCCATCGAAACCCAGGACACCAGTGTTCAGAAATTACTGGGAACCGAGGGCATGGGGCTGGTCCCTCTTCCGGATTTTGCGGGAAAAGAACTTGTGGATGAGAAAAAACTGATTAAGATTGCAACCCTTCCTCATGTGAAAGAGGATTTCTGGCTGATCTCCAGTATTCGAAAAATTCCCAATCCAGTCGCCACCGACCTTATGGAAAAATTTTCCCTGACCATTTAGGGAAAAATTTTAATCATTCCATTGTCCGGCGACCCGGCACTCTCCCAACGTGTGTCCAATCCACTTGAACCGGGCTCCGCTCAGGGCCTGAGCTGAAGTTGGGACGCTTCAGCACCTTGCAGTCCTGTGGTTTGTTGAATCAGGTTAATCACACTCGCATCCATCATCTCCATCAGGGGTCCGGGATACAAACCAATACCCAATACGAGGATAGCTAATGGAATCAGCGTGGCCAATTCCCGTTTCGATAAATCCGGGAGCATTTTGGCGGCTTCCGTCCTGGCCTCTCCCAACGCCACCCTTTGGAGCATCCACAACATATAGGCGGCCGCTAAAACAATCCCGCCCATGGAGATAAGAACCATGGCAAAGCTTATATAGGAGGTTCCGACCAGGACTAAAAATTCGCCAATGAAATTACAGGTCCCGGGCAGCCCGAAAGCGGCGACGGAAAACAAAAAGAACAAGGCAACAAACCTCGGCATGGGTTGATGCAAGCCACCGTAGTCAGAAATCGCTCGGCTGTGAGTGCGGTCGTATAATTGTCCAACAGCAATAAATAAAGCTGCGGTAGTGATCCCGTGATTAAACATTTGCAGGACAGCCCCCTGAATACCCTGGCTATTGAACACAAAAATTCCGAGAGTCACAAATCCCATGTGGGAAACTGAGGAATAGGCGACCAGCTTTTTAAGATCGGACTGCGCCAGGGCCATGTACCCGCCATAGATAATGGCCAGGACCGACAACCACAAAATAAAGGGGGCGAAATTGGCCGAAGCCTCGGGAAACATCGGCAAACAAAAACGCAAAAACCCGTATCCTCCCATTTTCAACAGCACCCCGGCCAGAATCACACTTCCCGCGGTAGGAGCTTCGGAGTGCGCGTCAGGGAGCCACGTATGAAAGGGAACCATGGGCATTTTTATGGCAAAAGCCAGAAAGAACGCCAGGAATAACCAGAATTGCTGGCTGGAAGAATAAGTTTGTTCAGTCAACACCAACAGATCGTAGGTATGTCCCCCATTAAGATAAATACCCAATATTCCCACCAGNNTTCGGCCCTCCCCAGAGAATAATCATGAAATACATGGGAATCATGGTGAGTTCCCACAACATGAAAAACAGGAAGAGATCCAGGGCGGTAAAGACCACAATCATGGCCCCTTGAACCAATAAGATCAGCGAAAGATAGGCTCGCACCCGCGTCGTAATTCCCGTCCACGAACAAAGGATACAGAGTGGGCAAAGGAGAGCGGTGAGCATCACCAAAAGAATACTGATACCATCAACGCCCACTGCATACTGAATTTTAAACGTGGGCATCCATTCCACGCGCTCCACGAACTGCATGCCCTTGAGGGTGAAATCAAAATTCATCCAGAGGATCAGCGAAAGGAATAACACCACCAGGGTGATGCCCAAGGCAGTTCGTCGAATCATTTCTTCATCACGCACAAATGCCAGAATGGCGATTCCTAAAAAAGGAACGGCAATCATCCAGCTAATCAGATGATCCATCAATAGGGCCATTTAAGAATCCTCCTGCCTACAAAAGAAACAATCCCCCAGCTTATCAAGTTAGCCTATGAAAAATAACGTAAGGATATTCGCATCCGGATCCATTTATTATTATAAGGGATACAAACCGGGACCTCATTAAACCATGATATACAACAGGCCCGTCATCGCCACCAACCAAAATATCATTACTAATATCTGATGTTTGATGGTGTGGGATTCCAAATGCCTCGCAGCAACCTGTTCTCCCACTTTTCCCACTTTTCGATCCAACCAACGAATATCAACGATGCGCCACAACCGCCCGGCAAAAAACACAGAATAATTGGCGATAAAATGGACAAAACGATCGATGATCCTTATATCCATAATTTGCCACAACCATCTGGCAAAATACACAGAATAATTCGCGCCAAAATTGACAAAACGTTCTATGACCCTTATATCCATAAATTGCCATAACCACCGGGCCACATACACAGTATAAGTCGCAATACCCTGAATGAAACGGTCAAAAATCCTTACATCAATATTTTGCCACAACCAGTGTGAAAACCGAATGGTTGGGTTTACCAAATATACATCATAGATTTCATCAAAATATCCCTTATTCCAAAACAGGATATACCATCGATGGCTTCTGATTTTTGCCCTGGAAACCTGACGTTGAGGCCGAACCTGGGTTGAGTAGGCATAGAACCACCCCGCCACTGCCACGCCAAGAGAAACCACCAGCCAGATCGGAAAGCCCTGTTCGACGGCACCTGCACCCACCGTGAGTCCCGGGAAGGCCAAAACCGGGGCAAGAAAGCCGGCGAACCAACTCCAGAACAGGGTCAATAGGCCGCCTCCAGCAACGGTGACCAGAAAAAGGCCGGTTAAAATGGAGCCATTGATAAACTGTGGCCGGACAGATTGTGCCTCCAGACCATGCTGTCCTGAAGCCGGCCAGTATGTCTTTGGACCGTGAACAAAAATCGAGGTGATGCCTTTAAAAAGATATTGAGAAGCCACAAACACCGTGATCAAGCCAATGATTTTGAATCCGATCGTGGCGGAAACAAACCCCGTGACCCCCCACAATTTTTCATACGACCCGGAAAAAAGAATAAACGGCGGGATTAGTGCCAACAACAAGGCGCCGCCATACAGAATCCCCATGCCCTCGGAAACAGGATGATCAGGGTCACCATGCCCCAGGCTCTGCTCTACGGATCGCAATGCATTGCCGGTGGATAGAAAAAAGAACGCCTTGTAGAACCCATGGGCAAGCAGATGGAAAATCGCAACCGCATACGCGCCCAAACCACAGGCCATGATCATGAATCCGATTTGACTGATGGTGGAATAGGCCAAAATCTTTTTGATGTCCGATTGAGTCAGGGACACCATCGCGGCAAATACCGCGGTGGCGGCACCAATAATGGCAATGAACGTCATGGCGTACGGAGAAAGGATGATCAACGGACTCAATCGCACCAACAGAAAAGGACCCGCGTTCACCATAGTCGCCGCGTGGATCAGCGCCGAGACGGGAGTCGGAGCCTCCATCGCAAAGGGTAACCACACGTGAAACGGTATTTGGGCTGATTTTCCCATAGCGCCCATAAAGAGGAAGAAGGGAATGAGCGTCACCGGGTAGATATGAAGATCCAGGCCCATCCACCCCAGGATATTGATGGTATGGTCCCGCATGCCTTCAGCCTGAGCAAGAATCGTCTGAATATCGAGCGTACCAAAGGTAAAAAAGGTCAGAATGATGCCGAAACTCAATCCAACATCCGCGATTGAATTAACGAGAAAAGCTTTGGTGGCTGCCCGGCAAGTTGAAGGCCGCTCTGCCGCGTGAGAAATCAACAGATAGGAACAGATCCCCATGACTTCCCAACTGATCAACAGCATCAAAAGATTGCCGCTCATGACCAACAAAATCATGGAAAAAGTAAACAAGGCAATCACGGCGAAAAAACGGTTATACCGGGATTCTCCGATCATATAACGAGAGGAATAAACATGCACAATGCCACTGACCCCTGTGACTAAAAGCAAAAGCAGAACCGTCAGTTGGTCCACGAACAGGGTTATATCAATGATAAAGTTACCTGATTGAAAGAGGCGATAAAGAGAAAGGGTAAAGGGTCCATTGTTCAACACTTCAACGAAAGCGGCAACGGACAACCCAAAGGAAACCGCGATGGCAGGAATCCCAATCCGGTGACCGTTCTCCCCCCAACGGCGTCCTCCCAGCAGAAGTATGAGAGAAGCCAGAAGGGGAAGCAAAGGAATGAGGACGTAAATCAACATAATTTCTCTCAAAGACCGGGCGGCAGAGCCTGGTTCGACAACAGTTGAACAATGGGGGCACTGAATATACCAAGAACCATGATGGCTGCGGACGTGATTCCCAGAGTCAGTTTGAACGAGAGGGGAATTTCATCAAATTGACCTTCCGGTTGGGTTGGTTTTTGGCGAAAAATTCCCTCAAACAGTTTAACGAAATAAGCAAGTGTCAGGAGCGTGGAAAGCACCACCGCAATGACCGAAATATAATTGCCCGCTTCTAACGCTCCAAGAATGATGTTCCATTTGCCAAAAAACCCACCGGTCGGAGGCAGGCCAATCATGCCTAAGCCCACAACGACTAAAGACCCAACAAGCCAGGGCGCCTGTTTTCCAACACGCCCCAGGTCGTCAATCGTTTTGATCCCATATTGAAAAAACGCCACACCTGCGATAAAAAACAAGGCGGCTTGCATAACGGCATCGTTCAACAAATAAAAAACTCCTCCGGCAAACGCAGTGGGGTTGCCTTGACCGATTCCAATGAGAATGATGCCGATGTGCGAAATCCCCCCATAAGCGAACATCATTTTAATATTCCGCTGGGCTAAGGCCAGACTGGCGCCTATGACCGCCGCCAACATTCCAAGAACATCCACCAGCAGCAAAATCGGAATATCCTCAATAACAATTGACGCATCAAGAACCCAATAGATGATTCTTACCCACGCCAATAGCGCTACTTTGGTGACGAGTGAAGCCAGGATAGGGGAAATGGACTCAGGAGCATAGGTATAGGCCTCGGGCATCCAGGCATGAAACGGGACCAGGGCCATCTTGATTCCCAAGCCAATAAACATAAAAAGCAGTCCACCCACCAGGGCTTTAGAGTGTAGGAGCAAGGGAAGTCTACCGGCTATATCCCCCATATTCAGTGTGCCACTGACCGCATAGAGATAACTCACCCCTAAAAGATAAAGGGAAGCACCCAGGGTTCCCAATATAAGATAGCGAAAAGCCGCAAACAGCGCTCTTCCGCCGGCGACGCCCACAAGAGCGTAACTCGAGATGGCTCCAACCTCTAAAAACACGAACAGGTTGAATAAATCCCTGGCGAAAACAATGCCGGTCAAGGCGGATATCAATAACAAAATCAACGTGTAATAATGAACGATTCGGCCGCCCAGCGCCTTTGGGGAAGTGGGTCCGGTAAACACCACACCCAGCAAACCCAGGACACTCAATAACACTAAAACGACACTCGCTAATCCATCAGCCACCCACTCGATTCCAAGGGGCACGGCCCACCCGCTAAACACATACCGCACCTCTCCATGACGAACGACGTTATGGAGATTCAAAATAGAGGTCAGCACCATAGCCGCGAGAATGACCAAAGCAATTCGCTGGCACCAATGCCGGTGTTTCAGACAAACCACCGGCATGGAAATAGCGGCAAACAATGGCAAAAGAAACAGGATTGCGGGAAGTTGGTGACTCATTCCATCCTTTCAAGAATTTTTTGTTCGTCCAGGCTTCCGTATTTTCGATAGATCGCCGCGCACAGGGCTAAACCCACGCCCAGGGTGGCCACGCCAACCACAATAGCGGTTAGCGTCAAGACATGAGGCAACGGGTTCGCGTAACTGGCCGCTTTCACCGGTTCCGTGTTTGACAGGAGCACGGGAACCGTCGCGCCCTTCTTCGCACTAATAGACACCAGAAAAAAAATCACGCTGGTTTGCACCAGATACATCCCGATGAGTTTCTTTACGAGATTGTATCGTGTCACCATGATATAAAAGCCCCAAAGAAAGATGATGACAAAGGTCAAAAAATTGGGCCGCTGAAAAACGGCGGAAAGTGCATCAACCATTTATTGAATCCTCGATAACCTCTTCAGCAGACAGGCTGAACACAATTGAAACCGCTGTGACGGCCACATCTACCGCCACACCCATTTGCGTGAGCACGATTCCCAAAGATCTTCGTGAAGCCGTTTCAATACCAGGAATATCCAAATTGGCATAATTGAGAAACTCTCCGCCTCCAATCATACACAAGCCGCCTACCCCTGCGTAGATCAGCATCCCGACCCCATCACCATGTAAAATCTTTTTGGCAATCTGACTCCGGGAAGCGTCATGACCAAAAATCAAAACCGATAAGATCATCCCCGTGCCCAGAATCACCCCGCCAACAAAGCCGCCCCCCGGTCCGTATTGCCCAAAAAACAATACATACAAACCAAAAATCTGGACCACCGGGATGAGAAAGCGGCCTAAAGTCTGCACGATAATGCTGTCGTGTGAACGTATCATTTTGAATCTCTCCTAAGCAGCAAAGCACAAGCAATACCCGATGCAAAAATAACCACGGTTTCGATCATCGTATCCAGCGACCGATAGTCCATCAGCACCGAAGTCACAACATTCGGAGTGAGGGTATCCTGATAACTCTGCTCNNTATGCTCGAGATAGATCGGCGAAATATGAACACTCGCTGGAGAATTCGGGTCCCCAAATCCAGGAAGATCTTTCGCGGCATAGAGCAAAAGAATTCCCAGGAGAGGAAAAACAATTAACGTTGTCAGAGAAGGAGGAGGGCGCCGGAGCCGAGTGTCTTTGGGTGCGGTACGGAATAGAGTTAATAGAAACAGAACGGTCGCCAATCCCGCACCCACGACCGCTTCCACGAAAGCGACATCTACCGCTCCGAACCATGCCCATACCAGCGACAGAAAAAAACTATAAGAACCCAGAAGCAGAACGGCACTCATCAAATCCTTAACCAGAATGGCGCCGGCGGCAGTAACAAGCAGAAGAAGGAGTAAAAGAATTTCATATGAAAAGATCATGGGGTATCCTTTTTCCAGGGTTTTAAACCGGACCGGAGAGCGGCGCGAACCGCGGCATGGGTAATGCCTGGGTTTAGAATGTACAGCAAGGTCAGCACCACCAGAATTTTCAACATATTTTTACCCGGCCCCTCATGCAAGGCGATTCCCACCAGCACTAAAAAGGCCCCCAAAGAGTCTGTCAATGAAACGGCATGAGAGCGACTGAATACATCGGGCAATCGAATCACGCCAATCGCAGCAACAATCAGAAAAAATAATCCCGTTACTATAAAAATAATGGAAAGTATGTCCATGCTATGGAATCCCCTTTTGTTCCAAATATTTGGCCACGGCAAGCGCTCCGACTAAATTCAGCAGGGCGTACCCGGTCGAGATATCAATAAACATATCGACTCGTTCAAAATAAACTCCAATGACAATAAGCAAAATAATCGCCTTGGTGGAAATGCCATTGAGGCCCAAAACACGATCAAAAATCGTAGGGCCCCGCAGGACACGGTACAGATACGCACCAATGAGAATAGCCAGCAACACCAAAACGCAGAAAAAAAAGGTTTTCATAAATCCGGCTCTTCGTCCTTAAAAATATAAGCAATTTTCGATTCCATTTTCTTGCTCATAAGATCATCGCTTAAAAATTTATCCATCGCGTGAACAATGAGGTTATTGCGGTCAACCTCTGCGGTAATCGTTCCAGGGGTTAGCGTAATGGAATTACCGAGAAGAACAACGGCTCCGTGGTGACGCAGTTTGGATTTCACCGAAATCAATTGAGGGGCAATGGGAAGCGCGGGATGCAAAATAAGCCGGGACAAATGAAAGCCGCTTTGAAAGATTTTATAAAAAAGCCATGGAAGGTAAATGAGGACTCTTAACCATAAACGAAATTTTGGAACAAAAAGTGAATGGGCAGCGTTGATCCAGGCCACAACGAAGGAAACCACAAGCCCCAAAGCAAGATGAATCCATTTAAAACTGGCGGACAACAAAATCCAAACCACAAACAGCGCCATGGTTTTTACAAACAGGAATTGTGGAGATATCGGTCTGGGTCGAGTTACCATAAAGTTATCAGATACAAATTTGACTGAAAAGTTTCGTTGGTTTTCAATTTCCTATCAAAAAACCTGCCGGAAACCTGGATTGAAGCCTCTTAATTTGCGCAACAGACCAAACGCCGGCGTTCAATATAAGTCCCATCAGAGAACATGAACCGCTTCCCACGTCGCATTCGGATTATACCGATGAAACTCAAAACTCTGCGGATCCAGGGCCACAAGATTAAGCCATTGATTATGAAACAACTGTTGAAGAATGGAGTGTTTCTGGATGATCGATGAGATGACACTCGGCGCGTGTTCAATGACAGCCAAGAGCCGCATCGGTTCATGATAGTGAATGTCCCCGTTATTGACCGTTTGCAGGGGAAACCCCATCTGCAGATCGCTTTGCCTTCCCATCATCATCCCTACACCCCCAACGACATTGTGCAACACCTTACTCCCACTTCCATACCCCCGTGGGTCCACCGCAGAAAAATAATAGCCCGTATTAATCCACTCGCCGACAATTAACGGCGCGGTCATGATTTTTTCAAGAATGGCGCCTTCAGGATCGGCGACAGGGTCATAAGAATGCAGGAAAACCCGGCCGCCTAAATCCAGCCCCTTGGTCAGCTTTCGCCTTCCAACGAGAAAAGCGGCATTGCCCGCCAGTCCCCATTCCGGCCGGGTACTCGCCCAATCACAACTGCGCTCGTCGACATGAACATAAGCCTGCTCCGGGGAAATTTCAGTTGGCGCGCCGGGGATGCGACGGCATCGCTCAAGAGCCTGATTCGCCCCGGCTTTTTCAAGATCCCCGATCAACGCCTGCAAATCTTCCTTATGGGTATCGGGCATTTCCTCCAGATCGTAAAACTCGACCCGATCCGTCGTCGTGTTATGTTTTCCCGGAAGAAACCAGGTGTCATCGGGAATCGGCAATCCATTTTCCCTGAGAATGCGACGCACTTCGGGTTCATTCGCCATCGCGGCAAAAACCCGCGCATTGGCATCTCCCGGCCTTCCCCCGCAAGCCCCACAATCCAATGCCCCGTAATAGGGATTGTTGTCCGTCTCACTTCCATGGCCACAAAGACATACCAGCCGCGCAAAATTTTGGGTGAGCCCCATGGCACGCAAACCATTTTCGATAAATGTCGCCCGTTCCGAAAGAGAAAATCCATGAGATAGCCCTTCAGGAATCCCTTCCGCACTCACTTCCCCCACTTTTGGATTTTGCGGATCCGATGGCGCGGACAACGAGATCTGGGTGGATACCCGGTTCGTCAACCAACGCTCTATAACGGAGGTCATTCCACGAAAGGTTTTCTGAAACAAAGTCTTGCCCACCAACCCCAGACTAAAAAAGAACCCCAATACATCAATCACCATCATCGACCCAACAGGATGATGCTTCAGATCGTGAAAAAGATGGTGTCCCAGTTGGGACCAGCGAGTGCCGGACGCATATTTTTCCAACGCCGCCCCCTCTCCCGGCCGGGGCGTTTCCATCACCGCATGGCCCGGAGTCAACAACACCGGACATAATAAGTTACGCTGATCATTGTCAAAAGCCTGATGGTTGATGGGAATGCCAAAAAACCCTGCAAACCCAAACGTTTCATAGGGACCCTGGGCTTCAAGATGGCGACGAAACGATTCGGACCGCACATCGATACAAAAGACCAGTTGCGCATGGGGACGAGTTTCCAGCTCCGGCACCTTTCCGCGATGCGCTGAAATATTTCCCAGCAACTTCTCTCGAAAGGAATCCTCGTACGCCTCAATCCATACCCGTCCATGCTGGTCCGCAGGAAATTGATCCAACCATTGCAGCAACATCTGGGCATCAGTCAGCGAGAGATCGCGAACTTCACCGGGAGACAACTGAAGAAACTGCGCCAAATGGAATAATCGCCAGGCCTGCCGGCATTTCATCTGCTTGACAGGATCCACGGATGGCTCTCCTTGCCCAATCCGTTGATGGTATTCTTCGGACCGATCATTCCAATAGGCCGTCAGGGCGGAAACCGTCCCATCAATTCCCCATTCTTGTTGGCATTGAATGTTGGTCAACTCCACTTCATAGAATAAACGCACGGCCAGATATTGTGTGGTGTCAATGGGATGTTTTTGCTGGGCATGGTATCCCGGGTGTTCCCCGAGCCACCGAACGTACCGGGTCCAGCCCGGCAATAAGGATAATTGCTTGGAGAGATAGTCTTGCCATTGTTCCTGGGGGATTTCGAGCTGGCGCAGACTGGAACCAATGGCGTCCTCAGGAGCTTCGGGAAGGCGGCCAACTTTCTGGGCGAAATCCGTAATTCCAAGAAGCTTCCCTGAAAAATCTTCCTGCGCCAGGTTCCGCCAACTCTGGTAGAACCCTTGCTCCCGGCCAGGCATTTTCCAGCCGGCTAATCCTTCATCGAGAAACGCCGTCACCCATTTGATCATTTGATCATTGATGGAGTCGACCACCCCGCCCTCGGTCAAGCCATCCACCCATTCGCTGAGGGTCTGTTGGGGGGGCAGGGAAATGGGTGCCGATGCAGGCGAATCCTCAGCCGTTGGAGATGAATCTTCAAAATCCGTTAGCTGGAGGGCGGCCAACACGCTCTTCCATAAATTCGTCAGGTAGGGCTCTTCCGGAGACTCCGAATCTCCCTCATCTTCTTTAAGGGTTTGTTCAATAATTTGTTTCCGGGATTCTTCGGGAAGGTCTTGCCGAAACAGCTTGGTAGCGCCACCGCCGGTCAACTCCCAATCCAGCAGGGATACCGGCAATTCCTCGAAACCATAAAGGACATGTAATTGCCAAACATCCTCGGGAGTAACCTTTCGACGTCCAACTTCAACAAAATCTTTCTCA